>Ga0102591_1001590_pt1 | contig 30056 bp, 19 predicted proteins | sample AraplaCol_mCL_r2_2_FD_76860 | JGI IMG/M metagenome (GOLD analysis project Ga0102591, IMG submission 76860) | Arabidopsis root microbial communities from North Carolina, USA - plate scrape MF_Col_mCL_r2 (SPADES assembly) (version 2) | ecosystem: Host-associated > Plants > Roots > Endosphere...
GTTGTCTCTCCCCGCCCCCCCCCGCGGGGGGGGGGGGGGGGGCGGGGGGGGGGGGGGGGGAGGAGAGACTGGGCGGGGCAGCGGCGGTCGCCCCCTCCGTCACGCCGCGTATCCGCAGCGCGCCACCTCCCCCGTTTCACGGGGGAGGAGTAAACGCCGAACGCCGCGACGGCTGGGCAGCTGTCGCGGCGTCCAAGGTCGGTGCGACCCCTCACCCGACCCCGCGCTGCGGGGCCACCCTCTCCCGCAGGGGGAGAGGGATCGGTGGAGGGTTTAGTGGTTGGCGATGATCACCGAGGCGATCAGGCCGGTGGCGACGGCGGCCAGGACGTACTGGTCGTTCACGCGCTGCCAGCGGTAGCCGCGCGGCGGCTGGCGCAGGCCGTGACGGCGGTAGTCCTTCACGTAGTAGCCGTCGCCGCGATAGTGGGCGTCCAGGCGCTGGCCCTTGGCCCAGCGGCGGGCTTCGCGGCGATCGTCGCGACGGTCGTCACGGCGTTCCTGGCGGGCCTGGTCCTTGCGGCCCTGCTCATAGGCGCGCTGCTGCTGGTAGCGGTCGTCGTGACGGGGCTGGGCCATGGCCGTACCCGACAGGGCGGTCCCGGCCAGCAGGGAGGCGGCGACGGCGGTAATGATGAGACGCTTCATGGCGTAGTCCTTTCGTTCGATGTCCCCACCTTAGACAGGTCGTTTTGGACTGGTGATGAACGGCGAAGATCAGGAACGGTTCATGTTTCATTCATGAAATATTGTAGCAATACCTGCGCTATTCGAGTTGCGCCGATCGGCGATTTCGCGCGTTGAGGGCGCATGACCCTGAAGCTTCGCCTCAACCCCCGCCGCGACCTGCCCGTGCTGTTCAAGGCCGCCCGGCGCGAACTGGCCGCCACCGCCGCCCTGCTGGTGGCGGGCCTGGGCCTGCTGGCTTTCCTGAACATCGCCGACGAGGTGGTCGAGGGCGACACCCGCCGGCTCGACCTGCAGGTCCTGCAGTCCTTGCGCCTGCCGGGCCAGCCGCACCAGCTGGTCGGCCCCGAATGGCTGCACACCGCCGCCGCCGATATCACCGCGCTCGGCTCGGTGACCGTGCTGACCTTGCTGGTGATCCTGGCCCTGGCCTGTCTCGCCTGCCTGCGCCGCTGGGCCGAGGCGCTGGTGGTGCTGGTCGGGGCGGCCGGCGGGGTGGCGATCAGCCAGGGCCTCAAGCACCTGTTCCTGCGCGAGCGCCCCGACCTCGTCTACCGCGCCGTCGAGGCGGCCAATCCGAGCTTCCCCAGCGGCCACGCCATGCTGTCGGCGGTGGTGTTCCTGACCCTCGGCGCCCTGGCCGCGCGCTTTTCCGACAAGAAGCGCCTGAAGGCCCTGGCGCTCGGCGCTGCGGTGTTCTTCTCGGTGCTGGTGGGCCTCAGCCGGATCTATCTCGGCGTCCACTGGGCCAGCGACGTCCTGGCCGGCTGGTGCGTCGGGGCCGCCTGGGCCATGGCCTGCTGGCTGGCGGCGTGGGGGTGGGGCAGGGCGCTGCGGCCTCCCCGGGCGGGGGAGGCCGAAGGCGGCTGATCACCGCGGGCGCATCGTCTCGACGTAGATCACCAGCGGGGAGCTGCACATGCCCACGCCGACCTCGCGGTCGCGCAGGCTGTAGGACAGGAGGTTCGGCATCAGCTGCTGCTCGTAGGCGGTGCCCGTCACCTGCACCCGCAGGTTCCGCGTCCGGCGGTAGCGCACGTAGTCCTCCTCGGTCAGGGCCAGCGCCACGCACCCGGTGGGCGTCTCCAGCAGGGCCGACGAGGCCGGCGCGCCGCCGAACACCGAGAGCGCGCCGGTGACGGTGCAGGCCTTGTTTCGGGCGCAGGTCTCCAGGCCCGACGGGCGGGGAGCGACCGAGGCGCAGCCCGCGAGCGCCCCGGCGGCCAGCGACATGGTCAGCGTGATGGCGACGGCTAGGGGTCTGGAGTGAAGGTGCATTTGACGCCCGATCCTCCGTTGTTGACGTTCCATCTGGCGATCTCGGCCTGCAGGGCCGCGCGTTCGGCGTTTGATATGCTTCCGCCGCCCAGCTTGCGAACCCGAAAGCCTACCGGCGTCTTCTCGATCGCGAAGGCGCCGGACGTGGAGATCTGGTAGGCGGTCCGCCCGGTGGCCGCCGCCATCAGCCCGTCTTCCGGACCAGGCAGCGGCTCCAGCCCGCCGCCGCCGTGGGTGTGGCCGCCGCTTTCTCCGGGGCCAAGGTCGCCAATGTTGACAGAGTTGGCGGCGCGGGTCTCCCCGCCGGGGCATGACTGCGTGCCTGTTCGGGAGAACGGCTTGGGATAGACGCCCTCCCCGCTGGCGCGGAAGCCCTGCTCCAGCTTGCCGCTCTTGGGGAACTGGATCACCGTGCCGTCCGAGAACTCCTGCTTCTTGGCGGCTGTGACGACCGCCTCGTCCACCTCGGTCTGTTCAGGCGTCGGGCCGGGCTGTTCGCCCTGGCCGGTCTCGGTCTTGGGGTGGTCGACGCAGTTGCGGCGGTCCTTCTTGGGGCAGGCGTCCAGACCGGACGGGTCGCGCCGGTTGACGGGGTCGCCGTTGGCGTAGGCGTAGAGGTTCAGGCCGTCGATGAAGCCGGCCGGATCGGTCTGCAGGAACCGGCCCAGGGTGGGCGAATAGACCCGGGCCTTGTAGTTGTAGAGGCCCAGCTCCGCCGACCAGATCTGGCCCGTGTACTGGTAGCGGCCCTTGTTGGCCGCGGCCGGGGCGCCGTAGTCGTCGTAGGTGTTGATCCCCGCCGACCAGCCGGACTCGTCGACCAGGGCGATGATCGAGCCGCGCTCGTCGGCGACGTAGGCGCGGCGGGTCGAGGCGCCGCCGGCGTATTCGTACCAGGCGACCGGCTCGTCGCTGCCCGGTCCGGGCACGTAGCGGCGCAGCAGGGCGCCGGCCCCGTCGAACTCGGCGATCAGCTGGTCGCCGTCATAGAGCATGCGGGTCGTCGCCGCGCCCAGCGCCACCTGTTGCTGGCGGCCGACCGGGTCGTAGCCGACGCTGGCCCCCGACGAGCTGCCGGTCAGGCGGTTCTGGCCGTCGTAGGCGAAGGTCGTGGCGCCGTCGCTGGTCAGGTTGCCGCGTCCGTCGTGGGCGACGGCCACGCCGCCGACCGCGGTCAGCTGGTTCAGGCCGTTGACGGTGTAGGTCAGGTTCACCGCCCCCGGGCTGCGATAGGTGTAGGACCCGTTGGACGCGGCGCGCGAGACGATCTGGCCCGCTGGATTGTAGGTCAGGTCGATACGCAGGTCGCTGCCGGATCCGGCCAGTTCGTGGGTCAGGGTCTTCAGGAGCGAGCCGTCGCCGTATTCGTAGGTCGTCAGCGCGCCGTTGCGTGACAGGCTCGTGCGCCGGCCCTGGTCGTCATAGGCGTAGGCGGCCAGGGTCTCGGCGGCGACGCCGTCGATCAGGCGGCGGATCGTCTTGGGCGAGCCGTCGTCGTAATAGTCGTAGCCCACCGTGAAGCCGTCCGGCCAGGCCATGGTCTTGCGGCGGGAGGCCTGGTCGTAGGTGTAGGAGACCGCGCCACGCGGCTGCACCTGGCTGACGGCGCGGCCGAAGGCGTCATAGGTCGCCTGGATCGACAGCCCGGTCGCGGAGTCGGCGGCCGAGGTCATGTCGCCGAAATTGTCGTAGCCGTAGGTGAAGGTCGAGGCCGGCGTGCTGGCGGTCGCGCCGACGGTCTTCGAGGTCGGCAGGTTCAGCGCGTCGTAGCCGTAGCCGATCGCCAGGCCGTCGCGCCGGCGCAGCGAGGTGCGGTTGCTGCGGCTGTCGTAGCCGTATTCCTCGTAGTCGGCGGCGTTGGCCTGGCCGGCCCCGATCGCCGTCGGCGGATAGCTGACGCGCTTGAGGCGGTCGAAGCCGTCATAGGCGTAGCGCGTCACGTTGTTGGCGTGGTCGGCTTCGGTCGCCGGCAGGCCGTTGGTCGTATAGGTCAGCCGCTTCAGCACGATGGGCGCGTCCGTGCCGTAGGCGCCGGTGACGGTGACCGGGCGGCCGAGATCGTCATAGACGGTGTTGGTGATGCGGTCGGGGCCGTAAGCGCCTGTGGTTCCCATCTGGCAGGAGTCGCGCAGGGGCGCGTCGCCGAAGGCGGCGGGGTTCATGCGCACGGCGACGCAGGAGGGCTGGCCCAGGGGCGTATAGTCCATCTGGGTCTGGGCGTAGGCGCCGCCGGTTCCGTAAGCGGTCCGGATATAGACCCGGCCGTAATTGTCGTACTGGTTCTCGATCCGCGACAGGACCTGGAAGGCGTTGGCGAAGGTCGCGTCGCTGCGGTCGGCCACCACGCCGACGAACTGGTTCAGGGGCTTGCCGTCGGCGCGGTAGGTCGTCTTGCTCGCCCGGAAGCGGCTGGCCGAGGCCGGGTCGGCGGCGGTCGAGCCCACCAGCCAGCGCGAGGCGTCGTAACGGGTCTGGACCAGGTCGACGTCCCCGGTCAGCGGTCCGTCCGTGGCGATGACGTCGCCGCGGCCGTTGTAGGCGAAGGTGGTGGTCGACGAGGTGCTGAAGTCGCCGGCCCGCATCGTCGTCGACACCAGGCGGGCGTGGTTGTAGCCGGCGCTGGCTTCGTACTCGTATTCGGTGACCAGCTCGTCGGCCGTGCCGGCGCAGCTTTCCTGGGTGCGGCAGGTCGAGGTCTTCTTCAGCCGCCAGACGGGCGCCGCGGCGTAGGACGCCCCGTTGCGGACGTAGCGGGGCGTGTACTGCTGGTAGCTGTATCGGGTCTGCGGACGGAAGCCGTTGGCCCCCCTGGGCGCGGTGCGGGTGGCGACGCCGCCGTGAACGGGGTCGTAGGTGAAGTCGGTCTGGCCGCCGGCCTCGTCGCGCAGCCAGTCCGGCTGGTTGCAGATCGTCGTGGTCGCCGTGGCGCGGCAGCTGTAGCCGGCCGTGATCTCCAGCTTGTCGGTCGTCGAGCCCTTGGCGAAGTGGGTGCGGCGGATGATGTTCTGGTAGGCGTCGTAGGCGTATTCGAACACGTCGCCTTCGGGCAGGGTGATCTTCTTCTGGTCGATCCCCCGGCCGTTCGTCCGGGTATAGGCGTAGGTGGTGGTCAGGCCCGCGGGCCTCTGGGCGTTGACGCCGACCTGGTCGCTGAGCACCTGGCCGCTCTGGTACTCGGACTTCACGATCCGCTTGGTCCCGTCCGGGGCGACGGCGGTGGTCGTCATCACCCCGACGATCGGCGTGCCGCCGCCCACGAAGCTGTGGGTGTAGGTCCAGGATCCCCGCTCGCCCGAATAGGTGGTGACCTTCGGCGTCGGGTAGAGCCCGTGGCCGTTGAGCAGATACAGGGCCTTGACGGTGTAGCTCCGCACGTCGTCGCCGGCCGCGCTGGCGTGGGTCACCGTCGAGGAGCCCATGGCGGTGTTGTAGACCGTGTTGATGGTCGGCTCGCGGCCCAGGGCCAGCTGGCTGTCGTAGGCGGGCGCCGAACAGGAAAAGCCCGTGCAGCCGCCCTGGGTCAGGTCGTAGGCCTTGATGTTGGCGAGGTAGAGCGGCTGGTCGGCCACCAGGGCGTAGCCGAGCGAGCTCTCGACCTTGACGGCGTCGAGCAGGTTCGCGCCGCCGTAGGTGTATTCGGCGACCTCGCCGTTGGGATAGACGATGCGCTTCAGCATCGAGACCCGCCGGTTCTCCTCGCCGCTCACCGGGTCGGGGTAGCTGTTGAAGGTGACGGCGTTGAAGTAGGCGCGCGTTCCGTCGGGGGCGATGAACACGACCTCGCCGGTGTCGAAATAGGTCCCGTAGATGAACGAGCCGGCCGATTCCTCGAGCGGGGTGGTCTCGTAGTCGTAGCCGCCCAGCCCCTCGAAGGCGTAGGTCTGGCCGTTGAGCACCAGCGTGGTCGACCCTTGGGACTCGCCGTCGGGATCGAACCGGTAGTCGATGTACGACTTCATGGTCGTCGACATCGTGCCCAGCGCCGACCGGTTCTTGGTCGCGACCAGGCCCATGGCGCCGGCGCCGCCGATCGAGTTGGCGACCATCGGGAAGCTGGCCGAGCCGCTGATCAGGTCCACGCCGTTGGCGTCGACCATGGTCACCGCGGGCGGGGCGATGAAGTCCTCGGCGGCCGCCAGGCCGCTCCATGCCAGGACCAGGGGAAGCGCGCTGCCGGCCATCCAGCGCAAGGACCCAACTCGACCCACCGATACACCCCCAGAGCAGGTTCACGCACCGCGGGTGCGGAGCGTCTCTGGGTTGTGATAGTCAAGCTTGGTGACGGCTCTGCGTACGTCGCGGAAGTTCTTTCGCCTGGCGGCTTTCACGCCGCCGCCACGGCCCCGGTCTTCCGCCGCATGCGCCAGAACCGGATCGTCCGCAGGGCGCTTTCGCGAGGCAGGGCGGCGTAGAGTTCGCCGTACGCCTTGGCCTTGCCCATCACCTCGTCCGACGGATCCAGGATCAGCAGGGCGAAGGTCAGGAACAGGGCGCGGTCGAAGTCGGCCGCCTTGCAGACCACGGCCAGGCCGTCGAGCTCCTTGCGCTCGAGGATCTTGCGGGCGGTGTGGAAGTCGATCTCGGCCATGTCCGACAGGGCGCCGAGGAACAGGGTGGTCTGCTTGGCGCGCAGCATGCCGGCCAGGGCCTGGGGCGTGACGCCGCCGCGGGCCTTGATCTTGGCGAACTCGGCCATGGCCGCGTCGTAGTCGGCCGGCAGGGCGCCGTCGCGGGTGGCCAGGCGGTTGCGGCCGGCGGCCAGGGCCGCTTCCAGCACCGCCGGGTCCAGCGCCTCGTTGCGGGCCATGATCCGGTCGCGCAGCCGCGCCTCGGCCACGAAGTACATCTCGTTGAGCAGGTCGACCGGCAGGCTCTGGCGGTCGATCACCGCCTCGTGCAGGGCCGGATTGGCCTGGGCGCGGTCGACCACGGTCTCGTGCGCCGCGCGCGACAGCTCCGCGCCCTCGTTGCGGATCAGCACGCCCAGGGTGTCGTCGTCGCCGCGCGCCACGATGGCGTCGGAGACGGCGCTCGACACGCGGGCCCGGCTGGAGATCGCCCGCAGGTGCTCCTGGCCCTGCGTCTGGGCCACGTGCAGCAGGTCGGCGTCCGACAGCGTCGCGGCCCCCGACAGGATCGGGCTGGCGACGGCGATGCTGTCGCTGATCAGGTTGCGGGTCAGGGCCGGCGGCGGGCTGGCCGACTGGCCCAGGCGCTCGGCCAGCTCGACCCGGACGGCCTCTTCCATCTCGCCGGCCAGTTGGCCCATGACCTGGTCGAACAGGCCCATCTCGACGGCCCCGTGGTCGTCGGCGGTGAAGAACAGGTCGGTCACCCCGCGCAGCAGGTCGCGGCGGCGGGCGCTGGACGGCTCGTCGGCGAGGGCGATCAGGTCGTGCAGCCGCGATTGCAGCATCAGAGGTCGCTCTCCTCGGCGGTCTTTTTCTTCTTGGTCGGCGCGTCGCGGCCGGCCTCCTGGGCCGCCTCGGCCAGCCACGCGGCCGAGCCGTGGTCGGCCTCGCCGTCATCAGCCGGAGCGGTGGCGACGGCGGCCGGGTCGACGGCCATCAGCACGGTGTTGGGCGGGCCGGGGGCCTCGATGCGGTCTGGCGTCAGGCCAAACATCCGTCCGACCGAATAGGTGCGCGGCGCCAGGCCGTCCGGGGCGCGGGCGTTGGCGGCGTAGGTGGTGGTCTGGGCCTGGGCGGGCGGACCGCCGGCCAGCTCGCGCGGCGCGGCGGGCGGGATCGAGGCCGAGGCCACGGGCGGCGAATAGAGGCTGGTCGGCAGGGCCTGGGCGGCCGGCGCGTAGGTCTGCGGGGCGGCCTGGGGCGCGATTTGCGGAGCCGGCGGGGCGTAGGCCGGAACGGTTCGTTGGGGCGCGGGCGCGGCGCTGGCGTAGCCGGCCCAGGCGGCGACCGGAGCGGGGCGGCCGTTGGTGCGCGGGTCCTGGGCGCCGGGCGCCGGGGCGGCGGCCTTGCCGGCCCAGCTGAGGGTCGGACCGGTGTAGTCGGCGCGGGCGGCGGTCTCCACGCGCTGGCTGCGCGGCCCGTAGCGGCTCTCGCGTGCGTCCTCTGCGCGCGCCGGAAGGGCGACGCTGGCGAGCAGCAGCAGGGACAGAACGAGGCGCATGCCGGTCCGGACGTGGGTATTGCAGTCTGCAACCCTTAGCCGACGCCGCTTAATCGCCGCCTAACGGCGTGGCTCCAGCGTCGGGCGTGCGACATTTTGGGTGGAGCTTCCAAAGCCCTCCCCCTCGATGGGGGAGGGTTGGGTGGGGGTGGCAACGGCGTCGGCGGCCGAGCGCTTGCCTGAACCGCAGCATCACCCTCATCCTCGACCCTTCCCCCATCGAGGGGGAAAGGGAGCGTTCACCGCCCCCGCCACCACGCCAGCAGCCGCCGCTCGGCCGCCGCCAGGGCCGCGTGCAGGGCCACGCCCAGCAGGGCCAGCACCGCCAGGGCGGCAAAGCCTCGCGCGGTCTGCAGGCGGTTGAAGCTTTCCAGCATCCGCCAGGCCAGGCCCTGGCTCGAGCCCGAGCCGGCCACGAACTCGGCCGCCACCGCGCCCACCAGCGCCAGGCCCGCCGCCACCTTGAGCCCCTCCAGGATCGCCGGCAGGGCCGAGGGCAGGCGCAGGCGGACCAGCCGCTGCCAGGCGCTCGCGCCATAGAGGTCGAACAGCCGCGACAGGTCCGGATCGGCGGCCTTCAGGCCCGCCACGGCGCCCGAATAGATCGGGAAGAAGGCGATCACGGCGGCCAGCGCCGTCACCGCCCGGCCCGGATGGTCGATGCCGGCCCAGATCGTCACCAGCGGCGCGATGGCGATCACCGGCGTCACCTGCAGGATGGCCGCGAGGGGGCGGAACGCGTCCTCGACCACCGGCCGCAGGGCCGCGGCGAAGGCCAGGGCCAGGGCGACGAGGGCGGCCAGCACGAGGCCCGCCAGCGCGGTGGAAAGCGTGCCCCAGGCGCTCAGCGCCAGCAGCGGCCCGGCCTCGACCAGGGCCTTGGCGATTTCCGACGGGGCCGGCAGCAGGTAGGCCGGCACGTGCAGAAGGCGGCAGGCGCCTTCCCAGGCGGCCAGCAGGAAGGCGACGAACAGCACGGGGGCGAGGAGGCGGGTCATGCGGGACCCCCTCCGTCGGCTTCGCCGCCACCTCCCCCAGAGGGGGAGGATCTTGCGTCGCGGCCTTCAGATGCTCCCCCTCTGGGGGAGCTGTCGCGAAGCGACTGAGGGGGCCGCGCGAGCAGCGCGGACACCGCCTCCACCGTCTCGCGAAACTGCACGGTCGTCCGAAACCCCGCCGGCCTCGCCAGCGGCCCGTCCACGACGACCTCGCCGGCCACCACCCCCGGCCCCGGCGTCAGCACCACGACCCGGCCGGCCATGTAGACGGCCTCCTCGACATTGTGGGTGACGAACACCACGGCCGGTGCCAGGTCGGCGCACAGGGCCAGCACGTCATCGGCCAGGGCGCGGCGGGTGATCTCGTCCAGGGCCGCGAACGGCTCGTCCAGCAGCAGCAGGCGCGGCCGGGTGACCAGCGCCCGCGCCAGCGAAGCCCGCATGGCCATGCCGCCCGACAGCTGCGCCGGCCGCGCGTCCTGCGCCCCGTCGAGACCCACCTGCGCCAGGGCGGCCCGGGCCTTTTCCCGCGCCTCGCGCGCCGGAACGCCCGCAAGCTCCAGCGGCAGCGCCACATTGGCCGCCGCGCTCATCCACGGCGCCAGGGTTGGCGCCTGGAACACCACCGAGGTCTCGCCCTTGCCCGCCGCCCGGGCGACGCTCCCCCGCGTCGGCTGCTCCAGCCCCGCCAGCAACCGCAAGGCCGTCGACTTCCCGCACCCCGACGGTCCGACCAGCGCCACCACCTCGCCGGCGGAAAGCGCCAGGTCGATCGGTCCCAGGGCGCGACCGCGCGGGTAGTCGACTTCGACGGCGGAAAGGGCGGCGATGGTGTTCACGCTCACTTCTCCTCCCCCGCATCGCGGGGGAGGGGGACCAGCGAAGCTGGTGGAGGGGGCGACCGCCGCTCAGACCTCGGCCGGGCCAGCCCGCCCACGCGCTCGGCCGCCACCGTCCACACGCCCAGCGCCAGTTCGTCCGGATCCCGTAAGAAGTCGCCGGCGGCGATGCGCATGACCTCGATCCCCTGCGACGCGAGCCACGCGTCCCTGCGCGCGTCATGCCTCGCCTGATCGGCCGTGTCATGCCCCGCGCCGTCGATCTCCACCGCCAATCGCGCGGCCGAGCAATAGAAGTCGAGGATATAGGCGCCGACCGGATGCTGGCGACGGAAGGTCGGACCTTCGCCTCGCCGACGCAGGCGCTGCCAGAGCATGGTCTCGGGCAGGGTCATTTCGCGGCGCAGGCGGCGGGCGCGTTTCAGCGTCAGGACTGGTGAGCGCATGTGCGGCGGTCGCCCCCTCCACCCCTTCGGGGTCCCCCTCCCCCGCGAGCGGGGGAGGAGAAAGATGACTTCGGCAGGAAGCCCAGGCTGTAGGCCTTCTTGTAGTCCAGGCCCTTGTCATAGACCCCCTGGTCGGCCGCCACCTGGAAGAACTCGGCCCAGCGGGCGTCGGTCATGGCGCCGATCCCGTCCTTGGGCACGATGCCGTAGGAGCGCATCTTGTCCCGGGCCTGGTCGAGCAGGTCCTGGGTCATTTCGGGGTTGTCCTTGAGGATCAAGGCGTCGCCCGGCTTGGCGTCGCCGTAGAGATAGCTCTTCCAGCCGGCCGCCAGGGCGTCGCTGATCGCCTGCACCTGGGCGGGCTTGGCCTGGATCATCGCGTCGCTCACCAGGGCGAAGCTGGCGTAGGCGGGATAGCCGTCGTCGGCCAGCAGGAACACCGCCGGCTTCTCGCCGCCGGCCTTCTCGATCAGATAGGGCTCGGACGTCGCATAGCCCTGCTGGATCAGGCTCTTGTCGGCCAGGAACGGCGCGACCGAATAGTTGTACTTGCGCACCTGGGCGTCGGTGAAGCCGTGCTTGGCCTTCAGCCACACCCAGAACGCCGTCACCGAGGCGTCCGACAGCAGGATCGGCCTGCCCTTCATGTCGGCGATGCTGGCGACGCCCTGGCCGGGGTGGGCGATCAGCACCTGCGGGTCCTTGTCCATGTAGGCGGCGACGGCTTTGACCGGCACGTTCTCCTTGGCCAGGTTCAGCACGATGAAGCTGTTGGAGCCGACCCCGATGTCCACCGCCCCGGTGGCCAGCAGCTGCGGCACGTTCACCCCCGGTCCGCCCTGGACGATGCTGACGTCCAGCCCGCGCTTCTTGAACTCGCCGGTCGCCACCGCCTGATAGTAGCCGCCCAGCTCCGCCTGCGCCCGCCAGTCGGTGGCCAGCTTCAGCTTCGTCAGCCCCGGCGCGGCGTCCTTCTTCGCAGGCGAACAGGCGGCGGCCATCGAAGCCACGGCGGCGGCGAAGCCGGCTGCGGTCACGGCGCGGCGCGAAACGGTCATGTGGCGGATCCCCCGGTGTATGCGGCGCGGAGGTTAGCGGGGCGGGCGGGGAGGGGAAAGGGCGCGCCTTGATGGGGATCTTTTGTCGGACAACTATTCGGCGTGCATCCTATGGTGTAGCTAGTTCTTCGGGGTTCAGAGTGGGGCGTGTTTCCATGGCCATGGCGTCTTCCGCTTCGTCGTTCGGCGAATGCGCATTCCTTTGGTCTGTGGCGCTTCCCAGCCACCGTTGAGCGCGGCGCTCGGCCCGCTCGCTCCATGACTTTCACATCATCCAAGTCCTGCAAGGGAAACGCAGCGTTCATGCGTAGCATCCTGTTCGGCGCGGCCAGCGCCCTGGCCGTTCTCACCAGCCTCGCGCTCGTTCCGGGAACGGCGGCGGCGCAAGTCTATGAAACACCGCCGGTTTTCCCCACGGTCGATGGCAACGGCGTCAACGTGGTGAGTGGAGAGGTCAAGACGTCCCTGCCGGTCACCGGCGTCGGCTCGGGCGGAAACGGCCTGAGCATTGCGTTTACGGGCCTGTCGAAGCGCGACAGCTATACAGGCACTATCACCGCCGTCGGCGGTACGCTGATGGGCAACGACGTCACCTGGTACACCGTGTCCCTGGGCGACCATTCGCAGGTGTTCTTCCGGCCGGTGAACACCAACGTCATCATCGGCTACGCCGGGACCGGCGGCGACAACCTGGCCGTCGACACCACCGCCAACGTCCTTGTCTACACCACCAGCGACGGTTCGGTGGCGCGGTTCTCTTCGGCGCCGGCGTGGCAGAGCGCGAACTTCTACGGCCTCAATCCCGTCATCGTCAGCCTGACCAAGCCGAGCGGGGAGCGCCTGGACTACTACTACCGCAGCTGCGGCGACAGCTGTTCCAAGACGCAGTCGATCGTCAGCACGGCCGGCTACATGCTGAAGTACCAGTATGACGACAGCAACCAGCTGACCAAAGTGGTCGCCATCGATACGTCCATCGACTACTGCGACCCGACCAGCAGCGCCGACTGCGCGACGACGAAGGCCTGGCCGACCGCGACCCTGACCTACAACGCCGACGGCAGTGGCAGCTATGTCCTGACCGACTCCACGTCGCGCGCCTGGACCGTCGGTGTGTCGAGCAGCAAGATCGTCTCGATCAAGGCGCCGTCGGGCGCGGGGGTCGACTTCAGCTACAACAGCAACAGCAAGATCCAGACTTCCACCAACGGCGGCGCCGTTTGGAATTATGCTTACAGCGGTCCGACGACGGTCACCGACCCGCTTGGCCACGCCAAGAAATACTACGTCGAAACCAGCCTCTCTCGAGTCTACCAGACCGAGGACGCCCTTTTGAACAAGGTGCGCTACAGCCTCGCGGCCTATACCGGCCTGGTTACCGACGTCACCAACCCCGAGGGCGGCGTCACCACCTACAGCTACACGCGGGGCAACGTCACCAAGGCCACGTCCGCTCCCAAGACCGGCTACACGGACGCCAACATCGTCGTGTCGAGCCAGTACGAGACGACCTGCTCCAACTACAAGACCTGCAACCAGCCGCAGTGGACCAAGGACGCACTGGGCAACCAGACGGACTACACCTACGACGCTACCCACGGCGGCGTGCTGACGGTCACCCGCCCGGCCGGAGCGGACAACAAGCGGCCGCAGGATCGCTATAGCTACGCCCAGTATCCAACTTACTCGAAGAACAGCGCCGGCCAGCTGGTGCAGACGGGGTCGGTCTGGCGCCTGACCAGGATCGCCAGCTGCATCACCGGCGAGACCTGCTCGACGACGAACGAGGTCAAGACCACCTACGCCTATTCGGGCCCGCACGCCCTGCTGGCTTCGACCACCCAAGGGGCCGGCGACGGATCCCTGTCGGCGACCACGACGAGCGCCTACAACGATTTCGGCGACATCATCGCGATAGACGGACCGGCAGCCGGTTCGGACGACACGACGACTTACCGCTACGATTCCGCCCGGCGTTCCGTCGGCATGATCAGCCCGGATCCGGACGGCGCCGGCGTCCAGAAGCGCACGGCGACGTCGATAACCTATGACGTCGACGGCCGCCCCGTGATCACCGCAAAGGGCACGGTCGAAGGAACCTCAGACGCCGACTGGGCGGCGATGAGCGTCCTGCAGCGCGGGCTGACCGTCTATGACACCAACGGGCAGGTGAAGATCCAGGCGACCGAGGTCAACGGAACGATCATCGCGCTCACGCAGAACACCTATGACGCCGCCGGCCGTCTGACCTGCAGCGCTCAGCGCCTGAACCCGGCCAAGTACGGAGCCTATCCGCAGTTTACCGACCTGCCGGCGTCGGCCTGCACGCCCGGAGACGCCGGAGCGGATGGCCCCGACCGGATTTCTTACACCGTCTACGATGCAGCGGATCGGGTCATAGAGGAATGGGAAGGCTATGGCACGTCGAGCCAGGTCAGGGCCGCAAAGTATACGCTCAGCGCCGATGGTCTGACGGCCTCGGCGACTGACGCGAACGACAATACCACGGCTTATACCTATGATGGTTTCGGTCGTCCCAAGCGCACCTACTATCCGGTGGCGACCCTAGGCGCTCTGACCGCCAGCACCACCGACTACGAGGAAGAAACGCTCGACGCCGCCGGGCAAACGATTCAGTCGCGGCGTCGGGACGGACAGGTTTTCGGATATACGTATGACGCGCTTGGCCGCGTAACCGTTGAAGACGCGCCCGGGTCGATGCCGGACACCAGCTACGTCTACGACAACCTGGGGCGGACGACGTCGATCACGCAGTCGGGCCAAGCCTTGAGCTTCACCTACGATGCTTTGGGGCGTCAGCTCAGCGAGGCCAGCGCCATTGGAACGGTGAGTTCCCAGTACGACATCCTTGGTCGCCGCACCCGCATCACCTGGCCGGGTGATTTCTACGTCACCTACGAGTACGAGGCGCTGGGCGGCTTGAAGGCCGTGCGCGAGAACGGCTCGACCCTGCTCGCCAGCTATGAGTACGACGCGCTCTGGCGGCGTTCCAAGTTCATTCGCGGCGATGGTGCGGTGACCACCTACAGTTACGATGCGGCGCTGCGACTGTCATCCATGGATCACCAGTTAGGCGGCTATGGCCAGACCTATGGCTTGACCTATGCGCAGTCGGGTCAGATCAAGAGCCGGACCGCCACAACTGGCGCCTACACGACCTCGAGCAATGGCGCGGCGACACGGACCTACATCGCCAACGGCCTGAACCAGTTTTCGAGCGCCGCGGGCCAGACGCTTTCATACGACGCTCGGGGCAATCTGACGGGCGACGGAACCACCACCTACGCTTATGACGTCAATAACAAGCTGACCGGAAGTTCGGGTGGCGCGACGCTGGCTTATGACGCTGTGGGGCGGTTGGCCAGCATCGCGCAGGGCGGCGCGACCACCAGCATGCTCTATGACGACGATCAACTGATCGCCGAGTACAGCGGATCCACCGTACTTCGCCGCTATGTGCCGGGGGCGGGGGGCGACGAGCCGCTGGTCTGGTACGAATACGCCGGCGGAGCGACCACCAAGCGCTGGTACGCCGCCGACGAGCGCGGCTCCATCGTCGCGGTGCTCAACGCCGCCGGGTCGGTCGAGCAGATCAACACCTACGACGAATACGGCGTGCCCGGGGCGACCAATCTGGGCCGCTACCAGTATACCGGCCAGACCTGGATGTCGGAGATCGGCGCCTACAACTACAAGGCCCGCGTGTATTCGCCGACCTTGGGCCGTTTCCTGCAGCCCGATCCGGCGGGCTATATCGACGGACTGAACCTGTATGCCTATGTCGGCGGAGATCCGGTGAACAACACCGATCCCTCCGGCATGTGGGGGGTGCCGGGAACGTCATGCATTGCAGGAAGCGCTGGGTGCGACGGCAATGCCAACTTCGGCCAGGTCCTGGTTGGCGCGTCCAATTGCGCCTACGGAGCGGTGTGCCTCTCCGGCATCATTCTTGATCTTCTGACGCCGCCAAGCCCGCCCGCCAATCTCGGCGGAGCGCTCGTCAATTTGACGAACACGGTGGTCAGCTTCGTCACCCCATCCGACCTCATGGGGTGTTCGGCGGCGGTTGGTTCCGCCGCTCTGGTCGGGATGACCGGCGGCGCAGCCGCTGGGGCGGTGTACGGCGGCACCGTTGGCGTTGGCGTTGGTGTGTTGACTGGCGGTCCCGCTACACCTGTCACGGGGGGCGTAGGCGTCGTCGCTGGCGCCGCCGGCGGCGCGGCCATGTTCGGCACCTCCGCTGCGGCCGGCGCCTGGGCGGGGGCGGCCGACTGCCACAGCAGCACGGCTGCTGGTGGTGGTAACAACAATCCTGGGAAAAGTGGCAAGCACACGAGTCAGGCGCGAAAGAGTGTGGCGCAGAAGAAGTACGAAGAGGCGCAGGCTGAGCTTGAAAGAAAAAGATTGAAGCCAAACAAGACAAAAGAAGAGGCGGCTGAAGTCAGAAAGCTCAAGCAAACTGTGGCCCATTGGAAGGCCAAAGCTGATGCGACCGGAGAAAATCATTGGATGAAGGGGAAGTGAAATGTACACATTCATCGCTTCATTCGATGAGGGAATTTATATAGCGCAGGTGGTGTCCGACACCGTGCCGGGCGCTGTTGAATCTTGGGCGAAATTGTTGATCGAGGAGAGGTTCCTGGGGGAGGCGTCCGAGGCTATGGCCAAGGGGGCCTTGGAAGACCTCGAGGATTATTCAAAGATTGAAGATAGGGAAAACGTCTGGTGTTTCACGCCCTATGCCGAAGGGTATGGGGTGGCGATAGTCAATATCGTGAAGACGGAAAGGGAGTAGACCCCCAGCCCCCTACCGCCCCGCCTCTAGCCAGCGCCCGATCTTCGCGTACAGCACCTCGCGTTGCACGGGCTTGGCGATGTGGTCGACCATGCCGGCGGCGAAGCAGCGTTCCACCTGTTGGGGCAGGGCGTCGGCGCTCATGGCGATGATCGGCACGCGGCCGGCCGCGCCTTCCAGGCCGCGGATGGCCCGGGTGGCGGCCAGGCCGTCCATCTCGGGCATGTGGATGTCCATCAGGATGATGTCGAAATGGCCGCGCGCCGCCGCGGCCAGGGCCTGGCGGCCGTTCTCGGCGGTCTCGACGTGGCAGCCGGCCAGGCGCAGCAGGCCAACCCCGATCTCGCGGTTCATCGGATGGTCGTCGACCAGCAGGATCCGCGCGGCCCGGGGATCGCGGGCGGCCTCCGGGGCCGGCGCCGCTACCGGTTCGGCCTCGGCGGCCGGCAGTTCGAACCAGAAGCACGAGCCGTGGCCCGGGGCGCTGTCGGCCCCGATCCGCCCGCCCATCAGCTCGACCAGCGACTTGCTGATCGCCAGGCCCAGGCCCGCGCCGCCGTAGGCCCGGGTCGCGCCGCTGTCGAGCTGCACGAAGCGCTGGAAGAGGCGGGCCTGGTCCTCGATCGGCACGCCCACCCCGGTGTCGATCACCTCGAAGCGCAGGCGGTCCTCGACCTCGCCGGGCTCGATGACCAGCCGGGCGACGATCTTGCCGCGCTCGGTGAACTTCACGGCGTTGTTGAGCAGGTTCAGCAGCACCTGGCGCAGGCGCAGGGCGTCCAGGTCGTGCAGGCCCTCGACCGGATCGACGACGTCGATCTCGACGGTGAGGTTCTTGCCCTCGGCCTCGGACTGCACGATGCCGACCGCGTCGTGCAGCACGGCGCTGGCCGAGGCCGGCTGCAGCAGCAACTCGACCTGGCCGGAATCCACCCGCGAGACGTCGAGGATGTCGCTGACCACGGTCAGCAGGGCCGCGCCGGCGGTGTCGATCATCCCCACCTGCCGCTGGGCGTCGGCCGGCAGGTCCTCGCGCCCGGCCAAGAGCTGGGCGAAGCCGAGGATGGAGTTCAGCGGCGTGCGGATCTCGTGGCTCATGGTGGCCAGGAACTCGGTCTTGGCCTCGGCGGCCGCCAGGGCCCGGGCCCGGGCCGAGCGGGTCAGCTGCTCGCGCCGCACCAGCAGGCGCCGCAGCCGCTCCTGCTGGGCCAGGGCCAGGCCCGCCGCCAGGGCGGTGACGAACACCACGGTGACGAAGCACTGGATCAGCCGGGTCATCTGCGGCGGGTTCCACGGCGCCAGCAGGTGGCCCTGCCAGATGTTCCACACCCCCAGCGGCAGGGAGACGGCCGCGATGGTCAGGGCCGCCTCGGCCGCCCCGCGCGGACCCAGGCGGAAGGCGCAGAGGATGGCGGCGGGGAACAGCACGAAGGGCAGGGGCGCGCGGGTGTCGTGGAACACCGCCGCCGTCAGCACCGCCATCAGCAGGAAGAGGCCCGCCCGCTCGCCGGCCGAGCGGTGGAAGGTGCGTCGGTGCTCGGAGTCGATCAGCACCAGCACCGCCGGCACGATCAGCGCCATGCCCAGCGCCCCGCTGACGAACCAGTCGCGCCACACCCCCAGGAACGGCTGGCGCTCCAGCAGGCTCAGCAGCCCGGCTGCGACACCGGCCGTGACCGCCACCACCGGGGCGATCACCGTCACCAGCAGGGCCAGCTGGCGCATGGTCCGCACCCGCGGCGGCCCGCCGAAGGCCCGTCGCACGGCCTCGCGCGCGCCCCAGGCCTCGGCCAGGTTGACGGCGGTGAAGATCAGGACCCGTTCGGGGGCGTCCCCCAGGGCCAGGCAGATGGCGAAGTGGGCGATCCCGATCACCCCCGTCAGGATCAGCCGCCGGGGCGGACCCAGGGCCATCAGGCCGACGGCCAGCAGGGCGGTGCAGGGCCACAGGGCGGCGATGCCGTAGGGACCGCGGGTCAGGGCGTCGCTGAACAGCTGGGTCGCGACGAAGGCGAGCGCCAGCACGACCAGCAGCGTCGTCTGTCGCCCAGTCTCCTGTAAGGCGGCGCTTCGCGTCATCTTGTTCCCGTTCCCCAGACGGAAAACTTACGCCGAACGGCGGTTTCAGTTTCGGCAGCAATGCATTCTGTGACGCTTTGCCGCAACGCTTTTTGATAGTGTCGACTATCCGACGGAGGGGTGCTGGCGACGGCTATCCCCTTGATTGGCAACACTTAGCTATCGTAAAAATTGCGCATATGCTTCCAGTTGCCCTATGGCTGAGCTTTGGGTCAAACTGGCGTCGCACCAGGGCGGCGGGGGCCAGATGAGTGAGCACACCGGCGGGGCGGTCGCGAAAGTCGAGAGGGACGACGATCCTCCGGCCGGCGAGATCGTCGCCAAACTGTTCGGAGAACAGATCGAGCGGCTGAAGACGCTGCTCGAATCCAACGAGCTCAACACGGTCTGCGTCGATGGCCTGACGGACCTGGGCTGCCCGCGGATCGTCGCGCCGACCGTGTTCGCGGGCGTCAAGGTGCTGGCCATCAAGGCCATCGAGCTCGGGCCCGACCTCGCCAGCCAGTCCATCCAGACGGGCCTTCTGCGGCTCATGGCGCGCATTCCGGCGCTGGACCGCCTGTTGCGAATGTTCACCCGGGTTCTCGGCCGGTTCGAGGACAAGGCCAAGCTGCGTCAGGCGATGATCGACGACATCAAGCAGTCGGGCCTCACACCGTTCGGCATCAAGGTGAACCAGGTCACGCCCACGGAGGTCGTCGAGGCGCTTCACGCCGAGGTCGATCAGCACAAGCTGACCCGCAGGTTCGAGGATCTGCTCGGCCAGCTCGCGGCCGTGCTGGAAGCGCGGATCGACGACCTCGCCGAGCTGCGCCTGAATTGGCCCGATACGGTGGGGACGACCGCCAGCGTCATCGACACCCTGTACTATGGCGCGCTGCATGACGATTTCGTCGGGCGCGACGAGGAGATGGCCTTGCTCCGGTCGTTCCTCGGAGACCCGGACGACGTGAAGGCGCGACCGTTCTCCTGGCTGCTGGTGGCGGGACGCGGCGGCGAGGGCAAGAGCCGCCTGGCCTTCGAACTGGTGCGTTCCTCCCGCGTGCGCTGGCGGGCGGGGCGGCTGGTGGAGGCCGATCTCTCCTGGCTGCTGAACAGCAACTGGCGGCCGCGGAAGCCGACGCTGATGGTCATCGACTACGCGCTCGACTGGCCGGTTGCGCTCAAGCGCCTGCTGGCGGCCTTCGCGCAGCGCTGTGTCGACTTCGAATATCCCCTGCGCGTCCTGCTGATCGCGCGGGAAGGCGGCCGCTCGCTCGTCGAACAGCTGGTGGGGCCGGGAGGCGAAACCATACGGCCGCGCCTCTACAAGGCCGCGGGTTGCGAGAAGGGCGTCCTGGGCCTCCAGCCCGTCTCGCGCGAAGCGGTCATCGGGCTGATGCAGCGCCGCCTCCGCCAGCACGTCGAGGATCTGCCGCCCGACGACCTGCTGATCGTCGCGGCCAAGCGGCTGGACCAGGCGACGGCGCTGGGCGAGCAGACCCCGCGTCCCCTGTTCGCGGCGATCGCCGCCGAAGCCCTGGCCTCGATGATCGCCGATCGCGGCGGGCCGGGGCCGACGGGCTGGCAGGAGTTGGTGTTCCGGATCGAGAAGGACCAGACCCTGGCGGGGCTGATCCAGCGCGACCGTCAGCTGTTCTGGCGCCAGTCGTCGGCGAGCGACCCGCTGACAGAGACCCAGCGCGAGACGCTGCACGAGAACCTGCTCTGCCTTTCCACGTTCACGCTCGGCCACGTGACGCAGGACGCGCTCGACGAAGCCATCAAGGACGTCGCGGCCCAGGACGCCGCGCTGGCCGCCAAGGTGCTGCCCTCCTTCGCCCTGGGCGCTTACGCTTTCGACGGCGAGCGCTTCCAGCGCATGACCAGCCGTTCGAACCATGAAACCCTCGGCGCGCTGGAGCCCGACATTCTCGGGGCTTTCTTCGTGCTGCAGCGGCTCGACCCCGAGCAGCACGAACTGACCTCCAGGCAGCGAAGCTTCCTGGTCGACATGGCCTGGACAGTGGCCGCGCGCGACGCCGCCGCCTTCGTCCGACGCACGTTCAGCGACTTTCCGATCCGGGTCGCGGCCTGCGGCGACCTGCTGCCCTCGGCCGGCGTCGCGGACGCCTGGGTCATCGAGCTGCTCCGGTCGCTGATCGCCGACCTCGGCGCGGCGGCGCGCGTGCTGGTCAAGGAGGCCGAAAGTCCGGGGCTCACCTCGGGCCACCAGCAGGCCCTGGCCGACGAGCACCTGCGCCTGGCCGGCGAGGCGCTGCGGCTGGCCTCTCGCCTGAAGCTCTACGCCGCGTCGATCGGGGCTCTCGGCGAAGACGTCCTGACCTCCATCGCCACGGCCCTGAAGGAAGCCGCCTACGTCGCCAGCACCGCCTATCGCAAGGAGCTGGTCGAGAACGACCCGCGCTATGCGCCGCAGTTCCTGGGCAGCAGCGTCATCGAGCCGCCGCAGATCGCCTCGCCGCTGTCCGACACCTTCAACGCCGCGGCGACCTTTTTCACGGTCGGCTCCAGCGCCGACATCATCGGCTTCGCGCCCCCGCCGGTTCCCGCCGCGTCGGGTTCCGATCAGGCCTGTCCCCGCCGCGAGACCATCCAGGAGGTCATGCGCCTGGAGGATGAGCTCCTGGCGCTGCGCCCCGCCGCGGAAATCCGCGCGACGCTCCTGACGGCGGAACGCGACCTGATGTTCGTGCTCGACGCCCTGGGCGATCCCGACGCGGTCGCGACCATGATCCAGCGGGCCTGGCGGCGCCTGCTCGAAGAAGACGACGACGAGGTGCTTTTCTGGATCATGCGTCATCTGTCGGGGTGCACCTATCTCGACGGGGAAAAATCGCGAGACAAGGGCGACGCGGTCGCGCTGGCGCGTCTTCGCGAGGTCGGCGAGAAGATCCAGGATTTGCCGCCGTCGCTGCTGGCGCGCCCAAAGCCGCAACAGCCGCTGACCACCGTCCTGCTGAACGTCTCCTATGGCCTGTCTAAGGAGCCCGATTTCTCCACCGCCTTGGGAGATTTCGTTTTCCGCCTGGCCAAGGAGGACACGGCGACGATCGATATCGTCTATGGCCTGGCGCAGCTTTCCTCGCATGAAACCTGGCGAGCGCTAGAACCCGTGTTCAATGAAGACGCCGCCGAAAAAGTCCGGACGGCTCTGTCCCCGCAGGATCAGGAGCGGCTTGGAGCATGGATCCGGGTGGTTCGGGCGGGACTTCAGCGCGGCCTGGTCAGCGATCCGTCGGCGGGCGCGGACGGCGTAGAGGTGCGAAGGAAGTTCATCCAGTCGCGCGTCCTGTGGATCGTGGTTCTCCTCGCGAGCTTCGCTGGATCAGGTGAAACGGCGGACGCGCATCTGGCCGACTTCCTGTCCATGGCGCAATCGGATGGGATCGACTGGAACGACCCCGATCTCATGGCCCTGATCGGCCAGGCCGGCGGTCTTCTCGCAGGGGTGGCCACCGAGGCGTCCGCCGACCTGCGTCTCGAGGCCCTGGAGACGGTCTGCCGCGACGCCGCGGTGGAAGTGATCCGAGCACTGGCGAACAGTCTCTATGGCGTCGTTCCGCATGACGGAGAGGTTCCGGCGGCGACGGCCGAATTCTTGCGCGAGACTTTCGCGCGCCGGCTGGCGGCCCCCGACGTCCTGACCGAGGGCGAGGCCTACAGCCTGCACGAAGTGATCGCCGATGTGATCGTGTCCATGGCCGGTCAGGCCTATGTGAACGGCGACGCTCCCACGCTGAAGGCCTGGAGCAATCTCTTCGAGGCCGAACGCGGGGCGTCGGACCGCGATCTCCATGCGCAGCGGCTACACATTTTTTGCCTGCTGGCTCCGCTCCTCACTCCCGAGGGAATGCGTCAGACCATGCCTATCGTGCTGGCCAACGAGTCCGGAAAGGACGTTTCGTCGCTTCTGACGACCATCGCCATCGTCGCCGATCAACAGGGCGACTGGACCGTATTGAACCTCATCCTCGAACACATTTCCGGGCAAGCCGCGCAATGAGCCTCGAAGCTGACCTCTATCCAGACCAACGGCTCTTCGTGGTCTTCACCCGGCTCATGTATCGCGCCGCGAACGAGGGTCGATGGAGCGACGTCGCCGCCATGGCGAGCCGCATGGACCCCCTCGTCGGGCGACTGGGCCGGAAGCACGCCACGCTCTTCGCGGAGTTGTCCTTCCAGCTGGCGCGGGCCTGTCCTGACGGCGAGGCGGTGAAGTATTCCCTCGTCGCAATGGCCAATCGGTACCAGATTTACCGCGAGGCCCAGGCTTCGCCAGACCGCAACAGGCCGGTCGCCGCCGCGGAGCCGCCTCATGGCGAGATGTCGCATCCAAGCACCCTGCGCGTGGGTGAAGTGGTCAGCGGTGAGCAGTCTCAAAACGACATCAACTCGATCCTGAGACGTCAGCCCCATTTCGCGTTGGCGATCGAAAATCGGCGGATCGCCTGGTCGTGCGAAACGATCTCGTTCGTGCCCGGATGGCGCCTGGTCGAGGCCATGGTCGTCGATGAAGAGAAGACTCCGATGGCGGCCAAGGCCTTCATCGTCAGCGACGACGAGTTCGCCTCGATCAGCCCGTCGGCTGGGGCGTTCCTCCAGTTGGGACAACGTGGAAGCCTGGCCTTGGACACTCCCGAGTTGGCGGCGGACTATGTGCGCGCCTGGGTGGCGTTGTTCGAGGTCAACCAAGCCGGCCGTGCGGGCGTGGTGCTCGAACCCGGCCGGGCGATGCCCTTCTCGCCAGATCTTCGGGCCGAAGGCCGCGACCTCCTGCGCGCCGCGGCTCGCCCGCTGAAAGTCCAGGCCGTGGATGGCGGCTATCTGGCGACCGGGACCATGGGTCTGTTCGGAGAGTTCTATGAACTGATCGCGCGCTTGACGCCGGACGGTCAGGTTGACGTGAGCGCGTCCAAACCGCTCGAGGTTCCGGGTCTGTCCGACTTTCTCCCGTCCGGGGAACGGCCGCTGTTCGAGCACCGGATCAATCCCTTCGGTTGGCGCGTGCTTCGACGCTGCCGGCGGCAGTCGGATCTGGATACCTGGCCTTCCCGTCTGCCGGACGACACGCTTCCGGCGGAACAGCGTTTCAAGACGGTCGTATCGCCCGTGGCTATCGAGACCTTCGCCGGCTTGCCGCTCCGTGCGATCGCGGAAGAGGAGCAGGCCAGGCTGAAGCGGGCGCAGGAGGCCGTCGTGGCGGCGAACGGCGGAGCGCCCTCCGAGGATCGAAGCCGGATCGCGGACCTGGCCTTCCTGCCCGAGACGTCCCTGGTGCTGGTCGCGATCGAGGGGCGCGACTACCTGACGCCCGTCTTCGCCAACGACGAGCGCGCGGACCTGGCCATGGCCGAAAGAAGCTGGCTCTACACCCTGGTCCGGGCCTCGGACCGGCGGCCCGCCACGGAGACGGCGACAGCGTTCATCCGCCTGTTCCTGGCCTTTGTCATCGGGCCGCACGGGCGGTTCACCCTGCTCGAAACCATCGACAGCGCGCCTTGGTCTGACGAGGCGACCCAGGCCGATCGCGAGCGCGTCTCCAGCCTCGTCTCCCCGATCAACTTCCTGGGAAAGACGGCCGAAGAGGATCTGCTCTACTCGTTCTTCGTCGCCTTCCAGACGGCCGTGTTCAGGGTCACCTGTCGCCTGAAGCCTGATTGGGAGGTCGATTTCCGGGAAAACGACATGGTGCTGACGGACCTGCCGTTCCGGGTGGGGCCCGCGATCGACTTCGTGGTCCGCGAGTAGACGCCCGCCCCCTCCCTAAGCCGCTGCGCTCTCCCGGCCGATCCACTGGTTCAGGGCGGTGATCAGCGCGTCCCGCTGGATCGGCTTGGCGACGTGGTCGACCATGCCGGCCTGGCGGCAGCGTTCGATCTGGTGGGGCATGACGTCGGCCGAGAGGGCGATGATCGGCACGCGGGCGGCGGGGCCGTCCAGGGCCTTGATGGCGCGGGCGGCGGCCAGGCCGTCCATGCGCGGCATGTGGATGTCCATCAGTATGACGTCGAAGTCGCCGTCGGCGGCGATGCGCACGGCCTCGTCGCCGTCCTCGGCGGTCTGCACCGCGCAGCCGGCCAGGATCAGCATGGCCGCGCCCAGCTCGCGGTTCATCGGATGGTCGTCGACCAGCAGCACCCGGGCGGCGGCCTCCTGCTCGACCCTGACCGCGTCGGCGGCGCGGGCCGGGACGGCGGGGACGGTGAACCAGAAGGTCGCGCCCTGGCCCAGGGCGCTGTCGATGCCGATCTCGCCGCCCATGCGGGTGACCAGGGTCTTGCTGATCGCCAGGCCCAGGCCCGCGCCGCCGAACGCCCGGCTGATCGAGCCGTCGGCTTGGCTGAACCGCTGGAAGAGCCGGTCCTGCACCTCGGGCGCGATGCCGATGCCGGTGTCGGCGATGGTGAAGCGCAGGCGCTCGGCGCCCCCGCTCCCATGGGCCCCGCTCTCCAGGGCGACCGTGGCCCGCACCCCGCCGCTGGCGGTGAACTTCACGGCGTTGTTGAGCAGGTTCAGCAGCACCTGGCGCAGGCGGGCCGGATCGAGCGCGTAGTCGCAGGCCCGCTCCAGGTCGGCCTCGACCGACAGCGACAGGCCCTTGGACTGGGCCGACAGGGCGATGATCGAGGCGGCGTCGGCCAGCAGGGCGGCGGGGTCCACGGCCTCGGGCCGCAGCTCGACGCGGCCGGCTTCCAGCCGCGAGAAGTCCAGAATGTCGTCGACGATGGTGGCCAGCGAGCCGCCGGCCTGGGCGATCAGTTCGAGCTTGCGGCGGCCGGCGGGGCTCAGGCCGTCCTCGGTTTCGGCCAGCAGGCCCGCGAAGCCCAGCACGCTGTTCAGCGGGGTGCGGATCTCGTGGCTCATGGTCGCCAGGAAGTCGGTGCGGGCGCGGCCGGCGGCCTGGGCGCGGACCCGGGCGGCGCGGGCGGCGGCGCTGCGGCGGGCCATCAGGGTCTTCAGCCGCGCCTCCTTGTAGAGCGACAGGGCCGCGGCCAGCGAGGTGAAGAACACCGTGGTCACGAAGGCCTGCACCATGCGGATGCGATCGACCTCGTCCCAGCGCGGGGCGATGCGCGCCACGCCTTCGCTGCCGATGGTCAGGGGGGCGGTCACGGCGATGATCACCACGGCGCTCCAGGCGGCCCCGCGCGGACCCAGCTGGAAGGCCGCCAGCATCGCCGCGGGGAAGATCAGGAACGGCATCGGCGTGCGGGTCTTCAGGAAGGCGAAGGCGGTGACCGCCGCCACCAGGCCGTACAGCATCAGCCGCACCGGCAGCGGCCGGCGGAAGGCCAGGTCCGGCGTCCGGTCCAGGATGATCAGGGCGGCGGGCAGGGTGATGATCATGCCCATGCCGTTTGCCGAGGCCCAGCCGGCGAAGAAGTTGGCCAGGTTCGCCCCGACCATCGGCGCGGTCAGGCTGGCGCCCACGGCCGCGGCGGCCAGGGTGATGGGCAGGATGGCCGCCACCAGCACCAGGGCGTGGCGGACGCTGCGGATCGAGGCCCGGGGGCCGCGCAGGCGGCGGATGACGGCAACCGCGCCCAGGGTCTCGGCCATGTCGCATGCGGCGTAGATCACGATGACCAGCCACGGGTCGCCGGCCAGGTGGTGGACCACGGCGTTGGTGGCCAGGGCCAGGGTCAGCATGATCCGCCGCTGCAGCGGTCCCAGGTGCAGCAGGGCCGCCGCCAGTATGGCGTTCATCGGCCACAGCGAGGGCATGCCGTTGGAGTCGCGGGTCAGGAGGTCGCTGAAGGCGAACGAGATCACGAACGCCGCGGCGAGTCCGGCCAGCCGCAGCCACGGCGCGGCGGCGCTCTCACGTCCAGGTTCGACTGTTGCGTCCAAGGCCCCGTATTCCCCCTCCGGCCGCGCGGGCGACCGGGTATCCCCATCGATCACGCCGAACCGGAAAAAGGGTTAAGGCAGAACGCTTTTTCCGTATGCGGCCAAGTTCTGCGACGTTCCGTCGCGTTCCGGTTGCTCCGGCGCCCAGCGCTCGCCCTCGCGGGCCTCTTTCGGCCCCTCGGCCAGGGCGCGCGACACGGCGGCCATCAGCTCCTCGCGGCGGATCGGCTTGGGCACGTGGCCGTCCATGCCGGCGGCGCGGCAGCGGGCCACCTGCTCGGGCAGGACGTCGGCGCTCAGCGCCAGGATCGGGGTGGCGGCGGCCGGCCCGTCGAAGGCCCGGATGGCGCGGGCGGCGGCCAGGCCGTCCATCCCCGGCATGTGCACGTCCATCAGGATCAGGTCGAAGCCGCCGCTGCGGGCGGCCTCCACGGCCTGGAAGCCGTCCTCGGCGGTGAACACCTGGCAGCCGGCCAGGGTCAGCAGGGCGTCGCCCAGCTCGCGGTTCATCGGGTGGTCGTCGACCAGCAGCACCCGGGCGGCGGCCGGGGCGGGCAGGGCCTCGTCCACGGCCGGGGCGGCGGCGGCCGGCTCGGCGGTCAGGGCGATGTGGAAGGCCGCGCCGGCCCCCAGCGCGCTCTCCACCCAGATCGTCCCGCCCATCTGGCCGACCAGCGCCTTGCTGATCGCCAGGCCCAGGCCTGTGCCGCCATAGGCGCGGCTGATCGAGCTGTCGGCCTGGGAAAAGCGCTGGAAGAGGCGCGCCTGCACCTCCGGCGCGATCCCGATGCCGGTGTCGGTGACCGAGAACCGCAGGGCGCCGGTCTCGGGCCCCAGCACCAGCCGGGCGGCGACCTGGCCTTGGGTGGTGAACTTCACGGCGTTGTTGAGCAGGTTCAGCAGCACCTGGCGCAAGCGGGTCTCGTCGAGGGCGAACAGCGCCTCGGGATCCTGGCCGCCTAGCGCCTCCACGGAAACCGTGACGGCCAGGCCTTTGGCCTGCGCTTCGGGAGCGATGATGGCGGCGGCGTCGCGCAGCAGGGCGGCGGGCGAGGTGGGTTCTGGCGCCAGCTCCAGGCGGCCGGCCTCGACCTTGGCGAAGTCCAGCAGGTCGCCGACGATCTCGGCCAGCGAGCGGCCGGCGCGGCCGACCAGATCCAGGCGACGGCGGTTCTCGGGCGACAGGGCCGCGTCGTCGGCCACCAGGCCGGTGAAGCCGAGGATGCTGTTGAGCGGGGTGCGGATCTCGTGGCTGATCGTGGCCAGGAACTCCGACTTGGCGGCGTTGGCGGCCTGGGCGCGGGCCTGGGCGGCGCGGGCGGCGGCCTGGCGGCGCACCAGCAGGGCCGAAAGCCGCGCCTGGCGGCTGAGGGCGAGGGCGGCGGCCATGCTCACCGCATAGAGCACGACGTGGAAAAGCAGCAGGTGGCGCATCGGCTCGGCGGCGGCCTTGGCGTCCAGCCCGACGATCGACAGCACCGCCGGAATGGCCGTGGCCAGGGCGATCATCACCGACAGGGCCGCCGCGCGCGGGCCGCCCCGGAAGGCCGCCAGCACCACCGGCGCGAACACCAGCACCCGAAGCTGCGGCGGGCCGGTGAACACCAGCCAGGATATGACGCCGATCGCGGCCAGGCCGAAGGTCGGCTCCAGCCAGCCGCGCACCGGGAAGGCCTCGGCGTGGCGGCGGTCCATCAGGATCAGTATGGTCGGCAGGGCCACGGCCACGCCCAGCACGTTGCTGGTGGTCCAGCCGCTCCAGCCGGTCCAGAAGCCGCCGCCCTCGGCCAGCGAGGCCAGGCCGTTGACGCCGATCGAGGTCACGGCCGTGAACACCGCCGACACCAGGGTCAGCACCAGCAGGCCGCGCATCCCTCGCACCCGTCCGGGCAGCCGCAGCAGCCGCAGGGCCACGGCGGTGGCGGTGATCTGCACGGCGTCCAGCGCCGTCACCGCCACGGCGAAGGCCGACGACTTGCTGGTCAGCAGGCTGAGCGCCAGGTGCAGCAGGGTGCACACCACCAGCAGCCCGACGCCCCGGCGGCGGTCCAGCACCAGCAGCCCGGCGATCAGCACGGCGTTGGCCGTCCAGATGGTGGCGATCTCCTGGGCGGCGCCGGTCAGGAACAGGCTGTAGGCCATCGACGCCAGATAGGCGATCGTCAGCCCCACGGGCCGGCGCCAGCGGCGCAGAGCCCATCGGCGCGCATCGGCGCGATCGATCGCGATGTCGAGGCGGTCGGTCCCCACGATATTCCCCAGCGCGCCCGGGGCCGAAGAGGGGGCCAGGGGCGCGGTCTGGCCGTACAATGCGGACGAAACGTCGGTTTTTGGTTAAGTGCGCTGACGCGGGGGAGGTTGCGGGGCGGACTTCCAGGGGATTGTCATCCCGGCCGGAGGAGCGCGCCAGCGATCCGTAGAGCCGGGACCTCCCACGCCGGACGGATCAACGGTGCGAGGTCCCGGCGCTCCGCTTCGCTACGGCCGGGATGACAAATGAGGGGCGGCGGGGCCGCTCCCTCACCCCCGCACGAACAGGTTCCGGATCCATTGCGAGCCGGCCTTGGCCGCCTGGCCCCAGTCCTCGTCGTCCTCGACCGCGTCTTGAGCATAACCCCAAGGGTTGAACACCTTCAGCCGGGCGACCTTGAAGGCGGCGACGTCGCGGGTGACCAGGGTCAGGCCGTGCTCCAGGGCGGTGGCGGCCAGCAGGGCGTCGCGGGGATCGGCCAGGGGCACGCGAGAGCGGGTCCGCGCCACGGCGGCGTCGACGGGCAGGATCCGGCCCTCGAAGGCGGGGCCGACCTGCTCGTCCAGCCAGGTCCGCAGGGCCTTGCCGGCGATCTTGTCGCGCCGCTCGGCCTGGGCGACCTCGGCCTCCAGCTCCAGCAGGGTGATCGCCGAGATGAACAGGCCCGAGCGCGCCACGCCCGCGGCCCAGCGCGCCAGGCCCGGATCGGTGCGCCCGGCCCTGGCCCCGCGCAGCTCCAGCACGATCTCGGTGTCGAGCAGGTGCATCAGCCGCGTCCCGGTTTCGCGGGCGGCCGGCCCCAGGCGGCCGACGACCTGGCGGGCTTGGCCTCGCCCCCTGGCGACTTGGGCGGGACGGGCTCGTCCATGGCCAGCAGGTCGACGATGGTCTCGGCCTGGCCGGCCAGCTTGCGATAGGCCTCGACGCTCATCAGCACGTGGGTGGCCCGGCCGCGGTCGGTGACGAACACCGGCTCGATTCTCGCCGCGCGCTTGGCCGCGCTGACGTCCTGATTGAACGCGCGGCTGCTGACCACCTTCATGAAGCGTCCGCTCCCGACCCGAAATGACAGGGCTGTCGTGTAGGTACGTACCTACATAGTGGCGTTCGGGCAACGGATAATTCGTCAGGGAAAACAATCGAAAGCCGCGCGGCCGCGATCAACCTCCGACGCATTGCGCATTGGTCAGATCTCTGCGCGCCATGGGGCCAAGGCGGCTTGCCGCAAAGAACGGTCCTAGGGGGAACGAACCGGTGTCAGACCTGATCGCGCAGACCATCGCCACGGCGACGGACCTGCTCAACGCCCATGGCCCGGCCACCAAGGCCGCCGCCAAGAGCTTCACGCCCACCGATTTCAGCGTGCACTTCTTCCTGCAGCTGGCCGTCATCGTGCTGGCCTGCCGCGTCGTCGGCTGGCTGGGCCAGAAGCTGCTCAAGCAGCCCCAGGTGGTCGGCGAGATGATCGCCGGCGTGGTGCTTGGCCCGTCGCTGCTGGGCCTGCTGTTCCCCGACTTCCAGCTGGCCCTGTTCCCCAAGGAGACCAAGAACGTCCTGTACGTCGGCGCCCAGCTGGGCGTGGGCCTCTACATGTTCATGGTCGGCACCAGCTTCCAGG
>Ga0102591_1000938_pt1 | contig 29977 bp, 17 predicted proteins | sample AraplaCol_mCL_r2_2_FD_76860 | JGI IMG/M metagenome (GOLD analysis project Ga0102591, IMG submission 76860) | Arabidopsis root microbial communities from North Carolina, USA - plate scrape MF_Col_mCL_r2 (SPADES assembly) (version 2) | ecosystem: Host-associated > Plants > Roots > Endosphere...
CCTCGGCGGGCAGGTCCAGATCGGCGATCGCGATCCGGGCGCCGCCTTCGGCGATGTCGATCAGCGAGACCTTCCAGGCCTTGCGGCCGTCGACCACATAGGCCTTGCGCTTGGTCGGCGTGCGGGGATGGGCCCGCTGTTCGACACCTGGTCTGGATTCGGTTTCGGATCGCATGGCGGCGACCCTAGCCAAGCAGGGTTAACGGATGGCGCCCGCCGCGCCGTCCAGGTCGCGATTGACCAGCAGGACGTTGACGCGCGGCTGGCCGATGAAGCCCAGCAGGCGCCCCTCAAGGTGGCGGTCGATCGCCGCTTCGACGGCCTCGACCGTCATGCCCCGAGCCTTGGCGATGCGCGGTGCCTGGAAGCGGGCGTAGGCCGGCGAGATTTCCGGATCCAGACCCGAGCCCGAGGTGGTCACCGCGTCGGCGGGGATCGCGACGCCGGGGTTCTCGGCGCGCAGGGTCGCGGCGTCGGTTTTCTCGCGCTCGATCAGCTTGTCGTTCAGCGGACCCATGTTGGAGCCGCTGGACGCCGAGGCGTCGTAGCCATTGCCGGCCGCCGACGGACGGGGATGCAGGTACTCGGGCTTGGCGAAGCCCTGGGCGATCAGGGTCGAGCCGACGACCGTCCCCTTGGCGTCCTTGACCAGGCTGCCGTTGGCTTGGGCCGGGAACGCCGCCTGGGCGACGCCGGTGACGGCCAGCGGATAGGCCAGGCCCAGCAGGGCCGTGAACAGGCCCATCGAGACCAGGGCCGGACGAAGATGCGAGAGCATGACAGTCTTCCTCTCTAGAAGCTGGCTTTGAGGGTGGCGACGGCGCGGCTGTCGTACAGCTTGCCGAAGTCGTGCTGGTCGGTGTCGACGTAGCGCAGATCCAGGGCCAGCTTGTCGTTGATGGCGTAGGCCGCGCCCAGGTTCCAGGTCGTGTAGTCGCCCGAGCCCTTGTAGGTCTGGCGGCCCAGGGCGCCGGAGACGCTCCACTTCCCGGTCACCGGATAGCCGCCGTTGACCTCATAGTAGGTCGCCTCGTCGGCGGCGCCGAAGCTGTCGGGGCTATAGAACACCGCCGCGCCCAGCGAGCCCTTGCCGGCCGGGACCGAGCCGGCGACCTTGAACTCGGTGTTGGCGTAGCCGGCGCCCGACGGTGCGCCGACATAGCCGTAGTAGATCACGCCGAGATCCAGGTTCGCGGGACCCAGGGCCGGCTTGAAGCCGGCGTAGAGATCGATCTCGGCGTCGGTGTCGTCGCCGAAGTCGACGTTCGAGGCCCAGGTCCCGGCGTAGACCTTGCCGGCGGTCAGGTCGACGCCGCCGAACACCTGGGGGTTCTCGTCGGTCTGGCTGACGCCCCGGAAGACATAGTCCGAGGCGACGCCGACATTGTAGCTCAGCTTCGGGGCGTCCTGGGCCTGGGCCATCCCGGCCGAGAGGGCCAGGACGCCGGCGGCGGCGAGGAGGCGGAAAGCGAACTTGGTCATTTAAGTCGTTCTTTCAGAAAAGAAACTGGGTGGATTTCGAAGGTTGTCGTCAGAAGGATTGGCCGATCAGGGCCGCCACGAAGACCAGCCCGATCGCGCCGGCCCCGAACAGCAGGTCGCGGAGGATCGGACCGGACATCAGGCCAGGCCCAGGGCGGAGATGATCATGTCGATCAGCTTGATGCCGACGAACGGGGCGACCAGGCCGCCCAGGCCGTAGACGGTCAGGTTGCGCGACAGCAGCTTGCCGGCGCCGATGGCGCGATACTTCACGCCCTTCAGGGCCAGCGGGATCAGGGCCACGATGATCACGGCGTTGAAGATCACCGCCGACAGGATCGCGCTCTGCGGGCTGTGCAGGCGCATGATGTTCAGAGCGCCCAGGGCCGGCAGGGCCACCACGAACATCGCCGGGATGATGGCGAAATACTTGGCCACGTCGTTGGCGATCGAGAAGGTCGTCAGGGCGCCGCGGGTGATCAGCATCTGCTTGCCCACCTCGACGATCTCGATGACCTTGGTCGGGTCGCTGTCGAGATCGACCATGTTGCCGGCCTCGCGGGCCGCCTGGGCGCCGGTCTGCATGGCCACGCCGACATCCGCTTGCGCAAGCGCGGGAGCGTCGTTGGCCCCGTCGCCGCACATGGCCACCAGGCGTCCCCTGCCCTGCTCCTCGCGGATCAGCCGCAGCTTGTCCTCCGGGGTGGCCTCGGCCAGGAAGTCGTCGACGCCGGCCTCCGAGGCGATGGCGGCGGCGGTCACCGGGTTGTCGCCGGTGATCATCACCGTGCGCAGCCCCATGCGGCGCAGGTCGGCGAAGCGCGCCTTGACGCCCGGCTTGACCACGTCCTTCAGGTGGATGACGCCGACCAGGGCTCCGTTCTCGCTGACCGCCAGGGGCGTGCCGCCCGAGCGGGCGATGCGATCGACGGCGGCGGTGAGGTCCGCCGGGATCAGCTTGGGATCCAGGGCCAGGCTGCGATAGACCGCGTCCACCGCCCCCTTGCGCCAGGACATGGCGCCCCCCTTGCCATCTGTGGCGTCCAGGCCCGACTGGCGGGTGCTGGCGCTGAAGGCGATCGCGGTCGCGCCCTCGGGGACGTCGATGACGATCCCCTGGTTGCGGCCCAACTCGACGATCGAGCGGCCTTCCGGCGTCTCGTCGGCCAGCGAGGCGCTGACGGCGGCGCGCAGGGCGGTCTCCGGACGAACGCCCGGCGCGGGGATCACCTCGGTGGCCATGCGGTTGCCGAAGGTGATGGTGCCGGTCTTGTCCAGAAGCAGGGTGTCGACGTCGCCCGCCGCCTCCACCGCTCGACCCGAGGTGGCCAGGACGTTGTGCTTCATCAACCGGTCCATGCCGGCGATGCCGACGGCCGACAACAGCCCGCCGATCGTCGTGGGGATCAGGGTGATGAACAGCGCGCCCAGCACCAGCGGGTCCAGCACCACGCCCGAGAACTTGCCAAGACCCAGCAGGGTGACGACCGCGATCAGGAAGATCAGGGTCAGACCCGCCAGCAGCACGGCCAGGGCGATCTCGTTGGGCGTCTTGCGACGGTCCGCGCCCTCGACCATGGCGATCATCCGATCCAGGAAGGTCGAACCGGCCGAGGCGGTGACCCTCACCTTGATCCAGTCGGACACCACCGTGGTGCCGCCGGTGACGGCCGAGCGGTCGCCGCCGCTTTCGCGGATGACCGGAGCGCTCTCGCCGGTGATGGCCGCCTCGTTGACGCTGGCCATGCCCTCGATGATCTCGCCGTCGGTCGGCACCACGTCGCCGGCCTCGACCAGGATCACCTCGCCGGGGACCAGCTTGTGGGCCGGGGTCGGGATGATGGTGCCGGTCTTCTCGTCGATGATCAGCTTGGCGCTGGTGGTGACGCGGGTGGCGCGCAGGCTGTCGGCGGCCGCCTTGCCCCGCCCTTCGGCGACGCTCTCGGCCAGGTTGGCGAACAGCACGGTGGCCCACAGCCAGGCCGAGACCTGGACGGCGAAGCCGGCGGACTGGTGGCCGGCCACCGCCGCGACGGCCGACGCCGTCGACAGCAGGGCCACGATCCAGGTGGCGAAGATCACCGGGTTGCCGGTCAGCTTGCGCGGATCCAGCTTGACGAAGGCGTCCTTGGTCGCCCGGGCCAGGATGGCGCCGGACAGGCCGCCGGCCAGGAGGCCGGGCTTGCGCCGGCCCTCCCCGGCGTGGGTTTCGTAGGTCGTCATGATGAGGTCTCTCAACGGCCGGCGACCGCGGCGAGCACCTGGAAGTGCTCGACGATCGGCCCCAGCGCCAATGCGGGGAAGAATTGCAGGCCGCCCAGGATCAGGATCACCCCGATCAGCAGGCCCACGAACAGGCCGCCGTGGGTGGGCAGCGTGCCGGCCGACGGGGCCAGCTTGGGCTTGGCCGCCAGCGAGCCGGCGATGGCCAGCACGGCCACGATCGGCAGGAACCGGCCCATGGCCATGGCCACGGCCAGGGTGGTGTCCCACCACGGCGCGTTGGCGGTCAGGCCGGCGAAGGCCGAGCCGTTGTTGGCCGTGCCGGAAGTGTAGGCGTAGAGGATTTCCGACATCCCGTGCGGGCCGCTGTGCATCAGGCCCTTGAGCGCCTCGGGCAGCACGGCCGCGATGGCCGAGAAGCCCAGGACGCAGACGGGGATGGCCAGCACGGCCAGGATCGACAGCTTGACCTCGCGCGCCTCGATCTTCTTGCCGAGGTATTCGGGGGTGCGGCCCACCATCAGCCCGGCGACGAACACCGCCAGCACGGCCATCACCACCATCACGGCGATCCCCGAGCCGATGCCGCCGGGCAGGATCTCGCCCAGGTGCATCAGGAACATGGCGATGCCACCGCCCAGGGGCATCAGGCTGGAATGCATGCCGTTGACCGAGCCGTTCGAGGCGCCGGTGGTCATGGCGGCCCAGGCGGCCGTGGCCGGCGCGCCGAAGCGGGTCTCCTTGCCCTCCATGTTGACGCGGGTGTCGACGCCGGCGGCGACCTGGGCCGGAGCCGGCTGAGCCTCGGCGACGTAGATGCCGGCCGCGGCGGCGAACAGCAGCACGGAAGCCGCGATCACCAGGGCGCGCACGTCCTTCCTGGCCAGGACCGAACGGCCGAAGGCGAAGAAGGCGGCCCAGCCCAGCACGTTGATCGACACGGCGGTGATCAGGTTGGTCAGGGGCGTCGGGTTCTCGAACGGGTGGGCCGAGTTGGCGTTGAAGATGCCGCCGCCGTTGATGCCCAGCATCTTGATCGCTTCCTGCGAGGCGACGGCGTAGAGCGAGATCTTCTGGTCGGCGCCCTCCAGGGTATGGGCGGTGAGGCTCGCGGCCAGGGTCTGGGGCAGGCCCAGGGCGACTAGCACGACGGCCAGGACGAACGACAGCGGCAGCAGCACGTAGAGCGTGGTGCGGATCAGGTCGGCCCAGAAGTTGCCGACGCCCCCTTCCCGATTGGCGATGAAGGCCCGCGCCAGGGCCGCGGCCACGGTCGCGCCGGTGGCGGCCGAGACGAAGTTCTGGACGGTCAGCACGACCATCTGGCTGAACGTCGACATGGTCGTCTCGCCCGCATAGCTCTGCCAGTTGGTGTTGGTCACGAAGCTGATGGCGGTGTTGAACGACAGGTGCTCGGAGACCGCCCCGAAGCCCTGCGGGTTCATCGGCAGCGCGCCCTGCAGGCGCAGGACGGCGTAGGTGACCAGGAAGCCGACCAGGTTGAAGGCCAGCAGGGCCCCGGCGTAGCCATACCAGGTCTGGCCCTTCTTCGGGTCGATCCCGCAGGCGGTGTAGAAAAACGCCTCGAACGGCCGAAGCACCGGGTCGAGCCAGGTGCGTTCGCCGTTCCAGACGCGCGACATGTAGACGCCCAGCGGCCAGCCGATCGCGACCGCCAGCCCCAGCGTCAGGGCGATTTCCGCCCAGCCTTGCCAATTCATGGAATGCGTTCCGTCAGAACTTGTCGGGCCGCAGCATCGCCGCGACCATGTAGACCGCGACGACGATCGCCCCGGCGCCCCAAAGCACGTTCACCAGCATGGTCAGACGCGCCTCAAACCCACGGCGAAGGCGGCGAAGGCCACGAACAGCCCCGCCCCCAGCGCCAGAAACATCAGATCAGCCATGAAAGGCCTCCCGCTAAACTCGGCGGGACCAGACCACGGAGCGGCGTAAGGGCTCCATGCGGCAGGCGGCGCGACGCATAAGGGCGCCGTAAAGGCCCCGGTCGAGCTCAGCGGCTCGCCGGGGCCTAGGACACGTCGTCCATCGGGACGTGGACGCTGGTGATCTTGACCAGCGGCATCGTCGCGTTCGGCAGGGTGCTGTAGAGGATCACCTCGAAGCTCAGCGTCGCCCCGATGCCCGCCAGCGGCGCGCGATTGGCCTGCAGCCAGCCGTCGACCACCCCGGACAGTTCGGTCAGGGCCGCCGAGGTCGGCGCCGTGGGCGGCATCAGCCCGATCGGCAGGTCGATCACCGGACTGGCCGGATCGGTGGTCAGCGGATAGGCGGCGTCGGCCCCGATCTGGGTGGTGAGATAGGTCGCGCCGTCCGCCCCCAGCAACTGGCCGAAGAACTCGTTCAGATAGGCGGAGATCGCGGCCGGCGGCGTCACCGGCGGGTCCAGCGTGACCAGGCTGTAGGCGTCGTGACGGATCAGCGGCGTGATCGGGGTGGCGAAGGCCACCGGGATCGTCGTGAACACGAAGGCGTCGTTGGTCGTGGCGCCGTTCTCCAGATCGACGTTGCGCTGGATCTGGATCGAGGTGTCCGCCGACTGGAACAGCACGGCGCTGAGTTCCGGGAAGGCGATCGTCTGGGACTGGGCGTCCTTGGCCTCCCGCGTGGTCAGCGGATCGCCGGTGGTCTTGTTGGCGTACTGATAGGCCGCCATCGCGCCCGCGGGCGGCGTCACCGGCGTGGCCGTGAACGTGTCGGGCAGGACCAGGATCACCGGCACGGGCGCATCGGCCCCGCCGACGTTGGTGACGACGATCGTCGCCGGCGAGGCGTCGTCGGCCAGGGCCACCTCGACGCGGAACTGCAGGTTCACCGGCGGCGGACCGACGGGGGGCGCCGCGAAGAACGGCGGTGGCGGGGCCGGCTTGGCCCATTCGGCGTAGGCCGTGGCGAAGCCGGTGACCAGGGTGTTCCAGGCGGTCAGCGCCGCGGCGGCGTTGACGTAGGTAGTGCTGTCCAGCTTGGTGTCCGGCGCCACCTGGGTCAGGTAGGCGTCGAAGTCGGCGAAGATCGCCGGGGCGCAGCCGATCAGGTTGGCCAGGGCGACGAACAGCCCGGTCTGCGGATCCTGGTCGTTCTTCGGGGGATTCACCGGCGCGTTGAACGACACGGTCGCCAGCAGCGAGTCCTGCGCCGCCCGCCGCGCCGTGTAGGTGAAGGTGTAGTCCCACAGCGAAAGCTGGGCCGGCGTCGGGTTGGCGATAGCCGAGCCCGAACCGGTCTGGCCCTGGGCCGTCGGCGGCGGCGGCAGGGCCCGCAGCGGCACCGGGAACTGTTGCGCGCCCGAACCGATCGGGAAGCCGAATGGGCCGGTGGTGAAGGCGATCCAGCTGCTCTGCTTGTAGCCGTCGATCCCCGCCACCGCGGTGATGTCGTTCTGCAGGTGGGTCAGCTGATAGCTCAGGGTCAGCGGGATCGACGCCTCCAGCGTCGGGTCCGAGCAGGTGAACAGGAAGGCCAGCGCCGAGTCGGTGCTGGTGGCCCCCTTGGCGTTCAGGGCGATGCTGGCCGCCGAAAGCGCGTAGTTGGGCAGGTCCAGCGGCGGCGCGGTGTTGACCGGCGCGCCGTAGAAGGCCGGCGGACTGGCCGTGCCGGGCGGCTGGGCCTCGTTGGTGGTCGCGCCGGTGACCGGCACCACGGCCACCGAGGTGACCAGGGCGGCGTTGCCCAGTTGCTGCAGCAGGGACTGCTTCAGCTCTTCCTTGGCGGCCGCTTTCAAGGTGTCGTTCGCGGGGCCGACCAGCACCGGCTCGATGGTGCCGGAAATGGTCTCGGCCAGGGCGGCCTTCTGGGCCAGGATCTCGAACAGATCGCCCGCCTGGTCCGGATCCTTGCCGGCGAGGGCCGCCACGATGAAGGCCGGGGCGGCGTAGGTCGGCGACAGGAAGGTGTCGATCGCCGTCAGGGCCTGGGCGCTCCAGACGTTGAGGTCCACGCCGGTGAAGGTGGTCGCCGCCCCCTGCCCCGGGCTCAGGCCCTTGCCCGTGACATAGGCCGGCAGGGTGACCATGCCCGAGGTCTGCGACTTGGCCACCGGCTTGGGCGCGTAGAACAGCGGCTCGTCGCCCAGGGTGAAGGTCAGGCCGTCATTCGAGCCCGCCTTGGCGAAGCGCGTCACCCACACCGTGTAGAGCTGGTTGGCCAAGGGCTCGTCGGGATCGGCCGGGCCGGCCCCGACCCGGTACTGCCAGGCGCTGGTGACGAACGCCGTCTCCATCTGCTGGGCGAACGGCAACAGGGCGTCCTGCGAGTCCTGGGCCGTGGTCGAGTACGGCAGGATCTCGGTCTGCACGGTCACGCCGCCGTCCAGGTCCAGGAGGCGCGGATCGACCAGGCGCGGGTTGCGGCTCTGCAGCAGGAACAGGCGCAGGCGCAGCACATTGTCGGCCACCACCTGGGTCAGGTCGATCGGGACGGTCAGGGTCACGCCGACCGGGCCGGTGGGGGCCGTGCCGCCCGCCGCCGCCGCCGTCGTCTGGGCGCACTGGTTGGCGAAGGCGACGAACTGGGCCGCCAGCGCCGGGTCCATGGCCTGGACGCCGCCCGTCAGGCTGTTGAGCAGCGAGAAGGTGACCGCGGGCCCGCTGACCCCGGGCACGTTCTGGCCGTCATAGTTCTGGTTGAGCTGGTAGTAGACCGAGGCGAACACCTTGGCGTCGTTGGCGGCCGCGGGGGCCGGGACGCCGTTGGCCGGCTGGTAGGCGTCGGTGTTCAGGGCCAGGGTGATCTGCAGCTGGGGCGCCCCCGCGGTCCCCGTATAGAGGTAGGACGCGCTGACGTTCGGCCACTGGCTGAGCGCGATCAGGGTGTCGGTGTAGGCGATCGGCATCGGCGGGTTGTTGAGCGGTCCGTCGTAGCCGGCGGGCGGCGTGTTGAACGGCGTGACCGTCTGGTTGCCGAACAGGTCCAGCCAGCGGAGGCTGAGCTGAGCGACGCCGCCGACGCCTCGGTAGGGGTTCGAAGCGGCCGGCGGCAGGTTCGGCGCCGGATTGGCGGGCGCGGGGTTGATCTTGCTGTTGCTGTAGACGGTCAGCGCCTGCTGGTAGGCGATCGTCGCCGACGCCGCCTGGCTTTGCAGCATGGCGCGCCGCGACACAGGGTTGCGGATGTCGGCCCGGGCCAGGGCCGGCGCGTTGGCCCGCATCAGGGCGCTCTTCGGATTGGGCGTCGAGGACGAGCCGTCTCCGGTCGGGCCGAAGGGCAGGCCCGGCTGGCTCAGGCTGAAGAACTGGTTGCCCAGGAAGCCGGCGTCCAGCAGCGAGTACAGCGAGAACATGTACTGCTGGCCGTACGTCGGGTCGGTGCTGGCGCCCGGCGGGTCGAGATTGGCCCGGGTCAGGGTCACGCCGACATTGCCCACTCCGATCGACGGGTTGGACGAGAAGCTCTGCGGATCGACGTTCAGCGTCGGCGTGCCGACCAGCAGGCCGGTCTGGGCCTGGGCCGCCGCCCCCACCTGCTCCAGGCTCAGGCCGAAATAGCCGGCCACGCCCGAGAGGGTGTCGCCCGCGACCGCCACATAGGTCACCTGCGGGATCATCAGCACCGCGTAGAGCGCGGCGGTGACGTTCGGATTGTAGCCCTGCAGCTGGGCGGCGGTGATCGTTTGGAGGGCGTTCTTGGAGTAGTAGTTGGCGACGGTCGTCCACACGTCGCCGCTGGCCACGTCGGCCGGCGTCACTTCGTGGAACATGCCGGCCAGAACGATCTGGGCGCCCTTGTTCAGCCCGGCCTGGGGATTGTCGCGCGCCACCTCGCCGGCCGTCATGCCGTAGCGCAGGGCGAACGTCGCGAGGGTGTCCTCGGCGTCGAACGCCGCGGTGTTGGGAGCGGACTCCGAGACCAGGACCAGGGTCGACCGCGTCGGGTCGATGCTGGCGCTGGTCAGGATCGAGTTGCACACGTTGCTGAGCCGCGCGCCCACCGGCGTGTCGCCGGAACGGACATAGGTGACCATCAAGGTCAGAGTGGCGTAGCCGGCGGAGTCGAAGAGGCCCGGCGGCAGGGCCGCGCCCTTGACCAGCTCGTCCCAGTAGAAGCTGAAGCCGCCCGACTGGACCGTCGAGATTTCCCACAGCAGGCGGACGGCGTCGGACGGCTGGTTCAGCAGGTCGTTGATCAGCACCGGCGCGTCGTCCTCGACCGCCAGCGCCCCGAACAGGCGCGGCGGCGGCGGATTGGCCTTGGTGGAGAGGTTGGAGCGGGTGATGAAGCTGTAGACGTCGGAAGCCGCGTGGCCGACCAGGCCCGGGACGTTGGAGCCCTGGTCGGCATAGGCCACCAGCACGCCGTTCACGATGTCCGGCCCCAGGGTGTTCATCTCGATCAGGATGCGCTCGAGCAGCACCGCGTCGCTGGGGGTGGGACCGATCAGCTGATAGGTGTTGGGCGCCATCTGGGTGACCGGCGGCGTGTTGCCCTCGCCGGGAGGCAGCACGGTGTTGGAGTCCGCCGTCGGGGTCTGGGCGCCCGCCGCCTGTTCCAGCTTGCGGATCTGGAAGTCGATCCGGGTGGCGAAGACGTAGTCGTCGACGGCCGTGACGATCGGCATCTGAGTGGCGGGATCGGTCGTCAGGGTGGCCGGCGCGAACACCGGCAGGTGCTGCACGGCTTCCGACAGCGGCATCTCTTCGGTCAGGGCGGCCTGCTGGGTCTCGATCCGGCTGAGCAGCGCGGGCGCCAGTCGCCACAGATAGGGTTGGGCCTGGCCCGAGCCGCCCGTCTGCGACGTTCCGGGCGGCGTCGTGAGCTTGGCGATCTCGTCCATCCCCGAGGTGTTCCACGGCGCATAGCTGGCGGCGGCGAACTGCTGGGGGGTGAGCGCCAGCGCGGGTTCCGGCGCCAGCGTCAGGTCGGGGCTCACCGTCGGGGCGCTGGGGTTGTAGCCGTACTGCTTGGCCCAGGTCAGCACGACGTTCAGATTGGCCGCCGCCTGGGTCAGGTCGGTGTCGCCGCTGGCGTCGGGGGCGGTCGAACCGTTGATCTGCACCCAACCCAGGGCGGTCGCGTCCCGGGTCAGGGTGACCTTGTAGGACAAGCCGTAGCTGGTGACCGGGAACTGCTGGCCGGTCAGCTGGTAGAGGCCGTACTGGTCTTGGTTGTTCGGATAGAGGAACTTCGGCGACAGCGTCAGGCCGCTGTTGTTGGGCAGGCGCAGGCCCTGGAGCATGAAGCGCGAAACCATGCCGGCGGTCTGGCCCACCGTCTCGCCCGCCGCCACGCCCTGGCTCAGCTGGTCGCCGGTCAGCAGGTCCAGGTTGGACAGATGGACCAGGGGCTCCTGCTTGAGGTCGAAGATGTTGGCCAGGGCCAAGTTCTCCGACCGCGCCACGAACGCCGTCGTGCCCACGCCGAACCGGCCCAGCAGCGAACCCAGGGTGTCGCCAGCGACGGTGGTGTAGACCACGGTCGGGATGATCAGCGGCGCCCCGGCCAGCAGCAGGGTGTTCAGGTCGTAGAGGCTGGATTGGGCCGCCAGGACGTCGATCGAGACCTTCAGCGCCTGCGCCAGGCTATAGAAGCTGTCGCCGAGCGCCGTCGTGACGGACGCCCCGCCGATCGTGATCGTCACGCCGGCCTGCAGCAGGTTGACGGCGTTCTGGTTGCTGACGATCAGGGCCGCCGGGGTGGTCGTGTACTGCGTTCCGCTGAAGCGCGCGGCGATGGCCGACAGGGACTCGATGATCGTCGCCTTGGTCGTGTCGTCGACCCGCGTCTGGACGCTGGACGTGACTCCGTCGAAGTACAGCGTCCCGCCGACGGTGAGCGGGTTCTGCTGGTTGCCGTTGACCAGGTCCTCGAAGGTGAAGCGCGGATTGAGCTCGCCCGTCTGGACGAAGGCCATGATCGCATTGAGGGAATCCCCCGGCCGCAGCACGTAGGGGAACGAGGCGTAGCAGTCGATCGCCGCCTGCAGCAGTTGCCGCGAGATCATGGCGAAGGCGTCTTCGAACAGCACCTGGGCCAGGGATTCCGGCGCCTGGTCCACCGACAGCGCCTTGGGCGCCGGCGCGTTGACCTCGTTGTTCAGCGTCGCCGCCAGCTTGTTGAACTCGGCGATCACCGCCGTGCGATAGGCCGGCGTGATCGCGGTCCAGGCCTCGAAGTCGATGGTCACCGTGCTGCTGGGCGCGGTCGGCGACGGCACGGCCAGGCTCAGGCCCGGCATGACCGGGAAGATCACCGCCCCGGCCTTCAGCGCATCCTGCTGCGCCTGGCTGGGCGTGGTGACCAGGTTGACGGTGAAGTTGGACTTCAGGAACGTCAGGATGTCGGTCGCCGCCAGCGCCGGCTGCTGGTCGGGATCGGCCAGGACCGCCAGGATCTCCTTCAGCGTCGCGACGCTGACCGGGGTCTCGGCCAGGGCCGGGCCGTTCGGCGTGACCGGGTGGGACTCGATCACCCAGGGCAGCAGGGCGTCGCACAGGGCGGCGAACGAGGAGCCGGTCTTGTTGCCGTCCCCGGTCGCGGTCGGCGCGTCCATGGAGAACAGGGTGACGAAGGCGCCCTGTTGGTTGGCCAGACTCAGCTGGCTCATGTCCGGCGCCAGCACGGTGAACTGCGGTGTCAGCACGATGGTCAGGGTGGGCAGCACATCGTCGGCGACGGCCGCGTCGACGACGGCGGAGGCCGAAAGGCTGGCCACGCGCGGCGACCCGCCGAACTGCAGCGCCACCCGGGCCGGACGCTCCAGCGCGCGGAGCGGCGCCGGGGCCTCGTCGAACGCCGCGAACATCAGCGAGCCGGTCTGCGGGTCCCACGGCGCGGTGCTGTTGGAACCGATCGTCATGTCCTCCGAGATCGTCGTCGCGAAGGAGAAGCTGATGGAGAAGGAGAACAGGCCCAGATCGATCTTCACCGAGACCGACACCGAGACCGACGCCGACACCGACATCGGGATGGCGCGATACGACTCGTAGGTGATCTGCAGCGCCAGGACGATCGACACATTCACGCTGGCCGAGATGATCGCGAAGTTGATCGTGCCGTAGAGCTTGCCCTGGATCCCGAACTGGCCCCGGAGCCAGAAGTAGTTGTCGGCCTGGACCTCCTTGCTGGCGCCGACCAGGGCGGCGCCGCCGGCCACCGTCACGGCGTTCGAGCCGTCATAGGGGTGCCAGGGCGCGAACACGCCCTGGATGATGCCGAAGAACGTGACCGAGAAGCCCGCCGAAAGGATGCCTTTGTCGATAGAATAGCCCAGGCCCATCTGCAGGCCGATGCCGAACTCGATCACCGGATCGAAGGTGCCCTTGTCGGTCTTGGGAATCTTGGTCGAGGTGGCGTTGCTGAGCTTGGAGAAATAGAAGCCGCCCGACCCCATCACCGGGAACGGGCCGACGATGGCCTGGATCGTGAACGATCCGGAGAAGTCCATGTTGTAGGGGAAGCCCAGGTCGAACGTGAAGTCGCCGTTGGTGTAGATGGCGATGCCGATGGTCGGCAGGGTGACGTTCAGGGCCCCGAAGTTCAGTTGCCGGATCGAGCCCGGCAGCACCAGGTCGAGCTGGTAGACACCGATCGTCGGTGTCACCTTCTTGTACATGATGTCGATGGCCAGGTCCTTGAGGACCGGGATCTTGTCGCCGTTGAAGCCCAGCCTCAGGCCATAGAGGTCCGGGTCGTTGAACACGACCATGACCTCGATCGAATAGAGATTGCTCTTGTCGTCGCCGACCCGGAACAGGCCGATGTCGGTGGCGATCAGCCAGTTGCTGTCGGCGTTGTAGCGCGGCTGCAGGGGCTGGGTGCTGGTGGGATCGACGGGATTGGCGCCGCCCGTGCCGGTGGACGGGACGTTCTCCAGCGACTTGATGACCGCCTGGGTGCTGCTCATGTCGCCGGCGTTGATCGACACGTGCTGGCCCAGGGCCAGCAGGCGCAGATCGAACAGCGCGTTCCCGCGGCCGGGCACCTCCGGCATCTTGGTGACGTCCTGACCCTTGGTCGGGTCCTTGCTCACCAGCGGCTGCCAGGCGGGATCCGACGCCAGCGACGGCGGCAGGGAGCCGGAGATCGAGAACAGGATCTTGCCGGTCTTGGGGTCGCGGGCGAAGTTGAAACCGTCGATCACCATGAAGCCCAGATTGATCGGCGACGACAGCTTGTAGCCGGCGCTGACCGTGGTCGGCGCGTCGGCGGCCAGGTGGAAGGTCAGGAACAGCCCGTCCAGCGAGATCGAGTTCAGCACCGCCCATGGGCCCGACAGCGAGAAGTAGGACCGCCCGGTCAGCTGGACCAGCGAGGTGATCAGCGAGCCCAGGCTCCAGCCGTTCAGGGTGACGGTGATGGTCTCGGCGTTGCTGTCGTAGGTCCCGGTGACGCCTTCCCACTGCACGGCCAGGGTCGAGCCGCCGGCGCTGCCGGGCTGGTTGAAGGCGTAGGCGATCGAGACGGTCAGCCCCTGGACGGCGGCAACCGAGATCGTGCCCAGCACCGAGCCGGAGAACTCGCTGCCCGTCGGCCTGGAGCCGTCATAGGCCAGGGCCAGATTGGCCGTGCAGGCGATCGGCAGGCCCGGTAGGACGGTCGTCTCCCAGGTCAGGGCCCCGGAGATGTTGTACTTCGAGGCCGCGCCCGTGGCGGTGGGGATGATCGCCCCGACGGCGAAGCTGTCGACGATCAGGGTCTTGGGCAGGAAGTCCGGCAGGAAGCGGTCCAGGTCGGTGACCGCGAACAGCTCGCGCAGCAGCGAGCCCAGGTCCAGCGGCGCGGCCAGGGCGCTCTGCAGCCGCCACTGCGGCGAGGGCCCCGCCCCTTCGTAGGCGATCAGCATGTTCAGCGCGATCGGCCCGATCGCCATCAGCCCCGACATCGAGGCCGAATAGGTGGTGGCCGCCGGCTTGACGGGCGGCGGCTGGGTGGGCTGGGGCGTCTGGGCCGACAGCGCCATGCGCATGCCGTCCAGCCGGATCAGCGGCTGGCCGTTCCAGGTGATGATGTCGACGGTGACGTCCACCCCGAACGAGAAGGCGTAGCTGGTGTTGGGCGGATCGATCATCAGCTGCACGTCGCTGAAGATCACGGAAATCCCGTCCGGCATGTGCACCAGGCCGCCGGTGACGGCCGGCAGCAGGTTGGCCAGCGAGACCTGGCCCTGGAACTCCGCCAGGATGACGAAGTCCTGGTCGATCGACAGCGCGAACAGGCCGCCGGGATTGCCCTGGTCGTCGGTGAAGACGTTGGGCATGAAGGTGAAGGTGGTCTCGAACAGCAGGAGCTGGCGTGACACCCCGGTCGGGTTCAGCACGGTCCAGTGCAGGTCGAGCGAGGTGATGGTGAGATCGAAATTGCCCGACGGGTCGTCGATCAGCTGGTAGCTGAACCCGTCGAGGGTTCCGATCGACACCGCCGTCGAGGTGATGGTCGGGATGGTCTGGCCCTTCGGCAGCACCGTCGAGACCTGCAGGCCCTTGAAGGCGACCTCGGTGAAGAAGCTCTGCAGCGGCGCCGGGACATAGGCGATGTAGTTGGTGTTGACCCCGGCGATGGCGGCGATGTTCGCCGGCGTCAGCGGCGTGGAGCCTTCCGGCGGCGACAAGGCGATCGCGTAGTTGTTGGTCGCGCTCTGCATCAGCACCGTGAAGCCCAGCGCCAGCGGCGGCGAAGTGGTGGTCGTGACCACCCCGCCGAAGCTGTAGCTGATCGGCTGCTCGGGCGGCGGATCGTCCTCGTTCACCGGCTCCTCGGCTGGCGGAGCCGGGTCGATCACGTAGCCGAAGAAGGGACCGCTGGCCTCCAGGAACAGGAAGGTGAAGGTGGCCGCCGACAGGGGGGCCGTCAGGTTCATCACCGGGAACGGTGTGTCGTCGGTCACGGTCGAGGCGTCGAACGGTCCGGACATCACCAAGGGGTTGGGCACCGCCGCGCCCGTCAGGTTGGCGATCTGCAGGACGGTCTGGGCGTAGATGTCCAGCACCAGGGCGCCGGCGAAGGTCATGCCGGGCGTCAGGGGCACCGTGGCGCCGCCGGCCGCCGGCCAGCTGGCCGCGCCGGTCGCGGTGGAGAACAGGAAGCTGCTCTGGCTGAAGTTCAGGCCGCTGAAGACCCCGCCCACCATGAACGGGAAGCCGGTGGCGAAGGTCCAGTTGGACAGGTCGGTGCGGATCTGCACCAGAAGGTCGCCGCCGGTCGCCGGCAGGGTGAAGGTCAGGGTGACCGAGGTCTGGCCCGCGGTGGCCCCGAACAGGCCGTTGGTCAGGCTGGCGGTGGTGATGGCGAAGCTGTCGCCCGCGACGGCGCCCACCTGCCCCTGCCCCACCGACAGCCCGGCGGCGTCGCCCAGGACGAAGGCCTGCTTGAGCAAGGCGTCGAAGCCCGGCGGCGGCGTCACCCCGTTGTCGGTCAGATAGGCGGCGTTCAGCACCACCGGCCAGGTGGCGGAGGCGAAGGCGGACTGTAGCGTCTGGAGTGACAAAGCCGCCCCCTATCCGTTGAAGAACAAAGGAAGATGGTCGCTGGTGCTGCGGATCTTTCCGTAGACGTCCCAGCCGAGGAACCAGCCGCGGACGCCCTTCGCCACGTTGAACTGGGGGGCGACATCGGGCGCCGGCCCGTTCGGCGCCATCCACTGCGGGTTCAGTCCCGCCCAGTACCAGTTCACGTCTCGGACGAAGGGCTCGGTTCCCTGCGGGACGCCCCCCGGATCCGCCCCGGCGTTGTCGTAGGGCGAGCCGACGACGCCGTTGACGATCGTCAGTTCCGGCGCCGCGGGCAGGCCGCCGGCTCCAGCCAGGTACAGCACGTTGTCGATCGACTCGTTGGCCGAGCCGCGGCTGTCGCCGGTGTAGAAATAGCTGGGATAGTAGGCGACCGACGCGGTCTTGCTCCAGCAACGGGCGTTGCCCCTCGGCCGCATGTGCGTGGCGAAGTAGCCGCTGTAGCCGAGCAGTGGGTTCGGCGGCGCCCCGGCCGGCTCCAGCGCCACCGTGTACGGATTGGCCAGGCCGGTGAACGGGGCGTAGCAGTTGGTGTAGGTGCTGTCGGCCACGCGCAGCAGCGCCAGATTGAAATCGCCCAGCACCAGCCGCAACTCGTTCGCCGCTCCGGCGGAATTGATCGCCGCCATGGTCGTCATGGTCTGCAGGAAGGCGGTCGCCCCCGCGAAATTGGCCGGCGCGTGCACCGCGAAGATGTTGATGGTCCGCCCGCCCGCGTCGAGGAAGGTGGTCTGATAGGGATGGCGCACATCGACGCCGAAATTGACGTTGGCCGGCGGCATGCCGACCAGACCGGGGAACTCCACCCGGGCGGCGCTGTAGTTCGCGACAGGCAGGCAGTTGTTCCAGGGCGCGGGATAGGCCTGGGCCATCGGCACCGCCAGGTTCGGCACGGTCGGACCGATCCCGCCGTTCCACTGGTCCGGCCCCGTGAAGGTGACGCGGTCGGCGCGGAAGAAGACCGCGACGGCCTCCTTGTTGCCCGTGATCAGGGGCGGGACCAGGCACCAGTTCGCGTCCAGGACCCGCAGGCTGCCCAGCAGCGCCAGAACGCCGGTCGCGCCGCCGCCGCCGCACAGGACGCCGCGGTTGTTGTTGTAGGGCGTCTCGATTTCGACGACGACGAAGATGTCCGGGTCCATCTCCGTCACGTGCCGGGAGATGTAGGTGAGGCGTTGGGCCGAGGAGAGGTCGACCTTGATCGCCCCGCCCCTCTGGCGCTTCTTGGCGCTGGGGTTCTGGATCTTGTTGATCGCGAAGTTCTCGATGTTCCAGTACAGGACCCGGGTCATGCCGAAACTCCCTCGACGAGCGCGGTCGACTTGCCCTGGTCCTCGATCAGGGCGCCGTACCAGCCCAAGGCGCCCTTCCCGTCCGGCGAACCGAACACGAACAGGTCGATGCTCGATCCCGACGGCAGCTTGGCGATGCCCAGGAAACTGAGCGAGATGTCGCTGAGCCTCAGGGTGAAGGCGTCGGCCCCGCCGCCGGCCACCGGGGCCAGCGACAGCGAGATGGTGTCGACCTTCAGGTTGACGACGCCCTGCAGGCTGAAGGCGCTGGCGCCGGGCGCCGCGCCGGGCAATTGCAGCCCGGCGAAGGCGGCGTAGCTGGTCGCGCTCTGCGGGGTCTGCGGGCTCCAGGCCATCAGCAGGGTCGAGTTAAAGCCCGCCGCCGAGGCCAGCGCTCCGGGACCGCCCATGTTGATCAGGCACGAGACGCCGTACCAGGCCTGGGTCACCGCCGTCTGAGGCGGCGCGCCCTCGTCCAGCACCACGGGCAGGAAGCCCCGCGCGGCGGGCGTCGTGCCGGCCGCCGACACCAGGAACGCCTGCGGCTGCAATGTCAGGCCCGACACTAGGCTGCCCGCGCGCAGCACGCTGTTGGCCAGGTCGAACGCCAGGTTGTCCTCGACGATCGTGTAGGTGGTCACGTTGGGGCTCGCCACGGGCGAGGACATGTCGATGTGCAGGTTCGAGAACATCAGGCCGCCGGTGGCGGTGGCCGCCGGGGCGTCGGCCGCCATGCCGTAGGACATCAGGTCGAACGCCGTGCCCTGCTGGCTCATCAGGACGGCGAAATTGAAGCTGCCCGAGACCAGGATACGGCTCAGGATGCTGGGCGGCGTGCCGTTGTCGTTGTTGGTCAGGGTGTTGAACACGACCTTCGAGACCAGGACCGAGCGCAGCACGTTGCTGTCGGTGACCATCACGGTCGGCAGGTCGCTCTCGAACAGGTAGGTCCCCTGCCCGCCCTCGCTCTGGTAGTAGCCGGTCAGGACCACGCTGTTGGCCGCCTGGCGCGTGGCGTTGAAGAACGAGGCGGTGACCTTCGAGCCGAACAGCACGTTGGTCGTGACCTGGACGTGGCTGCGGAAGTCGACCAGGGCGCTGTTCTCGAACAGGCTCTGCAGCTGCAGCACCGTGAAGTTGTAGGCGCCCGACGACGGCAGGGCCAGGGGCAAGGTGGGCGGCGCCCCGCCGGCCACGCTCTGGGCGAAGGCGGGCAGCTGATAGTCCACCAGACCGAACAGGCTGCTGGCGCCCGGGATCTTCAGGGTGGTTCCGTCATAGCTGACCGGGCTGACCGAGACGCCGAAATGGTGGGCGCGGAAGTTGGTGAAGTTGATCCCGGCCGCCAGGCCCGCCAGCTGCGGCGGCAGGTCGGTCGGATTGATGTCGGCGCCCAGCACCAGGATGCCCCGCCATTCGGAGCTGGTGACGATGTTGGCGAAGTTGGCGTAGAGCGTGTTGCCGCCCTGGGCGGCCTTCAGCGCGATGTCGATATACTGCCTCAGGGCCTGGGACAGCACGGCGACGCCGATATTGGGGTCGGGGTTGGAGAAGTCGTCCGGGTCGGTCCACGCGCTGGGCTTGTCGACCAGGTCGCTCAGCGTGCCCTCGCAGAACTTCATGATCATGAGGTTGCTGACGTTGGAAGAGCCGGACTTGGCGCCGACATTGGCCTCCATCTTCCAGCCGGCGATGTCGACGACGTTGGCGAACTGGCCTAGATGCGTGGGGTTGGTGATGACCGCGAACAGCTGGTTGGTCTGGAACAGGCCCTGCAGCACCGCGTCGACGTTCCGGAACGACATCTGCGAGGTGGGTTCGCCCAGGTCGTTGGACTGGGCCAGGATCACCGCCTCGTAGTTGGCGTGGCCACCGCTCTGGTCCAGCTGGGCCAGCAGCCCCTGCGGCGTCGTGCCGTTCGGGACGATGGGCGTGTCGGCGGCCGCGCCCAGAGCCGCCAGCTGGGTGGCGCGAAGCGCCTTGGCGGCATGGACCTGGCCCCGCGCCAGGCTCTGCAGGGCGTTGCGGCGCGTGGCGCTGAGGACCTTGCTCTCGTACTCGCCCCACCCGGCGACGGGGATGGCGCCCGAGGCGCCGGCCCAGGCGACGATCGGGAAATCGACGGTGCCGATGGGCGTGGTCGGCCGCAGGGCTCCGGCGACCGTCTTGCTGTTCCCGCTGAACGCCCCGCCCGGGCCGTAGAGGGCGTTGCCCTGGGGCTGGGCGCTGTAGGTCGGCGGGTCCCCCTGTCCGGGGACCACCTGCGCCCAGCTGGTGATGTAGGTCGGGGGATCGGTGACCGGCAGCGTCGGCTGGGCCTTGCCGGTGGTCGGGTTGGCGATGTCCGACGGCGGCAGGGGGAACTGCGGCGTGTAGGCCGGGGAAATCCCGACGAACCGCAGCGCGTCCACCGACGCCGCGCCGACCGGACCCAGGGCGAAGTTCTCGGTGCCGGCTAGGCCGGGGATCAGGACCACGGCCCCGCTCGCCCCCGCCGCGCCGGTCAGGTAGTCGCCCGCCACGGTCATGTAGACGTTCGCCTGGACCGGCAGGAGGTTGGCCCCGATCTGCAGCGGACCGACGGGCTGGAAGATGAATCCCCCGTCCTGGGGCGTCGGGCCGGTCGGGAGGGCGGCGGCGCTGCGCGGCGTCAGCGTCACGGGGTCGTTGTTGACCGTTCGGAACAGGCTGGCCAGGGCCGAGGTCCCCGGGGCCGCGGCGACGATCGTGCGATAGATCCCCATCGCCGGGTTCGAGGCCGGGCCCGTGCACAGCGGGTCGAGCGGGTCGAACGCCGCCACGTAGCCGAGACTGGGCGTATTGGTCACGTCCAGGAGCTCGAACTGCTGCACCACGTCGCCGCCCGAGGCCTGGCCATAGGCGTACTGCATGCCGATCAGGAAGCCGCCGAGCTGGCTGGAGACGGTCATGCCGCCCTCCAGCACGAAGCAGCCGGACATGTTCCCCGTCAGGGGGATGAAGGCGTAGTCGGAGGGAACGGTCAGCTGCAGCGCCTGGGGCGACCGGTAGCTGATGCCGGGATCCTGCGGGCCGTAGAACTGCAGGGCGTCGCCCGGGGCCGAGATGAAGACGCCCTGCGCGATCGACAGCCACATGTTGAGGCCGACCAGGGCGTTGAACGGGCTCTGCACCGTCCATCCCCCCGCCTGCTGCGAGAACGCGAAGGCGAAGCCGCTGGAACCGGTCGACGAATAGGTCGGCGTGCCGAACACCGGCTGGGTCCCCGCCCGCGGCATCCACACGAAGTACCGGCCAAAGAAGGTATTGCCGTTCGCCAGCCAGGCCTGGACCGTCCCGACGAAGGTGTTGGCGGTGTCGGTGTCGGTGAAGCCGGGCGCGAGCGGCGCGAAGACGAACGACCCGCCGTAGGCGTTCAGGGCGTCATCCAGCGAGATCGGTTTGTTCGGGTTGCCGCCAGCGGGCGGGAACATGTACCCGCACCAGCCGGTCGAGCCGCCGCCAGCGACTTGATAGAGGTCGGACCCGAAGACTTGCTCGAATTGAACCGACATCTTTTGGATCTCCGACGACGGCGCCGTCCTGCTGCATCGGGAGCACCCCCTGAAGCGGCCAGAAGGCGATCGCACCGGTGAATCTTGTCGGCGGGATCGTCACGGACGAGAAAGTGCAGTCCAGGACGACCATGCCGTTCGATAGGTTCGAGGGCGGCGTCAGGGTCAGCTGCGCGCCCTTGTTCAGTTTCAGATCGCCGATCACCAGGTCGAAAGGCGTCACGGATACATTCGACGACGGCAACAGAAGGCTGCTGTAGAGCAGAGTCTCGCCCGTCAGGTAGTCGACCCGGGCTCCTTCTCGCGCGCCGTTCAGTACAACCGTCCTGGCGCTGAGGTTTCCCGTGAGATTGTAGTTGACGCTGAACAACTCCAAATTGTCGGGGGCGACCCAGGACACGACGTCGCCCTTGAAGGGAACACTCTTGCCGGTGGCGTCCACCACGGCGAAGTCTCCGACCAGGCTCGAGGGGCTGGGATCCTGAACGACCGCTAGGCTGATGGCTCCGCTTGCGCTCATCCCATTGGCCGTCACCGAGAAGTTGTGGGTCGGGGCGGCGTAGGTGAGGACGGCGTCATCGACGAATTGGCCGTTCAGGGTCAGCCTGACGCCAACCTGCGCGACAGCGCCGCTGACGGCGTAGTCGATGGTCAATCCGGAGATGTCGCGCTGGCCGGACCAATCTTGAGCCCGGGCCAGCGCCCCCGAATAGAACACAAAGACCAGCGCCAGAACGCTGAGGCGAAGCATTCAAGCCGTCAGGTCGAGGTCAGGGTCCAGCTGGCGACAAGGCCGTTGTAGTCGTGCTTCGGCTCGTTGGGCGCGCCGAAGGTGATGGCGGCGGCGTTGCTGCCGCCCGTCAGGGCGGTCGGCACGGTCAGGGTGAAGTTGCTGCCGGCATAGATCACCGTGGCCGCGGAGCCCGTGCCGATGATCAGGTCGCCCCCGACGACGCCGACGTTGGACGTCTGGATCAGCGTCGTGGTCCACAGGGTCTGGCCGGCGGAAATGATGTTCACGGTGGCGACGTTGTTCGTCGAACTGCCCTGGGAAGACACCACGGTCTGGATTTGGACGGTGGCGTTCAGGTTCCAATTATAGGTCGGCATTGGTTCACACCTTCTGGTTGGGTGCGCGCACTAAATCGCGGCTTAATTGTTGAGTCAATGGACAAGCGCTACTTATTCGATTATTGCAAAACCGTCACAACCTTTAGGAATCTTGTCGAATAAATTCCCCATAAATACAGATAGTTATAAACAAGCTAGGCAATTCCCATTCGCGCCCAGGCACCCCTGCTTCCCCCTCATCGTCGCCCGCGCGCCAAGGTCGCGCCGTCCAGCCACGGCTCCGCTTGGACCCCGCTGGAATCGCGACGCGCGGAACGGTGCGGACGCCATGCTCTAGGCCGCACCCGAAAGCCTCACGACAGCCCTCGACGCCCGAGCCCCGGGGCGGGAAACCCGCGAGAATTGGCCCGGACAGGACTGTTATTCCGAGCTTTCCGATCGCCAGACCAGATTCCGATATTGTACAACAATCTTTACATTCAACACGACAAAACGCTTGCCGCCCTGTTCCGCGCGAAATAGGAATGAGGGCGTACGGAACTGGCAGGCTCTCGGTGAAGCGCAACGAGTCCGTGTGAGGAAACGTCTTTGGCAGCCACAGCGAAACCATCGGGCAAGTCCAAGGTGAAGGACGCGGCCGCGAGCTCGGCCCCGACCGCCGACGACCTGGCCCAGACCCTGCGGGTCCGCATCCAGAAGAGCGAGCTCGCCCCGGGCGAGTGGCTTCGCGAGGTCAAGCTCTGCAGCGAATTCGGCGTGGGACGCTCGATCGTGCGCCGCGCCCTGCGGACCCTGGCCGACGACGGCCTGATCGAGATCGAGGAGAACCGGGGCGCGCGCGTCTCCGCGACGACCGTCGAGGAGGTTTTCGACCTCTACGAGGTCCGCGCCGCGCTCTATGGCATGGCGGCGCGCTTCGCCTGCCTGCGGGCTTCGGACACCTTGATCCGCGGCATGCTGACCAAGATCGACCGCCTCCTGGCCGACGCCGAGGCCAAGGCCCCGGCCGAGCAGATCATGGAAGTCAGTGAATCGATCTTCGGCGACATGACCAGCTGCGCCAGCGCCGACGGCCAGCGCATGATCGAGGCCGTACGCCGCAAGACGCGCTTCCACTTCTCCTACCTGGCCCTGGCGATCAACGCCAACGGACCGGGCCCCTACGAGCATTGGCGTAGGGTCCGCGCCGCGCTGGTCGACCGCGACGCCGACCGGGCCAGCCAATCGGCGCGCGACATCCTCTACTTCATGCAGGGCGAGGTCGCCCGCATCATGCTGGCCCGGGGGCCGCGCCTGATCTCCGAGGCGCCGTCCGCCGAGCCGTCGTCCGCGCCCAAGCGGCGCGCGCCCGCCAAACGGAAACCCGGCTGATGCGACACGCGCTGCTCCGCCTGATCGCAGCGACCGCCGTCTGCGCCCTCGCCGCCGGTCCTGTCGCCTGCGCGGCCCCCGGCGCCGCCCCCGCGATCCACGCGGCGGCCCCGTCGCCGGACCTGCAGGCCCTGCTCGACTACCTGCACGACCACGGCAGCACGGGCTTCATCGTCATCGAGGACGGAACGACGCTGGTCGACCAGACCTGGCCCGCCCCGCAGGACGACCGGATGTTCGCCAACTTCGTCTACGGCCCCGCGCCGGACGGGACGCTCCTCGAGGACGTCGCCTCGCAGCAGAAGAGCTTCGTGGCGATCCTGGCGGCCATCGCCATCGACAAGGGGCTGCTCGACATCCAGGCCCCGGTCTCCAGGTACCTCGGCGCAGGCTGGTCCAAAGCCTCGCCCGAGCAGGAGGCCGGCATCCGGGTCATCGACGTGATGACGATGAGTTCGGGCCTGAACGAGCAGTTCGGCTATGTGGCCCCGCCCGGCTCGGTCTTCTTCTACAACACCCCGGTCTACGCGATGACCAAGCGCATCGTCGCGGCCGCCGCCGGCCAGCCGCTGGAGACGATCACCCGCGACTGGCTGACCGCGCCGACGGGCATGAAGGACACCGCCTGGCGCCAGCGTCCGGCGGCCCTGGCCTCGGTCGGCAACGCCACCGGCCTGGTGACGACCCCGCACGACGTCGCGCGCTTCGGCCTGATGGTGCTGCACGGCGGGCTCGCAGAGGACGGCAAGCGCGTGGTCTCCAAGGCCCAGCTCGACGCCCTGTTCACGCGCTCGGCCGCCAACCCGGCCTATGGCCGCCTGTGGTGGCTGAACGGCGCCGACTACACGCTGCGCGCCCAGGCCGGACGCCGCGAGGGCCAGCTGATCCCGGCGGCGCCCGCCGACCTGGTGGGCGCGCTCGGCGCCTTCGACCGCCGCCTCTATGTCGTGCCCAGCCGCAAGCTGGTGGTCGTCCGCACCGGCGCGGGCGCCAACGACGCCGACTTCGATCAGCAGCTGTGGCTCAGGCTGATGAAGGTCATCGGTTAACCCTCCGCGCCCAGCGCTCCACCCCGTTCTGAACCGGGAGGCCCTCCGAAGGCGGAGCGGCCCATCCCTGTCCCTATGCCTTGCAGGATGACGACCCAGTGATCGACGGCAGCATTCAGACCTTCTCCCTCACGCTCGACGCGATCCTCGACCACGCCGCCAAGTGGCACTGCGACACCGAGGTCGTCACCGCCCGCGAAGGCCAGGACAACGCCCGGGTCACCTATGCGGGGCTGCGCGAGCGCGCCAAGCAGGTCTCGGCCGTCCTGGCGGGGTTCGGCGTCACGGCTGGCCGGCGGGTCGCCACTCTGGCCTGGAACACCCAGGCGCACATGGAGGCCTGGTTCGGCATCATGGGCATGGGCGCGGTCTGCCACACGCTCAACCCGCGCCTGACCGCCGTCCAACTGGCCTGGATGCTGGACCAGTCGGGCGCCCGGATCGTCATCGTCAGCGCCGATCTCGCCAAGCTGGCCTTGGAGGTCGCCGACCACGCCGCCGGCGTCGAGCGCATCCTGGTCATCGACGGCGTCGCCGCGACCCGCCACCCGCGCGCCGTCGTCGAGACCCTGGACGACCTGCTCGCCGCCGCCGAGGGCGAGGTGCCCTGGGGCCGGTTCGACGAGACCTCACCGTCCGGCCTGTGCTTCACCTCCGGCTCGACCGGCGCGCCCAAGGGCGTGACCTATACCCACCGCTCCAGCTTCCTGCACACCCTGAAGATGCTGGCCGCCGACGTGCTGGCCGCGCGGGTCGACGACGTGATCCTGCCGGTGGTGCCGCTGTTCCACGCCAACGCCTGGGGCCTGCCGTTCGCGGCCCCCGCGGCGGGCAGCAAGCTGGTCCTGCCGGGCCGCCACACCGACGGCGCCAGCCTGGCCCGCCTGATCGCCGCCGAGGGCGTGACAGTGGCCGTGGGCGTGCCGACGGTGTTCCTGGGCCTGTGCGAGCATCTGGACGCCACCGGCGCCGCCCTGCCCTCGCTGAAGCGGATCATCCTGGGCGGCGCCCAGACGCCGCCGGCCCTGATGGAGCGGCTGGAGCGCCAGCTGGGCGTCACCGTCCAGAACAGCTGGGGCATGACCGAGCTGTCGCCCGTCGGGGTGTTCAGCACCCTGGGCGACATCGACGGCCGGGCCTCGGTGTCCGGACGGCCGGCCCTGGGTGTGGACCTGATGCTGGCCGACGAGACCGGCGCGCCCCTGGCCGACCAGCGCGACCAGGAAGGCCGCCTGCACGTGCGCGGCGCCGCCGTCATCGAGCGCTATTTCGGCCAGGAGCAGCCGGCGACCAACGCCGACGGCTGGTTCGACACGGGCGACCTCGCCAGGATCGACCACAAGGGCAACCTGATGATCACCGGCCGCGCCAAGGACCTGATCAAGTCGGGCGGCGAGTGGATCAACCCGTCCGAGATCGAGGCCCTGGTCTGCGCCCTGCCCGAGGTGTCGCTGGCGGCGGTGATCGGCAAGGCCGACGCCAAGTGGAGCGAACGCCCCCTCCTCCTGGTCGAGCTGCGCGACGGGGCGGAGATCACCGACCAGGCCCTGCTCGACGCCCTGCGCGGCAAGATCGCCTCGTGGTGGATCCCCGACGCCGTCGTGCGCCTGCCGGCCATGCCGCTGGCGGCGACGGGCAAGATCGACAAGCTGAGTCTGCGGGCGACCTACGGCGCCGGGTGAACCACCCCCGCCTGAAGGTTGACGCCGGCAAGGGCGGTGATGGGTGGCGAACGGCCTTTAACGCCGGTAGCTTAACCTGATGAGCACCACCAACGTCACGTTCTGCAAATCCTGGTTTCGAGCCAAGAAGCAAGCCATCGAAGCTTGGGACGTAGATCGCGCCAGACAGGCCCACGCCGCAGGCACTTTGTACACGGTGCTGATCGGATCACCTCAAAGACCAACGCACTTCATCGAAGTGAACTTAAGATCTTGTGGCGTTGGGTTTCTGGACGAGAACTTGCGCGAATATATGTCGTACTCGTTTCAAGAGGCCGGCGACGGTAGGGTTTTCCTTTCGATGGCAACTCACCGCGAGTTTGAAGGAACCTCAGACCAAGTCGTTAGTGGTACGAACTACCTATTCGACCCGATTGGCACTACAAATATCCAGAAGAAAATTCTCCATCCTCATTGCTCGATTGAAAACGCCAGTGCTCAGATTGACGTGAGTGGTAACTATGAACAGTTCCCGATCTTCGGCGCCTACGACGCGCTTCTGAAGCGAGAGCGCTTCCCGGTTCAGTCCGTCTAGGATCGAAAGCCGCCCTAGGCCGCCTCCTCCACCCAGTCCTTGCGCAGCGGCCTCACCGCGAACAGGGCCAGGAGGGCGGCGACCAGGTAGAGACTGACCAGCGCCACCGCCGAGTAGCGCAGCGCCTCGTCGCCGAAGCGCGGCTTCATGACGTCGCTGATCCCGCCCAGCAGCCACGAGCCGGCGCCGATGCCGATCAGGTTGTTGATGAACAGGAAGCACGCCGCCGCCGTCGCGCGCATGGACGGCGGCACCAGGTGCTGGGCCGCCGTAGTCAGCGGTCCGACGAACAGGATGTTCAACGCGTTGGGGATCAGCAGGAACAGCCACGCCATCACCGGCGACGGCGACATCAGCCCCGCCACGAACAGCGGCGCGGTGACCAGCCAGGCGAAGGACGAGACCCGGGCGTAGGCGCCGCGGTCGGCACGGCCCAGCCGGTCGGCCAGCACGCCGCCGAGATAGACCCCGGTGGTCCCGCCCGCCAGCAGCAGCGAGCCGTAGAACCAGGAGGTGGCGGTCAGGTCGAAGCCGTAGGCCTGGATCAGGATCGAGGGCACCCAGAAGGCCAGACCGTAGCCCGCCGTGCTGCTGGCCGCCGCCGCGAAGGCCAGCAGCCAGAAGCTGGGCTTGCGGGCCAGGGTAGCGAACACCGCAATGACCGGCGCCTGGCCGCCGGGCGCCGCCACGCGCGGCGGTTCCTTGACCACCAGCCGGAAGATCGGCGCGATCACGACGCCGGCCAGGCCGATGACGACGAAGGCCGCGCGCCAGTCGACCGCCTTGGCGATCGCCGCGCCGAACAGCACGCCCATGGCCAGGCCGACCGGAATGCCCATCGAATAGATGCTCATCGCTCGGGCTCGCCGCTCGGGCGGGAAGTACTGCGAGATCAGGGCGTAGCTGGGCGCGACGCCGCCCGCCTCGCCCACTCCGACGCCCAGGCGGAACAGGAACAGCTGCCAGAAGCCGCCGGCGAAGCCGCACAGCGCGGTGAACCCGCTCCAGACCACCAGCGCCCCGGTAATCACCCAGCTGCGGCTGGTGCGGTCGGCGACCAGCGCCAGCGGGATCGCCAGGGTCGAATAGAGCGCGGCGAAGGCGATGCCGCCCAGCGCGCCCAGCTGGGTGTTGCTCAGGCCCAGGTCCGCCTTGATCACCGGCGCCAGGATGCCGAGGATCTGCCGATCCAGCCAGTTGAAGGTGTAGACGACCAGCAGCATCGCCAGCACCAGGCGGGCATAGGCGGGGCTCGAGGTCGGCGCGCGCGTCTCGTCGGTCATGGTGGGTCCTCGCGATCGGAAAAGGCGTCAGGGACAAGGAAGGGCTAGGCGCGCCCCTGCGCGGCCTTGGCGGCGATGAAGGCGGGCCGGGCGGCCAGCCGGTCCCAGTAGGCCGAGATCTCAAGGCTGAACTTGTGGTCCAGGCCCAGGTCGCGGGCGGACATCAGGGCGAAGCCGACGCACAGGTCGGCCATGGTGAAGCGTCCGGCGCACAGCCATTCGCGATCGGCCAGGGCGCGGGTCAGATGGCGCAGACGCGACAGGAACCACTGGGCGTAGTCGTCGGCCGCCTGTTTCAGCCGGCGCTCCTCCGGTTCCAGCCGGCTGTAGCGCAGCACGATCGTCTGCGGGAACGTCAGCGTCGCCTCGCTGCGATGCAGCCAGTCCAGCCACAGCCCGTAGTCCGGCTCGTCGACGCCGACGGCCAGGGGCGTGGGACCATGGCGGGTGGCCAGATATTGCGGGATCGCGGCGGACTCGGTCATCCGAACGTCGCCGTCGATCAGCAGCGGCACGGTGCCCAGCGGGTTCGTCGCCAGATAGTCGGGCGCCAGCACCCGCGGCGGAAACGGCAGCACGTGCAGGCGGTAGTCGAGCCCCATCTCTTCCAGGGCCCAAAGGGCGCGGAAAGAACGCGTGTCGACGCAATGATAGAGTTCGATCATGCCCGGCCTGTTCCCGTCCCGAAGGCTTGGCCCGGCGTCGCGACGACGGCTCGCGCGGCGCTTCTTCTTGTGCGACCAAGCTTCTTTTCATCGGCTGGCCGGAGCTCGTTGTCAAAACTTTTGTACGACAATCTTTCGGCTGTGGTGATACAAAATTAGCAACACCAAACCCGCGCCCCTTCCCCCTGAAGAGCCGGGCAAGAAACGTAGGAATGGGAGAGCGTTACGGATGACTTCACGCAGGAAACACGGCTTCGACGCCGCCAGGCTCGGCCGCATCGATGCGTTCCTGAAGGACCGGTATCTGGACTCGGGCAAGCTGCCCCACGCCCAGATCCTGATCAGCCGCGACGGCGAGATCGCCCACTTCAGCAGCCAGGGCGCGGCGCGCGAGGGATCGGCCAAGGCGATCGACGAAGGCTCGATCTTCCGCATCGCCAGCATGACCAAGCCGATCACCTCGGTGGCCTTCATGATGCTGGTCGAGGAAGGCAAGGTGGCGGTCGACACGCCGGTCGCCGACATCCTGCCCGAGTTCAAGGACGTCGGCGTCTATAACGGCGGCGGGGCCGGCGTACCGTTCCTGACCAAGGCGCCCGCCGAGCCGATGCGCATGCTGGACCTGCTGCGCCACACCTCGGGCCTGACCTACGGTTTCCAGAACCGTAGCAATGTCGACGCGGCCTATCGGGCGACGAAATCGAACGCCGGCCCGGTCGAGAACTGGCATGGCGAGCACGACCTGGACGGATTCATCGCCGACCTGGCCAGGACGCCGCTGGAGTTCTCGCCCGGCCAGGCCTGGAACTATTCGGTCTCGACCGATGTGCTGGGCGCCGTGGTCCAGCGGGTGTCGGGCATGCCGCTGGACCGCTTCCTGGCCGAGAAGATCTTCGCGCCGCTGAAGATGCACGACACCGCCTTCGTCGTGCCGGAGAGCAAGGCCGACCGGCTGACCGACTGCTATGTCTGGGCCGGCCCGGGCGTCGGGCGCGTGATGTACGACCGCGGCGCGGAAAGCGTCTGGCTGCGCCAGCCCAAGCTGGTCTCGGGCGGCGGCGGCCTGGCCTCGACCGCCCTCGACTATCACCGCTTCTGTCTGATGCTCGCGAACGGCGGGGAGCTCGACGGCGTCCGCATCCTGGGACGCAAGACCATCGAGCTGATGACGATGAACCACCTGCCCGGCAAGTCGGACCTGGCGAGCCTGTCCAAGTCGCTGTTCAGCGAGACCACGAACGCCGGCGTCGGCTTCGGCCTGGGCTTCGCGGTCACCCAGGACGTGGCCAAG
>Ga0102591_1001597_pt1 | contig 29939 bp, 18 predicted proteins | sample AraplaCol_mCL_r2_2_FD_76860 | JGI IMG/M metagenome (GOLD analysis project Ga0102591, IMG submission 76860) | Arabidopsis root microbial communities from North Carolina, USA - plate scrape MF_Col_mCL_r2 (SPADES assembly) (version 2) | ecosystem: Host-associated > Plants > Roots > Endosphere...
TGCTGGCCCTGCTGGCCCTCGCGCTCGCACCTGCCCATCGCCACTTCCATCGCCGCGCGTCGCTGTTCCGCGCCACGTTCTCGCCGGGCTGGGTGCTGGCGATCGGCGCGGTGCTCGCCTGCTCCACATGGCTCGTGTTCTTCAGCTTCAAGCACGTCGAATACAGCAACAACCTGTGGTGGGAATTCAGCTTCCGCCACGGCGGCGCGCCACGTGCGCTGCGCGCGCTGGTGGGTGCGACGGCGGTCGTCATGCTCTTCGCACTCGCCCGGCTCATCCGCCCGGCACGACCGCGACGCTCCCTGCCCGGCGATGCCGAACTGGCGCGCGCGATGCCGCTGGTGAAGGGCTTCGACTCGGCACAGGCGCACCTCGCGCTGGTGGGCGACAAGATGCTGATGTTCGCGCCCGACGACCGCGCCTTCATCATGTACGACATCGAAGGCCGCAGCTGGGTCGCCATGGGCGACCCGGTGGGCACCGACGAAAGCGTGCGGCGCGAACTGGTGTGGACGTTCCGCGAGGAATGCGAGCGCGCCGGCGGCTGGCCGTTGTTTTATCAGGTACGACCCGACGACCTCGACCTCTACCTCGACGTCGGGATGAGCCTGCTGAAGATCGGCGAAGAGGCACGTGTGCGCCTCGATGCGTTCAACCTCGACGGCAAGTCCAAGAAAACGCTGCGCGGCACTGTGAACAAGCTGGCGCGTGACGGCCTGCGCATGGAGATCGTGCCGGTCGAAGGCGTGCCCGCGTTGTTGCCTCGTCTGAAGCGCATCTCCGACGCGTGGATGCGCGACAAGAAGGTCCGCGAAAAACGTTTCTCGCTCGGTCTGTTCGATGAGCGGTATCTTTCCCGTACGCCGATGGCGGTCGTCTGGCAGGGCGACGAACCGGTCGCGTTCGCCAATGTTTTCGTGACCTCGACGAAGGAAGAAGCCTCCGTCGACCTCATGCGCCACCTGCCCGAAGGCCCCTCCGGCATCATGGATTTCCTGTTCATCGAACTGATGGTCTGGGCGAAAGCCGAAGGCTATCGCTGGTTCAACCTCGGCATGGCCCCGTTGTCGGGCCTGCAGAATAGGCGTACGGCGCCGCTGTGGAGCCGTTTCGGCGCGATGGTGTTCGGCCGTGGCGAGCGCTTCTACAATTTCCGCGGACTCCACCGGTACAAGGACAAGTTCGATCCGGAGTGGGAACCGCGCTACATCGCCGTGCCGGGTGGCATCGCGCTGCCCCTCGCGCTCGCGAACGTCGCCAGCCTGATTTCGGGCGGCCTCGGCGGCGTGGTGCGCCGATGAGATCGTCGATGCGCAAGGCGCTGCGCTACGGCGCGCTCTCCGTCGTCATCCTCGGCGTGCTGGCCCTGCTCGCGTGGCATCCGTGGACGCGTGCCTCGATGGAGAAATCCACGGTCGAGCTACCCGCGCTCACCGCGGCGCCGGCGGGCCAGGAGGATCTGCTGGTGGTGATCTATTCCGGCGACGGCGGCTGGTGGGACCTCGACCAGCGGCTGGGCGCGGTGTTCACCTCGCGCGGTATCCCCGTGGCGGGCGTGAGCACCTTCAAGTACTTCTGGCGATATCGCTCGCCGGACGAATCCGCCCGCGACCTCGATGGCCTGCTCGACCATTACACCACCCTGTGGAAAAAGAAGCGGGTGCTGCTGATCGGCTATTCGTTCGGTGCCGACGTGCTGCCGACGATCGTCGGCAAGCTGCGGCCCGCCAACCGCGACCGGCTGGCCCAGCTGGTGCTCCTCTCGGCCAGCCGCGACGTGAACTTCGAGATCGAACTCGAGGGCTACATGCAGCAGGGCTGGTGGACCACGCACACGCACAATTTCCTGCAGTGGCTGAATCCGGTGGTCCACACCGATGCCATGCCGCCGATCGCCGCCCTGGCGGGTCGCCCGCCGATGGCGTGCTACTACGGCGCCGAGGACGCCGACGACAGCGGCTGCACCGACCCGAAGCTGCCATCCTTCGTCACGGTCTACAAAAAGCCCGGCTCCCATCATTTCGACGAGAACTACGAGGTACTGGCGACGGAACTGATCCAGCGGATGCCGGCCGCCTCGACGCCGCCTTAACGTCTTCCGGCGCCGGAAGGCCGTGAAAGACTGTCACGAAACGTTCACCCCCCTGCCACCGAAAATTTCGCCTTTTGCAGCCAACCTGTCCGCCCGGGGTGGGTGCACTCAGGAGAACGGCATGCAGAGAGAACCAGGCAAACGCGATTACGGATCCTCCGACGGTGCGCGCGCACGTAGCCTCGCCAGTCGCGGGCTCAGCGAACCTCAGCCGACGCCGCCACCCCGTCGCATCAGCCGAACCGATCGGGCCCGTCCGCAGCCTCGCCGCGACGACACGTCGACGCCGGAAAGCCAAGCCCCGGCGTGAATCGGGGTCGAGGCCTACGAAGACGAAGGCAAATCGGCACTAATTTTAAGAATTCTCCTATATCCGTCATCGGCCTACCTACGCGACATTAGGTCCATCGCCGATGACCGATCCGACGGCAGGACGCCGTCCGTCCCTAGCGCAAGGATCGATCCCCCCTTCATCGGCGGTAACGCTGCGTCGGCTTCGCCGGGCCGCGTTCCGGTGGCCAAGGCCACCAGACCAAGGGACGGTCGCCATGGCCCTCCGCGTGAGCGCGAGGGCCATGCTTTTTGTGGGGTAATCTTTCACCCATGGGCTGCCTTCCCGTCCCCCTCATCGCGCTCCTCGGTTTCGCCATCGGCTATGTCGTCGATGGGCGGACCGGTTCCGTGTGGGGCGGTGGTATCGGCCTGCTGGTCGGCCTCGTGCTTGCCGCGATCCTGCTCCGCGCCATGCGCCGGGCGAACCGGCGCTAGCCCTTCTTCCCGAAGAACATCGACACGCCCACGCCCGCCACCACCGACGGGCCATGGCTGCCGATCCGATGCAGGGCGTACGCGTCGAGCTGCACGTGGTCGCCGATCGTATACGCGAGGCCGCCGCCTGCCTGCAGCTCGTTGCCGTCGTCGGCGTCGTGGATCGCGTCGGCCTCGAGATACGCGGTGAGGTTTTCACCGAAGCGGCGCCCGAACGTGGGCGCCAGCGTCCAGGTGTTGCGTCCTTTCAGCCGGTCCACGTTGGCATACAGCGTGTTCTGGTGCTGCTCGTCCGGCTGCCACTGGAGTGTCGTGCCGAGACTGACTTCGCGTGCGCCGTTGCCGAAATCCTCATCGCCATTGTCGAAGGTGACGTTGACCAGCGCCGCCCAGCTGAAGTCGCCGGCGTCGCCCGCGCCCGCCGGCGCCCACTTCACGCCCACACTGGTGTCGCCATGGCCCACGGCGTGCCGCCGGGAACCCTGGCCGCGCTCCTCCAGACGGTTCCACGCCGACCCGGCCACCTGAAGCTCCACCGGGCCACCGAGTCCGATGCGGACGAGACTGTCGGCGGTATAGGTCCGATCGAGAAAGCCATCCTGGCGCTGCCGCTCGTACGTGGGCAGGCCTTGCTCGAGCGCGAGCGTGCCGGCCGGTAGCACCGTGGTGGCGAAGCCGGCGCCGGGGCGGTCGAAGTCGGGCGGGTCGGCAAGGGCCGGGGTGGCGACGGCGAGGAGCGACAGGGCGGCGAGGGCAGGGCGCAGGTTCATGCGCGCATTGTGGCGGCGAAGCGTGTGGGCGAATCGTCGAGACGCTTTGGTGGGAGCCAGCCTGCTGGCGAAGGGTGCTCGCGGCAAGCACCCTTCGCCAGCGGGCTGGCTCCCACCGGTAAAGCCGATTACGGCGCCTTGACCACCGGGAAGCTCTCCTTCATCTCTAGCGTCGCCTCACCCGCGAAATCCGTCGCCGAGCGGGCGAGCTTCACCTTGTAGGTGCCGGGTGCCACGCGCCAGCGCTTGCCGGCGTCGTCGTAGCGGGCCAGCGCCATCGGCTCGAGCGGAATGTCGACGCGGCGGCTGGCGCCCGGCTTCAGCGACACCTTGCTCCAGCCGGCCAGACGGCGCATGGCGCCGCCCGGTGCGGCGACGTAGATCTGCGGCACGTCCGCGCCGGCGACCCTGCCCGTGTTCTTCACCGTGACGTGGGCCACCGGATGCCCGGCGGCGTCGGTGCCGACCGCGAAGTCGCTGTACGCGAACGTCGTGTATGTCAGGCCGTAACCGAAGGCGAACAGCGGATCGCGCTTCGTTTTCTCGAACCACCGGTAACCGACGTCGGCGCCTTCGATGTTGTAGTCGATGTCGTCGGCCGGCTTGTCCTTCGCATTCAGGCCTGCCGCCTGGATCGTCGGGCGCGGCAGCTGCGCTTCGTCCTTCGGCCAGCTCACCGGCAGGCGGCCGGACGGCGACGCTTCGCCATAGAGCAGGCGCGCGATGCCTTCGCCGCCGCCGGAGCCCGGGTACCACGCCTGAAGGACCGCGCCGACGTCGCCGAGCCACGGCATCTTCACCGCGCCGTTGGTCTCCAGCACCACGACCACCTTCGGGTTCGCCTTCGCGACCGCGGCGACGAGCGCATCCTGGCCGTCGGGCAGCGACATGTCCGGGGCGTCGTACGACTCGGCGGCCCACTTCGTGACGAACACCACGGCCACGTCGGCCGCCGCGGCCGCCTTTGCCGCCGCGGCGGGATCGGTGCCCGGGTCGAACGTGACCTTGCCGCCGAGCTTCTGCATATAGGTGAGCGGCGCGGACGCGTGATACCGCACGGGACCCGGCCAGCCGGTCGGCTCCAGGCCGGGCACCGGGTCGCCGCCCTCGTCGGTGACCGTGGACGAACCGCCGCCCGCCAGCACCCCCTTGTCCGCGTGGGCGCCGATCACGACCACCGACTGACCCTTGCGCGCCAGCGGCAGCAGCCCGCCTTCGTTGCGCAGGAGGACCGCGCCGGCTTCGAGCGCGTCCCGCGCGACAACGCGATCGGCGGCGTAAGGCACGGCGACGGTCGGCTTCACGGGCGTCGGCTCGTCGATCACGCCGTGGGCGAACAGGCTGCGCATGATGCGGCGGACCATGTCGTCGAGCCGGGCTTTCGGCACCTCGCCGGACGCGACGGCCGCGCGAAGCGGCTTGTCGAAGTAGACCTCCTTGTCGAAGACTTCGCCGGCCGACTCCTGATCGAGGCCGGCCATCGCGGCCTTCGCGCCGCTGTGCACGCCGCCCCAGTCGGACATCACGAATCCCTTGAAGCCCCATTCCTTCTTCAGCACGTCGGTCAGCAGCCAGGCGTTCTCGCCGGCGTAGACGCCGTTGATGCGGTTGTACGCCGACATGACGGACGCCGGGTCGCCGTGGGCGATCGCGATCTGGAACGCGAGCAGGTCGGACTCGCGCAGCGCGACCGGATCGATGTCGGCACTGTGCGTGTTGCGGCCCGTCTCGAGGTCGTTGATGGCGAAGTGCTTGACCGTCGCGAGGATCTTCCGCTCCTGGATGCCCTTCACGGCCGCGCCGACGATGGTGCCCGCGAGGATCGGATCCTCGCCCGCGTATTCGAAGTTACGGCCGTTGCGGGGATCGCGCACGAGATTCACGCCGCCGGAGAGCAGCACCGCGTAGCCCTTGCCGCGCGCCTCGCCGCCGATCATCCGTCCGCCCGCATGGGCAACCGCCGGATCGAAACTCGCCGCGGTGGCGAGGCCGGCGGGCAGGGAGATCGCGCCCTTGCCGTCGATGCCCGGCTTGTTCACGCCGAGGCCGGCATCGGTTTCGTTGATCGCAGCCAGGCCCAGCCGGGGCAGGGCGGGGACGTAACCCGCACCGCTGACCGCGCCTTCCGGCACACCGTGTTTGTCGCTCGCGAGGCCGAAGTCGGAGCGGATCAGCCGGAATTTCTCATCGTCCGTCATCGCGGCCACGATCAGCTCGGCCCGCCGGTCGGCCGGGAGCGAGCGATCCATCCACGGCCGGTCCGTGGGAGCGGCGGCATGCACGGTGCCGGCAAGACCGGCGGCGAGGGCGACGGCAAGGGCGGTAAGGCGGGCGACTGGGGGCATGATCTCGCTGCGTTCGTGAGGAGAATGGCTAACCATCGCCAAGTAACGCATTTATCGCAACCGGCGAGACGCGACCGGCCTATGCTCGACGCTTGCCATCGAGGCCCGCCGACCCCACTCAAGTGGTTCAATGAATTCACAAAAGTCGCTCAGCGCCTTCCATCCCGCCGTCGCGGCGTGGTTCTCGGACACGTTTCCGGCGCCCACGCCGGCGCAGGTCGCCGCGTGGCCCGCGATCCGTTCCGGCCGGCATACGCTGGTCGCCGCGCCTACGGGCTCGGGCAAGACGCTCACCGCGTTCCTGTCGGCGATCGACATGCTGGTGCGCGAAGGCGTGGAGGAAGGCGGCCTCCGCGATCGCACGACGATCCTCTACGTGTCTCCGCTGAAGGCACTGTCCAACGACATCCGCATCAACCTCGAAGCCCCGCTGGCCGGCATCCGCGACGAACTCCGCGCGCGTGGCCTGCCCGACCTCGAGATCCGCACCGCGGTACGCACCGGCGACACGCCGTCGTCCGACCGCGAACGCATGAAGCGACGCCCACCGCACATCCTGGTCACCACGCCGGAATCCCTCTACGTGCTGCTCGGCTCGGAATCGGGCCGCGCGATGCTGCGCGACGTGCGCGAAGTGATCGTCGACGAGATCCACGCCGTGGCCGCGAGCAAGCGCGGCAGCCACCTGGCGGTATCGCTCGAACGCCTCGAATCGATCGCCCAGCGCCGTATCACGCGCATCGGCCTGTCGGCCACGCAGAAACCCATCGAGAAGGTGGCCGCGTTCCTCACGGGCAGCGAGCGCGAGGACTGCGCCATCGTCGACATCGGCCACGCGCGCCAGCGCGACCTCGCGCTCGAGGTGCCACCGGTACCGCTCGAGGCGGTGATGTCGAACGACATGTGGGAACTCGTCTACAACCGTCTCGGCAACCTCATCGAGCAGCACCGCACCACGCTGGTGTTCGTCAACACGCGACGCATGGCCGAGCGCGTGTCGCGTCACCTCTCCGAGCGGCTCGGAAAGGAGGCCGTCACCGCGCATCATGGCAGCCTGTCGCGCGAGCAGCGGCTCGACGCCGAGCAGCGGCTGAAGCGCGGCGAGCTGCGCGCGCTGGTCGCCACCGCGTCGCTCGAACTCGGCATCGACATCGGCGACGTCGACCTCGTGTGCCAGATCGCCTCGCCGCGTTCGATCGCGGCGTTCCTTCAACGCGCGGGCCGCGCGGGTCACGCCGTCGGCGGCACGCCAAAGGCTCGGCTGTTCCCCACGTCCCGCGACGACCTCGTGGAATGCGCGGCGCTGCTCGATTGCGTGCGCCGCGGCGAACTCGACACGCTGATCATGCCCAACGAGCCGCTCGACGTGCTCGCGCAGCAGATCGTGGCGGAGATCGCCTGCCAGGAATGGGACGAAGACGCGCTCTACGACCTGTTCCGCCGCGCGTATCCCTTCCGGGCGCTGAAGCGCGACACCTTCGACGAAACGGTGCGCATGCTGTCGGAGGGCTTCACGACGCGCGTCGGTCCGCGGGGTTCGTACATCCATCGCGACGCCGTGAACCGGCGGCTGCGCGAACGCCGCGGCGCCCGGCTCACGGCCGTGACGTCGGGCGGCACCATCCCCGACACCGGCGATTACAACGTGCTGCTCGAACCCCAGGCCACGATCGTCGGCACGGTGAACGAAGACTTCGCCGTGGAGAGTCTCGCCGGCGACGTGTTCCAGCTCGGCAACCGCTCCTACCGCATCATGCGCGTGGAAGCCGGACGACTGCGCGTGGAAGACGCCCAGGGTGCGCCGCCGAACATTCCTTTCTGGCTCGGCGAAGCACCCGGCCGTACCGACGAGTTGTCGATCGGCGTGTCGCGTCTGCGCAGCGACGTGTCGGCCGCGTTCGACGACGGCGGTCGCGATGCGGCGTTCCGCTGGCTCGTCGACGAACTCCGGGTGCCGAAAGCCGCCGCGGAGCAGATCGTCGATTATCTCTTCCGCGCCCACGCCGCCCTCGGTGCGCTCCCGACGCGCGACACGCTGGTGATGGAACGCTTCTTCGACGAATCCGGCGGCACGCAGCTCATCATCCACACGCCCTACGGCAGCCGTATCAACCGTGCGTGGGGACTCGCGCTGCGCAAGCGATTCTGTCGCAAGTTCAATTTCGAGCTGCAGGCGGCGGCCACGGAGGACGCGATCGTGCTGTCGCTGTCCACGAGCCACAGCTTTCCGCTCGACGAGGTCGCCCGTTACCTGCATTCGAACTCCGCCGAGCACGTACTGATCCAGGCCTTGCTCGACGCGCCGCTGTTCGGCGTGCGCTGGCGCTGGAACGCGACCACCGCGCTCGCCCTGCCGCGCTTCACCGGCGGCCGCAAGGTCGCGCCGCAGCTTCAGCGCATGAAGAGCGAAGACCTGCTCGCCACCGTCTTCCCCGATCAGGTCGCGTGCGCGGAAAACCTCGTCGGGGAGCGCGAGGTGCCCGACCACCCGCTGGTGAAACAGACCCTCGAGGACTGCCTGCACGAGGCGATGGACAGCGAAGGTCTGCTCGACATCCTGCGTGGCCTGGAAACCGGTCGCATCGCCATGGTGGCGCGCGACCTCGCCGCGCCGTCGCCGCTGGCGGCGGAAGTGCTCAGCGCCGCGCCCTATGCCTTCCTCGACGACGCACCGCTCGAGGAGCGCCGCACGCAGGCCGTGCAGTCGCGTCGCTGGAACGAGGCCGAGAGTCCGGACGACCTCGGTCGTCTCGACGCCGAGGCCATCGACGCCGTGCGCGTGGAAGCCTGGCCCGAGGCGCGCAGCGCGGACGAAATGCACGAGGCGCTGGTCCAGCTCGGCGGGATCACGGAGAGCGAAGCGCGCGACAACGCGGGCTGGGCGACGCTGCTCGCCGCGCTGGCGAAGGATGCCCGGGCCACACGACTGGACCGGCACGGTCATGCGCTCTGGGTCGCCGCCGAGCGCCTGCCCGCCTGGCGCGCGTTGCTCCCCGACGCATCGATGCATCCGGCCATCGCCGCTCCCCCCGGATACGCGGCGCAGCCGTGGACGGCGGAGGCGGCGCTCGTCGACATCGTGCGCGGACGTCTCGGCGGACTCGGCCCCGTGCCGGCGGCGCTCCTCGCGGACGCACTCGGCGTGCGCCCGGGCGATGTCGATGTCGCACTGGCGGCGCTGGAGTCGGAAGGCTTCGTCATGCGCGGCGCGTTCTCGCCCGGTGCGACGGAGCCGGAATGGTGCGAGCGTCACCTGCTCGCGCGCATCCATCGCTACACCATCGGGCGGCTGCGTCGCGAGATCGAGCCCGTGGCGCCGCGCGATTTCCTCCGGTTCCTGCTCGACTGGCAGCACGTCACGCGCGCGACGCAAGTCGCCGGACCCGATGCGCTGGCCGGCATCATCGGACAGCTCGAAGGTTTCGAGGCGGCGGCCGGTGCATGGGAATCGGAGCTATTGCCATCGCGTGTCGGCGATTACGGGATCGGCTGGCTCGACGATCTGTGTCGCGCCGGCCGCGTGGTGTGGAGTCGCCTGCGGCTCGGCACGGGGACCGGCGGGCCTGTGCGTTCAACGCCCATCGTGCTGTTGCCCCGGCGCCAGCTGCCGGTCTGGTCCGCCGCGGCGCCGCCGGCCCCCGACGACGTGACGCTGTCGTCGCGCGCGCAGGCGGTAGCCGAGGCGCTGCGCGACGAAGGTGCGTTGTTCTTCGATGAACTGGCCTCGATCACGCGCTTGCTGAGGACGGAGCTCGAAGACGCCCTGGGCGAGCTCGTCGCCGCGGGACGCGTCACGGCGGACAGCTTCGCCGGTCTGCGCGCGCTGCTGCTGCCGTCGTCGAAGCGCAACGCCAGCCGTCACCGTCGCACGCGGCGGCACATGATGAGCGGCATCGAAGATGCCGGCCGCTGGTCGCTCGCGCGCCGTCCGAGCGAACAGCGCAACGATGCGGATGGGCTGGAGCACATCGCACGCACGCTGCTGCGGCGGTATGGCGTGGTGAGCTGGCGCATCCTGGAGCGCGAGGCGGCGTGGCTCCCGAGCTGGCGCGAACTGCGTCGGGTGTATCACCGGCTGGAGGCGCGCGGGGAGATTCGCGGCGGCCGCTTCGTCGACGGACTCGTCGGCGAGCAGTTCGCGCTGCCCGAAGCGCTGGCGGCCCTTCGGCAGATCCGCCATCGCGAGCACGATGGCGAGATCGTGTGCATCGCCGGTACCGATCCGCTGAACCTGGTCGGCTCCATCGTGGCGGGGATGGCGAAGGTGCCGTCCACGCTCGGCAATCGCATCGCGATCCGCGACGGCGTGCCGCTGGCAGCGATGGTGGCGGGCAGGTTCGTGGCGCTCACACCGCTGGAAGGCGACGACGAGCGCGATGCGCGGGGTGCGTTGCAGCGCAAGGCGGACATGCGGTCGTTCGCCTCGTTGTAGGCGCTTTCAGGTGGGAGCCAGCCTGCTGGCTCCCACCCCTGGAGCCACGGTTATCGCAACTGCACGTCGCCTAGCACCCACATCTTCGGACCCGGCTTGCCCGTGATCACGAAGCACAGGTCGTGCGTGCCTTCGCGCTTGGGCAGGATGCCGTCGAGCGTGGCACGGCCGTCCTTCGCCTTCGCGAGGGGAATGGTCGCCAGCTTCGGGCCGTCACAGGTGTCCTGGTGCACTTCCAGCTCGCCGGCGGCGGAACGCGACTTGCGCGACACGATGCCTTTGACGTCCTTCCACAGCGCGTAGTTGTACGGCAGGCGATCGACGGTGACGGACACGCCGTAACGACCGTCGAGTTTCGCGCCCTTCCAGATCCAGCACGTGTCCATGATGTCGACCTTGTACACGGGGCGCACGCCGTCGACCGCGTTCGGCGACTCGAGACGAAGCACGAGCTTGTCGCCGCACATGTCGAGCTCGTCGCTCGTACGACGCAGCAGCGACTTCGCATCGATCTCGCGGTCGCGCGGACCGGCGAGGCCAAAACCGCCCTCGAACGCGTTCGCGCGCACGGTCGACGGAAGATCCACGTCGAACGGCCCCGTATAGGCCGTGGATTGCGCCGTCGGTGCACTGCCGTCGGTCGTGTAACGCACGGTGCCATAGCCGGTCTGGTTGGACAGCGTCACCTTCGCCTTGTGTCCGGGTGCCTCTTCCGCGGCGATGGCGACGGCGAAGGCGCCGTCGGCGGGGACGATGCCCGCCGCGCGATAGCGCGACATCTGCGCCGGCAGACGCGCGACGAAACCGTTCCAGTCGGCCTTCGGCGACCACGTACGCTCGGCGAGCGCGGCGATGCGGGGGAAAATGACGTGCTGCGTGCGCGACCAGGTCGGAATGTATTCCGAGAACACGGTCACCTGCGCGCCCAGCACATGGTGGGCGTTGGCACCGGCAATTTCCTTCGGTACCGGATCGAAGTCGTAGATCGTCCGCAGCGATTGCCCCGACGGGCGACCCGGCGGTTCGTCCGGCAGCGTCGACTGCAGGCGATCGAGGTAGAGCGTCGGCGACGGGGCCATCACGACGTCGTGCCCGGCGTTGGCCGCCTTGATCGCGCCCTCCGTGCCGCGCCAGGACATCACGGTGGCACTCGCCGGCACGTCGCCGTCGAGGATTTCATCCCAGCCGATGAGGCGACGACCGTGCTTGTCGAGATAGGTACCGATGCGCGCGATGAACCAGCCCTGCATCTTTTCCTCGTCGGTGATGCCGAGCGACTTCATCTTCGCCTGCACCGTCTTCGAGCGCTCCCACTCGTCCTTGGCCGCCTCGTCGCCGCCAACGTGGATGTATGTCGACGGGAAAATCTCCATCACCTCGTCCAACACGTCCTGCAGGAAGGTGAACGTGCCATCGTCGACGTTGTAGAGCGCGGTGTTCACCCCCCAGTCGGACGACACGGCGAGCTTCTTCGAGCCGGCGCCGAACTTCGGATACGACGCCACCGCGGCCTGCGCATGGCCCGGCATCTCGATCTCGGGGACCACCGTGATGTGGCGCTCGGCGGCGTACGCGACGATCTGCTTCGCCTCGTCCTTCGTGTAGAACCCGCAGTACGGTGTGTCCGCACCGCCGGTGAGCGCGATGTCGGGACCGACCGCCTTGCGACACGCGCCGGTCTCGGTGAGCTTCGGATACTTCTCGATCTGCAGGCGCCAGCCCTGGTCGTCGGTGAGATGCCAGTGGAACGTATTGAGCTTGTGCATCGCCATCTGGTCGAGCAGGTGCTCGATGTCGCTCACCGACTGAAAATGCCGGCTGGAGTCGAGCATCAGGCCACGCCACTCGAACCGCGGTGCGTCGACGATGTGCACGGCGGGTACGCCGTTCTGCGCGGCAGGGTCGGTGAGCAGCTGCCAGTAGGTGACCGCGCCGTAGAACAGGCCGGTCTCGGCGTTGGCCGCGATGCGTACACCGTTCGCGTCGACGTCGAGCGTGTAGGCCTCGCGCCCCTTGATCGACGATACGGTCGCGAGCGAGATACCGCTCTTGCCCTTGCCTTCCACGATCGTCGGCGTGATGCCGCGCGCCTGGCGGATCCACCCCTGCAGCTGCGCCGCGACATGCTTCGCCTGCGTGTCGCCCGGCGCCACGTTGATGGTGGTCATCGCATCGAGCCGGTAATGCCCGGGTGCGCGCTGCACCTGCGCCGGCATGGGAATGAGCGACAGTGGCGCGGCATCGACGGGCGCGGTTTCCTGCTTCGGCTGGGTGGCGCACGCGGTAAGGCCGGTGGCCATCGCAAGGAGGAGGAGTCGGCGCATCGAGGGTTCCCTTATCTCGTGAAGTCGTTCGATTGTGGCGTGGAAACCGTATCGCGACTAGGTATCGTCGGTGGGAGTAAAAAAAAGACGGGCCCGATGAAGAGGCGTCGGGCCCGAGGGGAATGAAGCATCGAGGTATGCGTTGGCGGCCGTCCGTGGCCGCGAGTCCATCGCGCGTTATCAGAGATCGAAGTGCACGGAGCCCATGTAGCGGCGACCGGTTGTGTATTTCGAGGCCGGCATCGAGGTGACGCCGAGATACTGCTCGTACTTCTCGTTGGTCAGGTTCATGCCCGAGAGCGTGAACGAGATCTGCTTGTTGAGCTTCCAGCCGAGGGTCGCACCTAGGTCGCCATAGTCGGCCGTGGTGGCCGGCGGCGCACCGGCGATGTAACCGCCGGCGAGGTACTTGCTGCGCCAGTTGTACGTGATGCGGGCGCTGAACGGGCCCATCTCGTAGTACGGGCTGACCGAGTACGAGTTCTTCGAGTTGTACGGCAGCGCACCGCCGGAATCGAGGGTGCCCTTGGCGTACGTGTAGTTCGCCGTGACGCCGAAACCCGTGTCCCAGAACGCCTGCTGGTAGCTGATGCTGCCGCCGCGGACCTTGCCCGAACCCGTGTCGCGGGGGCGACTGATCGAATACGTGCAGAAGCCGTCCGGCGTGCAGAGGCCCTGTGCGACCTGGCGGGCGAACGTCGTAGGATCGTTGATGAGGCCCGAGTTGAATTGCCGCTCGTTGGCCGAATCGACGAACGTGTAGTTGTCGATCTGCTTGTAGAAGCCGGTGATGGCCACGTACGACTGCGGCGCGAAGTACCACTCGGCCGAGAGCGAGTAGTTCTTCGACTCGTAAGGCTTCAGGTCGGGGTTGCCGCCCGAGCCAGTGAGCACCGAATCGTTGAGGAACAGGTTGTTCACCTGCATGTTGTACGGCGCACGTGCGATGACCTTGGCGGCCGCGGCGCGCAGGATGACATCGTCGGTCACGTCGTAGGCGACGTTGAGGGACGGCAGCCAGTTCTTGCGCGTCTGCGATGCGGTCTGCAACGAGCCCGGCGGCAGCGGGAACGATGGGGCGCCCGTGATATTGAAGCCCGTGCCGTCGGTCTTGGTGTCGACGTAACGGATACCGACGTTGCCATGAAAATCCCCGCCAGCGAAGTTCAGCTGGGCGTACGCGGCGTTAGTCTTCTCGACGAGCTTGTAACTGCCGTTCACCAGCGTGGCGGCATCGAGGTTGCGGCCGTTGGTGTTCTGCACCCAGTCGTACTGTGCGTCGCGATTCGGGATGATGTGGTGCGCGGAGCCGTCGAGGCCACCCACTTTATCCAGGATATCCGTGATGCTGCGGCTGCCCAGCGCGGCGAGGTTGGTCGGCGAGTTCGGACCCATCACGAAGGCCTTCATCTGCTCTTCGTGGCGGTTCCAGCGGTAACCCACCACTAGCTGGTTGACGAAGGAGTCGAAGTCCTTGCTGAAATCGAGCTGCGCGTAGTTGTCGCGCGCCTGCGCCTCGTACGTGCCGAAGTTACCCGGCCAGCCACCGAGGCCCGCCACGTCACCGGCATGCCAGTTGGCCGGATCGCGCGCCGCAGCCGGGCTGTCGAAGTTGAAGCCCTTATTGATGTCCCAGGTGTAGCCGCCGGCGTAGACCGGTTCGATCACGGCCTGCGAGATGTCATCGTTCTTCGCGTAGCTATAGCCCACCGCGCCGTTGAGGCCCCAACCTTCGCCACGATAGTTGAGCTTCAGGTCGTGCGCGACGGTGCGCACGAGCGACTTGCGGATGTTGCTATCGAACGTGCCCTGCGCGATATCCGGGCAACCGGGGCTGTCGTTTCCGCAGACGTGGCCGCCGGTGACGACGCCGTTCGGACCCTGGTTGAAGCTGGTGACGTTACCCGGCGTGGCGCCGGTGAACGGGTACAGCGACTGGTTCCAGTTGTCGAAGTTCTCGCGAACGAACAGACCGTTGTAGTCGATGTCGAAGTTGCTGGTCGGGCGGATCTGGAAGCCCAGTGTCGCGGTGTCGCGCTTTCGCTTCTGCTGGAACCACGCCGCGTTGACCTCATCGGGTACCATCGCGTTCGGATCGAGCGAGCCGTTGGCGATGCCGGCCGCGACGGCCGGGCTGGGTGCCCACTTCGATACCGGGCTATAGCTGAAGATTTCGAAGCCTTGGCGATCGATCTTTTCTTCGAAGTGCTGCACCGAACCGATGATGCCGAACGTGTTGCTTGCGTTCTTCCAGCTGTACAACGCCGAGGCGGTCGGACGCGTGCCCGCGCTCGCCTGGTCGTTGTAATTCAGACCGAACGAACCGCGGATCGTGTTGGCCGGCAGGTCGAGCGGCTGCAGGGTGTGCAGCAGGATCGTGCCACCGAGGCTGCCTTCCGGCAGGCGCGCTTCGGGCGACTTGTAGACTTCGAGGCGACCGACGATTTCCGGTGCGAGCATCGTGAAGTCGAAGCCACGGTTCGGCTGCGCGCCGTACTGCCACGGCGTCTGCGAGATCGGCTGGCCGTTGAGGAACGTGAGGTTGAGGCTGGGGTCCGTGCCGTCGATCGACACGCGGTCGCCCTGGCCGAAGGCGCGGTCGATGGTGACGCCCGGCACCTGGGTCATCGCTTCCGCGACGTTGGTGTTCGGGAACTTGCCGATGTCCTCGGCCGTGACGGCCTCGACGATGGCGTCGGCGTTGCGCTTGGTGTCGAGCGACTTCTCGAGGCTCGCGCGAATACCGGTGACGGTGATGCCTTCGAGCTCGGCCGCCTTGGCGGCTTCGGCCTTTTGCTGAGCCGTCTGGGTCTTCGTCGTGGCGGTGGACGCGTCCTGCGCGGCCACGGTTCCGGTGAAGCAACACAACCCGGCGATGATGCTCGCCGCGAGCAGGTTTCTACGATGCGACATGATGTCCTCCCCTCAGAGGATAAGAGCGACGACGGGTTTCGCGACCGTCACGCTTCGTTGCTATCGAAGGGCCTTTCGACCCGGTTTTTCGAACTGGCCTTACGTTCCTTCCCCGCTCTTCAATGAGCGGTCGAACCGTGCAGGTAGAGACCGGCGGCACCGATCACACCCAACTGTCCGTGGTCCATCAGACGTACCGGTACCTGTTGGAGAAAGGCGCGCATGACGCCCTTGTTGAAGAACCTGGTGGCGAAGCTGCTGGCGACGAGGCGCTCGCGTACCTGCGGCAGGATGCCGCCGGCGAGATACACGCCCCCGCGCGCGCCGTAGAGCATCGCGAGATCGCCCACGAAGCTGCCGAGCAGTCCGCAGAACACGTCGAGCGCTTCGGTTGCGGCGGCGTCGCTGCCGTCCAGCGCAGCGCCAGTGACGTCGGCGGGCTCGGACAGCGTCGCGGTCGTGCCGCGCAGCGTGGAAATGGCGCGATAGAGATTCACGAGACCCGGACCCGAGAGCGCCGTCTCGTACGACACGTAGTCGCGGTCGCGGCCGAGTTCGGCGAGGATGGCGACCTCGCGCGCATTACCCGGTGCGAGCGAAATCTGGCCGGCCTCGGTCGGCAGCACGGTGCAATGCGGCTTGCCGGGCAGCAACACGGCCGAACCCAGACCGGTACCCGGACCCATCACCAGGATCGGTCCCTCGACGGGCGCGGCGTCGGTCGCGATGATCGGCGTGGTCTCGTGGCTCTGGAGGAACTGGCACGCGTACGCGACCGCTTCGAAATCGTTGACGACGGCCAGACCCGACAGACCGAGCGACTGGCGGATGTCGCCGATCGACACGGGCCACGGCAGGTTCTCGTTGACGATGGCGTCGCCCAGCACGTAGCCGGCGCTGGCGACCGCGCAGTGCTCGATCGCGGTGTCGCCATCGAGGTGCCCGACGAAGTCGCGGAGCACGGCGGTCAGGCTCGGCCACTCGGCGCAGGCGTAGCGCTCGTAGCGCAGCACGTCGATCGCGGTCGAGCCGGCCGCGCGGCGGACGAGGCCGATACGGGCATGCGTGCCACCGACATCGGCGGCGATGAACGCCCCGGGCCGCGACGAACGCACGACATCCCGCTGTTTGGCCGATTCGCCCACACCCTGCCCCTTGCTGCTTTCTGCCCTGCGTCGTCACCCGAAACGTGGACGATGCCCCTTGTTGCCGCCGAGTCTCTTCGCCCGATGACAACGTTGTCAACCGGACAAATGGCCGAGACAAGCCGCGTTCCATAACGCGGTGCAACAGGAAACGTTTTCGCCGCGTTTCGCTTGGATCGTGACAATTCCGTCACGCGGGGGTTGCCGCGTCGCCATCGGAACAGGATCAACGGCTTGACGCACTGCGACATCGAAAGTCGGCGGCCATGCCACAGGTCACGGGGGCCGGCCCGGCGGCAATTGACAACGTTGGGCACGTGCGCCGATAAAGAGACAACCACGGGACATCGGGCGGTGCCGCCGACCCGGTCGTTCCGGTCCATCACGAGGGGAAACACCCATGTCGTCCACTGCGATTGGCGTCGACGAGACGCGCCACTCCAGCCTGATCCCGATGATCATCATCGGCGTCCTGTTCTTCATCTTCGGCTTCGTGACGTGGCTCAACGGACCGCTGATCACCTTCGTGAAGCTTGCCTTCGACCTGGACGACGTCGGCGCGTTCCTCGTGCCCAGCGCGTTCTACCTGTCGTATTTCTTCCTCGCCCTGCCCTCGTCGTTCATCCTCAAGAAGACCGGCATGAAGAAGGGCATGGGCCTCGGCCTGTTCGTCATGGCGATCGGCGCCGTCCTCTTCGGCCAGTTCGTCACCATGCGCGTCTATCCCGGGGCGCTGACGGGCCTGTTCGTGATCGGCGCCGGCCTCTCGCTGTTGCAGACCGCTTCCAATCCTTACATCTCGATCCTCGGCCCCATCGACAGTGCCGCGCAGCGCATCGCGTTCATGGGCATCTGCAACAAGGCGGCCGGCTTCCTGGCGCCGTTCGTGTTCGGCGCCGTGGTGATGAGCAACATCGGCAGCTTCGACAAGCAGATCGCCGCCGCGACGGATCCCGCGCAGCGCGAAGCCCTGCTCAACGCCTTCGCCGCGAAGGTGCACCTGCCGTACATGGTGATGGCCGGCCTGCTGGTGGTGCTGGCGATCTGGGTGGTGCGCTCGTCGCTGCCCGAGATCCGGGCATCGCACGACAACTCCGAGCGCGCGATCGGTCACGACAAGGGCAGCGTCTTCAGCTTCCCGCACCTGTGGCTCGGCGTGCTCTGCCTGTTCGTCTACGTTGGCGTGGAAGTGATGGCGGGCGACGCGATCGGCACCTACGGCCAGGGCTTCGGCATGTCGCCGGAAGACACCAAGCACTTCACCTCGTACACGCTGTTCGCGATGCTGCTCGGCTATGTCGCCGGTCTCGCGCTGATTCCGAGGTTCATTTCGCAGCACACCTACCTGGCGATCTCCGCGGTCCTCGGCGTGCTCTTTTCGATCGGCACGTACGTGACCACCGGCTACACCTCGGTGGCCTTCGTCGCGGCGCTGGGCTTCGCCAACGCCATGATGTGGCCGGCCATCTTCCCGCTCGCGATCAAGGGCCTCGGCCGCCTGACCGAGTTCGGCTCGGCGTTCCTGATCATGGGCATCGCCGGTGGCGCCATCGTCCCGCTGATCTTCGCGCACCTGAAGCAGGTGTACGACTTCCAGGCCGTTTTCCTGGTGATCATGGCGGTCTGCTACCTGTACATCCTGTTCTATGGCGCGGTCGGCCACCGGATCGGGCAGCACCTGAAGAATTAAGCGTATTCGCGCCGCAACGGCGATCCGCTAGGATCGCCGTTCTGCTATCGAGGGGTCGAAAGTTTGCGTAGCCCTACCATCAAGGACGTGGCCGAGCGGGCCGGCGTGTCGCTGAAGACCGTCTCCCGCGTCATCAACCACGAGCCATCCGTGCACGCCCGTACCCGCGAGCGGGTGCAGCGGGCCATCGACGCGCTCGACTACCAGCCCGACCAGGCGGCGCGAAGCCTGCGCAGCCAGCGCACGTACGCGCTCGGACTCGTCTACGACAACCCGAACGCCCACTACGTGATCGCGATGCAGAACGGCGTGCTGTCGGTCTGCCGGGAGCGCGGCTTCGGCCTGCAGATCCACCCCTGCGACGCCTCGGCGCCACGTCTCGCCGAGCAGTTGGGCGACCTGGTGCGGCGCAACCGGCTGGCGGGCCTCGTGCTCTGCCCCCCGATGTCCGAGCAGCCGAAGCTGCTCACGGCGCTGACGGAGCAGAAGGTGCCGTTCGTGCGGATCATCTCCGCGCGACAGGATCCGAAGGACGGCTGGCCCTGCGTGTTCGTCGACGATCGCGACGCCGCCTATGCGATCACCGAGCACCTGATCCAGCTCGGGCATCAACGCATCGGCTTCCTCTGGGGTGGAAAGGAGCATCGCTCCAGTCCCGAACGCTACAAGGGTTACGAAGACGCGCTGCGCGCGTACGGCATCGCGGTCGACAAGCGCCTCGTCGTCGAAGGCGATTATTCGTTCGACGACGGTTTCCGCGGCGCGCGCAAACTCCTCGCGCTGAAGGAGCCGCCGACCGCGATCTTCGGCTCCAACGACGAGATCGCGGCGGGCGTGCTCGCGGCCGCGCGTTCCGGCGGGGTCGACGTACCGTGGGAGCTCTCCATCGCCGGCTTCGAAGACAGCCCGTTCTCCAAGCAGTCGTGGCCCGCGCTGACCACCGCGCGACAGAACACCGAGGAGATCGGACGCCATGCGACGCAGCGACTCATCGCGGAGATCGAACGCGCGGACGATCACGTGATCGACAACGAAGGGTTCAGCCCCGATCTGGTGGTACGCGGATCGACGGCGCCGCGAAGGCTCTGAGGCGCGGCCGGGAGATTGCTCGCGTGCGGGCGCGGCCAAGGCCGCTCCCACACGAGCTCGACGAGGACGGAGCGCTTCCGTCCGCTCCTCAGGCGGTCGTCATCACCGCGATCGCGGCGATGGCGACCGCAAGTCCGAGCCAGTTCAGCCACGACAGCTTTTCGCGAAAGCCGAGTGCGCCCACCAGCGCACCGAGCACCACCACGCCGACGTTCATCGAGGCGAACACGAGCGACGGCGAGCTGGGCAGGGCCTGGTGCCCGCGTACGTAGAAAAGGATGTTGGCGAAGTTGGCGGCGCCCAGCAGCACACCGAAACCCACACTGCGCCACGACAGCGCCGCCTTGCCCATGAGCGCGCGAACGATCACGGCGATCCAGCAGAGCACCATCGCGATCAGGAACGATGCCAGCAACGCGCTGGCGAACGGTGCACCGGCCTGTGCCACGAGCTTGAAGCAGACGTCGATCGCACCGAAGCCCGCGAACACGGCGAGCGGTGCCAGCATGCCGCCGCGGTCGTTGGCCGCCTCGGTGCGGCGACGCCACAACACGCACGCCACGGCGACGACCGCCAGGGCGATGCCCGTCGCTTTTGGCGCGGTGAGGGTGTCGCCAAGCAACGCGAACGCGGCGAACAGCGAAACGAATAGCGAGAGTCGCTGGGCGACGTCGGTGCGCACGATGCCCGCGGTGCGCACCGAGTGCGCGAGCACGACGAAGATCGCGGGGAGCAGCACACCGAGCAGCACGAGCGGCGTCCACGTGGCGGGCGCGTCGATGGCCGCCTGCGGCGTGGCACCGAGCAGCATCGTGGCCAGCGTGGCGGCGACCACGTAGTTCGTCGCGACGGCCTGCACGATGTCGACGTTCGCACGACGCGCGAGCTTGAGCAGCACCGAAACCGTCACGCTGAAGGCGACGGCGAGGAGGATGTAGATCATGGGGGCGGGGTAGCGGAGGCGACTAAGGAGTGCATGCTAACCCAGCCATCCCTGCCCGGTGGGAGCCAGCCTGCTGGCTCCCACCCATCGCGTTCAGCGCGACAGCTGTGCCGCTTCGCGGGCCAGGGCTTCGATGCCGGCCCAGTCCGACGCGGCGAGCTTGTCCGCCGGAGTCAGCCACGAGCCGCCGACGCAGACGACGTTCGAAAGGCCAAGGAACTCGGGCGCGTTGGCGAGACTGATGCCGCCCGTCGGACAAAAGCGGATCTGGGGCAGCGGGCTGGCCCAGGCGCCGATCAGCTTCGCGCCGCCGGCGGGCACGGCCGGAAAGAACTTCTGGAAGCGATAACCGCGTTCAAGCAGTTCCATCGCTTCGCTCGACGTCGCGGCGCCCGGCAGCAACGGCAGTTCCGAATCGTCGGCGGCGTCGAGCAGGCGCGGTGCGCTGCCCGGCGACACGGCGAACTTCGCACCGGCCTTCCAGGCGTTCTCGAGGTCGCGCGCGGTCAGCACGGTGCCGACGCCGACGACGGCACCTTCCACTTCGGCGGCGATCGCGCGCACCGCGTCGAGCGCGGCGGGCGTACGCAGGGTCACTTCGATCGCGGGGACGCCGCCGGCGACGAGCGCGCGCGCCATGCCCACGGCCTTCGACGCGTCGTCGATGATCACGACGGGGACCACGGGCGCGAGGCGCAGGGTGGATTCGACGCGCTGCTGCTTTGCTTCGTTGCTCATCTGCTACTCCGGTGGATCAGAAAACGCCCGCGCCCAGGTCGGCCGTGACGGCGGACTGGCGGAACATGGCGAAGAGTTCGCGGCCCATGCCGGTGTGATGCATGGCCAGATCGACGTTGTCGGGAATGCGCGCGTTCCATTCGTCCGCGGCGACGAGCACCTCGATCGTGCCTTCGTTCGCGTCGAGGCGCACGATGTCGCCCGTGCGGATGCGCGCGATGGGACCGCCCGCTTCGGCTTCCGGCGTGACGTGGATGGCTGCGGGCACGCGACCCGACGCGCCCGACATACGCCCATCGGTGACCAGCGCGACGCGATGGCCGCGATCCTGCAGAAGGCTCAGGGTGGGCGTCAGCTTGTGCAATTCGGGCATGCCGCGCGCACGGGGGCCCTGGAAACGGACCACGGCGACGAAGTCGCGGTCGAGTTCGCCGCGATCGAAGGCGGCCTTCACGTCGTCCTGTTCGTCGAACACGATGGCGGGCGCCTCGATGACCATGCGGTCTTCCGGCACCGACGACACCTTGATGACGCCGCGACCGACGTTGCCCTTGAGCATGCGCAGGCCACCGTCCTGGCGGAACGGTTCGGTGATCGATCGCAGCACGCCGCGATTGCCGCTTTCCTTCGACACCGGTTTCCAGACGAGCGCGTCGCCTTCCAGCACCGGCACGTTGCGGTAGTGGTGCAGACCCGGGCCCATGATCGTGTTCACGTCGCCGTGCAGCAGGCCGGCATCGAGCAACTGGTCGATGAGGAAGCCCATGCCGCCCGCTTCGTGGAAGTGGTTCACGTCGGCGTAGCCGTTCGGGTACACGCGCGCCAGCAGGGGCACGACGGCCGACAGGGCATCGAAGTCGTCCCAGCGCAGTTCGACACCCGCGGCGCGCGCGATAGCGACGAGGTGCAGCAGGTGATTGGTGGAACCGCCCGTCGCATGCAGGCCGACCACGCCGTTGACGACCGAGCGTTCGTCCACGATGTGGCCGAGCGGCAGGTATGCGTCGCCGAGCGAGTCGATGGCGAGCACGCGCTCGACGGTGGCACGCGTGAGCGCGTCGCGCAGCGGCGTGTCGGGCGCTTCGAAGCTCGCGCCGGGCAGGTGCAGGCCCATGATCTCCATCAGCATCTGGTTGGAGTTGGCGGTGCCGTAGAACGTGCAGGTGCCGGAGCCATGGTACGAACGCGCCTCGGCCTCGAGCAGTTCCGCGCGCGTCGCCTTGCCGGCGGCGAACGCCTGGCGGACCTTCGACTTTTCTTCGTTCGGGATGCCCGACGGCATCGGACCCGACGGCACGAACGCCGAGGCGAGGTGCCCGAAGCTGAGTGCGCCGATCAGCATGCCCGGCACGATCTTGTCGCAGATGCCGAGGTACAGCGCGCCTTCGTACATGTCGTGCGACAGCGAGACCGCGGTGGCCATCGCGATGAGGTCGCGCGAGAAGAGCGACAGCTCCATGCCGGGGCGACCCTGCGTGACGCCGTCGCACATCGCGGGCACGCCGCCGGCGACCTGCGCGGTGGCGCCGAACGAACGCGCCGTTTGCCGGATCAGCTCGGGATAGCGCTCGTATGGCTGGTGTGCCGAGAGCATGTCGTTGTACGAGGTGACGATCGCGAGATTGGCGGCGTGGCCGTTGCGCAGCGCGTCCTTGTCCTTCTCCGCGCACGCGGCGAACCCGTGCGCGAGGTTGCCGCACGAGAGGTGGTGGCGCTTCGCGCCCTTGCCGCGCGCGGCGTCGATCTTGGCGAGGTACGCGGCGCGCGAGTCGCGGCTACGCTCCACGATGCGCCGGGTCACCTCGGCGAGGATGGGATGGGTGGTCATGGCATGTTCCTGAGGCTTTGACCGCGCCACGTGCCTTGATGGCACGTGGCCGTCGTGTGGACCGCCGCCCCCCGGCGGGCGATCCGTGGCCGCGCGTCTGCCGCGCGGCGGTATGGCGTGGGTATCAGGGGGCCCAGTAGATCTCGACGGGCACCGTCGCGTGCTTCAGCACGGCACCGATGGGGTAGTCCTCGCCGGCTTCGGCTTTCGCGAGGATCGCCTTCTTGTCGGCACCTTCGATGTGCACGTAGAGCGCTCGCGTCGCGAGCACCTTCGGCAGCGTGAGCGTGATGCGCGGCTCGCCGGCGTCCGGCGCGCGCATCGAAAGCACCGTCTTGCCGCCTTTCGGATCGAGCGCTGCCTCGAGATTGTCGCCGCCCGGGAAGAACGATGCGGTATGGCCGTCGCCGCCCATGCCGAGGATCAGCACGTCGAACGTGCCCCCGAGCGCGTCGATGCGCGCGCCGACCGCGGCGAGCGCGGCGTCGACGTCGCCCTTGTGCGCCTGGTCGAACAGGGGAAGGAACGTCGCCGTGTGCGCTTCGTGGTGAAGCAGGTGCTCCGCGACGAGCCTCGCGTTGGAGCGGTCGCTGTCGGTATCGACCCAGCGCTCGTCGACGAGCGTGATCGTTACCTTCGTCCAGTCGATTTCCTGCTCGGCGAGCACGGCGAACATCGCCTTGGGCGTGCTGCCGCCGGAGACGGCGATGCTGGCCTTGCCGCGTTCCGCGATCGCGGCGGCGAGCTTCGACGCGACATCGCGTGCGAGCTGGTCGGCGAGCGTGAGCCTGTCGGCGAATTCATGGCGTTCGATCTTGGCGTTCATGCGGCATCCTCGGCCCAGGTACGGCCATCGCGTTCGATGAGCGCCACGGCGGCGCTCGGACCCCAGGTGCCCGCGGTGTACGGCTTCGGCGTATCGCCGCTCGCTTCCCACGCGTCGAGGATGGGGCCGGCCCACTTCCACGCCGCTTCGACTTCGTCGCGACGCATGAAGAGGGTCGGATTGCCACGCACGACATCGAGGATGAGCCGCTCGTAGGCATCGGGCTGCTGCACGCCGAACGCCGCTGCGAAGCTCATGTCGAGCGGCACGTGGCGCAGGCGCAGGCCGCCCGGTCCCGGATGCTTGATCGTCAGCCAGAGCTTCACGCCCTCGTCCGGCTGCAGACGCAACGTCAGACGGTTGGGCAGCAGCGGGCCGCTGGCCGGATCGAAGATGGAATGCGGCAACTGGCGGAACGTCACCACGATTTCCGAAACACGGTTCGGCAGGCGCTTGCCGGTGCGCAGGTAGAAGGGCACGCCTGCCCAGCGCCAGTTGCCGATCTCCGCCTTGAGGGCGACGAAGGTTTCGGTGCGGGACTGGTCGCTGCCGAGCTCGTCGAGGTAGCCGGGCACGCCCTGGCCTTCGGCGGCACCGGCGCGGTACTGGCCGCGCACGGTCAGCTGACCCGCGTTGCGCGCATCGATCGGGCGCAGCGAACGGAGCACCTTGAGCTTTTCGTCGCGCACGGCGTCCGGCGCCAGCGACGACGGCGGCTCCATGGCGAGCATGCACAGCAGCTGGAGGATATGGTTCTGCACCATGTCGCGCAGCGCGCCCGAGCGATCGTAGTAGCCGGCGCGATGACCGACGCCGACGGTTTCCGCGACGGTGATCTGCACGTGGTCGATGTGCTGCGCGTTCCACAGCGGCTCGAACAGCGCGTTGGCGAAGCGCAGGGCGAGGAGGTTCTGCACCGTCTCCTTGCCGAGGTAATGATCGATACGGTACGTCTGCGATTCGCCGAAGACCTGGGCGACCGCGTCGTTGATCGCGTTGGCGCTTTCGAGATCGCGGCCGATCGGCTTCTCCAGGACGACGCGCGAGCGCTCGCCGTTCATGCCCAGCGAACCGAGACGCTGGCAGATGTCGGTGAAGATGTCCGGCGACGTCGAGAGATAGAACACGCGGATGTGGTCCGCCTTCTCGCCCATGAGCGTGGCGAATTCGTCCCAGCCGTCGGCCTTGCGGGCGTCGAGCGAGCGATAGCCGATCATGGCGATGAACGCGTCGAGCTGCGCCGGCACCACGTGCGACACGCCCTTATCCACGGAGGCGCGGACGATGTCGCGGTAGGCCGCGTCGTCCAGGCCCTCACGCGCGACGCCAATGATCCGGCTGGTCGGCTGGATCTGACCGTCGACGAACCGGTGGTACATGGCCGGCAGCAGCTTGCGGACGGCGAGATCGCCGGTGCCGCCGAAGATGACCAGATCGAACGGCTCGATCGGATGAAGGGGAGCGCTCACGTCGGCGGCCTCTGGTAGGGAAGGATGCCTCAGGATCGTACCAGTGACATACCAGGACGTACCAGCCCCGTACCACTCGACGCGACCTTTCGCCGCCCTTAACGCCCCGAAAACATACCGGAAACGTTTCCACGGTTCATTTAGATCGTGCAAACGGGTGTTTGAATCGGCCGCTGGTATGCCCTAGGTTGCACGGTCTTGCCGCAGTGGTCGGGGATTGGTATCTTCACCGCCATGGAAAGCGCCCTTGTCGCCGAATACCAGCGTCTGCACCTCGATCCGGCGGTCCGGCAGCCGCTGGCGTACATGCGCCTGCGCCGCGCGATCCGGAACGTGATCGAAAACGGCGAGGTCCAGGTGGGCCACGCCCTGCCGAGCGAACGCGACCTGGCCAGGGCCCTCACCCTGTCCCGCGTCACCGTGCGCAAGGCGATCGGCGGTCTGGTAGAGGACGGCCTGCTGACTCAGCGACACGGTGCCGGCACGTTCGTCTCCGAACGCATCGTGAAGCCGCTGTCGCGCATGACCAGCTTCACCGAGGATCTCCGCGCCCGCGGCCTCAATCCGAGATCGGAATTCTTCGAGCGCGCCATCGGCGAGGTCACGCCCGAAGAGGCCATGGCGATGAACCTGTCGCCGGGCACGCAGGTGGTTCGCCTGCATCGCCTTCGCTACGCCGGCGACGAGCCGCTCGCCATCGAGCGCAGCGCCGTGCCGCTCGATCTGCTGCCGGATCCGAGCCTCGTGGAGGACTCCCTCTACGAAGCCCTCGACAAACTGGGCAACCGGCCGCTGCGCGCGCTGCAACGCCTTCGCGCCGTGGTCCTCGGGCCCGCGCAGACTCGACTGCTCCGTCTCGGCGCCGGCAGTGCCGGCCTCAACATCGAACGGCGCAGCTTCCTCGACGACGGACGCATCGTCGAATTCACCTGCTCGTGGTACCGCGGCGACATCTACGATTTCGTCGCGGAACTGCAGAGCGACTGACGGGCACGACGCACCCCATGACGATCCATCCGCAAGACACCCTGATGTTCCGCGAAGCCCACGAAACCGCGGGGGTCGTGGAGCGCCAGCTCGCGCAGAACGAGGCCGTGGTCGCCGCGCTCGCCGCGCGCCTTCGCGCCAACCCGCCGCGCATGATCATCACGTGCGCCCGCGGCAGCTCGGATCACGCGGCCATGTACGCCAAGTACGTGTTCGAGACCCAGCTCGGCGTCGTCACCGCGTCGGCGTCGCCGTCGGTCACGTCGATCTACCACGCGAAGCAGAATCTCGACGGCGCGCTGTACATCGCGGTCTCGCAGTCGGGCAAGAGCCCCGACCTGGTGCGCAACGCCGAAGCGGCGAAGAAAGCCGGCGCACTGGTCGTCGCGCTCGTCAACGTCGTGGAGTCGCCGCTGGCGGCGGTCGCCGACGTCGTCGTGCCGCTGCATGCCGGCCCCGAGACGAGCGTCGCCGCGACCAAGAGCTATCTCGGCGCGCTGTCCGCGATCCTGCACGTCGCCGCGCGCTGGAGCGGCAACGCCGCCATCGGCGACGCGCTCGCGGCACTGCCCGCGCAGCTGCGCACCGGGTGGGACGCCGACTGGAGCGCGCTGACCGATGGTCTCGTCGACGCGCACAACCTGTTCGTCGTCGGCCGTGGCTTCGGCTTCGCCGGCGCCCTCGAGGCGGCGCTGAAGTTCAAGGAAACCTGCGGTCTGCACGCCGAGGCGTTCAGTTCGGCGGAAGTGAAGCACGGCCCCATGGCGCTCGTGGGCCCGGACTTCCCGGTGCTGTTCTTCGCGCAGAACGACGACACGCTGCCCGGCGTGCTCGACGTCGCCGCCGAGTTCCGCAAGCGCGGCGCCAAGGTATGGGTCGCCGCGCCCGGCGCGACCGGCGATGGGGTGTTGCCGCTCGTCGCCACCGCACCGATCAGCGCACCGCTGGTCACCGTGCAGAGCTTCTATCGTGCCACGGCCGCCCTCGCGCTGAAGCGCGGCTTCAACCCCGACGTGCCCCCGCATCTGAACAAGGTCACCGAGACCGTCTGACGGTCTTTCGCCGCTAAAGGAATCACGCATGACCATCGCCCTCGTCAACGGCCGCGTACTCACCGACAACGGGTTCCAGGGCGGCTTCGCCGTGCTGATCGACGGCGACCGGATCACCGGCCTGGCGCTGCCGTCCGATCCGCGCGTGCGCGCGGCGGAACGTCACGACCTCGGCGGCCGGACGCTGCTCCCCGGCTTCATCGACTGCCAGGTCAACGGCGGTGGCGGCGTGCTGTTCAACGACGCGCCGACGGTCGACACGATCCGCACGATCGGCGAGGCGCACGCGAAGTTCGGCACCACCGGCTTCCTCCCCACCTTGATCAGCGACGACGCCGACGTGATGGCGAAAGCCATCGACGCCGTGAACGCGGCCGTCGAGCAGGGCGTGCCGGGCGTGCTCGGCATCCATCTCGAAGGCCCGTTCATCGCGCCCGAGCGCAAGGGCGTGCACGACCCGGCCAAGTTCCGCATCGCGGGCGCCGAGGACATCGCGATGGTCGCGCGTCGCCACGGTGGCGTGACGTTGCTCACGCTGGCTCCCGAGCGCGCGTCGCCCGAGGTGCTCGCGCAGCTCGTCGGGAACGGCGTCATCGTCGCCGCGGGCCACACCGCGGCGGATTACGAGACCACGCGCAACGCGCTGGCTACGGGCGTGCGCGGCTTCACGCATCTGTTCAACGCCATGACGCCATTCACCAGCCGCGAGCCCGGCGTGGTCGGCGCGGCGCTGGAAGACGCGGGCAGCTGGTGCGGTCTGATCGTCGACGGCCACCACGTGCATCCGGCGTCGTTGCGCGTCGCGATCGCTGCGAAGGCGCGCGAGAAGATGATGCTCGTCACCGACGCGATGCCGCCGGTGGGTTCGGACAACCCGAACTTCGTGCTCAAGGGCGAAACGATCACGGTGCGTGACGGCGTCTGCCAGACGGCCGACGGCACGCTCGCCGGCTCCGCGCTCGACATGGCGACCGCGCTGCGCAACACGGTGAACATGGTCGGCGTGCCTTACGACGAGGCCGCGCGCATGGCGTCCACCTATCCGGCCGCGTTCCTCGGTCTGGCGACGACGCACGGTCACATCGCGGCCGGCTACCGCGCCGACTTCGTGGTGCTGGACGATACGCAGCACGTGGCGGAAACCTGGATCGGCGGCGTGCGGGTCCATACGGCCTGAAGATCCTGGTGGCTCCCACCCGATCCTTGACCTCTCACCCATAAAAAAGCCGGCGCTCCGCGCCGGCCAATCTGGGGGATCATCGTTCGTAAGCGCGCCCGGATACGTCGTCCGGGCGCGCTCGGTTCCCGCTCTTCAGAGCGAGAAGTCGTAACGCACGCCGAGGCGGAAGTAACGCGGCGTCTGATAGGCCACCGGACGACGATAGTCCGGATTCACGGCCGGCAGGCCCGTCGTGTCGTCCACGGTGTCGAGCTCGCCCGTGTCGATCTGCGCGACCGTGCGCTGCTTGCCCGCGAGGTTGAACACCGCCGCGGTGAAGGCCAGCGGCTGCTTCGCACCTGCCCACATCGGCCGGTATTCCGCGTTCAGGTCGAGACTCCACGTCCAGGGCAGGCGACCCTGCGAACCGCGCGGGGCCGGCTGGAAACCGCACTCGAAGTACGAGGCGCCGTACTGGATCGCGTCGACCGGATCCTGGCCGAGGCAGTTCTTCGGACGACCGGTGGCCATGGCGACGTTCGCACCGATCAGCCACTCCGGCGAGGCCTGCCAGTAACCGTACGCCTTCAGCTGATGCGTGCGGTCGTTCGGCAGCGGGCCGTTCGAGTACTGCATGATTTCCGGCGCATCCCAGTCCTGCGTCACCGACGGATCGATCTGGCCGATGTCGGACTTGAGCTGGCCTTCCGAGTTGCCGTAGCTGCGCGAGAACGTGTAGTCGACGCGGGCGTACCAGTTATCCGCGAGCTGATGCTCGAGGTAGAGCTCCAGCGAGTAGTACTTGCGCTTGAGGTCCGGGAACGCGACGCCTTCCGGCGACGTGAAGTCGTCCTTGGTGAGCGCGAACGGCACGAGCGTGCCCTGGCTGTCGATGTCGACGAGGAACGTGTTCGACTTGCCCGGGTTGAACAGATAGCAGCCCGGGATCGAGGCGTTCGTCAGGTCGATGCCGTTGCGGGCGGCGTACTTCTCGAACGGACGCGAATCGCAGAAGTCGTCGATCGAGCTCTTCAGCTTGCGCAGTGTCGCCTTGGCGCCGAAGCTCCAGTCGGCGTTGATCGCCTTGTCGAAGCCCAGGATGTATTCGTCCTGGAAGTACGCATCGATACCCTGCGACGCGATCGTCTTCGGGTTCAGCGGCGTGCCGTCTTCGCCGTTGAGGTAGGCGCGCGTGCCGATCTGCTGGATTCCCGTCGGCTCGCCGTTCGGGGCCACGCCGGTGTACGTGTAGTACTCGGAGTAGTACGTCGACGCGGACGCGCCGCGGATCGCGACGTTCGACGGGATGGCGAGGTGGTAACGGCCCGCGTTGCCGTAGATCTTGAACGTGGAGTCGCCGAACACGTCC
>Ga0102591_1001601_pt1 | contig 29867 bp, 27 predicted proteins | sample AraplaCol_mCL_r2_2_FD_76860 | JGI IMG/M metagenome (GOLD analysis project Ga0102591, IMG submission 76860) | Arabidopsis root microbial communities from North Carolina, USA - plate scrape MF_Col_mCL_r2 (SPADES assembly) (version 2) | ecosystem: Host-associated > Plants > Roots > Endosphere...
CAGAAGCTGAAAGTGGTCGATCAGAGCGTGCTGGCGATCTATTTCGACAAGGACGGCATCGTTACGCGCCGTGCGAACTACACCCTCAAGGACGGCAAAATTTTCGATACGATTACCCGCGTCACCCCAACGGGCGGCAAGGACTTCACCTTCCTACAACAGCTGCTATCGGGCGGCAGCGCGGCGAACGCTGCGAAGGGCCTCTTCGGTGGCGGCACCTCGCAGCCGGCCTCGCCGCAGAACCCGGCCAGCCTGCGCTAAAGCGGGAGCGGACTCCCAAAGAAAAACCCGCCGGATCGCTCCGGCGGGTTTTTAGTTTCTGCGATGTGCCTCAAGCCAGGACGGCGAGAAGCAAAAGAGCGACGATGTTGGTGATCTTGATCGCCGGGTTGACGGCAGGGCCAGCCGTATCCTTGTAGGGGTCGCCGACCGTGTCGCCGGTCACCGATGCTTTGTGCGCATCGGAGCCCTTCATATGGCGAACGCCGTCCTTGTCGACGAAGCCGTCCTCGAAGGATTTCTTGGCATTGTCCCACGCGCCACCACCCGAGGTCATCGAGATCGCGACGAACAGGCCGTTGATGATGACACCGAGCAGCGATGCGCCCAGCGCCGCGAAAGCGGAAGCCTTCGAGCCCGAGATGATCAATACGCCGAAGTAGACGACGATCGGGGCAAGAACCGGCAGAAGCGAAGGAATGACCATCTCGCGGATGGCTGCCTTGGTCAGCAAGTCAACGGCCCGACCGTAGTCCGGACGCTCTGTCCCAGCCATGATGCCGGGCTTTTCGCGGAACTGCCTGCGCACTTCCTCGACGATTGATCCGGCTGCGCGCCCAACGGCAGTCATTGCGATGCCGCCGAAGAGATAGGGGATCAGTCCACCGAAGAGCAGACCGGCAACGACGTAGGGATTGGACAGTTCGAACGAGATCGTGCCGATATTGGCGAAGTACGGATACTGATCGCCATGCGCCGCGAAGTACTGCAGGTCATTCGAATAGGCGGCGAAGAGCACGAGCGCTCCGAGACCGGCGGAGCCGATCGCATAGCCCTTGGTTACCGCCTTCGTCGTGTTGCCGACGGCATCCAGCGCGTCGGTCGACTTGCGGACCTCAGGCGGCAGATGGGACATCTCGGCGATACCGCCGGCGTTGTCCGTGACCGGGCCAAAGGCGTCGAGGGCAACGATCATGCCTGCGAGACCAAGCATTGCGGTTACCGCGATGCCGGTTCCGAAGAGACCGCCGAGCTGATAGGTCGCCAGGATGCCACCAACGATGACGATCGCGGGGAGCGCCGTCGATTCCAGCGAAACAGCAAGGCCCTGGATGACGTTGGTGCCGTGGCCCGTCACCGATGCCTGAGCAATCGAATTGACCGGGCGCTTGTTGGTGCCGGTGTAGTACTCGGTGATGACGACGATCAGCGCCGTGACGACAAGGCCCACCAGTCCGCAGGCGAACAGATTGGTGCCAGTAACCTCCGCGCCGCCGACAGTGCCGACAGGGCCCCAGCCGATCGTCAGCGACGTGGCTGCACCAAGGCCGATGATCGACAGCAGGCCAGTGACGATGAGGCCCTTGTAGAGAGCGCCCATGATCGAGCCGTTGCTGCCAAGCTTGACGAAGAACGTGCCGATGATCGAGGTGATGATGCACGCGCCGCAGATCGCAAGCGGGTAGAGCATCGCCGATTCAAGAACGGGCGCGCCTGCAAAGAAGATTGCGGCGAGAACCATGGTCGCGACGACGGACACTGCGTAGGTTTCGAAAAGGTCAGCTGCCATGCCAGCGCAATCGCCGACGTTGTCGCCGACGTTATCGGCAATCGTCGCGGGGTTGCGCGGATCATCTTCCGGGATACCCGCTTCGACCTTGCCGACGAGGTCACCGCCGACATCAGCACCCTTGGTGAAGATGCCACCGCCGAGACGGGCGAAGATCGAAATCAGCGACGCACCGAAGCCAAGCGCGACGAGGGAATCGATGACTTCGCGAGAGCTGCCTTCGTGCCCAAGCACGACAGTCAGCACGTAGTAGTAGATCGACACGCCAAGGAGCGCGAGACCGGCCACCAGAAGCCCGGTGATGGCACCCGACTTGAATGCAATCTCAAGTCCGGCGGCCAGGCTCTGGGATGCCGCCTGCGCCGTGCGAACATTGGCGCGCACCGAGACATGCATGCCGATGAAGCCAGCAGCGCCTGACAGAACAGCGCCGATGAGGAAGCCGATTGCAGCCGTGCCGGAGAGCAGCAGCCAAGCTGCAATGAAAACGACGATGCCGACGATTGCGATGGTCTTATACTGGCGCGTCAGATAAGCCTGCGCACCCTCACGAATATAGCCTGCAATTTCCTGCATGCGCTTGTTACCCTGATCGGCGGCAAGCACCGACCGGGTTGCCCAGATGGCATAGACCACCGAGAGCAGACCGCATGCTATTACCCATAAAAGAATGCTCATTTCGCTCTTTCCTCCAAAAGAGCCGGAGCTCACTCCCTCTCCGGCTGCGAATACGCCGACTCGATTTCCTCCCACAGAAATGCTGCAACGCCGGGCGGAGATTGCGTGGAGGAAAACGGCGCGTCAAGCCCGTAAGAGCCAAAAGCCCTTGCAGCACAATGGGAACGGAGGATTCTTGGAGGTCGGGCCTGCCGACCCGGCAGAACGCTACTTCTTGGCTTCGCCGCGCACCTGCTTTGCGATGCGGTCAAGCACGGCGTTGACGAGCTTCGGCTCATCGTCGCTGAAGAATGCCTGAGCGATTTCGACGTATTCCGTCACGATGACCGCAACGGGAACATCCTTGCGTTCGAGAATCTCGAAGACGCCGGCACGGAGGATCGCGCGGACCGTGCTATCGAGACGCGACAGCGCCCAGTCGTCCTGCAAGGCGGACGCAATCATTGGGTCAAGGCGACGCTGCTCCCGCACGACGCCTGATACGATCGAGCGGAACCAGGAGGGGTCGGCCTTCAAATAGGTCTCACCGTCGAGTTCCTGGCCCAGGCGATGCGCCTCGTATTCAGCCACGATCTCCAGCACGCCGGTGCCGCCAATATCCATCTGGTAGAGCGCCTGAACGGCAGCAAGGCGCGCAGCACCTCGCTGGTTTGCAGCCTTGACCGGACGCTCCGAGTTCTCGTTGTTCATTCGTTATGCACCCAACTTCTTCTTCAGCTCTATCATCGTAAGAGCTGCGCGGGCGGCAAATCCGCCCTTGTCCTTGTCCGAACGGCGGGCGCGAGCCCAGGCCTGATCGTCATTCTCAACTGTAAGAATGCCATTGCCAATGGCAAGGGATTCGCTCACGGCCAGATCCATCAGCGCGCGAGAGGATTCGTTCGACACGATATCGAAATGGTAGGTCTCGCCGCGGATGACCATACCGAGGGCGACGTACCCATCATACTGCGTGCCCTCATTATCTGCTCCGTCGAGCGCCATGGCAATCGCCGCCGGAATCTCGAGAGCGCCCGGAACGGTGACGACCTCATAGGTCGCGCCGGCCTCTTTCAAGGCGAAGGTCGCGCCTTCAAGCAGGGCATCGGCCATGTCGTCGTAGAAGCGTGCTTCGACGATCAAAATGTGGGGAGCGGTTTCTCGCGCCATGCTTCACCTTCAGTAGCTAGAGGACTTCACCATTCGGCAGGCCGCGGTCAAAACACGCCGCGACCCGAATGGCAAGCAAATTCCGACCATGGTTGGATGCCGAATCCGGAATCCCGGCAACGGCGGAGCGGGCAATTCTTGCGTCATTTTGTGCCGGCGTCGGACCGGCGCCTCGAAGATGGCAAATGAAGGGCAATTCGCATGAACAATATGTGACTAAATTCCAGATACTTATGAATTGAAGGCGGATGATCCGATTACCAATTTCAGCTGCGTAACGCTGACGATCCACTGCCGACGGTCGATCGTCAGAGCAGATGAAAGGATACCCCATGAATCGCGTTGCAGCCATCGCCTCCGCAGTCGCTACCCTTGCCTTTGCAGATGCCAGCCGTGCCGAAAGTCTCGACATGACCACCCCGTCGGGCATCGAACGAACGCTCCGCAGCTTCAGCGGCGCAAATCTCGATATTCGGCAGGTGGCCGACCACGGCAGATCGAAAAATATCGGAGCGCCCAATTCATTTGCCGCACACAGTGTCCACGACATCCAAGTGATCCGTGCGGCCATTGCCGTCAACAAACCCCTTATGCATCAGCTCAACGCCCGAGGTGTGCTGCTCGGAAACATCGTCAACGCTGATCAGGCCGCGGACGGCGGTATCACGGTCTACTATCGATAAGGTCAAGGGCGACAGCGGAAGACTGTCGCCCGTCACGATGCTTTGCGGGTTGTATTTTCTCGCAGGATGATGCCTTTTCTCCGGAAACAGGAGAAGACAATGTCCGGCGTATCGAAGCCCGTCATCAACGTCGCTGATTTGAAGCTTGAGCACTGGAAGCAAGGGGATCTGTACGAAGGGACGGATGTCTCATTCGGCTCGCTTCTCGGCCTTGCAGGTCTCGGCATAAGCTACAACGAAGTCCCGCCCGGCAAATCCAGCTGTCCATTCCACAACCATCACGTGGAGGATGAGCTGTTTTTCGTCATCGAAGGCACCGGCGAATATCGTTTCGGTCCTGATCGCTATCCGATCCGGAAGGGTGACACGCTCGGCGCTCCAGCCGGGGGACAAGAGACCGCCCACCAGATCATCAACACTGGTTCGACGCCTCTGATCTACCTCGGCATTTCGACAATGGCGAAAACCGAGATTGTCGAATATCCCGATTCCGGAAAGTTTCTCGCCAAGACCAATCGCGACGAGGGACAAGCGAACCGCTTTCGCTTTATCGGCAGCGAGCATGGCAAGCTGGACTACTGGGACGGCGAGCCGGGTGCTTGACCTCCATCCGAGGGAACACTTCAAGATGACCAGCATTCCTACCATCGAGACAGCGCGACTGCTGCTACGTCCGCACACCGTTGACGATTTTTCTGACTATATGACGATGTGGAGCGACGAAGCGGTGGTGCGCTTCATCGGAGGTGTCCCCTCCACCCGCGAACAGGCCTGGGCACGCATGCTGCGTGTCGCCGGCATGTGGCATCACATGGGTTTCGGATTTCTGGCGATCGAGGAAAAGCAGTCAGGGCGTTTCATCGGGGAAGCAGGCTTCCTCGACATGAAACGGGATATGCACCCCGTTTCCACGGAAGGCACTCTGGAGACCGGTTGGGGACTGATGCCCTTCGCGCAAGGGCACGGCTACGCCAGCGAAGCGCTCACGGCGCTGATCGCCTGGGCGGAAGAGCGGTTCCCCTCCAAGCCAATGACCTGCATTATCGACCCGGGGAACGATCCCTCGCTGCGCCTGGCGCACAAGCTCGGCTTTCGCGAAGTCCAGCGATGCAACTATAATGGAGAGGTTATTCTGCTTTCGCGGTCGGGAACTCCGCCAGCCTAGCGGCATAGCGCGCCATGGTATCGACTTCGAAATTGACGAAGTCGCCTGCCTTGCGTTCGCCCCAGGTCGTGACCTCAAGCGTGTGACGGATCAGCAGGACGTCGAAATCGGTACCGTCCACCGCGTTGACGGTGAGCGACGTGCCATCCAGAGCGATGGAGCCCTTAGGTGCAACGAACTTGGCGAGATGTTCAGGCGCACGCAGGCGAAAGCGCGTCGCATCGCCCTCTTCCGTCACCGAGAGGATCTCGGCCTTGCCATCAACATGACCGGAAACGATGTGGCCGCCGAGTTCGTCGCCGATCTTCAGCGAGCGCTCGAGATTGATGCGGGTACCTTCCTTCCACGTCCCGATCGTCGTTAGGCGCAGAGCCTCTTCCCAAGCTTCGACCTCGAACCAGCGGCCGTTGCTGCCCTCGCCGGGCAGGCCGGTCACCGTCAGGCAGATACCGGAGTGCGAGATCGAGGCGCCCATGTCGATGGTCGCCGGATCATAGGCAGTGGCGACACGCAGCTTGATGCCTTCCTTCAATGGGGAAACAGATTCGATCTTGCCGACGTCGGTGACAATTCCGGTAAACATCAAAGCTCTCTTTCGTATTCGTCCAGGCGATCGTCGCCAAACATGAAGGTGCCCCTGTGCAGGAAGCCCGATGGCATATCGGTCTTCTGGACCGGCGATTCAATACCGTCCTGCCCGATCACCGCAGGGCCTTGATAGAGGAGGATGCGGTCGATGTAACCGGCATCCAGGAAAAGCTTCGCCGTCCGCGCGCCGCCTTCGATGACAAGCGAAGAAATTCCGCGCGATGCTAGTGCAGGCAGCAGTTGGTCGGGCCGGTAGGGACTGCATTGGACCACTTCGACGCCAGCCTGATCCAAAGCGTCTCGTCGTGCGAGAAAGGCCTCGTCCTCGCTATTGTCGAAGCGGGGCGGTTCGGCCGCGACGACGATCAATGGCACCTGCTTGGCCGTAGCGACCAGCTTGCTGTCCAAGGGCAAAGAGAGATCTTCATCGAGCACGACACGAACCGGTGAGCGGGCCTCAAGTCCAGGCGTGCGAACGGTGAGCAAGGGATCATCGGCGATCGCAGTCCCGATCCCAACCAGAATCGCATCGGTTTCGGCGCGCAGCTTCTGCACCTCTACCCGTGCCGCAGGCCCAGTGATCGCAATCTGCCCCTCGCCCTTTTTTCCGATCATGCCGTCAGCGGAAACCGCAAGCTTGAGAGTCACATAGGGCCGGTTCTTCGTCTGCCGTGTGAGGTAAGCAGCAAGCGAACGCTTGCCTTCCTTTTCGAGAATTCCTGACTCGACCTCGATCCCCGCATCGCGCAGCATGGCAATGCCCCTGCCCGAGACACGCGGATCCGGATCGGTGACGCTTATCACCACACGACCAATGCCGTAGGCAATCAGCGCCTCCGCGCAGGGTGGTGTCTTGCCGTAATGCGAGCAGGGTTCGAGCGTGACATAGGCGGTGGCGCCGCGCGCCAGTTCGCCGGCTTCGGCCAGGGCCTGCGGTTCGGCATGGGGACGCCCGCCGACTGCCGTCACTGCACGGCCGACGATCTGACCGTCACGCACGATCACGCAGCCGACGGAAGGATTGGTAGATGTCTGGCCGAGATGCAGGAGACCCAGGCGGATCGCCTCTTCCATGAAACGCGCGTCGTCTTCCGAAGCGCTCATGAGCTAGTTGTCCAGGGGATCGCGGGCGATCTTGGCGTTGATCTCGGAAATGACTTTCTCGAAATCCTCGGCATGCGAAAAATCCCGATAGACAGAGGCATAGCGAACGAAGCCAACATCATCCAGGCTCTTCAATGCTTCCAACACCTGAAGGCCGATCTGCTCGGAGCTGATCTCGACTTCGCCGGAGCTTTCAAGCCGTCGAACGATGCCGGATACCGCACGTTCGATGCGGTCGCGGTCGACGGGACGCTTGCGCAGTGCGATCTCGAAAGATCGCACCAACTTGTCGCGGTCGAACGGTACCTTGCGGCCGGTCTTCTTCGACACCATCAGCTCGCGCAGCTGCACGCGCTCGAAGGTCGTGAAACGACCGCCGCAATCGGGACAAATACGCCTGCGGCGGATGGACGTATTGTCCTCCGCCGGGCGTGAATCCTTGACCTGTGTGTCTTCCGATCCGCAGAATGGGCAGCGCATGCGCTATCCTTAGCCCATGTAATCATACATTGGGAAGCGGTTGGTCAGCTCGACCACCTTGCCGCGAACGGCTGCTTCCACGGCTGCGTTCCCCTCGTCGGAGTTGGCGACCTTCAAGCCGTCGAGAACCTCACCGATGAGGTTGCCGATTTCCTTGAATTCCGCTTCCTTGAAGCCACGCGTCGTGCCGGCTGGCGCGCCGAGGCGCACACCCGAAGTTACGAATGGCTTCTCAGGGTCGAACGGGATGCCGTTCTTGTTGCAGGTGATGTAGGCGCGGCCGAGGGCTGCTTCGGCACGCTTGCCGGTCGCGTTCTTCTTGCGAAGATCGACGAGCATCAGGTGGTTGTCGGTGCCGCCGGAGACGACATCGAGGCCGCCGGCGATCAGGGTTTCCGCAAGCGCCTTGGCGTTCTTGACGATCTGCGCGGCGTAGTCCTTGAACTCCGGCTCCAGCGCTTCACCGAAGGCGACGGCCTTGGCGGCGATGATGTGCATCAGCGGACCACCCTGCAGACCGGGGAAGACGGCCGAGTTGAACTTCTTCGCCAGATCTTCGTCGTTCGTCAGGATCACGCCACCGCGGGGACCACGCAGCGATTTGTGGGTCGTCGTCGTGGCAACGTGGCAGTGCGGGAACGGCGACGGATGCTGGCCACCGGCGACGAGACCGGCGATGTGCGCCATGTCGACCATCAGGTAGGCGCCGACCGAGTCAGCGATCTCGCGGAAGCGCTTCCAGTCCCAGATGCGGGAGTAAGCGGTGCCGCCGGCGATGATCAGCTTCGGCTTATGCTCTTCGGCCTTGCGGGCAACTTCGTCCATGTCGAGCAGGTTGTCGCCTTCGCGCACGCCATAGGACACGACGTTGAACCACTTGCCGGACATGTTGACCGGGGAACCGTGCGTCAGGTGACCGCCCGAGTTGAGGTCGAGGCCCATGAAGGTGTCGCCCGGCTGCAGCAGTGCAAGGAACACGGCCTGGTTCATCTGCGAACCGGAGTTCGGCTGAACGTTGGCGAAGTTGACACCGAAGAGCTTCTTGGCGCGTTCGATCGCCAGTTCTTCAGCGATATCGACGAACTGGCAGCCGCCATAGTAGCGCTTGCCCGGATAGCCTTCGGCATACTTGTTCGTCATGATGGAGCCCTGGGCTTCCAGCACCGCGCGGGAAACGATGTTTTCCGAGGCGATGAGTTCGATCTCGTGCCGCTGGCGGCCGAGTTCCTTGCCAATCGCGCTGAAGATTTCCGGATCGGTATCGGCAAGCGAGCGATTGAAGAAGGTCTGGGTGGAGGCATTGGTCATGAGCGGGCTCCTCAACTGGAATGCGCGAAGGTATTAGCGCCCCGCCCTTTCAAGGGCAATACGGAGAACGACATTTGCTAGGCAATCTACGCGCCGCGCGTTCTATGCCCGACAGGACAACAAAAAACCGCGCCAGAGAGGCGCGGTTTCTTCAAAACCAAACGCGATCCAATTGACTTATTGAACCGGCTGCTCCGTGGTTGCGGTCGTGTCGAGCGCAAGCTCGGCGTTGCCGTCGAGCTGATAGATATCGTCGCGGAACTGCACGACGCCATCCGGCATGCCCCAGGCGGAAATGTAGACGAAGTAAACCGGCACTTCTTCGGCGAGCTTGATCGGCGTGTTGACGCGGGTCGTGATGACCTGCTCCATCTGCTGACGCGACCACGGCGGGGTCTCGCGCAGCAGCCACGTCGTCAGATCGCGAACGTTCTGGACGCGAACACAGCCCGAGGACTCAAAGCGCATCAGCTTGTTGAAGAGACCCTGCTGCGGCGTGTCATGCATATACTCGCCGTTCTTGTTGTAGAAGTTGATCTTCGTGGACGCCATGGCGTTGATCTTGCCCGGGTCCTGACGGAACATGAAATTCGGAGCCTTCTCGGCATTCCAGTCCACCGTTTCCGGCGCCACCTCGTTGCCCTTTCCGTCGATCAGGCGAATGGCATTCTTCTCGAGATAGGTCGGGTCCTTGCGCATCAGCGGTACGATGTCTTTTTCGACGATCGAGCGCGGTGCCGTCCAATAAGGATTGAGGATAACTTCGTAGATCTTCGAGTTGACGAGATGCGTCGGACGGCTGAGACGGCCAACGACCGCAGCGTGGCGCGTCGCAACGCTGCCGTCTTCCACGGCCTCGACGTAGGCGGCCGGAATGTTAACCATCACGTGGCGGCGTCCGAGCTCTTCCGGGAAGGTCTGGATGCGGATGAGGTTGGTGTTCAGCTGCTGCAGACGAACATCGGCCGGAATGTTCATGGCCTTCAAGGTGAACTCGCCGATGACGCCGTCGGCCGGAAGGCCGTGGCGCGCCTGGAAGCGCTTGACGGCGCCGTCGACATAGGAATCAAACGCCGAAGACATGCCAGCCTCGCGCGGTAGGTCGCCTGTGATGGCAAGACGCTGGCGAAGGCTCTGGACGGCCGGGTCGGTCACGCCGATCTGCAAGCGCTGCTGGCTTGGGCTGACTTCGGGCCAACCGCCAGCCGAAGCGATCTGCTGATACTGGGCGATTGCCTGCTGGATGCTCGGCACCGACTGCGGCCCGAGAATCGGCGTGTTGGAAACGACGGCCGTTGCGGTGCGGGACGCAGCCTTCGCATCGAACTGATCGTCCCAATCGCCGCGTTGTGGAGCATTAATGAGCGAGTCGATCGCCGATTGCGCGAGTGCGGGGGCCGCCAATGCGCCCGCGCCAACCATTGCCGCAGACGTCAGAAACGCCCGACGAGAGAAAGCTTCAGTACCGATTTTCTTCGACATTCATCCCAACCACTAAATTGCCGCCGCTTGAGAGACCGGCAGCCTTCGCTATCCCTGCGAGAACGCAGATCTCTCTATCAACCCGTCGCTACGGCGCATCGCACAATCTCTCTGCCGGCGATCACATGATTGCGAGCAGGGAGCGCGAGGTTGTCAGACCTCAATTTGGGAAGCGCCCTTTGCCGTGTATTTCCGCTGACATGCTAATATGGCCAATTCGTGTCGCCCTGCACCACGCTCAACCGTCGGTCGCGGGCGATGCGCAAAGAACCATATCCATCCACAGAAATGTGGCGGTTAATAGCGGCTAAAAAACGGCTTGAATACAGTCGATTATGCTTGCCTGCCATGCGTTGCAAAGATGTCACGACCTCGCAGACAAGGCGCGGATTACGCGCGTCCGGTCCGCCCACTGCCTGCAACAAATAGAGCTGACGTCGCGACCGCGTCGCGTGATTCCCGGGAAACCCCAAGCTCGTCGCGGAGGTCATTGTCCAAGTCGGCGACCGAGTACGCAGCCCGGCAGCGAGACGCTGCTAACGGCGAAAAGGCGCTACGGAATACCGTTGCGCCCTTTCGTGCCTTGGAGGTCCGATAAGCCAGCAGGGAAGTTGGCTTACGAGATTACAGGCGATAGAGGATCTGGTCGTTCCAGAAGCGGTCCAGACGGGTAAGCAGCTTGTTCATCTGCGTGAATTCGTCGGAGCCGATGCCGCCAACCTTGTCGATCGAGCCGACGTGACGTTCATAGAGCTTGGCGACGGTTTCAGCGATGTCCTGACCCGCTTCCGTCAGGCTGATGCGGACCGAGCGACGGTCGATGCGCGAGCGCTGATGGTTGATGAAGCCGAGATCGACAAGCTTCTTGACGTTGTAGGAAACGTTGGAACCCAGGTAGTAACCGCGGGAGCGAAGTTCGCCGGCGGTGAGCTCGGAGTTGCCAATGTTGAAGAGAAGAAGTGCCTGGACGGCATTGACGTCGCTGCGACCCTGGCGGTCGAACTCGTCCTTGATGACGTCGAGGAGACGGCGGTGAAGACGTTCAACAAGATGAAGGGATTCCATGTAAAGATCACGGATGCCTTGTTCCTGCTGGTCACGGAAGTTCGATACCGCCTGCGGCTTGATTTTCGTGTTCATGATGACTGCCTCACTGTTTTGTTTGGCGGTGTTGGTTTTCTTCCCGCCTTGAGACAGACCCTATCGAATACAAATAAAATTCTACTTAAACCGCAGGCTTAACAGTGCCTTACCGGAAACCCTAGATGTATCAGGGTAAATCAACGCTTACCTGCTGGCGCCGCTTGCGCTTTTCGTACCAGAGCGCAACACGGAATCCCAGGTAGACCAGGACGACCGCGGCATGCAGCAAAACGATCAGCCGGTTGGACCCGAAAACCTCCGGCATGAAGCCGTACATGATGATCTGTCCGCCTGCCGCGAGCACCCAGATAACCGGCCCCCAGGAGACGGCCAGCCATAGACCGAGAGAGGCGACGGGGAAGAGAACGGCGAGGCTGGTGCTTGCGACCTTCCACGGAAGGCTGAGCAGATCGAAGCGCCCTGCCCCGACCAGCGAATAGCCGACGAGCATCGCCCAATACTGCAATCCGAACCAGAAGCAGGAAACGGCGACAAGCCGCAGGAACAGGATGAAGAGAACGCTGGTCAGCGTCCGCTTAGGTATCGTCGGAGAATCAGCGTCCATGTCTCAAACAATAGGGTTGCCGTTGCGACTTCGCCAGCGCCTCCTCCATTGCGGCCAATCGTCCGGTTTGGATTTCGGCCACGCCATGATAATGAGCGCTTCGACAATTGGAATGGCAGAAAGCTGGAAACCACCATGCAGGACAAGACCCATCTCGTCGACGAGATTACCGGCCATCGGCGCATGCGCCGCAATCGCAAGGCCGATTGGACGCGGCGCCTCGTGCAGGAGAACCGCCTGACGGTCGACGACCTGATCTGGCCGGTTTTCGTCGTTCCCGGCACGGGCATCGTCGAAGCGATCCCGGCGATGCCCGGCGTCAACCGCATGAGCGTGGATAGGCTGGTCGAAGCCACCAAGGAAGCGGCCGATCTCGGCATCCCTGCGATCGCGACCTTCCCGAACATCGAAATGGAACTGCGCGACGAAACAGGCTCGAACAGTCTTGAAACCAACAATCTGATCAACCAAGCGACAATCGCAATCAAGAAGGCGGTGCCCAATATCGGTGTCATCACCGACGTCGCGCTTGACCCTTTCACGAGCCATGGCCACGACGGGATCCTGCGACAGGGCGAGATCGTCAACGACGAGACGGTCGATCAGGTTGCGCGCGCGGCCGTCATGCAGGCCGATGCCGGCTCTGACATCATTTCGCCGTCGGAGATGATGGACGGCAGAATCGGCGCCATCCGCCGCGCCCTTGACGCTGCCGGGCACCAGAATGTTGGTATTATGAGCTACGCCACCAAATTCGCCTCGGCATTCTATGGCCCCTACCGCGAGGCGATCTCCACCGGCGGTCTGCTCAAGGGTGACAAGAAGACTTACTACATTGATCCGGCAAACGGCACCGAAGCCATCCGCGACGCCGCGCTTGACGTGGAGGAAGGTGCCGACATGCTGATGGTCAAGCCGGGCCTGCCCTATCTCGACATCTGCTGGCGCATGAAGGAAGCCTTCGGTCTGCCGACCTTCGCCTATCAGGTTTCGGGGGAGTACACGCAGATCAAGGCGGCCGCGATGAACGGCTGGATCGACGGCGAGCGCGCCATGCTGGAAACCCTGCTCTCGTTCAAGCGTGCGGGCTGCGACGGCGTCCTCACCTACTTTGCAGTCGAGGTGGCAAGAATCCTAGCCAGGCGCTGATTGCGCGCCAATATTGCATTTGAGGGAAGCGATACCATATCAGCGGCATCGCTTTCTCGAAAGGAGACCGTAACGATGACGCTCACGCCCAATCCGCTCTATGCTGCACCGGACGACTGGCGCGCCTATAGCGGCACGCTGAGCCGTCGTGTCTTCGCATTCATCCTCGACTACGTGATCATTCTGCTGCTCTGCATACCGGCGGCGGTCATTCTTTTCTTCCTGTCGATCGTCACACTGGGGCTCGGATTCTTTCTCTACCCGGCGCTGTTCGTGATCGTTGCAGGCCTGTATTTCGGCTTTACGGTGGGCGGTTCCCAGCAGGCCTCATTCGGCATGCGCGCAATGGGCATTGCCATCATCCGCGTCGACGGGCAGCCGATGGACTTCCTGACGGCCATCGTTCACCTGGCGCTTTTCTGGATCCTGAACTCAGTCCTGACGCCGCTGATTCTGCTGGTTGGCCTGTTCACCGAACGCAGCCGGTTGATCCACGATTTTCTGGTTGGCACCGTCACGGTACGCACCGCCTGATCAGGCTCGCCACAAGCTAAAATAAACGCTGCTCCCGACCTTTGCCGGGAGCCTTTCGACGCCATATCCAAAAGTATGACGCGCGACATCGGGCAGGAGAACGGCCCCGCTGTTGACGTTTTTTATTCTTAAGTCATCCTGTCAGATAAGCAGCGAACCAAAGGAAATCTCCGCAACAGATGAATACGCAGACGACGCCATCACCGCAGTTCTACCTGACTGCTCCGGCTGCGTGCCCCTATCTGGCCAACGAGATGGAACGTAAGGTCTTCACGCATCTCGTCGGTCCCCGCGCAGCGGAGATGAACGATATCCTGACACAGGGCGGCTTTCGCCGGTCGCAGAACATCGCCTATCGTCCGGCCTGCGAGGCCTGCCGCGCCTGCATTTCCGTGCGCATCCTCGCACAGGAATTCCTGCCGACGAAGTCGATGAAGCGCGTGCTGGCAACGAACGCCGACATCATCTCCACGGAATTCCCTGCCCAACCTTCCAGCGAACAATATTCGCTGTTCCGACGCTATCTCGATTTTCGCCACCAGCAGGGCGGAATGTCCGACATGACGGTGCTCGACTATGCCATCATGGTCGAAGACACCCATGTGAACACCAAAATCATCGAGTATCGGCTTCGAAAGGAAGGGACGGGCCTGGAAGAGCGCCCGACCGGCGAGCTCTTGGCCGCCGCCCTTACCGATACCATGAGCGATGGCCTGTCCATGGTTTATTCCTACTTCAACCCTGACATGGATCGCCGCTCCCTTGGCACGTTCATGATCCTTGATCACATCAGGCGCACAAAGGCCTTGGGTCTTCCACACGTCTACCTCGGCTACTGGGTTCAAGGGTCGAGGAAAATGGACTACAAGACTCGCTTCCAGCCGCAGGAGCATCTGACTTCGCGCGGCTGGGAACGTTTCGATCCCTCCGTATTGCCCGAAAGCCCGCGCTACTAAATGCTCCTCCCCTCCCTTTCCGATCATCGGAAAGGCCTGCTGCTGACGGCAATCGGCGGCTTGGCTCTTTCCATGGACATTCCACTGGTGCGGCTTGCTCACGGCGACATGTGGTCGATCCTGGGCATGCGCAGCATCACGACGGTCGCCGCCGCGCTGCTGGTGATCTGTCTTATCAGATACGCCAAGGGAGCATGGCCCGTGCTCGTGCCCGGCAGGCACGGCCTTGCGACGGGACTGCTCTACGGCTGCTCGACGCTGACCTTCCTGCTTGCCGTCTTCAACACGGCGACGGCCAATGTGGTTTTTATCGTCGCGTTCAATCCGATGTTCGGCGCTCTCTTGTCATGGATTTTTCTCAAGGAACGTCCTACGGCATCCACGCTCGTCACCATGGCGGTCATGGTGTTCGGTGTTGGCCTGATCGTGCATGATGGATTGGCCGGCGGCCATCTCTTCGGCGATGCCATGGCACTTCTCAGCGCCTTTATCCTCGCATCGGCGATAACCATTGCCCGGGCGTCGCGTCGGGAAATGGGCTTCGTGCCCTTGCTTGCCGCCGCCCTGCCGGCGGCCCTCGGCTTTGCAAAGGCCCTGCCGGTCGGGCTAGCCATAGAGCATCCCGCCTGGATCATCCTCAACGGTACGCTTCTGATGCCGGTCGCCTTTTGGTGCCTAGCTACCGGACCACGCTATCTCTCCGCGCCCGAAGTCGGCATGTTCTATCTGCTCGAAACCATCCTGGCTCCGATCTGGATATGGCTGATCTTCGCGGAAGCCCCACCGACGATGACGCTCGTAGGCGGCACGATCCTGGTCTGCGCGATTATGCTGCACTCGCTTTGGATGGTTCGGCGGAAGCCTGCGCGACAATCTCTGGCACACTGACCACCTGCATCGCATCGAGTTCGCGCTCGAGCCCCTGCATGACGTGGACCCAGCCCTTCCGCGTCTCTTCTTCGAACTGGCCCCATTGGGCGCACATTTCGTGCGAGAGCGTCAACCGCGTGCCTTCGGCGAGCGGTTCGATGTCGATCTGTATTCGATCCGCATTGTGATCATGCTCGGCTGCCGAGAAGCAGAAGACCATCCGCCGCGGTCGGCGCAATTCGAGAAATACGCCGTAATGCACCGCATCGCCTGTCGGACGTCGGTCGATGACGAGAAAATGTCCGCCGACCTTTGGATCGATGTCGGCTCGGATAACGCGTCCTTCGTCGCTTGCGAAAAGGAAGCGTTTGGCGATCTGAGGGTTCAGCCATGCGTCGTAGACGGCGCAGGGCGAGGCATTGAATGTATGCGCAACGTTCAAGGTGATGGTATTGCAAGCACTCATCAACAATCCTCCGTGATCGGACATGGCACTCTCCAGGAGCACCACACTCGATCATTCCGTCCGCCTGCGGAATGACGTCTGTCCATGTTGTGATTACAGGCCAGAAGTAGAGGAGTTGCTCCGCTCGCCAAGAGCGAGGCGCAGAATTATTTTCGCTTAGCCGGCAAACTTGCCGCTGCGCGGGAAGCCTTTCGGAACGGTCCGACCAGCGGTGGCGCGATCGCCAAGCCATTCGGCAAGCTCGTCCTTGTTCTTCGTGAAGGTGCGGCCCGCGCTGTCTTCCCAGACGAGGCCGTCTGATATTGCGAAACAGCGTACGTCGGAAATGCCGCCATCCTTGTAGCGCTGCAGGCGGACGCCCTTGCCGCGACCCATTTCCGGGACCTGCGACAGCGGGAAGACGAGCAGTTTGCGATTGTCGCCGACGACAGCGACATAGTCGCCACTGACGGGAACGATCAGCTTCGTCTCATCAGGCATGGAGACATTCATGATCTGCTTGCCCTTGCGGGTATTGGCGACCATGTCGGTCTCGGCAACAACGAAGCCGTTGCCCGCCGTCGAGACGATCATCTGCTTGCGGGCAGGATCGTGAACGAAGGCGGTCAAGACGTCCTGATCGTTGTCCATATCGATCATGATGCGCAGCGGTTCGCCATGACCTCGACCGCCGGGCAGCTTGTCGCCGCCAAGTGTGTAGGCCTTGCCACCGGTGGTGATGATCAGGATCTTGTCGGTCGTCTGCGCAGGGAAGGCAACCTTCAGCGCGTCGCCTTCCTTGAAGGTCAGGGTCGCGGTGTCGGAGATGTGCCCCTTCAGAGCGCGTATCCAGCCCTTTTCGGAGACGACGACGGTGATCGGCTCCTTCTCGATCATCGCCTGCTGGATAGCCTGCTCGTCGGCTTCCGGCGCGTCGGCGAACTGGGTGCGGCGACGGCCGAGCTCGGTCGCCTTGGCGAACTTCTTCTTCACTTCGCCGATTTCCCAGGCGACGGTCTGCCACTGCTTTTCTTCCGATGCCAGCAGTGCCTCGATCTCGCCCTTCTCCTTGGTGAGTTCGTCGAACTCGGTGCGAATCTCGAACTCCTCGAGCTTGCGCAACGACCGCAGCCGCATGTTGAGGATCGCTTCCACCTGATTGTCGGTCAGGGACCAGCGCGCGATCATCACCGGCTTCGGCTCGTCCTCTTCGCGGATGATGCGAATGACCTCATCGATGTTGAGGTAGGCGATCAGCAAGCCGCCGAGGATTTCCAAGCGGCGGTCAATGGCCGCCAGGCGGAAGCGCGAGCGGCGCTGCAGCACTTCGCGGAGATGGTCGAGCCACTCCTTCAGGACCTCGTTCAACGCCATGACGCGCGGGATGCGGCCCATGGAGAGAACGTTCATGTTCAGCGGGAAGCGGCTTTCCAGTTCCGTCAGCTTGAACATCGATTCCATGAGGATCGTCGGATCGACCGTCCGGTTCTTCGGCACCAGCACGACGCGGACATCTTCGGCGGACTCGTCGCGAATGTCCTCGAGCAAGGGCAGCTTGCGCGCCAAGAGAAGTTCGGCGATCTTTTCGATCAGGCGGGACTTCTGTACCTGGAACGGGATTTCGGTGACGACGATCTGATAACCGCCGCGGCCAAGATCCTCGGTCTCCCACTTGGCGCGTGTACGGAAACCGCCACGGCCAGTCTTATAGGCCTCGATGATGCTTTCACGGCCATCGATGATGATGCCGCCGGTCGGGAAATCCGGACCGGGAATAAACTCGACCAGCTTCTCGACGGTAGCATCGGGATGCTTGATGAGATGGAGGGCCGCGTCGCAGAGTTCGTGGACATTGTGCGACGGAATGGACGTCGCCATGCCGACTGCAATGCCCGACGAGCCATTCGCCAGCAGGTTCGGAAAGGCGCCCGGCAGGACGACCGGTTCTTCGTCTTCCTCGTTGTAGGTCGGGCGGAAATCGACCGCGTCCTGATCGATACCCTCAAGCAAGAGGCCGGCCACATCCGTCATGCGCGCTTCGGTGTATCGATAGGCGGCAGCGCTGTCGCCGTCGATATTGCCGAAATTTCCCTGCCCGTCGACGACAGGGTAACGCTGTGAGAAATCCTGCGCGAGACGCACGAGCGCATCGTAGACAGACTGGTCGCCATGCGGATGGAACTTACCGATGACATCGCCGACGATACGAGCACATTTCTTGAACGCGGAATTGGGCCGAATGCCCATTTCGCTCATGGCGTGAATGATGCGGCGATGCACCGGCTTCAGGCCGTCGCGCACGTCAGGGAGCGCACGATGCATGATCGTCGATAGCGCATAGGCCAAGTAACGCTCTTCAAGCGCCGCCTTCAAATCGACCGGAAGGATACTGTCGTCGTCTCCGCCAGAGGGCGGCAAAATCTCTTGTCCCATATGTCCTGACTAGCCGAGATGGTTGTTTTGAGCAAGGAATCCGGGCATTCCGGCTGTGGATGAAGTCTTGGCGTACGAGAAAAGAATGCCCCGAGACGCTTTGCCTGAATTTCGTCGTTGTTTCGTTTTCCCTTCAACACAAATTTAGAAATCCGCAAATATAAACCACGACCGAACCACAATAGACCGACGGCGAATTCTCGCTCGCCGCACAACGCCGCCACCAGAGGACCCAAATGACTTTTTACCGGACGACACGGCTGATGCTTTCGAGCGTCGCCTTTCTTTCTCTCGCCGGCTCGGCTTTCGCGCTCGACGGCCAGGATCTGCTGAAGAAGATCAACGCAGCCTATAGCCAGCAGGGCGGTACGATCGTTGCCGACGGCGTCGATGTCAACGGAACCACCGTGACGCTGAAGAAGGCAAGCTTCAAACCAAACAGCGGCGAAGCGGTGTCCATCGGCGACATCACCATGACCGGCGTAGAAGCAGACGAGGATGGCAGCTACTATGTCGAGGAAGCATCCTTCCCGAACGTCAGCGCCACGAGTGAAGGCTCCACCTTCACGGCATCCGACCTGACCCTGAGCGGCATTTCGATCCCCGCGGATCCGAAGGGCGAAGGGCTCGACTCAATGCTCCTCTACGAGAATGCCCACAGCGGCCCCGTGAAGGTTGTCCAGAATGGCGAGGAGTTGTTCTCCCTCGCCGAAAGCGACCTCAATCTGACGCTTCGCGAAGATGAGTCCGGTTTCGATTTCGATGGTGCCTTCAAGGGCTTGAAGGCCGATCTCAGCAAGGCCAGCGACGCACAGAGCAAGGAAGCGATCGAGAAGCTTGCCCTCCAGCATATCCAGGGCGACATCACGATGAAGGGCGCCTGGGACCTGACGCCCGGCACGATCGACGTTTCCGAGTTCGCCTTCGACCTCAACAACGTCGGCAAGCTGAATCTCGCCTTCAAGATCTCCGGCTATACGATGCCCTTCGTGAAGTCTCTGCAGGAAGCCGCCAAGCAGGCCGAAGCGAACCAGAACAAGGAAGAGGCGCAGCAGGCCCTCGGTCTCTCGATGCTCGGGCTAATGCAGCAGCTGTCGTTCGAGAGCGCCCAGATCCGCTTCGACGACGCTTCCATCACCAAGCGTGCGCTCGACTACGCCGGTGGCCAGCAGAACATTTCCGGCCAGCAGATGGCGGACTCGCTGAAGGCAATGACGCCGATCATGCTGGCACAGCTCAACATTCCGGAGTTGCAGAACGCCATATCGGCAGCCGTCAACACCTTCCTCGACAACCCGAAGAGCCTGACGCTTGCCGCCGCACCGGCGAAGCCCGTTCCGTTCCCGATGATCATGGGCGCTGCCATGGGCGCACCGAACACGCTGCCGCAGGTGCTTGGGGTCAAGGTTTCGGCGAACGACTGATGCGCCGAGCTCGAGTTTTTGAAACCCGGCGTGCAGTTGCCCGCCGGGTTTCTTTGTTTTTGCAAGGTGGTCGCTGCCGGTTAGGCGGCGTAGCGGCGTAGCTCGTTCATAGCGTGCCCGACCATCTCCAGCAGTTCTGCAGTCGTGGCACCGTCACGCGCCTGTACCGACATGCCCTGGACGATCGCACCGAGGAAGCGCGCAAGCGATCCGGCGTTCGCATCCTGCCTGATATCCCCTTCCTTCATGCCGCGCTCGATGCGAGCGGTGAACAGGCCAAGCGTCTGCAATCGCAACGACGAGACGTGGTGCGCAATGTCCCCGCTCTCGGAAGCACAATTCAGAACTGCAGTGGAGATCATGCACCCCTTGGGATGTTCCGGGGCGGTGAATAGGGCGGCCGATGTCTCGAGGAAGCGCCTGAACGTCGACACCGTATCGATCTTTTCTTCAAACGGATTGCCGGGATTCGGCCGCGGCATGCGCCGGTACTGATTCAACGCCTCGCGATAGAGTTCCGCCTTCGAGCGGAACGCCGCATAGAGGCTTTGCGGGGTGATCCCCATCGAGGCGGTCAGATCGGCAATCGAGCTGCCGTCATAGCCGTGCTCCCAGAAGACGTCGCGCGCGGCCGAAAGAACCGTTTCGCGATCGAAGGCCGGCGGGCGGCCGCGCTTTCTTTGTCCGCTATCTTGTGTGCCGTCATTATTTTTCACAATGGTCACTCTAGAAATATTTCTCGATCCGGTTTATTCAGGAACGGTCATTGTGATTATAGGAGGTTCGATCCGATGAGTCTTCCCCTTGAACCCCAGGATGCACAGCAGACAGTCGGCTTCGCGAACGCGCTCGATGCGGTGATCGACCGCACCATCGCCGCAAAGCGCCTCGTCGGTGCGGTGGTCCTGATCGCCCAAGACGGTGATATCGTCTATAGCCGCACCGCCGGCCTGGCCGACCGCGAAAGGGGACAGGCCATGGCCGAGGACACGATCTTCCGGCTCGCCTCGATCACCAAGCCGATCGTCACGATCGCCGCCATGCGGCTTGTCGAGGAAGGCCGCATCGGCCTCGACGACCCAGTGACGAAATGGCTGCCGGATTTCCGCCCGCGTCTTGCCGACGGCACGGAATCGGTCATTGTCATCCAGCATCTGCTCACCCATACATCCGGCCTCAGCTATCGCTTCACCGAGGAAGACGGCCCCTATGCCCGGGCCGGCATTTCCGACGGCCTCGATCAGCCCGGCCTGCCGATTGCCGAAAACCTGAAGCGGCTTGCGAGCGCCCCTCTTCTCTTCGCGCCCGGTTCGAACTGGCAATATTCGCTCGCCATCGATGTCATCGGCGGCGTCATCGAGAAAGAGACCGGCAGTTCGCTCGGCGAGGCGGTGGCAAGACTGGTGACCGAGCCACTCGGCCTGGCTGACACCGCCTTTGCGGTGCGCGACCGGGATCGGCTGGCCGCCGCCTATATGAGTGCCTCGCCGCAGCCGGAGCGGATGGGCAAGGAAGCGTCCGTGCGGGCGCTGACCGGTTTCGTGCGTTTCGCGCCGGACCGCATCTTCGATCCGAACTCCTATCATTCCGGCGGCGCCGGCATGGCGGGAACGGCAGGCGAGGTGTTGGCGGTTCTGGAGACGATCCGCAAGGGTGGCGCGCCGCTTCTCTCGTCCGAGACGGTCAAGACCATGATGGCGGATCAGGCGAACGGCGTGCGCCAGCCTCTCGATCCGGGCGTCGGCTTCGGCTTCGGCTGGGCGGTGGTGACCGATCCGGTCGCCGCACAGGTGCCGTGGTCGAAGGGGACGATCCGCTGGGGCGGCGCCTACGGCCACAGCTGGTTTGTCGATCCCACAAAGAACCTGAGTGTCGTGGCGCTGACGAATACGGCACTGGAGGGGATGTGGGGGCAGTTTACGGTGGATCTGCGCGACGCGATCTACACAGCGCTCTGAAGCCAGAAACAAAAGAAGCCCGACGCGCGCCGGGCTTCTTTTCAATCATGTACTCTGCCTCAGTCCTTCTTGACCGGCGGGATCGGGCGGATCGCAAGTTCGCGCAGCTGCGTCGGCGTTGCCGGGGTCGGCGCGCCCATCAGAAGGTCCTGCGCCTGCTGGTTCATCGGGAACAGCGAGATCTCGCGCAGGTTCTTGGCGCCGACGAGCAGCATGACGATGCGATCGATGCCGAAAGCGGCACCACCGTGCGGAGGCGCACCGTACTGGAAGGCGCGGTAGAGGCCGCCGAAACGATCTTCCACGTCCTGCTGGCTGAGGCCGATCTTTTCGAAGGCGGCGACCATAGTTTCCGGCGACTGGTTACGGATCGAGCCCGAAGCGATTTCGAAGCCGTTGCAGACCGCGTCGTACTGATAGGCCTTGATGCCAAGCGGATCCTGGTTCATCAGAGCGTCGAGGCCGCCCTGCGGCATCGAGAACGGGTTGTGGGCGAAGTCGATCTTCTTTTCTTCCTCGTTGTATTCGAAGAACGGGAAGTCGACGATCCAGCACAGCTCGAAGCGGTCGCGGTCGATGAGGTTCAGCTCGTCGGCGGCGCGGGTACGGGCTTCGCCTGCAAACTTGTAGAACTTGGACGGCTCGCCGGCGACGAAGAAGCAGGCGTCGCCGGCATCAAGGCCAAGCTGCGTGCGGATCGCTTCGGTGCGTTCCTCGCCGATGTTCTTGGCGAGCGGGCCGGAGCCGCCGATCTTACCGTCTTCTTCCTTCCAGAAGATGTAGCCAAGGCCGGGCTGGCCCTGGCTCTGCGCCCAGGCGTTCATGCGGTCGCAGAATGCGCGCGAGCCGCCGGTCTTTGCCGGGATCGCCCAGATCTCGACCTTCGGGTTCGAGGCGATCATGCCCGCGAAGACCTTGAAGCCAGAGCCGGCGAAGTGATCGGTGACGGCTTCCATGACGATCGGGTTGCGCAGATCCGGCTTGTCGGAACCGTACTTGCGGATCGCTTCGTCGTAAGGAATACGCGGCCATTCCTTGGTGACTGGCTTGCCTTCGGCAAATTCCTCGAAGATCGAGGTCATCATCGGACCCATGGTGTTCCAGATGTCTTCCTGCTCGACGAAGCTCATTTCGAGGTCGAGCTGGTAGAACTCGCCCGGCAGGCGGTCGGCGCGCGGGTCTTCGTCACGGAAGCACGGCGCGATCTGGAAGTAGCGGTCGAAGCCGGCAACCATCAGCAGCTGCTTGTACTGCTGCGGCGCCTGCGGCAGGGCATAGAAGGTGCCGGGATGAATGCGTGATGGCACCAAGAAGTCGCGCGCACCTTCCGGCGAGGAGGCCGTCAGGATCGGCGTCGTGTATTCGGTGAAGCCGATATTGCCCATCTCGCGACGCATGGCAGAGATCACCTGCGTGCGCTTGACGATGTTCTTGTGCAGCGTTTCGCGGCGCAGGTCGAGGAAACGGTACTTCAGGCGCACGTCTTCGGGATAATCAGGCTCGCCGAAAACGGGCAGCGGCAGTTCCTTGGCGGCGGAGAGAACTTCGATCTCCTGCGCATAGAGTTCGATCTCACCGGTTGCCATGTTCTTGTTGACGGTGTCTTCGGTGCGCGCCTTCACGAGACCGTCGATGCGGATGACCCACTCGCCACGAACCAGTTCAGCCTGCCTGAAGGCCGGAGAGTCCGGATCGGCGACGACCTGTGTAATGCCGTAGTGGTCGCGAAGATCGATGAAGAGAACGCCGCCATGGTCGCGAACACGATGGACCCAGCCGGAAATCCGGACGTTCGCGCCGACATCCGACTTGCGGAGGGCTGCACATGTGTGGCTGCGATAGCGATGCATAATCTCAATTCCCGGTATTTGGCTTAAGACGGCAGCAAGGGGCTCTGATGGCTCTCCCGTACCGACAAGAAAATCGGGCGGAAAAGCGCATGGACGGTCTGATTTGTCAAGGGTTGGCGCACCGAGCCTGCGCTTTGCGAGCGGTTATAGCGTGCTGCAACCCCGTGCTGGTGAACAGCCGTGCGGCAGTTTAGCAGCCTCGCACCATATTGCTGAAACTCTCGGTCAACTTTAAAGAGGAGCGATATCGTTCGTGTGGAGCCTCGAAATGCCTCTTCTCACTCGCCGCAATCTGCTGAAAACGTCTGCAGTCGCAGGTGCCTACGGCGTAGGGATCGGGATCGCGGACAAGTTCGGGCTGGCGGAGGCTGCACCCGCGCCGCAGGTGCTGAAGGCCGTGAAGACGACCGCTGGTATCACCGACGCAGGCATCACGAAGGACATCATGACCTGGGGCGATGGCGGCATGCCGCCCATCTTGCGAATGACGAAGGGGAAGCCTTTTGCTGCCAGGCTCACGAATACGCTCGACGAGCCGACGACGATCCACTGGCACGGTCTGAGAATCGCCAACAAGATGGACGGGGTGCCCTTCCTGACACAGCCCTACGTCTATACCGGCGACAGCTTCGACTACGCCTTCACCCCGCCGGATGCCGGCACCTTCTGGTACCACCCGCATTGCAACACGCTGACGCAAATGGGTCACGGCATGACAGGCCTTCTCGTGGTGGAGGATCCTGATGACCCCAAATTCGACGAAGAGGTCTTGCTCAACTTGCGCGACTGGCGCCTCGGCGGCGATGGCCAGTTCATTGCGGCTTTCCGCCCGCGCGACGCGGCAAAGAGCGGCACCTACGGCACTGTCAGGACAGCCAATTGGCGTCAGGAGCCCCAGTATGATGCGCCCGCCGGCGGCCTCGTTCGGCTGCGGATCGCCGCGACCGACGTCACCCGCATCTTTTCGTTGAGGATGCAAGGGGCCGAGGCGACGATCATCGCGATCGACGGCAATCCGGTGCCAAAACGTTTCTCGCTCGATCTGCTGCTGATCGGCCCCGGCCAGCGTCTCGATCTCGTCGTGCGGATGCCGGATAGCGAAGGCGCCATTGCCGCGCTTGAAGACATCCGCGGTACAACACCGAAGACGATCGCCAAGCTTCGAGCCGTCGGAACATCGCTGAAGCGCAATGTCGGCGATCTCGCCGCGCTCGGCGAGAACCCTGTGGCCAAAGCCGACCTGTCTTCCGCAGAGAAGATCCCGCTCGTCCTCAGCGCCACGGCAGAAAGCGGAGCGGCCGACAGCATCTGTGGCACGCTGGGCTACAACTTCTGGGCCATCAACAAAGTGCCGTGGCCAGGTGACGGGCCAGACCCGACTGCGCCCCTGGCAGAACTGAAACTTGGCAAAAGCTACATCCTGCAGCTCGAAAACGTGACGCCGCACACGCACCCCATCCACCTGCACGGCATGAGTTTTACGGTTCTGTCGTCATCGACGCGGGATGTCACGCCCCTTGTCAGCGACACTTATCTCGTCCAGCCTGACGAAAAGGTGCAGCTCGCCTTCGTGGCCGACAATCTCGGCGACTGGGTGCTGCATTGCCACATCATCGAACATCAAAAGACCGGTATGACCAGTTATGTTAGAGTTGTTTGATAGGTCTTTGCGGGTTCTAGTTGACATATCCGGCCGAAAGGAGAAGGAAGGTTCAACTATGTCTATCCTGCGAATGAATTGAGATGATCGAAACTACCGCCGATTTGGAGGCGGCCTGCAAAGAGCTGGCCAAGTCAGAATTCATTACCATCGACACCGAGTTTCTCCGAGAGACGACGTTCTGGCCGGAACTCTGCCTGATCCAGATGGCAAGCCCGACGACCGAGGTGCTGGTCGACCCGCTCGCCAAGGGTCTCGACCTCCGACCGTTCTTCGAGTTGATGGCCAATCCGGCCGTCCTAAAGGTCTTCCATGCCGCGCGCCAGGATATCGAAATCATCTACAACCGCGGCGGACTGATCCCGCATCCGATCTTCGATACGCAGGTTGCCGCGATGGTATGTGGCTTCGGCGACTCGGTCTCCTATGATCAGCTGGTCAGCCGCACCAAGGGCGTTCAGATCGACAAGTCTTCGCGCTTCACCGACTGGAGCCGCCGGCCGCTTTCTGAAAAGCAGCTGGACTATGCGCTTGCCGACGTGACGCATCTGCGCGACGTCTACCGCTATCTCAAAGCCGAGCTGGAACGCGAAGGCCGCTCCTCCTGGCTGCGGGAGGAGATGGATATCCTTGAGGCCCGCGAGACCTATGACATGCATCCTGATGATGCGTGGCAGCGCCTGAAAATGCGCCTGCGCAAGCCGCAGGAGCTTGCCATCCTGAAATATGTCGCCGCCTGGCGCGAGCGCGAGGCCCGCTCCCGCAACGTGCCGCGCTCACGCGTATTGAAGGATGACGCGATTTACGAGATCGCCCAGCAGCAGCCGAAGGACGCCGAAGGGCTCGGTCGCTTGCGAACGATCCCCAAGGGTTGGGAGCGATCGGCTGCCGGCGTAGCTGTCATCGACGCCGTCAATGCGGCCCTTGCCTTGCCAAAGGCCGACATGCCGCACGCCCCGCGGCAGACGCAGCAGCCGGAAGGTGCTGCCGCTGCCGCCGAACTTCTGAAGGTCCTTTTGAAGCTGATCTCGGAAAAACATGGCGTCGCGCCGAAGGTCATTGCCAACAGCGAGGATCTCGACAGGATCGCAGCGGAAGGCGAAATGGCAGAAGTCGCCGCGCTGCACGGCTGGCGCCGGGAGCTTTTCGGCGAGCCGGCGCTGCAGCTTATCCAGGGCCAGGTCGCTCTTCGCTTCGTCGGCAAGAAGGTGGAGACGGTGGCGCTCTAAGCGCCATCAAGCGGACTTTTTTCGCGCATAGTCATCGCCAGATCGATTTGATCCAAGAACGCCGGCTTGGCGCGCCTTTCGGAAGCGCAGTAGTGTTCCTATGTGGCTTGAGCACCGCCGGCGAAGCGACCGCGAAAAGGACGACATGAGGGAAATATCTCCAGTTCAGAACTGGTTGTTGATCGCGCTTGTTATCGCTGCGAGCGGCGTTCTCTACGACATGCGCTTCTATGGCGGCCATCCCTTCGTGGGCGCAACCTTTGCGCTGTTCATCGGCATGCCGATCATGGCCTTTGAGCGCAAGGTGATCCTGCGTGGTCTTTACCGGCGCATGCAGGCGTTGCCGACGGTGACGTTCTTCCTCGCCAAGATCTTCGCCTACGAAATCCTGATGAGCATCGGGTTCGCGATCGCCGGCCTCTCCATGTGGTGGCTCGGCGTCTTTAGTCCGGCATCTTGGGTCAATGCCGTTGTCCTGCCTTTCGATGCCTTCCTCTATGCACTTGCGGTGTGTGCGCTTATCATCTTCGTGCTGCGCATCCGCGAATTGCTGGGCCGAGACATCTTCACGAGCATGCTTTTCAGCCGCTACAGGAAGCCAATCAGTGAGGAGCGGGTTTTCCTGTTCATCGACCTGGTGGATTCGACGTCCTTCGCCGAGAAGCATGGCGATCTCCGCGCGCAACAGATGCTGAGCTCGCTGTTTGCCACCTTTGCGGAGCCGGTGAGAAAGTACAGGGGCACCATCGACGACTACGTGGGCGACGCCGCCATCATCAGCTGGCCATTGGAGCGCGGGATCAAGTTCGCGCGATGCGTGAACTGCATCTTCGACATCATCGGATCGATAGAGGCGGATGCCGAGAACTGGCTGAAGACATACGGCCAAGTCCCTCGCCTGCGCGCCGCTCTCCACGGCGGTACGGTGATCACGGCCGAAATCGGGGTCGACCACCATAAGATCACCTATTTCGGCGACACCGTAAACACCGCCTCCCGACTTGAGTCGCTCTCCAAGACGCTGAACCGATCAGTCCTGATCTCGAGCGACCTTGCCCAGCGGATCAAGATGCCGGAGACCGTCTCGGTCGAGGACCTTGGAAGCCACGCCGTCAAGGGCCGGGGCCAGAGCCTCGGTGTCATCGCGCTCGCCAAAGCGGACAACCACAAGACGTCACCAAAGCTTCATGCAAGCGTCAACGCACCGACATGAAAGCCTTGCTATTCGAGACCCGCATTCCAATCCCTGGGGGTTTCGATGAAAAATACTCTTCTTGCTTCTGTTTCATTTCTTTTTTTGATCGCCGGTTCAGCCGCCGCTGACCAGCAGGAATTTCCGGCAAAGCTTGCAAGCCAGGCCATTCTGCCCGCCAACACGCTCGTGGCGGCTCCCGCCGATGCGCCAGAGTTCCTCAAGCATTCCGGCAAATTCACCACTGCTGACCGCAAGCGCACCGAAGCGCTCAACAGCGTTCCCGGCAAGGACGGCGCACGCGTCACCGATCTGAAACTGCCCTTCGATGGGCAGCCGATCCAGGGCTTCTCCGGCATCAAGAGCATGCCGGACGGCACGTTCTGGACGCTCTCGGATAACGGCTTCGGCGCCAAGGCCAACTCCAGCGACGCGATGCTCTCCCTGCATCAGGTCAAGTTCGACTGGCAGGCCGGCAAGGTCGATGTCGTCAAGAACCTCTTCCTCTCCGATCCGGACAAGAAGGCCCCCTTCCCGATCGTGCTCGAAGGCGCCGAAAACCGCTATCTTACGGGTGCGGACTTCGACATCGAATCCGTGCAGCCCGTCGCAGACGGCTTCTGGATCGGCGAAGAATTCGGACCGTACCTTCTCAAGTTCGACACCGAAGGCCGCCTGACCGACGTTACTGCGACCACGGTCGATGGTAAGCCGGTCATGTCGCCCGACAATCCGGTGCTTTCCATCCAGGCAAACCCGACCGCGAAGACGCCGATCTTCAACCTGAAGCGCTCGGGCGGCTTTGAAGGTCTTGCTATGTCCAAGGACGGCAGCAAGCTCTATGGCCTGCTGGAAGGCGCGCTTTATCAGGACGACGGCAAGATGGAATCGGTTGACGGCCACACCGCCATCCGCGTCATCGAATTTGACACTGCTTCCAAAAGCTGGACCGGTCGTACGTGGTTCTACCCCTTCGAAGACAAGGGCGTTTCGATCGGCGACTTCAACATGCTCGATGGCTCGACCGCACTCGTGATCGAGCGCGACAACGGCGCCGGCACCAAGGACAAAGCCTGCGCCGATTCCAAGCAGCCGAAGCCGGATTGCTTTGAAGCCCCAGCCGAACTCAAGCGCATCTACAAGATCGAATTCAACGACGCCAACGTCGGCAAGGCTGTTCGCAAGATCGGCTACATCGACCTCCTGAACATCAAGGACCCCGACAACAAGAAGAAAGCTGGCAGCAAGGATGGCGTCTACGACATGCCGTTCGTGACGATTGAGAACGTCGATCGCGTCGATGCCACGCACATCATCGTCGGCAACGACAACAACCTGCCCTTCTCGGCCGGCCGCGCCGTCGATAAGGCCGACAACAACGAGTTCAGCCTGCTTGAAGTCGGCGAACTTCTGAACGCGAAGTAAGTCTCGGGCTTCGCCAAGAAGCCCCGCTCGGAAGGGCGGGGCTTCTTTGACCGGAATGCTCGATCTACGGACGTTCGAAAGTTCGGCTCAGCGCTCGGTCGCGCCCTTTCCGGCGATAATGTGATCGCGAAACTTCACAATGCGTGACGTGCGCGTAACGGACGTCTTCGCCCCGTTGAGATTGATCACGTAGCTCTTCTGTCGCCCGGGCGTCAATTCGTGAAAGGCTTCTGCAAGTTCAGGGTCGGAATCCAATGCCTCGACCAACTCGTCAGGCAATTCGAGTTCGCTTTCTTCCTTTGGCGGTTTAATGCCTGCCTCTGCATATCCCATCGCCTCCTTAAGGTAGGACAGGATGACAGGTTCCATCTTTGCCACTAGGGCGTTGTCCACAAAGCGGATCATGTCGGGATGCCGGGTATTCGGCCCCTGCTTCTCGAGAACGCCTTCGGAATCCTTCATGAGCGCTGCGTTGAAGAACGTGGCGCGAAAGTCGCTGCGAAAGGCACCGAGGATCACGATATTGCGGCCTTCGTGCATGTAGCAGGGATGCGCCCATTTCACCGTCTCGACGAGCCCGGCCTCGAGGCAAATTCGGCGAAGGTCGT
>Ga0102591_1001604_pt1 | contig 29823 bp, 19 predicted proteins | sample AraplaCol_mCL_r2_2_FD_76860 | JGI IMG/M metagenome (GOLD analysis project Ga0102591, IMG submission 76860) | Arabidopsis root microbial communities from North Carolina, USA - plate scrape MF_Col_mCL_r2 (SPADES assembly) (version 2) | ecosystem: Host-associated > Plants > Roots > Endosphere...
ATGGTGTCGGTGTTCATCGACCAATTGTTGGCGACGCGGGCAAGCGTCGGAACTTTCCAGTCCATCAGCTTCTGGGCTTTGGCGGGAACCGCTTCCAATGCCTTGGCGACGGTTGGATCGATCTTGGTCTTATCGAAGCTCTTTCCCGGCTCTATGCCGATCCGTTTCATTAGCGCGATGATCGGTTGGTCGGTGATGTGAGGCGGATTATGTTTCATGACCTCGGACGCATAGGCGAAGAAATCCGCCGCGGTCATGCCGTCGACAGTCTTCTTCGGAGGCGTCGTCATATCGATCTTGGGATCGATCGTGACCTTCACCGGTTCTGCCGCCTTCCCCCATTGCGACAGCGGCGTGACCTTGTAGCCTGCCTGGATCTTGTGGACCGCGTCATAGTCGGCCGGCCCATCCGTTTTCGTGCGCCCAATGACCCAGACGAAGGGCGTCGGTGCGTCAATGCGCTGTACGCCGGCCGGCAGGTCCTTGCCGCTCCATCCAGGCGGCACAATCGCGAAATCCGCCTTCGCGGTTCCGGTCGTCCGCCATCCGGGCGAGGCGAATACGTCACTCCACATGTCGAGCATCGGCAGCAGGTAGTAGCGACCGTCGGTATCAGGCGCCGACACGATGACTGGTTCCTTGGTCATGTCGAGCCACGCAACGGAATAGAGCGTGTCAAAGTTCGGTCGGACGACATCTCGAAATTCAGCAGTTGGGAATTCCGGTACATTGGTGAACGCATTGGCCGGTCCACGGCCCATCTTCTTGCCCGCTTCGATATTTGTCGCCTGCGCACGGGTCACATCCATGGTGACTAGCGGATAAAGATAGACGTAGGCATCAACCCCGATGGCCGCGGCTTCCGCCTCGGTTATGGGGTCGGCGGCCATACCTGGCCCGGCAATGCACGCTCCGGTTAAAAATAGACCGGCAGCGAAATTGATAGCACGCAATGTCATTGCAACCCTCCCAACGACCGGCGCAACAATCCTCCTTGTTGAGGCGGTCCGTTCCAATTGATGCAAACCTGGGGTGGTGGCGCGTGTTGAAGATTATTCCCGAGGCTGCACCGGTTCGACTCATGCGAAGACGTGATTTTCTGGTGCGCGAGGGCGGTCTCGCGCTGACTGAAAATATGCGCTCAGGAATTGTAAATTCAAGTGTTCTAAAATGCATTGAGGGTTGACCACTGTTTGCACGGGTCGGTTTGCGCGGGTCGGAAAGTGACTCAACGTTTTTCAAGTCGGGGTGAGAACGACCCGACGTCTCCTGCTGCATTCTCCCGTCGTGTCAAAACAAAAGCCGGTCCGCGTCGCAAAAGAAACGTTGTGCCGCTTTTGGATTTGCGATTTGTATGGCCGACGAGAAGGGACCTTTCCCCTGAAGGAGATGAAGGCGGATGCGCAGATACTCGGTTTTTGCCGTGGCGAGGGAGGCCCTGAGGGGTCACAAGGGCTGGGAGAAGCAGTGGACTTCGCCGGAACCGCGCGCCGAATACGACGTCATCATCATCGGTGGCGGCGGGCATGGTCTGGGTGCGGCCTATTATCTCGCCAAGGAGCATGGCATCACAAATGTTGCGGTGCTCGAAAAGGGCTGGCTCGGCGGCGGGAACACGGGTCGCAATACGACCATCATCCGCTCGAACTATCTCTATGAAGAGAGCATGCACATCTACGAGCATTCGATGAAGCTCTGGGAGAACCTCTCGCAGGATCTCAACTACAATGTTATGTACTCGCCGCGCGGCGTGATGATGCTATCGCACAATGTGCACGACCAGCAGTCTTTCAAGCGCCACATTCATGCCAACCGCCTCTACGGCATCGACAATGAATGGCTGACGCCGGAGCAGGCGAAGGCTTATTGTCCGCCGCTCGATATCTCAGCCAGCGCCCGCTACCCGATCAACGGTGCCGCCCTCCAACGTCGCGGCGGCACGGCGCGTCACGATGCTGTGGCCTGGGGCTACGCGCGTGCGGCGTCCGATCGCGGCGTCCACATCATCCAGAACTGCGAGGTCACCGGCATCCGACGCGGCCCTGATGGTCGCGTCACCGGTGTCGAGACATCACGTGGCTTCATCGGCGCCAAGAAGGTCGGCGTTTCGGCCGCAGGTCACACGACCACGGTCATGAAGATGGCCGATGTGCGCGTGCCGCTGCAATCGAGCCCGCTGCAGGCGCTGGTGTCCGAACCGCTGAAGCCGATCTTCCCCTGCGTGGTCATGTCCAACACCGTGCACGCCTATATCTCGCAGTCCGACAAGGGTGAGCTCGTCATCGGCGCCGGCACCGACCAGTACAATTCCTACAGCCAGACCGGCGGCCTGCAGATCATCACGCACACGCTCGATGCCATCTGCGAGCTCTTCCCGATGTTCCGCCGCGTCAAGATGATGCGCCAGTGGGGCGGCATCGTCGACAACACGCCGGACCGTTCGGCGATTCAGTCGAAGACGCCGGTTCCGGGTCTCTACGTCAACTGCGGCTGGGGCACCGGCGGCTTCAAGGCGACGCCGGGCTCGGCCAATCTCTTCGCGCACCTCATCGCCCGCGATGAGGAACACAAGTTCAATGCCGGCCTGACGCTGGACCGCTTCCGCACCGGCCGTCTGATCGACGAAGCCGCCGCCGCCGCCGTCGCGCACTGACACGAGGACATCATGCTTCTTATCTACTGCCCATACTGTCAGGAAGAGCGTTCCGAGCTCGAATTCCGCGGTGCCGGCGATGCCCATATCGCCCGTCCCACCAATATCGCCGACATCTCCGACGAGGCGTTCGAGGAATATTTCTTCCTGCGCGACAACCCGAAGGGGCTGATCTTCGAGCGCTGGCGCCACCAGCACGGATGCGGCCGTTTCTTCAATGCGGCGCGCGATACCATCAGCGACAAGTTCATCAAGACCTACAAGGCAGGCGAGCCGAAGCCCACGATCGGCGAAGCAGCCGTTCCGCATGCTCCCGTCGAGACCTACGAACAGCTCGAAGGAGAGGCACAATGAGCGGCACGAACCGTATTGCAGGCAAGGGTCGCCTGACGCCGGCCAGAACCGCGCGCTTCACCTTCGATGGCAAGAGCTACACGGCGCTCGAAGGCGATACCGTCGCCTCGGCGCTGATCGCCAACAACATCCATCTGGTCGGCCGCTCGTTCAAGTATCACCGTCCGCGGGGCATCCTTTCGGCCGGCGCCGAGGAGCCGAATGCGCTGATCGACGTTGCGCGCGACAGCGCCCGCAAACAGCCGAACGTGCGTGCCACCGTGCAGGAAGTCTTCGACGGTATGATCGTCGAATCGCAGAACCGTTTCCCATCGCTCTCCTTCGATATCGGTGGCATCAACAATCTGATGTCCCCGTTTTTCGCGGCGGGCTTCTACTACAAGACATTCATGTGGCCGAAGGCGGCCTGGAAGCACCTCTACGAGCCGATGATCCGCCGTGCGGCGGGCCTCGGCGTTGCGCCGAAGGAAGCCGATCCCGATCACTATGCCGGCCGTTATGCGCATTGCGACGTGCTCGTCGTCGGTGCCGGGATCGCCGGTCTTTCGGCGGCACTGGCGGCGGCGCAATCCGGTGCCAAGGTGATCCTCTGCGACGAGCAGGCGGATGTCGGCGGCGCGCTGCGCTACGACAGCGGCGTCAAGATCGACGGCCTTTCCGGTTATGAGTGGGCGCAGAAGACGGTCGCCACGCTGAAGGCAATGGACAATGTGCAGGTTCTGACCCGCACCACTGCTTTCGGTTACTACAACCACAATTTCGTCGGTCTCGCCGAGCGCGTGACCGACCATGTCGCGAACCCTGGCCGCCACCTGCCGCGCGAGCGTCTGTGGCAGCTGCGCGCCAAGCGCGTCATCCTCGCCAACGGCGCGATCGAGCGCCACATGGTGTTCCCAAACAACGATCGTCCGGGCATCATGCTGGCATCGGCTGCGCGCATGTATCTCAACCAGTATGGCGTCGCCGTCGGCCAGAAGGTCGGCGTATATACGGCGCACGACTCGGCCTATGAGGCCGCCTTCGACCTGAAACGATCAGGCGTCGAGATCGCCGCGATCGTCGATTGCAGGCAGACGCCGGGTGCGGCCGTTCTGGCGGAAGCCCGTTCGCTCGGCATCGATGTTCTCACCGGTCAGTCCGTGGTCAATACGTCAGGCAAGCTCCGCATCTCGTCGATGACCGTTGCCCGCAATGGCGGCGGCTCGCCGCGCAAGATCGCGGTCGACGCGCTGCTGGTCTCGGCCGGTTGGACGCCTTCGGTGCACCTGTTCTCGCAGTCGCGCGGCAAGGTGACGTTCGAGCCCGAGACGCAGCGCTTCCTGCCCGGCACGTACGCGCAGGATTGCCTTTCTGTCGGCGCCTGCAACGGCACGGACGATCTGCAGCAGACGATCGAGGAATCGCTGGCGGCCGGCGAGCTGATGGCGCAGGCAGTTGGGAAGCCCTCCGGCGGCAAGATCAGCATCACGGCTGAGCAAGCCCATCAGTGGACGGGCGGCATGATTGGCGCTGCTGAAGGCGCAGGTCCCGAGACCAGCGCCAAGGCGTTCATCGATTTCCAGCACGACGTCTGCGCCAAGGACATTCGCCTTGCCGTGCGCGAGGGGATGCACTCGATCGAGCATATCAAGCGCTTCACGACGAACGGCATGGCCTCCGACCAGGGCAAGCTCTCCAACATGCACGGCCTGGCGATCGCCGCCGAGATGCTGGGCAAGGAAATCCCGCAGGTCGGTCTCACCACCTTCCGCGCGCCGTACACGCCTGTCACCTACGGCACGCTGATCGCGCATTCGCGCGGCGATCTGTTCGATCCGGCGCGCAAGACGCCGCTGCACCAGTGGGAAGAGGCCCATGGCGCGGTGTTCGAGGATGTCGGCAACTGGAAGCGTGCGTGGTTCTATCCGCGCGCCGGCGAGACGATGCACCAGGCGGTCGCCCGCGAATGCAAGACGGCGCGCGATGTCGCCGGTGTGTTCGATGCCTCGACGCTCGGCAAGATCGAGATCGTCGGCCCCGATGCCGCCGAGTTCATGAACCTCATGTACACCAACGCCTGGGACACGCTGAAGCCAGGCAAGTGCCGCTACGGCATCATGACGCGCGAGGACGGGTTCGTTTATGACGACGGCGTTGTCGGGCGTCTGGCCGACGATCGCTTCCACGTGACGACGACGACGGGCGGCGCGCCGCGCGTTCTCCACCACATGGAAGACTATCTGCAGACAGAGTTCCCGCATCTGAAGGTGTGGCTGACCTCGGTGACGGAACAGTGGGCCGTCATCGCTGTACAGGGTCCGAAGGCGCGCGAGATCATCGCCCCGCTGGTCGAAGGCATCGATATCTCCAACGAGGCCTTCCCGCATATGAGCGTTGCCGAGTGCACGGTCATGGGCGTGCCGGCGCGGCTGTTCCGCGTGTCGTTCACCGGTGAAACCGGCTTCGAAATCAACGTGCCGGCCGACTATGGCCAGTCCGTTCTGGAAGCCGTGTGGGCCAATGCAGAGCCGCTCGGCGCCTGCGTCTACGGCACCGAGACGATGCACGTTCTTCGCGCCGAGAAGGGTTACATCATCGTCGGCCAGGACACGGATGGCACCGTCACGCCTGACGATGCTGGTCTTTCCTGGGCGGTCTCGAAGAAGAAGACTGACTTCGTCGGCATTCGTGGGCTGAAGCGCCCGGATCTGGTGAAGGCAGGCCGCAAGCAGTTGGTCGGCCTCGTCACCAAGGATCCGAAGCTGGTGCTGGAAGAAGGCGCGCAGATCGTCGCCAATCCGAACGAGCCGAAGCCGATGACGATGCTTGGCCATGTGACCTCGTCCTACTGGTCGGAAAATCTCGGCAAGTCGATCGCCTTCGCGCTGGTCGCCGATGGCCGCAAGCGGATGGGCGAGACACTTTATGTGCCTATGCCCGACAAGACGATCGCCGTCGAGGTGACTGACATGGTGTTCTTTGACAAGGAAGGAGGCCGCATCAATGGCTGATACGGCAGTTCGCAAGTCGGTGCTCTCAGGTCGTCATGGCGGCTCGGCGACGGTACGGCTGACGGCAGCGCCGGCCGCCACCCGCATCGCGCTCCGTGCGCCCGCCGGATCCCTCAAGGCTCTGTCCTCCGCTCTTGGGGTCACGGTTCCGTCTTCGCCGAAGACCTCCGGCCGCAAGGGTGGCCGTGCCGCCCTCTGGCTCGGGCCGGATGAATGGCTCGTTATCGATGAGTCCGGTGCAGACCTGATGGGCGCGCTCACGAAGGCGGACGTGCTGCATTCGGCAACTGATGTCTCGCACCGCAACGTCGCGATCATCGTCTCCGGTCCCGGGGCCGAGGCGACGATCTCCGCGGGTTGCCCGCAGGATCTGTCGCTTGATGCCTTCCCGGTCGGCGCCTGCTCACGCACGATTTTCGGCAAGGCCGAGATCGTGCTCTTCCGCACCGAGGACGATACGTTCCGTGTCGAGTGCTGGCGTTCGTTCGCCGATTTCGTATTCGGCCTGCTGGCCGAGGGTGCCGAAGACGCCGCGCATTAAGCGCCACGGAACTGGAATTCCCGATTGGGGGACGGTGCTCTTGTGCCGTCCCCATTCGGCCTCAAGTTGCAAGACCGGTGTCATTCATGCCATCATTCGCCATCGCGTGCGGCTTTGTCGGAGCGTAGCCGCAACGTTGCGGGGTGTCCTCAATGATGCTGCATCACGTTTCCATCGTAACGACGGATCTCGACCGATCGGTTGCCTTCTATCGCGATATCTTCGGTCTCGAGCGGATCGAGAGGCCTCCTTTCAGTACCGACGGAGCCTGGTTTGCCTGCGGAGCGCTGCAGGTCCACATCATCGTCAATCCGGTTGGGACGTTCCGGCGGGTGGCGACCATCGATACCGCCGACGGACATTTCGCCTTCCATACCGATGACTTCGAGGGATGTATCCGGGGACTGATCGCAAAGGGTTTTCGCGAGGATGCGCCCGAGGGAGATCCCCGGCGGCTGCGTGTGAGGCGTACCGGGCCGGCCGGTTTTCCGCAGGCCTACCTGCTCGATCCTGATCGCAACATCGTTGAAATCAACGGTGCACCATAGCGCAATCGCCGCAGCCTAAAGTCCTGTTGCGGTTGGCTTTTGCGAGCGGTTAGTCTGCCGGAACCGTTCGCGGGAGGAGTTCATGAAAATACGTGCCGCGGTTTTGCGCCGATCGCCGGTCGCGCCGCCATTTGCGGTGAGCCGGCCGCTCACGATCGAAGAACTCGAGCTCGCGCCGCCGGGGCGGGACGAGATCCTTGTTCGAATTGGCGCGGCCGGGCTCTGCCATTCCGATCTCTCCGTCATCAACGGCGACAGGCCGCGTCCGGTGCCGATGGCGATTGGACATGAGGCGGCCGGCACCGTGGAAGCGGTCGGGCCCGATGTCCATGACCTGACGCCCGGCGATCATGTGGTGATGAGTTTCATGCCGAGCTGCGGCCATTGTCTGCCCTGCGCCGAGGGACGCCCGGCGCTGTGCATTCCCGGCGCCGATGCCAACGGAAAGGGCACGCTGCTGTCGGGCGAGTGGCGACTGAGCTGCGATGAGGTGCCGATCCATCATCATCTCGGCGTCTCGGGCTTTGCCACCCATGCCGTGGTCTCGCGCCATTCGGCGATTCGCATTGACCGCGATATCCCGTTCGCTCACGCCGCGTTGTTTGGCTGCGCCGTGCTGACGGGCGTTGGCGCCGTGGTGAATACCTGTCATGTGCAGCCGGGGCAGACAGTCGCTGTTGTCGGTTTGGGTGGTGTCGGCTTGGCCGCGGTGCTTGGCGCCGTGGCGGCCGGGGCCGAACGCGTTGTCGCGGTAGACCTTGCTCCTGACAAGCTCGAGATCGCGCGTTCGCTTGGGGCGACAGACGTCTTTCGCGCCAGTGACCCTGACGTTGTGGAGCAAATCCGCGAGGCGACAAAGGGCGGCGTCGACCACGCGCTCGAGATGGCCGGAGCCGTCAAGGCCTTTGATCTCGCGTACCGCATCACGCGGCGCGGCGGAACGACGGTTACCGCAGGGTTGGCTAGTCCATCCAGTCAGTTCGCAATCCCCGCAGTCAGCCTGGTCGCCGAGGAGCGGCGCGTGCTCGGGAGCTATCTCGGCAGCTGCGTGCCAAGCCGGGATATTCCGCGCTTTGTCGGGCTCTTCAGGCGTGGAAAGCTGCCGGTGGATCGCTTGTTGTCTTCAAGAGGTCCGCTGGAGGGGATCAACGAAGCCTTCGACCGGCTGCATGCCGGGGAGGCGATCCGGCACGTCATCGCTTTCGAAGCGCACTAGGCGTCTTCGGGCCGGTCTTTTGGGTCGAATTGGATGATGGTGATCCACCGCGCGGTGAGCGCCGGCTTCTTCTCGTTCTCGATCTCGATCGAGACGTCGTAGGTCGTCATCAACATGCCGGCGCCGCGAAAGCGGGCTTCGGCAAGGATAAAGTGGCCGCGGATGCGTGCCCCCGATTTGACGGGCGAGAGGAAGCGGACGTTCTCGAAGCCGTAGTTGATGCCCATCGTCTGCTCACGGACTTTGGGCAGGCTGTTGTAGTTCATCGCTGAAAGCAGCGAGAGGGTGAGGAATCCGTGGGCGATGGTGCCGCCGAATGGGCTCGTGGCGGCGCGCTCTGGGTCGACGTGGATGAACTGATGATCGTCGGTTGCATGCGCAAAGGCATCGATCATTGCCTGATCGACGACAATCCAGTCCGAGAGGCCGGTTTCAGTGCCGATGAGCCCGCGCACATCCGCGAGCGAAATTTCCTTGACCATTGATTCCTCATGAGAAAGCGGCTGCGCAAGCCTTACAATGGGATTGTGACAATTGCGACAAGGAATTGCAGGCAGGGGCCTGGCCGGTTAACTATCCGAGATAGAAAGCGACCGAGCGGCGCGGCACGATGGCCGATGTCGCGGATTTTTCCTGACCATTGGGGGCGAGCAGCCGCCATGAGGACGGCCCGGGCAATGCAAAAATTTCCTCGCCGCCCGAGCGATTGAAAAGCACGGCCAGCCGTGCGGGCTTTCCGCCCTGCCCATCGCGCGTCGACAGCACCATTCCAAGCGTGGAAAAGTTCGGGGTCTCCCACTCCTGCACGCTCATCGGCTGGCCCGAAGGCGATATCCATTCGACGTCGCCATGGCCATCGAAGAAACCCGTTTCCGAGAACACGGAGAAGCGCTTGCGCAGGCTTGAGATCAAAGCGGTATGGGCGATGAGCTCATCGTCGAGCGCCGCCCAGTCCATCCAGGTGATCTCATTGTCCTGGCAGTAGGCATTGTTGTTGCCGCGCTGGGTGCGGCCTGCTTCGTCGCCTGCCGTCAGCATGATGCTGCCGCGCGTAGCAAAGAGCGTGGAGAGCAGCGCCTTCAGGTCATCGCGGCGTCTGCGAATGATATCGGGGTAGTGCGTTTCGCCCTCGGCACCATTGTTCCAGGAGTGGTTCTCGTTGTGGCCGTCGCGGTTCTGCTCGCCGTTCGCCTCGTTGTGCTTGCCGCTATAGGAGACGAGATCGCGGAGCGTGAAGCCGTCATGGGCGGCAAGAAAGTTGACGCTGCGCGTCCCGGTCGCACCGTTGCGGGAAAATATGTCCGAGGAGCCGGCCAGCGCAGTTGCGAGCGGTCCGGTCTTGTGATCGTCGCCGCGCCAATAGCACCTGACGTCATCACGTACGCGGTCGTTCCACTCGAGGAAGGGGGCTGGGAAGTTACCGAGCTGGTAGCCGCCAGGACCGATGTCCCAAGGCTCGGCGATCATTACGCGGTCCGACAAGACGTCATCGGCGAGCATTGCCATCAACGTTTCGCTGTTGGCCTCGAAGCCACCAGCGGTTCGGCCAAGAACGGGGGCAAGGTCGAAGCGGAAACCGTCAACGCCCGCGCCGAGCACGAAGTGGCGGAGGCTGTCGATGATCAGTTGCCTGACATAGGGGTTATCACAGGCGACGGTGTTGCCCGTTCCGGTATCGTTGACCAATTCGCCTGGCCGGTCGGTCAGATGCCGATAGAAGGAGAGGTTGTCGAGGCCGCGCAGCGACAGCGTCGTGCCAAAGCGGTCGCTTTCGCCGGTGTGGTTGAAGACGAGGTCGAGGACGACACCAATGCCTTCGGCGTGGAGCTTCGCCACGGTGTCGCGGAGCTCCGCCATGCCGCCGGGCACGAGCCGCGGGTCGAGCGCCATGAAGGCGACGGGGTTATAGCCCCAGCCGTTTCTGAGGCCGAGCGGCGGCAGGTGGCGCTCGTCGATCCAGGCGGTGATCGGCATCAACTCGACCGCATCCACGCCGATGCGCTTCAGATGCGCGATCACTGAAGGATGCGCCAAAGCCGCGACGGTGCCGCGCTGCGCTTGGGGAACATCCGGATGCAGCATAGTGAACGGTCGGACGGCAACCTCGTAGATGAACCCACCCGGCTTGAAGAGCGGCTTTCCCGGCTTCACGGGGACATCGCGGGTGACGATCGCCTTCGGCACGAGGTGCTGCGTCTCGGCGCCGGAGGTGCCGAGCAGGGGATCGTAGTGGAAGGGGCGATCGAGTTCCTTGGCGTAGGGATCGACCAGCAGCTTCGACGGGTCGAACCAGAGGCCGTCGTCGGGCGCATAGACGCCGCCGGCGCGGTAGCCGTAGCGCGCACCTTCCTTCAAGCCGTCGACGAAAAGGCGATGAACATCGTCATCGCCTCGTTTCATCGGCAGGCGGGCCAGTTCCTTGTCGTCGTCGCCGAACAGACACAGCTCGATCTGTCCTGACTTGCGCGACCAGACGGCGAAATCAACGCCGGTCTCGAGGATGGTTGCTCCGCCTTGCCCGGGTCTACCCGCCGCCATGCCGTTCGGTCAGGTGATCACGGAAGGAGCGTCGCGGCCCGTGCGGCTGCGAATGCCCGCGATGGTCTCGGCGGCAGCAATAAGATCGGCGAGCGCTTCCTGCGTCTCGATGTTGTGGCGGGTCGAATCCGCCTCGTACCGCTCGAGATAGACACGCAGCGTGGCGCCGGATGTGCCGGTACCGGAGAGACGGAAGACCACGCGCGAACCGCCTTCGAACAGGACGCGAATGCCCTGATGCTCGCTGACCGACTTGTCGACCGGGTCGTGATAGGCAAAGTCGTCGGCCTTCTCGACCTTCAGCGGGCCGAAGCTCTGGCCCGGCAGCGACGCAAGCTGGCTGCGCAGGTTTGCGATCAGGCCGTTTGCCGCGTCAGTATCGACGCCTTCATAGTCGTGGCGCGAATAGTAGTTGCGGCCGTAGGTCTGCCAGTGCTGGGTGACGATGTCCTGAACGCTTTCGCCGCGAACGGCAAGGATGTTCAGCCACAGCAGAACCGCCCAGAGGCCGTCCTTCTCGCGCACGTGGTTGGAGCCGGTGCCGGCGCTTTCCTCGCCGCAGATCGTCGCCATGCCGGCGTCGAGCAGGTTGCCGAAGAACTTCCAGCCGGTCGGCGTCTCGTACATGCCGATACCGCGGCGCTCGGCGACGCGATCGGCCGCACCTGAGGTCGGCATGGAGCGGGCGATGCCGGCGAGACCACCGGAATAGCCGGGCGCGAGGTGGGCGTTGGCGGCAAGGATCGCGAGGCTATCGGAGGGTGTGACGAAGATGCCGCGGCCGATGATGAGGTTGCGGTCGCCGTCGCCGTCGGATGCCGCGCCGAAGTCGGGCGCATCATCACTCATCATCTCGTCGTAGAGTTCCTTGCAGTGAACCGGGTTCGGGTCCGGATGGTGGCCGCCGAAGTCGGGCAGCGGCATGAAATTGCGGACCGAACCGGACGGCGCGCCGAGACGGTTTTCGAAGATTTCCTTGGCATATGGGCCGGTGACGGCGCTCATTGCGTCAAAAGCGATGCGGAATCCGAGGCTGATGAGGTTGCGGATCGCGGGGAAGTCGAACAGCTCTTCCATCAGAGCCGTGTAGTCTTCCACCGAATCGAGCACCGAGAGGATCATGCCGCCCGGCAGTTCGTCCTTGCCGATGCGGTCGAGGTTGACGTCCGCGAAATCGGCGATCTTGTAGGTGTCGATCACCTTCGTGCGCGCATAGATCGCGTCGGTGATCTTCTCCGGCGCGGGGCCGCCATTGTTGATATTGTACTTGATGCCGAAATCTTCGGTTGGACCGCCGGGATTGTGGCTGGCCGAAAGGATGATGCCGCCGAAGGCTTTGTATTTGCGAATGATGTGGGAGGCTGCCGGGGTCGACAGGATGCCGCCCTTGCCGACGATCACCTTGCCGAAGCCATTGGCGGCGGCCATCTTGATCGCCTTCTGAATGACTTCCCGGTTGTAGTAGCGTCCGTCGCCGCCGATGACGAGGCACTTGCCATGAAAGCCTTCCAGCGAATCGAAGATCGACTGGATGAAGTTCTCGGCATAGTTCGGCTGCTGGAATACCGGAACCTTCTTTCGCAGGCCGGAGGTACCGGGCTTCTGATCCTGGTAGGGCGTAGTGGGTACGGATTTTATCATTTTCTCTCACTTGCCTTTAGGGGCGAGGCTTGAATAGAGGGCGGCATAGCGCTCGGCGCTCTTCTCCCACGAAACATCCGATTTCATGCCCTGCTTTTGCAATTGGGTCCAGACTTTTTGATCGGCGTAGAGATGTAGCGCGCGGCGGACCGCCTGCAACAGACCGGATGGAGTTACAGGCGAGAATTGTATCCCGGTTGCCGCTTTCGCCGCAAGCGCGGCATGGTTGGCGTCAATAACGGTGTCGTTCAACCCGCCGGTGCGGGCAACGATCGGCACGCATCCATAGCGCAATCCGTAAAGCTGCGTCAGGCCGCAGGGCTCGAATCTGGACGGGATGATGATGGCGTCGCAACCGGCCTGCATGAGATGGGACATCGGCTCGTTGTAGCCGATGGAAACGCCGATCCGCCCGGGGTGACGGGCGGCGGCGGCAAGCAGCGCCCCTTCGAGCGCCGCGTCTCCGGAACCCAGAATGGCCAGCTTGCCGCCCATGTCGACGATCTGGTCGGCGGTGGCGGCGATGACATCCATGCCCTTCTGCCAGGTCAGGCGGCTGATGATGCAGAAGATCGGCGCGTTGTCGTGGTGAAGTCCGAAGAACTCAGCGATCGAGCTGCGGTTTTCGACGCGGCTCTTCAGCATGCTGCTGTTGTAATGCGTGTGGACAACCGGGTCGGTCGAGGGGTTCCAGACGTCGGTATCAATGCCGTTGACGATGCCGTGCAGTGAATCGATTCGGCTTGCGATGACACCCTGGAGGCCCATGCCGAACTCGGTGGTCAGGATCTCGCCGGCATAAGAGGGGCTGACAGTGGTGATGGCGTGTGCAGTCTGCAGGCCGCCCTTCAGGAAGCCGATATTGCCGTAATATTCGATGCTTTCCGTTGCGAAGGCGTGCGGCGGCAGACGAAGACCCGGAAAGATATCGGCGCCGAACTGCCCCTGGAAAGCAATGTTGTGGATGGTCAGGACGCTCGGCAATTCCGGCGTCGGATTGTAGCGCATGTAGACCGAGGTCATTGCCGACTGCCAGTCATGCGTATGCACGAGGTCCGGCCGCCAGTCCAGCATCAACCCCGCGGCAATCTCGGCGCCGGCCAGGGACAGAGCCGCGAAACGGCGCCAATTGTCGGGGTAATCCTTGCCGGTGGCGTCGAGATAGGGGCCGCCCGACCGGTCGTAATAGGCGGGGGCGTCGAGCACGAGGATATCGAGCCCGTCGTGCTTGACTTCGAGCACGGTTGCCGGTTCGCCGAGCAGATCGTCGAATTGGAGTCGGACCACAGGATTGCGGATAGCCCTCATGACGGCCGGATAGCCCGGCATGAGGGTCTTGGTTTCGATGCCGAAACGCTCAAGGGCGATCGGCAGGGCACCCGCCACATCGGCGAGGCCCCCTGTCTTGACGAGCGGGAAGACTTCGGACGAAACCGAAAGAACTTTCATGGCTTACAGGCCCAGCTTGTCGATCATCGGTTGGGTAATGAGGCAAATGCCGCCCTCGCTGCGGCGGAAACGCTTGGCATCTAGAACCGGATCCTCGCCGACGATGAGGCCTTCAGGAATGACGACTCCGTGGTCGATCACGACGTTTCTGAGTTGGGCGTGCCTTCCGATCTTGACGCTCGGGAGAACGACGGCACCTTCGAGCTTGGAGTAGGAATTGGCGCGAACGCCGGTGAAGAGGAGGCTCTTGTTCAGCGTTGCGCCGGAAATGATGCAGTCGCCCGCGACGACGGAGGATGTGGCGGAGCCGCGGCGGTCTTCGTCGTCATGGACGAACTTCGCCGGGGGCGAGATTTCTGCATAGGTCCAGATCGGCCAGGACTTGTCGTAGATATCCAGTTCCGGAACGATCGCGGTCAGGTCGATGTTGGCCTGCCAATAGGCGTCGATCGTTCCAACATCGCGCCAGTAGGGCTCGTGCTCGAAATCCGACCGGACGCAAGAGTTGGCGAAACGATGGGCGACGGCCTTACCGTTCTTGACGATGTAAGGGATGATGTCCTTGCCGAAATCCTTGCTGGAGTTCGGGTCAGCGGCGTCGCGGCGCAGTGCGTCGATCAGGAATTTCGTGTGGAACACGTAGATGCCCATCGAGGCAAGCGCGAATTCCGGCTTGTCGGGAATGCCCGGCGGATCGGCGGGCTTCTCGACGAAGTCGATGATCCGGTCGGTCGTGTCGACGTGCATGACGCCGAAGCCGACGGCTTCCATGCGCGGGACTTCCAGGCAGCCGATCGTGACGTCGGCGCCGGAATCGACATGCTGCTGCAGCATGTATTCGTAGTCCATCTTGTAGACATGGTCGCCGGCGAGGATCACCATGTATTCGACGCCATAGTCCTCGATGATGTCGATGTTCTGGTAGACCGCATCGGCGGTGCCTTCATACCACTGCGTCTCGGAGACGCGCTGGGAGGCTGGCAGAATGTCGAAGCTCTCGTTCCGCTCGGGGCGGAAGAAGTTCCAGCCGCGCTGCATATGGCGGATCAGCGAGTGCGCCTTGTACTGGGTGGCGACGCCGATGCGGCGGATGCCCGAGTTCAGCGCGTTCGACAACGCGAAGTCGATGATGCGGGTCTTGCCGCCGAAATAGACCGCCGGCTTGGCGCGGCGATCGGTGAGTTCCTTCAGGCGGCTTCCCCGACCACCTGCGAGAACATAGGCCATTGCGTCGCGGGCAAGTGGCTGAACACGTTTTTCTACCATTTTTATCCTCCCACCAGTCGTCAGTTCTCAGGTTCAAGCATGATCGTCGCCAGAGGCGGCAAGGTGATGGATGCAGCGATGGCGCCACCGGCGTTGACGGCCTGCACGCGGCCACCATTGCCCTTGCCGCTGCCGCCATAGATGTCGGCATCGGTATTCAGTATCTCGCGCCAGCGCCCCTCGGTCGGCAGGCGCACGGAATAGTTCTCGCGATAGACAGGCGTCAGATTGCAGATGACGGCGACCGGCTTCTCTCCTGGCGCCTTGCGCAGCCAGGCAAAAACGGAGTTCTCGTGGTCGTCGGCGATCAGCCATTCGAAGCCATCGCCCTCGCAGTCGCGGGCGTGCAGGGCCGGCTTGCTGCGGTAGGTGAAGTTGAGGTCGCGCACCAGCCGGCGCATGCCCTCGTGCATGCGGTACTGCAGCAGGTTCCAGTCGAGCGAGGTTGCCTCGTTCCACTCGCTCCACTGCGCGAATTCCTGACCCATGAAGAGCAGCTTCTTGCCCGGATAGCCCCACATGAAGGCGTAATAGGCCCGCAGATTCGCAAATTTCTGCCAGTCGTCGCCGGGCATCTTGGCGATCAGCGAGCCCTTTCCGTGCACCACCTCGTCATGGGAGAGCGGCAGCACGAAGTTTTCCGAATAGGCGTAGAGCAGGCCGAAGGTCAGCTCGTTGTGATGATGCTTTCTGTGGATCGGCTCACGGCTCATGTAGCTCAGTGTGTCGTGCATGAAGCCCATGTTCCACTTGAAGCCGAAGCCGAGGCCGCCTTCATGCACCGCCTGCGACACCTTCGGCCAGGAGGTCGATTCTTCGGCGATGGTCATGACGCCTGGATGCTCGGCGTAGATACGGGTGTTCATGTTCTGCAGGAAGCGCACAGCCTCCAGGTTCTCATTACCGCCGTACTCGTTCGGGATCCATTCGCCGTGCTTGCGGGAATAGTCGAGGTAGAGCATCGAGGCCACGGCATCGACGCGCAGACCATCGAGATGGAACTTCTCGGCCCAGTAAAGTGCGTTGTTGACCAGATAGGAAACGACTTCGGTGCGGCCGAAATTGTAGATTGCCGTATTCCAGTCGGGGTGGAAGCCCTGGCGCGGGTCGGCATGCTCGTAGAGCGCCGTGCCGTCGAACCAGCCGAGACCGTGTTCGTCGGTCGGGAAATGGGCTGGCACCCAATCGAGGATGACGCCGATGCCGACCTTGTGGCAGCCGTTGACGAAGCGGGCGAAACCCTCCGGCTCGCCGAAGCGGGCGGTCGGCGCATAGAGCCCGGTCGTCTGGTAGCCCCAGGAGGGATCATAGGGATGCTCGGTAATCGGCAGGAACTCGATATGGGTGAAGCCCATGTCGACGCAGTAGGGGATTAGACGGGCGGCAAGCTCGTCCCAGGAGAGGAACGAGCCATCGTCGCGCCGCTGCCAGGAGCCGGCATGAACCTCGTAGATCGAGATCGGCTGACGACGCTTGTCGGTTTCGCTCCAGTGCTTCAGATGCGCTGCGTCGTCCCATTCCTGCAGCAGCTCGGATGCCGCGACCGAGGCCGTCTGCGGGCGTAGTTCGCTGCGTCGGGCGAAAGGGTCGGCCTTTAGCGGCAACAGCACACCGTCGTGGCCGCGGATTTCGAATTTGTAGGCGACACCGGTCGGAACGTCAGGAGCGAAGATCTCCCAGATACCGGCGCTGGAGCGGAAGCGCATTACATGGCGGCGACCATCCCAGCCATTGAAGTCACCGACAACCGAGACACGCTGAGCATTCGGCGCCCAGACGGCGAAATGGATCCCCTGCGCGCCCTCGTGCTTGATCCAGTGTGCGCCCATCTTGTCGAAGAGGCGCAGATGGGAACCTTCCCGCACGTAATAGTCATCCATCGGGCCGAGGACGGGTCCGAAGCTGTAAGGGTCGGTCACCGCCCATTCGGCATCGCCGCGTCGCGCGCGATAGCGCACCGGCTGCTGCTTCGTCACCGAAACCTCGCCGGCGAAAAAGCCGTCAGAATGCTGCTGCTTCAATTCGCCGATGACGCTGCCATCGAGCGCCATCGCGGTCACCTCTTCGGCGCCCGGAATGAAGCAGCGGGTGACGTAGGCGTTTCCCGATTTGTGAACGCCGAGAACGGCGAAGGGATTGGAATGCGACCCTGCGAGGATTGCCGCTATCTCGTCTGCCGAAATCTCCCAGGGAAGTCTGACTTCAGGGGTGGCTTTCGGCGCTTTCATCCGGCTCTCCAGATTTCCTTGGCATATTGCCGTATCGTGCGGTCGGATGAGAACCAGCCCATCCGAGCCGTGTTGCAGATCGCTTTCTTGTTCCACGCCGACGGATCGGTCCAGAGCTGGTCGATATCGCGCTGCGCCTGCGCATAGGCATCGAAATCGGCCGCCACCATGAACCAGTCATGCGCGTAAATGCCTTCGATCAGCGCCGCGTATCGGCTTCGATCGTCGTGCGAGAAGACGCCGGAACTGATGGCCTGGAGTGCCTGAGACAGTTCACGCGACGCTTCGATGATGGCGCGGGGATTGTGGCCATCTGCACGGGCGGCGGCGACTTCGTCGGCACGCAGGCCGAAAATGATGATGTTGTCCTCGCCGACATGGTCGCGCATCTCGACATTGGCGCCGTCGAGTGTCCCGATCGTCAGCGCGCCGTTCAGCGCGAACTTCATGTTGCCGGTGCCCGATGCTTCCATCCCAGCAGTCGAGATCTGCTCAGACAGATCGGCGGCCGGCACCATGACCTCGGCAAGGGAAACGTTGTAGTTCGGCACGAACACGACCTTCAGCAGGCCGCGGACGGCCGGGTCGTTGTTGATCGTGCGGGCGACGTCGTTGATCAGTTTGATGATCAGCTTGGCGTTATGGTAGCTCGGCGCCGCCTTGCCGGCGAAGAGCTTGACGCGCGGCACCCAGTCCAATTCTGGATGTGAGCGGATCTGGTCGTAGAGCGCGACTGCTTCGATAATGTTGAGCAGCTGCCGCTTGTACTCGTGGATGCGCTTGATCTGGATATCGAACATAGCCGACGGATCGAGTTTGATGCCCATGCGGCTGGCGACGAGATTGGACAAGGCCACCTTGTTGGCGCGCTTCACCGCCGCGAACTTCTCCTGGAAGCTTGCATCATTCGCGAACTTGTCGAGCGGCTTCAGCTTTTCGGCGTCATCGAGGAAGTCGTCGCCGATCGTTTCGCGGATCAGCGAGGTCAGGCCGGGATTGCACTGCTGCAGCCAGCGGCGCGGCGTGATGCCGTTGGTCTTGTTGTTGATGCGGTCGGGATAGAGCTTATGCAGGTCGGCAAAGACGGTGACCTTCATCAGGTCGGTGTGCAGAGCCGAAACGCCGTTGATCGAATGAGCGCCGACGAAGGCGAGATTGCCCATGCGTACACGGCGCTCGCCGCTTTCCTCGATCAGGGAAATCGAGCGGATTTCCGTTTCGGAGAAGGTCTTGGTCTTGCGCGCCTCCAGCAGCACCTTGGCGTTGATCGCGTAGATGATCTGCATATGCCTCGGCAGCAGGCGCTCGAACAGTGGGATCGGCCAGCTTTCCAGCGCTTCCGGCAGGAGGGTGTGATTGGTGTAGGCGATCGTGCCGCGGGTGATGTCCCAAGCCTGGTCGAAGTCGAGACCATGCACGTCGCACAGCAGGCGCATCAGTTCCGCGACCGAGACCGCCGGATGCGTGTCGTTCAGTTGGACCGCCACCTTGTCGGGCAGCGAGGTGAAATCGTCATACTGCTGCAGGTGACGGCGCAGGATGTCCTGCAGCGAAGCGGAGGAGAAGAAGAATTCCTGGCGCAGGCGCAGTTCCTGGCCGGCCGGCGTCGCGTCGGCGGGATATAGAACGCGCGTCAGGCTTTCGGCCTTGTTGCTCTCACGCAGCGCGCCGATATGGTCGCCGGCGTTGAAGGCGTCGAGCAGGATCGGGTCGATCGGCTGCGCGGACCAGAGGCGCAGCGTGTTGACGCGCTTGCCGCGCCAGCCGACCACCGGAGTGTCGAAGGCGGCGGCGATGACACGCTCGGCGGGTTTCCACACATAGCGCGGCTCGCCCTCGGGGCTATTGACCACGTCGACGGTGCCGCCGAAGCCGATTTCGTAAGCGCTCTCGCGACGCTCGAATTCCCAAGGATTGCCGTGCGCCAGCCAGCTTTCCGGCAACTCCACCTGCCAGCCATCGGCAAGCTGCTGCCGGAAAAGACCGTGGACGTAACGGATACCGTAGCCATAGGCCGGGACATCGACGGTCGCCATGCTTTCCATGAAGCAGGCGGCGAGACGGCCAAGGCCGCCGTTGCCAAGAGCGGCGTCAGGCTCGAGGCCGGCGATGACAGAGACATCGACGCCGAGCGAGGCGAGCGCGTCGCGAACCTGTTCCATGAGGCCGAGGTTCGAGACGGCGTCGCGCATCAGGCGGCCGATGAGGAATTCGAGGGAGAGGTAGTAAACGCGCTTGTCGCCTGTTGCGTAGACCTTGCGGGTCGACTCCATCCACTTGTCGATGATGCGGTCGCGTATGACGAGGATGGTCGCCGTCAGCCAGTCATGCGGCTTGGCGACCTTCGCATCCTTGCCGATGCGGTAGGTCAGGCGTTCGATGATTTCTTCGGCGAGAATTTCTGGCTTGGAGCTGCGCGGCGCGGGGGAGGGGATTGTCGGCTTCGAAACGGTGTTCATCGTCAGTCCTCGCCAATTCTGTTTGGTTTCAGTACGTTATGCCAATTTCAATCGGTTTGCCGCGCACTAAACACGCAGTTTATGCATCGTTACAACGCACTTGCAACAAAGGAATTACCCAAACGAAAAAATTGCCGAGGCTTGGCGCTCCGCTGCGGAAAGAGCTTGATTTCAATCGGTTTTCCGAATTTGATATGCGCGTTTTTGCAGGCAAACGAAAAGCCGCTCCGGTTTGTTCCGGGGCGGCTTTTGTTGTTTGCGGGTCTTTGCTGTTACCAGTTCGTCAGGCGGGTCGCGAGCTCGTCGCCTTGGCGGCCATGGCCCAAGTCCGCAACCAGCTGAGCCATGCTATTGGGCTGATAGGCGTTGCTCGGGGTGGTCCCGCAGGAGGCAAGGAGGTCCTTGACCTTTTGCGGCACCATGAACGCCACGGTAAAGATCTGAATTCTATCGGCTATTCAATTATCCCAACGGAATGACATCCACGGCCTGGACAGCGCGTTGGCCGCCGTAGCTCTTCAGCACGCCGATGACCGGGGCGACGTCGGCGTAGTCGCGGCCATAGGCAACGACGATGTGGTCGGTGCCGGCCGGGATGTTGTTCGTCGGATCCAGTTCGACCCAGCCGATCGTTTCGCCGCACCAGACCCTGACCCACGCATGCATGGCGTCCGCCCCCTCCAGCCGTTCCTTGCCGGGCGGCGGGATGGTGCGCAGGAATCCGGAGACATAGCCTGCGGGAATGCCGAGGCTGCGTAGCGCAAGGATCATGACATGGACGAAGTCCTGGCAGACGCCGCGCTTTATTTGGAAGGCTTCAAGCGGCGTCGTATCGACGGTCGTCGCTTCGGCATCATAGGTGAAATCCAGATGGATTTTCGCGCATAGCGCAGTGGCGATCTGCAGCACGGTCCATGACGGTTCGGCGCAGGCCTTCGCATAGTCCGAGATCGCGCGTGTGTCCGAAAGGCGGGGGCTATTGCCGAGGAAATGATGCGGGGCGTCGGGCTTCAGCGACCAGACGCCTGCGACCTCATTCGGAAGCTTTGCGAGCACGGGGGAAAAATCCGCTGCGATCGAATGGCTCTCCACCTGCACGCGGGCATGCATGCGGATATCCAGCTTTTCATGCGGCGCGCGCAGCATGAAGGAAGTCGCGGGGTGCTCGAAGAAATCGACGAAGTGCGCCTGTTCATCCGGCGTCGGCGAAACCTTGATCGAGCCGGCCACCAGCCGTTGCCGGTTCGGCAGCGACAGCGGCATCAGCCGCATGATGTGGCGGGCGCCAGAGGCCGGCGTGTCGTAGATGTATCCCATGTGCAGCGAGAGATCGTAAAGCACCTGGGTCATCCGAGATATGTGTGGGCAAGGAGGTCGGACAGATGCTCCAGCTCGCGTTCGAGGCGGCGGTAGACATCGACGCTCATCGTCTCCGGCGTCATCACGGCAAGGCCGGAGTGCAACCGCATCGCTTCGCGATAGAAGGGCGACATCTGGCCGTTGACGAGTGCGTTCGGGAGCTGCTCCACCTCGCGGTGGATCTCGTTCATCTGGAAAAGAATTGAGCGTGGATTGAGCGGATCGAGCGCGAGCAGATCGGTGACCGTGAGGCGAGCGGTGTTGACGTTGTAGCGGCGGCGATGGGTCATGACGCTGTCGCCGATCTCCAGCAGCATGTCGAGCGCGCCATCAGGGGCGTCCGGCCCTGACATGTGCCCGAGCAGCCGTGTCATGTGCAGCCCGCGCTCGATATGGCGGCCGAGCGAGAGGAAACGCCAGCCGGTGAAGCGATACATGTTTTCGTGCACCAGACCGGCGAAGCCCGCGAGCTTGCGCAGCAGAATCGTCATCGCGTGGCTTGCATCGTCGCCGGGAGAAATCGTCTCGTGGAACCGTCGCGCCGTCTTGGCGAGATCAGTGAGCGCCAGCCAGCCATCCGGCGAGAAACGGTCGCGAATGTTGCTGGCGGAATAGACGGCGCTGTCGATGTTGCGCATTAGCGTATCCGGGACTGCTTCCTCGGTGTCGATATCGACGGCGGCCAGATAGGCTGTCACGTCGGCCAACAGGGGCTGGTTCGGATCGGCGGCTTCCGCAAAGCGGGCGTGCCAGGCGCGCAGGATGCGCAGCGCCCCTTCGGCGCGCTCGATGTAGCGGCCGAGCCAGAAGAGATTGTCGGCCGCGCGGCTCGGCAGGCTGCCCGGCATGTTGCGGGTGAAGCTGCCTTCCGCCGGCAGCAATGTGTGCTGCTCCACCGGCTTGTCGCTGACGATCCAGACGTCGGCGGCGGCACCACCCGATTGCATGGCGATGGCCGAAACGTCGTCGCTGCCGCCGATGCGGGCAAAACCGCCCGGCATGATCTGCCAGCCATTGGCCGTACGGGCGGCGAAGACGCGTAGCGACATCGGCCGCGGCGTCAGCTTGCCGTCGATCCAGGCCGGGGTCGTCGATAGCGTTACGACTTCCTGCCCGGCAAGTTTGGCGCCGTCGGAGTTCAACCAATCGCCGATCGAATCCTTGGTCGTGGCGCGCAAGGTCGAGCCGAGCACGGATTCGCCCCTGTCATCGAAGAACGGTGCGCGCGAATAGGCCGGACCGATCACCATCTTTTCGATGTTGGCCGCCACATGTTCGCGTTCGCCCTTCTGGCCGCACCACCAGGTCGCGATCGAGGGGAGCTTCAACTCTTCGCCAAACAGACGACGACAGATGGTCGGCATGAAGGCGAGCAGCGCGCGTGTTTCAATGATGCCGCTGCCGAGTGCATTGACGATGGTCACGCTTTCGGCGCGCAGAGCCTCGACGAGGCCGGGCGTGCCGATATGTGAATTCTGGTTCAGTTCCAGTGGATCCGAATAGGCCGAATCGAGGCGGCGCCAAAGCACGGTGATCGGCTTCAGGCCCGACACGGTGCGGACCATCACCTTGCCGTTGACGACAGCCAGGTCTTCGCCCTCGAGCAGCATGAAGCCGAGATAGCGGGCGATATAGGCGTGCTCGTAATAGGTTTCGTTGGCGGGGCCCGGCGTCAGCACGGCGATGCGGTCGTCGCCGCTGTGCTTCATGCCCTGCAGCGCATCGCGGAAGGCGCCAAAGAAGGAGGCGAGGCGATGAACCGGCGTCTCAGCGTATATATCGGAGAAGGCGCGGGTCGTCGCCACGCGGTTTTCAAGCGCAAAGCCGGCGCCAGACGGCGCCTGCGTACGGTCAGCGAGGACCCACCAGTTTCCATCAGGACCGCGGCCGATCTCGAAGGCGCAGAAATGCAGGTAGTGACCGCCGGCCGGGGTGACGCCGACAAGCGGACGCTGGTATTCGGGGTTGGCAGCGATCAGGGCCGGTGGCAGCACGCCCTCCGCGACAAGGCGATTTTGGCCGTAGACGTCGGCAACGATCGCTTCCAGCAGGTCGGCGCGCTGGACGAGCCCAGCCGAGACCGCCTCCCATTCGCGCGCATCAATGAGGACCGGAACGTGCGAGAGGGGCCAGGAGCGCTCGGCGCTTCCGGTGCTGCCGTAGGCTCGGTAGAAAACGCCGGCGTCGCGCAGGTAACGGTCGGCGCGGGTGAAGCGTTCGGTCAGCTCCTTTTCGGGCATTCCGCTCAGATGCGAAAAGAAGCGCTGCCAGACCGGGCGGATGGCGCCGTTGGTGTCGACCATCTCGTCGGCGACGCCGGGCAGAGGAGTATAGTCAAGCACGGCATCGTTTCCGGTGCGGATCGCTGGCTCTTCCCTCAGTTCTGCCGTCGGTTTCTTGCCCATTTCGCCCTAGTGCTTAGATTCCCACCGGTCGTCGAAGATCGAGCGTCAGCGGGAATTCCGGTGAAACTGTCTCGGCACGCGGAATGAATGCGCCTGCCGTATGCCCCCACGGCTCGAATCGCGCCAGCCGTCTCGCTTCCGCTTCGTTACCATTGACCGGGAAGGTCTCATAGTTACGCCCGCCCGGATGGGCAACATGATAGATGCAGCCGCCGATCGAACGCTTCGACCATGTATCATAAATGTCGAAGGTGAGCGGCGTATTGACCGGCAAAACCGGGTGCAATCCCGACGCAGGCTGCCATGCCTTGAAGCGAACGCCAGCGACCGAGACGCCCGCCGTGCCGGTCGAGCTCAACGGAACCGTGCGGCCGTTGCAGGTCACGGTGTAGCGGGAGGCATTGCTGGTTTCCAGCCGGACCTGCAGGCGCTCTACGGAGCTGTCGACATAGCGGACCGTGCCGCCGATCGCGCCCTCCTCGCCCATGACGTGCCAGGGTTCCAGCGCCTGCCGCAGTTCGAGCTTAGAGCCTTCGTATTCGACCTCGCCACAGAAGGGGAAGCGGAATTCAAGCTGTGCCTTGAACCATTCCGGGCTGAGGTCGAAGCCATTCTGCTTGAGGTCGCCGAGCACGTCGAGGAAATCGGCCCAGATGAAGTGCGGCAGCATGAAGCGGTCGTGCAGCGACGTGCTCCAGCGCACGAACTTGCCGTCCGCAGGGTGCTGCCAGAAGCGGGCGATCAACGCGCGGACCAGCAGTTGCTGGGCAAGCGACATACGTGCGTTCGGCGGCATTTCGAAACCGCGGAATTCGACGAGGCCGAGCCGTCCGGTTGGGCCATCCGGCGAAAACAGCTTGTCGATGCAGATCTCGGCGCGGTGCGTGTTGCCAGTGACGTCGGTCAGCAGATTGCGGAACAGCCTGTCCACCAGCCAAGGGAGGGGTTGCGCGCCGCGACCCGGCGCGGGGACCTGGGCGAGCGCGATTTCCAGTTCGTAGAGGCTGTCGTGACGGGCTTCGTCGATGCGCGGCGCCTGGCTGGTCGGGCCGATGAACATGCCCGAGAACATGTAGGAGAGCGAGGGATGGCGCTGCCAGTGCAGTACCAGGCTCTTCAACAGGTCAGGGCGGCGCAGGAAGGGGCTGTCGCCCGGATTGGCGCCACCAACGACCACATGGTTGCCCCCGCCGGTACCGGTGTGGCGCCCGTCGATCATGAACTTGTCGGTGCCGAGGCGGCTTTGGCGGGCTTCCTCGTAGATCGTCATCGTAATGTCGACGCAATCCTGCCAGTTGGAAGCGGGATGGATATTGACCTCGATGACGCCGGGATCGGGGGCGACGCGGATGACATTGATGCGCTCGTCCTGCGGCGGCGAATAGCCTTCGATATGGACGGGCAGGCCGAGTTCGGTCGCTGCATTCTCCGCGGCGGCGATCAGTTCGAGATAGTCCTCGATGCGCTCGACCGGCGGCATGAAGACGCAGAGCCTGCCGTCGCGCGGTTCGACCGAGATTGCGGTGCGCACGGCGCCGCCGATCTCGCCGACGGTTTGCTCAACGCGGTTCTGGCTGCTGTCGTCGCTGTGGCGGGAGGCTTCCGGCATGGCGCGGCCGGATGGCACGAAGACTTCGGGCAGCGGATTGCGCGGAATCGACGGGTCGGCGGGGTGGATATAGGGGAAACGCGCCGGCGGCACATAGGGCAGGGTGCCGAGGGGCAGGCGATAGCCGACGGGGCTGTCGCCGGGAACGAGGAAGATCTTGCCGCGGCGGGTCTTCCATTTTTCGCTGACCCAGCGCGTGCTAGAGGCGCGCGCGTTCCAGGCCTGCACCGGCAGGATGTAGCCGGTCGGTACGGTCAGGCCGCGTTCGAAGACGCGGGCGATGCGGCTGCGCTCTTCCGGGTCCTTCAGCTTGGAATTGGATGGGTCGACGTTTTCGGGCAGGCTGCCTTCCTTCATGATCCATTCGGCTGGATCCTCGTAGGCGGGCAGCACCATGTCGGTCTCGATCGCCAGTTCCCTGGCGATGGCATTCAAAAGGTTGGCGGCGTCATCTGCCTTTGCACCGGTGTCCTTGCCCTCGCCGGCGATCAGCTCCGGGTTCTGCCAGATCGGCTTGCCGTCCTTGCGCCAGTAGAGTGAGAAGGTCCAGCGCGGCAGGCTTTCGCCCGGATACCACTTGCCCTGACCGTAATGCAGGAAGCCGCCGGGAGCGAAGCGCTCGCGCAGTTTGCGGATGAGGACATCCGCCTTCTCGCGCTTGGTCGGGCCGACGGCGGCAGTGTTCCACTCCTCGGATTCGAAGTCGTCGATGGAAACGAAGGTCGGCTCGCCGCCCATGGTCAGGCGGACATCCCCGGCCTGCAGGATGCTATCGACCTTGGCACCGAGCTCGTTGAGCTCCTTCCAACTTTCGTCGGAGAAAGGCTTGGTGATGCGCGGGTGCTCAGCTACCCGCGAGACCTTCATCTCGAAGGCGAATTCGGTGTTGGCCTCGCCGTAAAGCGCGCCTGATATCGGCGCGGCATTTCGGTAGTGCGGGGTGGCGGCGAGCGGTATGTGGCTTTCGCCGGTGAGCAGGCCAGACGTCGGGTCGAGGCCGACCCAGCCGGCGCCGGGGAGATAGACCTCGCACCAGGCGTGCAGGTCGGTGAAATCGACCTCGGTGCCGGAGGGCCCGTCGAGCGCCTTCAGGTCGGGGGTGAGCTGGATGAGATAGCCGGAGACGAAGCGGGCGGCGAAGCCGAGATTGCGCAGGATCTCGACCAGCAGCCAGCTCGAGTCGCGGCAGGAGCCAAGCGCCAGCTTCAGCGTTTCCTCCGGCGTCTGGACGCCGGGCTCCATGCGGATGACGTATTCGACGTCGTTCTTCAGCCGCGCATTCAACCCTACGATGAAGTCGGTGGTCCGCATGGGAGTGCGGTCGATGCCGGCGAGATAGGCAGCCAGCGCCGGCTCCACCGGCTGCGGTTGCATGTAGATCTTCAGGTCGTCCCTGATCTCCTCGGGATAGGAGAAGGGCCACATCTCGGCGCTCTCCTCGATGAAGAAATCGAAGGGGTTATAGACCGTCATGTCGGCGACGAGGTCGACCTCGATCTTGAACTCCGTCACCGGGTCAGGGAAGACGTAGCGGGCCAGATAATTGCCGTAGGGATCCTGCTGCAGGTTCACGAAATGGTTCGACGGCGAAACCTTCAGCGAATGGCTGATCACCCGCGTCTTGGAATGCGACGCTGGCTTGAGGCGTATGATCTGAGGTCCGAGGCGGACCGGCTTGTCGTATTTGTAATGCGTCAGGTGATAGATGCTGGCTTTGATCGACATGGACGGCCTTATCCGCTGCCGTATCGTTGTACGGCATTTGCTGTTCCCGAAGGGTAGTGTGTGCAATGCAGCGAAAGAATGCAAGGCGGTAAGGCCGAGCCGGCTAAGCCTTTACGTCGCCTTCGCAAACGTCACGGAGGCCGTGAGACCCCTGCCATGTGCGCCGGGCTCCAGCGTCAGCGATGCGTTGAAGAGGCCGGCGATTTCCTCGACGATCGGCAGGCCAAGCCCGGCGCCCGGCGCGCCGGAGTTGCTGCCGCGCGAGAAGCGCTGCCGGACGGCCGCGAGCTTCTCTGCGGGAATGCCGGGGCCGTTGTCCTCGACTTCGAGGCGGACGGCATCGTCGGTCTCGGATATCCGAACGGTCACCTCAGCGCCCTTGCCGGCATAGGCGATGGCGTTTCCGGCAAGGTTGCGCAAGAGTTCGCCGATCAGCAGCGGCTCGGCACGGACGAGGGCAGGGCGGTCGCCTTCGAAGCCGAGGTCGATGCCGGCCTCGGCGGCGGTCGGGATAAGTTCTCCGGTGATGTCCTGGGCAATGGCTGTCAGGTCGATCGACGATGCGGTCAGCGCCTCCTTCGCCGTTGCAGCGTCGATTTTCGCCATCAGCAGTAATTGCGCGAGGATGCGTTCGGCATGGGCGACGGCCTGATCGCCTTTCAGGGCGGAGCCCTGCGCTTCGGCCAATGTGCTCGCGCGAGCGGAGAGGGCGAGCTGCGTGCGGATGATCGCAAGCGGCGTGCGCAGCTGGTGGCTGGCGTTGCCGGTGAAGTTACGAAGTGCATCGAGCGCCGATTGCAAGCGGACCATGAAGCCGTTGACGGTATCGACGAGCGGCTGGACCTCGCTTGGTACTGCCTGTTCGATCGGGTGCAGGTCGTCGGGACTGCGTTCGCCGATCGCATCGCGCAGCTTGTACAGCGGACGGAGCGCGACCGTGACCGAGATCCAGACGATGACGGCGGCGCCGGCGATCATAAGGGAGAGACGCAGCGCCGAGCGGAAGAGGATGGCGCGGGCGAGCTGACGGCGGGCGATCGTGGTTTCGGCAACGGTCACGGCGAAGGGGACGGAGCGAATGCCTGTTGAGGCTGACCGCTTGAGGGTTGCGACACGGATCGGTTCGCCGCGGAAGGTATCATCGGCAAAGCCTGCCGTGTCGCCTACGGTTTCGGCGAGGACCGGAAGCGCCTGATAGCCGGTGATGAATTTTCCGGGCGGTCCGTCGACGCGATAGAAGACACGGTCCTGCGCGGCCGATGTCAGCATCTCAAGGGCCACATAGGGGATGTCGACCTCGAGAGTGCCGTCTTCCGCCACGACCACGCGTTCGGCGATGGCGAGTGCCGAGCCGGCCAGCACGCGGTCCGAAACGATGTTGGAGGTCTGCACCGCTTCGCGATAAGTGTCCGCGAGCGCGACCATGCCGATGATGGCGGTCGAGATCAGCAGCCAGAACAGGAGCCTTCGTCGGAGCGAATAGGCCGTTGTCATGAGGCCTCTGGCAGTTTGTCGAGATAGTAGCCAATGCCGCGCGCAGTCCTCACCGTCAGCCCATAGGGCGACAGGCGCTTCCTGAGGCGGCTGACATATTGCTCGATGGCATTGGCCGAGATGTCGTCGTCGAAGGCGGTCAGCGACTGAATGATCGCTTCCTTGGCGACAACCTTGCCGGCGCGCATGAAGAGGATTTCCAGCAGGCCGAGTTCGCGGGCGGGAATGTCGAGCGGCGTCGAGCCGGCGGAGAAGGCGCGTGAATTTAGATCGAGTGAAAGGCCGCCGAAACTGACAGTCGCCGAATGCAGACCCGCCTGGCGGCGCAGGAGCACGCGGACGCGGGCCTCGAATTCGGAGATATCAAAGGGCTTGATAAGGTAGTCGTCGGCACCAAGATCGAGACCCTTGACGCGCTCTTCCGGCGTGCCGCGCGCCGTCAGGATCAGGACTGCCGACTGGTTCTGCCTGGCGCGCATGGCGCGCAGCACCTCGAGGCCATCCATTTCCGGCAGGTTCAGGTCGAGCACGACGAGATCGAAATTCTCGGCCGCCGTCACGGCATTGGCGGAGGCGCCGTCATGCACGACGTCGACGGCATGGCCGGTGCCGCGCAGGATGGCCGACAGCCCGTCGGCCAGCGCGGTATTGTCCTCCACCAGTAGAATGCGCACGGATGTTCCCTTTATTTTTGAAAAGGATACAGGGTGGCGCGGCCGATGTCACGGAGGACTGAGCGCACCGCTCGCTGAAGCGAAAAAATAGGCGTCCGCCGCTTGAACCGACCCTAAGGTCATAGCCTATAACAGGTGGCGGAGGGTAAAATGACGGGACAAGACAATGATCATTCCTGGCTGACCGCCGCCGAGTGTGCCGCCCGAATGGGCATCACAGTGCGGGCGCTCCGGCTCTATGAGACGCGGGGCTTGATCAAGCCCCGCCGGACCGGGAAGAACTGGCGTCTCTACGGTGTTTCCGACATCGCTCGGCTGCACGAGATCCTCATGTTGAAGCGTATGGGGCTGAGCCTGGCCCACATCACCCGGCTCCTCGCGGGTCATACAGTTGATCTCGATCGCACTCTTGCCATGCAGCAGGCCGTTCTTGTCGCGTTGCGGGCGCGGGCCGAGGAGGGGCTCACGCTGATCCAAGCATCGCGTCGTCACATTGCGGCGGGCGAGATGATCACGATCCGAGACCTGATCGATATCGCAAGGGAGACCAACATGACTTACGACACCGCTGACGCCGTCGCATGGCGGCGCTACGAGCAGACACGACCGCGCACAGAAATATCGATCGATCCGGCTCTGTATGCCCGCTACGTCGGCAACTATCGTTTTCCTGA
>Ga0102591_1001613_pt1 | contig 29694 bp, 26 predicted proteins | sample AraplaCol_mCL_r2_2_FD_76860 | JGI IMG/M metagenome (GOLD analysis project Ga0102591, IMG submission 76860) | Arabidopsis root microbial communities from North Carolina, USA - plate scrape MF_Col_mCL_r2 (SPADES assembly) (version 2) | ecosystem: Host-associated > Plants > Roots > Endosphere...
GATCCGGATACCGTGGCGGGTGGACGATACGATGGCTGCCTGCTGACCTACGACGACGGCGGCGCGAGCGCGTCCGTCGCCGGTGAGCTCATGAAGGCGCGGGGTATCCGGGGCTGCTTCTTCATCACGACCGGCCGCATCGGCTCGGCCGGATTCGTCGACGCGCCTGCCTTGCGCGCGCTACGCCAGCAGGGCCATCTCATCGGCAGCCATTCGCATACGCACCCGGCGAACATATCGGCGCTCGATGCGTATGCACTGCACGACGAATGGCGTCGCAGTGTGGACACCCTGGAGCAGATACTCGGCGAGCGTGTGCATACCGCATCGGTACCGGGCGGTTTCATGTCGGCGTCCGTGCTGCGTGCCGCGGACGCCACGGGCATCCGCACGTTGTTCACCTCCGAGCCCACCACACGCGAATGGCACAGCGGTTCGTGCGCGGTGCTGGGGCGCTACGCCCTGCTGCGCAGCGATGCACCTGCCACGGCGGTGGCCCTCGCAGTCGGGGAGGGCAGCGCCCGACTCAGACAATGGGCGGCGTGGAACGTGAAGAAGCCACTCAAGCGCTGGGCCGGGCCGGTATACCGGTTCGCCCGCGCGCGCCTCCTGCATGGGCGCGTGCAGACATGATGTCCGGTCGCGCCTGCCTCGCGCAGGCGCGACCCGTTCACTCACCGCTTGCCGATGCCGTTGGCCATGCGGGCCACCCAGCGGTACATGACGAACACCACGAGCGCGAAAGCGATGCCGCCGAGCCATTGGGCGGTCTCGCCGAAGCCCGCGCCGACCAGTGCCAACGGCGCCTGCAGGTTGCTGAAGCCCAGCTTGTCGGCGAAGGCCACGATCGCGGCGATCACCACACCGATGATGCTCTCGCCGACGATGAGGCCCGACGCGAGCAGCACGCCGAGCTGCTTCGTGCTTTCCGGTCGCGCCGCGCGATCGGCGCGGCGATCGAAGTACCAGCCCACGATCGAGCCGACCACCACCATCAACGTGCTCACGGTCGGCAGGTAGATGCCCAGGCCGACGGCCAGCGGCGGGATACGCGCGTTTCGGGTGGTGCGCGCCAGGAGCTCGTCGATGGCGATGACCACGATGCCGATGCCGACACCGATCTCGATCAGGCTCCAGTCGATGTTGCCCGTGATCACGCCCTCGGCAAGCGCCGAGATCAGGCCGGCCTGCGGCGCCGGCAGGGCGTGCGGCCCCGCGCCCGCCACGCCGACGAAACCATAGGCCTTGTTGATCAGATCCAGCACCGGCGGAATCACCGCCGCGCCCGCGATCACACCGACGACGAGTGCCACCTGCTGTCGCCACGGCGTGGCATCCACCAGCTGGCCGGTCTTCAGATCCTGCAGGTTGTTGTTGGCGATCGCGGCGACGGTGAAGACGACCGAGGTGATGAACAGCGCGAAGGCCACCAGCGCCTTGCCTTCATCGGGGCCGACGTATGGCTTGACGAAGGCCACCAGCAGCAGCGCGGCGCAGATCACCACCAGAATGCCCACGCCCGACAGGGGACTGTTGGAGGAGCCGATGAGGCCGGCCATGTAGCCGCACACCGTCGATACGAAGAAGCCCATCAGCACCACGAAGGCCACGCCACCGATGGCCAGCACGCCGACGTGTGCGCCGAGTCCGGCCGTGTTGCTGAAATAGCCCAGCAGCCAGGCGATGGGAATGAAGCAGCCGATCGTGACGAGGCCGACGACGCCGATCGGGATGTCGCGCTCGGTGCGCGGCAGGGTGTCGGCGTTGCCGGCCTTGCGCACCCTTGCGGCGGCCATGGCGGAACTCAGTCCGGTGATGACGGGCTTCACCAGCTTGGCCAGCGTCCAGATGGCGGAAACGCCGATCGCGCCCGCGCCGACATAACGCACCTTCTGGCTCCAGGTCGCATTCGCGAGATCGGACAGCGGCTGCGACAGGTCGCCGAGCGCGGAGAAGTGCGGTACGCCCCAGCCCCAGCCGATGATCGCGCCGACCAGCATGGCGATGCCGACCGAAATGCCGACCAGATGCCCGATGGCGAACAGCGCGAACGACAGGCCGAAGTCGAAGCCGCTGACGCCACCCCTGTCGTTGACGCGGAAGTAGCGCACGAAGTCGCTGGCGAATACCTGCGTGGCCACGATCACCGCGAACACGGCCGATACGATGGAACCCCACAGCACGGCGAGCAGGCCGGCCCGGCCTTCTTCCACACTGTCAGCGTTCGCGTCGTCGCCGCTGCCCACCTTCAGTACTTCGGCGCAGGCGATGCCTTCGGGGTAGGGCAGGTCGGAATTGGTGACCAGCGCGCGGCGCAGCGGGATGGAATACATCACGCCGAGGATGCCGCCCAGCGCGCACACGGCGAACGATGTCCAGAAAGGGAAGTCCGCCCACCAGCCGATCATGATCATGCCCGGCAGCACGAAGATGATGGAAGACAGGGTGCCCGCCGCCGAGGCGATGGTCTGCACCACGTTGTTTTCCTGGATGGTGGAATCCTTGAACCCGCGCAACAGGGCCATGGAAATCACGGCCGCCGGAATCGAGGTGGCGAACGTCAGGCCGGCCTTCAGGCCGAAGAACACGTTGGCGGCGGTGAACACCACCGTGATGATCACGCCGAGGACGAGGCCGCGAACGGTCAGCTCCTTGCGATGGTCCGATGGGGGAAGATTTCCGCTCAAAGTCGTCCGTCCTGTGATGGTCCCTGGTGTCCGCATCGAGGCGTGCGGAGGCGTCGAGCCCGCCACTCGTGCGGCAGGTCAGGCCGTAGGGTTGCCCGATTCGGTGGGAATCGCAATGGGGCGGTGCGAACCATGGGCATATTCGACAAGACCCGGCGAGCCAAGGCGGCGCCGAATGGCGGAGGTCCGCAACCGGCGGGCCGCCAGCCAGGAGAAGGGTCATGAAAGGTCCGTTTCTCGCGCGCGCTCTTCCGCGGGTCCTCACGTGGTCGGCGCTGGCGTGTGCCTTCGCCGCAGGTCAGGCGCTGGCGGCCGACGACGAGACCTCCGTCAGTCCCGTCGTGAAGATCAACGAGGCGGCGAAGACGACGCCGATCACGGTGACGCCGTTGCGTGGCTCGCTCACCATGCTGTCCGGCTCCGGCGGCAACATCACCGTACTCGACAGCCCCGAAGGCAAGCTGATGGTCGACGCCGGTATCGCCGTGTCGCAGCCGCGCGTCGAGCAGGTGCTCGACGCCATCAGCCACCGACCCATCAGGTACCTCATCGACACCCACTACCACTGGGACCACACCGACGGGAACCGCTGGGTGTCGAAGGCGGGCGCGACGATCGTCGCCACGGCTGGCACCGTCAAGCGCGTGTCCACCAGCACGCGCGTCGACTTCTGGAAAGCGACCTTCCCGCCGCTTCCCGCGGGGGCCATCCCGTCGGAGGTGCTGACGTCCAACCGCACGTACCATTTCGGCGGACAGACCGTGGAGGTCCGCCTGCTCGTACCGTCCCATACGGACACCGACCTCTACGTGTTCTTCAGAGAGGCGAATGTCGCGTCGCTCGGCGACCTGTTCTGGAACGGGGTGTACCCGTTCATCGACAACCAGAATGGCGGCGGCATCGACGGCATGATCAAGGGCGACGACGCCATCCTTGCGCAACTCGACGACGATGTGATCCTGGTGCCCGGTCATGGCGAGGTCGGCACGAAGAAACAATTGCAGGCCTTTCGGGACATGCTCGTCGGCATCCGCGCGAACGTCGCCGCCCTGAAAGCCCAGGGCAAGTCCGAGGACGAGGTGGTCGCGGCCAGGCCGACCGCGAAGTGGGACGACGTTTACGGCCACTTCGTGATCAACCCGGAGTTCTTTACCCGCATCGTTTACGAGGGGCTGAAGTAGTGGGTGCGCGCGGTGCGGCCACCGCGCGTCATCGGAGGTGGAGGGGGGGGGTTACGTGGCCCTGAGGTAATCGGTATACCCACGTGCGCCGCCCTGGTAGTACGTTTCAGGATCCCCCGAAGACAGAGGGATACCCTGCTGGAAGCGTTCCACGAGGTCCGGGTTCGCGACATAAGGCGCGCCGAACGACACGAGGTCGACGTCGCCTCCAGCGAGCGCGGTTCGTGCGGAAGCCTCGGTGAAGCCGCCGTTCGTCATGATCACGCCATCGTAGAACTTGCGGAAGTGGTGAGCGGTGCCCTCCGCGAGCGCTTGCACCGGCGAACCGTCAAGGTCGCCCGGCGGATGGTAGAACTGCAGGTAGGCGAGCTTCAGCTTCGATACCTCCGAGACCAGATACTCGTAGGTGGGAAGGGTCTGCTCGGTCGGCTGGAACGCGCCTGCGCCGAACGCGGGACTAAGCTTCATGCCGATACGCCCGGGACGCCATTCGGAAATCATCGCTTCCAGAACTTCCAGCGCAAAGCGAGCCCGATTCTCATGGCTACCGCCGTAGCGATCGGTACGCACGTTGAAACGGTCGTGCAGAAATTCGGGAAGCAGGTAGGAGGCGATGCCATGCAGCTCGACACCGTCGAACCCGGCCTCCTGGGCGAGACGGGTCCCGCGGGCGTAATCGCCGATCGTCCGCGCGATGTCACCGAGGGTCATCGCTTTCGGCGTCGGCGATGTCCGGAATCCGTCAGGCGTAAACACGGGCTGTTCGAGGCCAACGGCCGACGGCGCGAGAGGCGGCGCGCCACCGAGTAAATCCGGGTGCGAGGCGGCGCCCAGATGGCCGAGCTGGACGAAAATTCGCCCGCCGGCTTCATGGACCGTGTCGGTGATTCGCTTCCAGCCTTCGGCCTGCTTCTTGTTGAACAGGCCAGGCACGTGAATCGCCCCGATCGCCTCCGTGCTCGGCCACGTGCCTTCGGTCATGATGAGGCCGGCCGATGCGCGCTGACGGTAATATTCGGCCTGAAGCGGCGTTGGCACCAGTTCCGGGTTTTCCGTCCTGGCGCGAGACATCGATGCCATCACGATGCGGTTTGGCAGGTCGATTTCGCCGACCCGGATGGGCTGGAAGAGGATATCGTTCGACGGGTTCATGACTACTCCAGACGTAAATTTCGGGAAAGGCTTTGGCGGTGTTTTCTTCCCGCAGCGCTTCGGCGCCACATGGCGGCGATCGACGCGAATCGGTTCTGCAACACGCGCGGCGTCGCCCGAAGGTCACGAGCGACAGGGTGGCGCGGGCCGACGATGGACTGCCGTCGATTCGTGGCAGAAGAAAGCAGCGCTGGCGGCTGCCAGGAAGGGTAGGGGCGTGCTAGCGTGCATTCCAGTACGTACCATTTGGTAAGTATGAAAAAAAGGCGCGACGCGTATGCGTGAGGTTTCCTTCGACTGCGGTATCGAAGCGGTACTCGACCTGCTTGGCGGCAAGTGGAAGCTCTTGATCGTCTATCACCTGATGCACAAGAATCGATTGCGATTCGGCGAACTGAGACGGCTGGTCGGCAATGTGAGTGAAAAGGTGCTCAGCCAACAGCTCAGGGAAATGTCGGTGGACGGGTTGGTCAACCGTGTCGACTTCGGTACCGTCCCGCCCCGGGTGGAGTACGAGCTGACCCCGTTCGGCAGAGGGTTCGGTCTGAACCTTCAGCCGATGTGCGAATGGGGAGAACAGAACATGGATGAGATCACGGCCATCGCCTCGGCCCGCGCCGTTCGCAACACGTAGCGGCGGCGGTGTCGAATCACTGGCGTCGGTCGCCAGCGACGTCCTGGCCGCAAGCGTCGCGATCCGGTAGCCGGCTCAGCGCCGTGGGAGGACGCGGCATCAGCGTTGCCGGCCAAAAAAGCCGCAGCCGACAAGAACCCATCGGGCCGTGGGGCTAACGTGGCATCGGCCGCCACCCGGCGGCACTGCGACGGGACCAAGCCATGAATCTTCAGCAAGCTGTAAAAAGGGGTTGCCTGAGCCTCGGCGTTGCCGTCGCGATGCACGCGTCGGCGCTTCCCGCTCAGGATGCCGCACGCGGGGCGAAGCCGACCATCGTGCTGGTCCACGGAGCGTTTGCCGACTCCTCGAGCTTCGACGGGGTGATCGGGGAGCTTCTCGCCAAGGGCTATCCGGTGATTGCCGCCTCGAACCCACTCCGTAGTCTCAAGATCGACTCTGACGAGGTGAAGGACATCGTCAACACGGTAACCGGCGACGTTGTGCTGGTCGGGCATTCGTACGGTGGCCAGGTCATCACGGCAGCCGGCTCGGACAAGGTCAAAGCACTCGTGTACATCGACGGGCTGGCCCCTGAAACCGGCGAGAGTGCCGCCGATATCGGGAAGAAATTCCCCGGCGCGACGCTCGGCGAAACGCTGGCACCGCCGGTGCCGCTTACAGACGGGGGCAAGGACCTGTACATCAAGCAGGAGCTGCTACCCGCGCAGTTCGCGGCGGATGTGAATCCAGCCAAGGCCAGGCTGATGGCGGCAGAGCAGCGCCCTGTGACCGAAGCGGCACTCAACGACAAGCTGCAGGGCGAGCCGGCCTGGAAGAAGACGCCTTCTTACTTCGTCTACGGCAGCCTCGACAAGAACATCACGCCGGCGGCGCAGGCGTTCATGGCGAAGCGGGCCAATTCGAAGCGAACCGTCGTCGTTCCGGGCGCATCGCACGTCGTCATGGTGTCGCATCCCGAAGTCGTTGCCCGCCTGATCGTCGAGGCGGCCACGGCGAACCCTTGAGCTTGCCATTGCGAGGGTGATCATCGCCTGTGGTCACCCCTGTGATCGGCGCCTCACCTGGAGTGAAACTCATGAAGCGGAGGCGTTCCATGGGCCTGTTCCTGGCATCGCTTGCCGTCGGACTCTGTGTCGGCATCGTGTACGGTCTTCTCGGCGTCAAGTCGCCCGCGCCTCCGATAATCGCACTCGTGGGCCTTGTCGGCATGCTGGCCGGCGAGGCTGCCGTGTCGTTCGTCAGGGGTCACCCCAACGCACTGGCCAACATGTTTCACAGCAAGACGTTCGACACCAGCGATACGAAGCCCCCGCATCGCGAGTGACCGCCCCGACTGTCCGGTCAGGCGCGCTTGTGACGGCGCCAGACCATCGGGGTAGCGTTCGTCGTCTTCGAGAAGACACGACTGAAATGTGCCTGATCGGCGAAGCCCGTTGCCGACGCGATCTCGGAGATCGCTGCAGTCGTCTCGCACAGAAGCCGTTTCGCCGCTTCGATCCGTTGCTCGATCACCCACTGATGAAGCGTAACGCCGATCGTGTTCTTGAAGAGCCTTGAGAAATGACTGCACGAGATCCCGCAGCTTCGCGAGACATCGGATACACGTATCTTCTCGGTAAGGTTCGCCGCGATGTAGTTGCGTATGCGCTGCTCTTGCCACGCTGCCAGGCGGTCCCGGGATGGCCGGGGATGTACGCAACACTCGCAAAGCCCCAACTGGATGTTGGAAATCACGGCTTCGACGAGGTTCCGGACGATTGGAGCGTGTCCATTGCAATCGAGTTCGATCAGATGTGCCGCGGCACTGCACAGATTGACCAGTATGGCGTGCGTATCCCCTCGGCGGGCCGCGGACGTCGTGGCATGGAGCGATGCCCGGTCGCCGATGTCCGCGGTGGCGAGGAGTCGGCACGGCATCTCGATGGCAAACGCTTCGAACGACGTGTGAGGCATGATCGACCAGTTGTATCGAAGATCGAACACATGGAGCCCGGATCGTGTCGCCGGCAGGATTGGCGCAGGACAGCGATCATGCCATGCATCCACGATCCCGCCGCCGTGCAGCGGGACGATCAGCAATAGCATTCCCGGATTGCTGGCGACCTTGATCTCGCCGCGGCTCGCAGCCGTCTGGCCTAGCACCGATACATGGCAGAACCCCTCGCCGAGGCAGACGCGATGCCTGGAGGTGTCGGCGAAGGTGCATTCGGACTCGAGAACACTTGTTGGATTCGGGACAGGCGTCAGCATGGTCGACTCCGGGCGGAGAACAGGCCGTCCCGTATTCCCGTGCGTGTCACCCGATCATCGATGCGGACCGGCCTGAAGCAACCTGCTTCACGTCGTAACGCCGAGGATGAAACCGTTGGTTACGAAGGGGAACGAGGCGTCCTGTGACCAAAATATCCTCGCACCATGGGGCGCGGACAAGTAGCCGGAAGGATAGAAATGACCGGGCATGGCCGACCGATGCGGCAAAGCGGTTCGTGACCGTTTCCAACAAGTAATCCGGTGGACGCGTGCTATAAGTCGTCAAGCGTGGGTGCGCCCCGAACAGCGCCGTCGGCGCCATGGATCATGTCGGGCACCCTATTGTCGTACAGGGGAGGTCATGACTACCCGGTCATCGGATCGAACGCCGCTCGCGTGCCGCCTCGTCACTTGCCTTGTCGCAGTCTTCGCCACGGCGGCGGTCTTCGCCCGCTCGCCTGCCGCGGCTGAGGAGGTCGAACGGACGACAGGCGTCGTGCCGGAGTCGATCGCGTCGCGCTACGGTGGTCCAGATGCGGAAAACAGGTCGTATGACAGCCTGGTCATCCACTACGATGGGCTGGCGGACCCGATTACGCAATCGCCGCTATACGTCGATCTGGACCAGCTTCGCATCACGAAATTTTCGGCGAAAGAGGGCGCTCCCGTCTTTCCCACCGCGCTGCAGCAGTCTGCCGACGGAACGCTATGGGTGGCGTCTCAGAACGGTCTTGCCCGCTTCGATGGCATGACGTTCGATCGTTCTCCGGGAAACGGCCTTCCCAGCCCCGTCGTCATGAGCCTATTTTCGGGACGGGGCGACGAACTCTGGATTGGCTACACGTTTGGCGGCATTTCGCGGTTAGACGGTGGTGGCGTCCATACGTACGCTCAAGAAGAGCTGCCGAAGGGGTCCGTGCTGCGATTCTCGTACGATGAAGCCGGCAATCTCTTCGCCATGACCACGACCGGGGTCGCGCGGCTTCTTGGCGACCATTGGAGGCAAGTGACCGATGCCGACGGATACAGCGGCAAGAACCCTCGATGGATCGGTACATATGCCGGTCGCCTCTGGATCGTGGACGAGGAGGGAGCCTTTCGGTACCGCGTCGCCGACAACCGCTTTGAACGCGTTGGACAGGACATTCCGGAGTCGCCCGACGCCCCTGTTCCGTACCGGATCATGTCGAGACGATCTTTCGAATACAACGGGCAGGAAAGGCTGATCGACCGCTCTGGCGCCGTATGGTCACGTTCATCGGAAGGTACGCAACGTTATCGCTGGATCGTCGAGGGGGCGACCTGGCGTCGGACGAGTACGGAACGCCTGGTCACACCCGACAATAAGCAGAACAGAAACGGATTGTTCGTCGACAGAGAGGGCAACGTCTGGCTCACAGGAGGCTGGGGTCTCATGCAAGCCACGGCCACGAAATTCACGCCGCTGCGGGTTGGCTCCGCGAGCGCGAAGGACACGACGGATGATCCCGTGGTCATGGGAATGGGCCGGAAGGGGCGCCTATGGTTCGGGGGCACTCATCCTGGCGTGCGGTTGCCCGGGGAGCCGCTGACCGAAATACCCGAACTGGGAAGCTACGTCGGCTGCATTACCGAGACGGCCGACGGCACCGTCTGGGCGGTGAGCGACACCGGTGTGAGGGCGAAAAAAGAGGGCAACGTACGGTTCTTCCCTTCCGACCCTGCGAAAGAGTTCGGAAGAAACTGCCAGAGCATCGTGCCGGACTCGATGCAGGGAACCTGGATCTCGATTGCGAAGGCGGGTGTTTTCACCCTCGAGGATGGCAGGTGGGTGGAAGCCAGTACACGCAATGGCTTGCCTGCCGGCCCCGCGATACGGCTCGTCGAAGACCCGCAGAGGCGCCTTTGGCTGACCTATCCCAGAAACCGCATCGCCATGATCGACGGAGGACATACGACCCTCTGGACCGATACTCAGGGGTTGGACATCGGAAACGTCCTGACGCTCTACGCCGATGGCGATGTGGTGTGGGCCGGGGGAGATACAGGTGTCAGCCACCTCGCCAAGGGCCGATTTCTCCCGCTTCGGGGACAAGGCGGGGAAAGGTTCCGAGGCTGCGCGGGGATCTTGCAGACAAGGACGGGCGAACTCTGGATCAACGCGAGCGACGGTGTTTTCCGGGTATCGGCAGACGAGATCCGACGCGCGCAGGCGGATCCGCGATATCAGGTGGCTTTCGAGCGTTTCGACGAGCGCGACGGGATCGGCAGTCCCCCGCCGCCGCTACGACCCGGGCCGGCGCTACAGCAAGGCGAGGACGGCACCCTGTGGTTCACCGGCGAGAACAGCCTGGCGTTCATTCATCCTGGGCACGTACGACGTAACCCGATTGCTCCGATCGTCTCGATCCGGAGGCTGGTCGCCGAGAACGAAGCGAGAAGAGGAGACGGACCGATCGTTTTCCCGCCTCGCACGCGCTCGCTGTCCATCGAGTACACGAGCGCCATGTTGACGTCGCCCGATCGCGTCCGGTTTCGCTATCGACTGGAGGGCGCGGACGGCGACTGGCACGACGTCGGTAACCGGCGGACGGCCTATTTCACGAACCTTGAGCCTGGCAAGTATCGCTTCTTCGTCGATGCGTTTAACGAAGATGGCGTTCCCAGCCGGCAGAGCGCAGTCGTCACCTTCGGCATCCTGCCAGGCTGGTATCAGACCTGGTGGTTCAAGACATCGATGGTCCTGGGCATCGCCGTCATCGGATTCTTTCTCATTCGATTGCAACTGAGGCGGTCGACGGATCGCGTCCGACTGTTGCTCAACGAGCGAAACGCCGAGCGCGAGCGTATCGCTCGAGATCTTCACGATACGCTGCTGCAGGACTTTCAGGGTCTGTCGCTGCACCTCCAGGCATGGTCCGTGAGTCCCCAGGCTTCGGAGAGCCTGCGCAGACAGATTGCGGGCGCTGCGGACAGCACGGTGACCGCGCTTAAGGTGGGGCGCGCGACGATTCAGCTCCTGCGCGAGGGACCGGTGCCCGATGAGGGTATCGAGCGAGCGATCCGCCTCTGCGCGGAACAAGTCATCGGAGAGGCACCGGTCGCCTTCGATCTTCACGTCGAAGGTGTGCGCCGGCCGCTGGTGCACGCCGCGCAAGAGGAGGCCGTCGCCATCGTTCGGGAATGCATCCGGAACAGCCTTGTGCACGGTGGCGCGTCGCGGATCGACGTTACCGTGCGCTTCACCCGATCGGCCCTCGAAATTTCGGTCGGCGACAACGGCCACGGCTCGTCAGTGGCGCCGCCGGACGAGACGACGTCGACCGGTCATTGGGGCATTATCGGGATGAAGGAGCGCGCCCAGCTGATCGGCGCACGATTCGCTCTGAGCTTCACGGCATCCGGCGCGGTCGCGCGTCTGCGCATTCCGTCGGTCCGCGCCTTTGCGAGACGGGAGCGGTAAAGGCTCGTGGCACGACGAAATAGCCACCTGGATAGTTGTATGCGGCCCTGCCGGCGAGCGAAGCTCCATGAGGAGGTTTTCACGTTCCGGGGCGGAGGAGAGGGGCGTCGTGAATGCTGAACAAGAGACCATTCGTGTTCTGCTGGCCGACGACCATCCCGTCGTCAGGGACGGTCTACGCCTGAACCTGGAGCACGAGCCGGATATCCAGCTGGTGGGGGAAGCGGCCGACGGAGCGGAGTGCGTCGCCAAGTTCGGCGAGCTCCTTCCCGATGTGACACTCATGGACCTGCAGATGCCCAGGCTGGATGGGCTCCAGGCCATCACCGCGATCCGCGAGAAGTATCCGGACGCGGCCATCGTGGTGCTCACCACGTATCCCGGCGACGCACGGATGGAGCGGGCCATGAAGCTTGGCGCACTCTCGTATCTTCTGAAGAGCGCCACGAGAGCCGAGCTCCTTCGGGCGATTCGAGGCGCTGTCGTCGGCGAGCACTATTTCGGTTCGCCTGCGCTCGACGAGGCGGGTCGGCCGGCAGGACCGCCTTTGAGCATTCGCGAACTCAGCGTCCTTCGCCTGGTATCCGTCGGTCATTCCAACGGCGAGATCGCCGAAAGGCTCTTCATTTCCGAGGCTGCGATCAAGGCGCGGATGAAGAGCATCCTGACCAAGCTCGACGCGGTCGACCGAACTCACGCGGTCACGGTGGCGCTGCGGCGAGGCATTCTGGACTGAGCACCGCGCGTCGAATCGTCCCTTTCGACGCGTTGTCCGAGGCGCCAGATATGTCGGAACCTCGGGTCGCGGCCAGCCATGAAGCGGCTAAAAAAGTTCTCGCGGACAATCCCGCGGTGGCCATCGGGCGTAACGTTGATTCCGCCGGTCCGCGCACGCATCGGACACCCCGTACGACGGATCCGTCATCGTCCCAGTCACTTGCCGCCGCGAGCGAGGCGAGTCCACCAACCAGCCGATAGCCAAGCACGATCGGGTCAGGGAGAGCAGTCATGCGACAGTCGACACATGGCGACACCGTAAGGTTGTCGCGCCGCGACATCCTTCGCACAACGGGTCTGGCCGCCGCGGCGGCCACCACCTTGCCACTCATCACCGCGTCGGCCGCGGCGCCCGCCTCGTCGAAGTCGCATGACAGGGTAGGCGCCGGCGTGATCCGGACGAAGGATGGTGTCGATCTCTTCTACAAGGACATCGGAGAAGGGCAACCCATCGTGTTCAGTCATGGATGGCCATTGTCGGCCGACGACTGGGATACCCACATGCTCTTCTTCGCACGCCAGGGCTTCCGGGTGATCGCGCACGACCGACGGGGGCACGGGCGGTCGACGCAAACAGCCGGTGGTAACGACATGGATCACTACGCCGCCGACCTGGCCGCCCTGACGGAAGCGCTGGATCTTCGCGAGGCCATTCACATCGGCCATTCGACCGGAGGCGGGGAGGTCGTTCGCTATGTTGCCCGGCATGGACTGGAACGAACCGCCAAGCTCGTCATCATCAGCGCCGTGCCGCCCGTCATGGTGAAGAAGGCAAGCAATCCCGGCGGTACACCGATCGAGGTCTTCGACGATCTGCGAAAGCAGCTGGAGGCCAACCGTGCCGAGTTCTACATGGCAGTCCCCTCCGGGCCCTTCTACGGCTACAACCGGAGTGGAGCGAAGCCGTCGCAAGGTAACATCCTCAACTGGTGGCGGCAGGGCATGATGGGGGGCGCCAAAGCGCAGTACGACTGCATCAAAGCCTTTTCGGAAACCGATTTCACCGACGACCTGAAGAAAATCGACAAGCCGGCGCTTGTCCTGCATGGAGACGACGATCAGATCGTTCCCTACAAGGACGCCGCCTTGCTGTCGTCCAAACTGCTGCAACACGCAACGCTGAAGATTTATCCGGGGTTTCCGCATGGCATGCCGACGACACATGCGGACGTCATCGACGCGGACATGCTTGCCTTCATCCGCGCGAAGTGACACGCGGATTCAGGGCGTCGCTGGACGTGGCGGCGCGTCTGCAGCCTAGCGCGCTTCAGCTAACCAGAAGGTCCGTAACCGATGATCGCGAAGCGGGCGGTGGTTGAGGATATACGTCGTATCAGCGCGGATACCGTAGCGATCGTTCTGTATTTCGAGCAAGGACGCTTTGCCGAAGCGTCGCTGCGCGCGAACTTCGTGCTCGCCGGGGCCAGACGTGCCGGATTTCGCGGGATACGGGATGCCGCGGCAGCCTTGAAGCTCGCACTGCGTCGCCCCGACCGCGAAACGATCAACGCCGTGGATAGCGGTCTCGCCACGCTAGTGGAAGAGGTGGAGCGTGTATCGAGAGCATTGGATCCGATGATCGGCCGTCCATAGGCCCGCGCCTCCGAGACGAGGCTCGAAACCGAAGGACAGCTCGATCCCTTTCCGTCAGAACCGGCGCATAACGGCGCCTCACTGGAGAAATCATGAAAATCCCAGCTGATCGTCGCAGGCACATGGTGCGCGGTAGCCTAGTCGCCCTTGGCCTTCTGTTCGCTGGCCCCGGCTTCGCTCAAACAGCGAAGCCGGTCAGCCCCGTGGTCAAGATCAACCAGGCCGCGGCTACGGCGCCCATCGTAAGTACCCGACTCCGCGGGCCGTTGACGATGCTATCCGGATCCGGGGGCAACATCACGGTGCTGAACGGTCGGGAAGGCAAGCTGATGGTCGACGCAGGTATAGCGGTGTCCAGGCCACGGGTCGAAGCCGCCCTCAAGGCGATCGGCAGCTCTCCGATTCGCTACCTCATCAACACGCATTATCATTGGGATCACACGGATGGCAACCCATGGGTGCACGAAGACGGCGCGACGATCATCGGCACGGCAGGGTCGGCGAAGCGGGACGCGACCGTGACCCGCGTCGACGATTGGGATTTCACTTTCGAGCCACTGCCAGCCAGCGCACTTCCCAGCGAGATCATCACGAAGGACACGACATATCATTTCGCGGGTCAGACGATCGAGGTCAAGCTACTGGCGCCGTCGCATACCGACACGGATCTCTATGTCCTTTTCAAGGAAGCGAACGTCGCGTCATTGGGGGACCTCTTCTGGAACGGCGTCTACCCCTTCATCGATAATGAAAACGGTGGCGGCATCAACGGCATGATCGCGGCGGACGACGCTATCCTCGCCCAGCTGGACGACAACGTGATCATCGTGCCGGGTCACGGCCCCGTCGGGACGAAGAAGCAGCTGAAGGACTTCCGCGACATGCTGGCCGGCGTCCGCGACAACGTGCTTGCGCTGAAGAAGCAGGGTAAGACCCGAGACGAGGTGATCGCTGCGAAGCCCTCGGCAAAGTATGATGCCGTCTACGGGCACTTCGTGATCGATCCCGATTTCTTCGTGCGTATCGTTTTCGACGGTCTCAGGTGACCCCGCGCATCCAGCGTGCGCCAGGAGAGGATGCCCTGGCGCACGCGCTGCAAGACTAGCGACCAATGATCTGGTTCGCTGCAAGCCAATCGACGGCGACGTTCCACAGGCGCTCGGCGTTGGCGGGATCAACGGCATAGCGGGCGACACCGGTGAAATCCGCAGGCCGCTTCGTGACGATGGGCGCCTCGTTGCAGTCTTCGAAGTAGCGGCCCCCGACCCCGTCCAGTAGCGGCGATGCGGCAAGCAGAATCGACGTGGCCGCACCCTGCGCTGGCGTCTTCTGCCGTTCCTTCGGCGTTTTGAGCCCACCGGTATGCTTTTGCAGATTCGTCGCGATCGCTCCCGGATTGACGGCATTGGCATAAATGCCGTCGTCGCTCCAGCGGGCATGCAGGCCGACGGCCATCAAGGCACACGCGCTCTTTGCCTGTCCATACGCGACGTATGGGTCGTAGAAGCGGAAATCGAAATCGATGTCGTCGAAAACGACCGGCGATAGAAGGTTTGCACTCGAACTCAGACAGACGATCCTCGCACCCTGAGCCTGGATCATCGCGTTCTTGAGCAGCAACGTCAGACCGAAATGTCCCAGGTAGTTCGTCGCCAGCTGAAGCTCGCGTCCCTCGGCCGACTGCTCCAGCGTGGGAAGCGCCATGATGCCGGCGTTGTTGACCAGGATGTGCAACGGGCCCTTCCAGGCGTCCGCGAAACGTTTGATCGAGTTCAGGTCCGCCAAATCCAGAACGTCCACGCGAGCGCTTCCCGGTCCGAGCGCATTGAGCTCCGCCGCGAACGCCATCGCGGCTTCGGGGCGACGCACGGCGAGGGTCACTTCGGCGCCGGCCGAGACCAGCGCGCGAGACGTTTCGATGCCGATGCCGGACGCGCCTCCGGTCACGATGGCGCGTTTCCCCGATAGCTCCACGCCAGCGATAACCTCGCTGGCAGTCGAATGGAAGCCGAATGGGGTCGTGATTCTGTTCATACCGTTCTCGTCTGCTCGTGGGGTGTGGGACGCTGCGCGTCCGATCGATGGGGCCACCGTGTAGTGTGCGGTCGATCCTCCGTCCGGATAAGCCGTGCCTCCCGGCATGCGTCATCCCGAAAAGCGGCACAATCGCGGCTCCCTGTCGCGCGCCAGTCCGCCACGTAGCCGAACGCCGGACCCGGACCACACGCCGGAATCGTCACGCATTGGCGACTGACACAAGCACTCGCAGGTGTCCCGACCTACGGTCACCAGCTCTCGTTCTCGATATGCGCGATGCGACGAACGGCGAAGTCCAGCCATGCGACGAGCACGAAAGCTGCCGCGATACTCAACGGCTCCACGACTTCCGGCAGAGCGAGGACGTCGGTACCGTGCCGACCCGCGGGCGACCACAGATCGACGACCATGCGCATCATGGCGAGCAATGCGAGCGCCAGGGCTCCATATCGTCTGAGCATGCCCCGCAGGACGAGAAAACACGCGGTCACCTCGTAGATGGCCAATCCCACGGCAGCAGGGCCGGGCCTCACGAGACCCATCTCCATCACGGCCCCTAGTCGCGTGCCGAAATGGGTCGCCGTGAAAATCGCATCGCTCAGAGGACCGGCGCACATGACGAGCAACAGAACCGTGTACCACGGCCCGCTCGGGAGGTGTCGCCAGGGATGTCGACGTTGGTGATCCACGGTGCTTGCGATCCTGATGACGTATAAGGCATCAATGCGAAGGAACTGAGACGTAGTCGAACGGACCGGGGGACGTGACGAAGAACACGCACTCGGTCGAGGATACGCACTTCGTCACATGTGGCTCGTTGCCTTTTTGATACCAGACCGAACCGGCCGTGAGACGCCGCTCAGGGGACGAGGCCGACTTCTCGTTGACGACGACTCCCGTGACGACCACACCGTAGTAATCGAACGAGTGCCGATGCAGGTCGCTCGTCGTCCCGCCGTTCATCCGGATGAAATTGCTATGCGCAGTGCTGTCGGGGTCGCCGACGGCATCCGCGACGGTCATTCCCTGCCGGTTCGTATGCCAATGAAGATCCGGATTGGCGATCACGAACGAGGCATCCGGAACCGTGGCTGGGCGCACAACCGTCCTGCCCTCGGCGAGGGCGAAAGAGGGCAGTGCATGCAAGACGGTCGCCAGCCCGATGACCCAGCTTGATCTCGACATGTCGGCATCACCTCGCGCGTCGATTCAGACCCGTTTGCGCCCAGCCGCGTTCTTCAGGCCTGGCGGCGTCCGGGTGAACTGGCCACCTTCCGATCGAGAAACGCCCGGATGAGCGGCACCATTTCATCCGCCTTGTCCTCGAGGGCGAAATGTCCTGTCGGGATGAGATGGAACTCGAGATCGGTGAGGTCCCGCTTATAGGGATGCGCGCCGTCCGCGGGGAAGATGAAGTCACGCTCGCCCCATACAATTAGCGTCGGCGGCTGATGCTTGCGGAAAAGCTCCTGCACGGCGGGATAGAGAGGAAGATTGGTCCGATAGTCATACATGACATCCATCTGTACCTCGGCGTTACCGGGCCGATCGAGGAGGGCTTGATCGTGAACCCAGTTGTCCGGAGAGATGCGCGTCCGGTCGTCGACGCCATCGGTATACTGGAAGATGGTCGTTTCGGGAGACACCAGGCCAAGCAACGCGTCGCGACTCTTCTTCGTGCCGTCGTTCCAATAAACCTTGATCGGATCCCAGAACGCCTTCAGGCCCTCGTCGTAAGCGTTACCATTCTGGACGATCAGCGCCGTGATGCGCTCCGGACCTTTCAGGAAAAGGCGCCATCCTACCGGCGCACCGTAATCCATGACGTACATGGCGAACGATGTCACGCCCAGCTGCGTCAGGAGCTCCTCCACGATCGCGGCAAACCCATCGAACGTGTACGCATAGATCGAGCGGTCGGGCATGTCGCTCTGGCCGTAGCCCGGATAATCGGGCGCGATGACGCGATAGCTGCCCGCTAGCTGGGGGATGAGATGGCGGAACATGTGTGACGACGTCGGAAACCCATGCAGAAGCAGGACTACCGGCGCGTCGACGGGGCCCGCTTCGCGGTAGAAGATCTGCAGGCCTTCGATGGTCGCGAAGCGATGATGGACGACCGGAATGGCGCCCCCCGGGTTACCTGTCTTTTCCTGAGTATTCATCTCTGGTGTCTCCCAAGATCGATCCTCGGCGCCGTAGCCACCGAAAGCTGGCATCGGCGTGCGGATACGTTGCATACAACCGTGCGGTGTGCGGGCCGGTGCTTCAGGACAGAAGCGATGGCGCCGCAGGAAAGTCCAGATCGGTGTCGTTGATCCGATTGATCATGTTGGTGAAGAGAATCGTCGACACAGCGAATGCGATTTCGACGATGGACGTGTCGTCATAGCCTGCGGCGCGGATGTCGCTGATCGATTCATCGTCCAGTGTCCCCGTCGTCTCCACCAGCGTCTTCACGAACCGGACCAGAGCATCGATTCGCGAGTCCGCGGGATAAAGGCCGCGGCGGGCGTCCAACGTCTGCGAGGCCGTCAATCCCGATTTCTTCCCGATCATCGTGTGAGCGGCGAGGCAATAGTCGCAGCCCGTCGACTCGCTGGCGGCGAGGTTGATGGCTTCGATCTCGAGCTGGGACAGCGACCCGCTCTTGAGAATGGCGGAGGCGCGAAGGAGATGCTCGAGCACGGCGGGCGCATTGGTCCCGACGGTGGCATACGCGTTCGGGATGCCGCCGTACGTCGATTTCACCTTGGCGAAGACAGCAGCGCTATCGCCCGCGGCCGACGCGGCGGTGATCGTCTTCAGTCGATTCATGGGAGAGTCCCGCGAGATGGCAGTCGATGTGTAGCGTAGGAAGAAGGCCAGCCGAAGGATTGCCGAATGCGCGTCTTTTGTTGAAATCCGAGACACGTGCGCTTCGAACGAGCGTCGTCAATCCGCGTTGGCAATCGTACGGATAGGTCGCTGGATTCGAGGACACTCTGGTGACGCGCCCGTACCTTTCCCCAATCGTCAATCTGAACCGCCCGGAAGCGTGACCGTCCCCGCGCTCTCGTGCTCGTCGGCGTCGTGCGGCACACTCAGCCACCCGCGTGGTTTGAATAGTGCGTGTTCCAGCGCGGCAGCGAAAAAGGCCGGAATCTCCGCGCCGTTCAACATGGCATCGAGCCGGCGTGCCGTCACCGATCGCCCCAGATACACGGCCTGCGACTCTCTGGTGCTGTAGCCGTTGCGTGCCAGATCGTCCAACACCCGGCGCAGGTTGGTTCGACGAATGGATTGGGTCGGCATTACCACTCCTCGGCGATGAATGTCGTTTCGGTGTACGGCGCCTCGCACATCGCGGATGCTCCGTACGGCCAGATTTGCCGAATCGGCGTGTTTTTCCACCGTCGAGACGATCGGTGCGCTCGCGCGGGTGCGCTTGACCTCGATCAAGGGGCCCTGGCCCAGGCCACCTCTAGTCGACTGGTGGGAATCAGGGGCCCGCTAGACGGGCGGCCGCGTGATGCGCAAGTTAACGTCACGCGCGCCCGTCTGCTTTCGTTCTAGCTTACGTTTGCCCGAGGTCGCAGGGGGGAGCGCTACGAGGTGCTGCAGAAGTACCCTTGCAAACCGCCGCCTGATCCGGGACCAGCCAAAGGCCCACGATCCGCGGCTAGTCGCTCACAATCAGGCTGCGCTAGGGCAGGTGATAGTCCGATTTGACGGCAAGAGCAGGCCTTCATCCAGCGTTTTCACAAGTGTCGGGACAATGACCTTTCGTCCCAGGAGACCGCTGCATGAGTGACCCGACCGGGCGGGTGCCGACCCGCATCGAATACGAGGGAATGGACCATCCGGGAAGTGACATCTTCTTCGCGGCCGTCTCGACGACGCGCATGCCGATGATCGTCACCGACCCAAGAAAGCCGGACAACCCCATCATTTTTGCGAATCCCGCCTTTCTGAGAATGACGGGGTACTCGACCGACGAACTCATCGGCCGGAACTGTCGGCTGCTGCAGGGCCCGGGGACCGACCGCGTGACCATCGCGGCCATCCGCGATGCGGTCGCCGCTAAGCAGGAGATCGCCACCGAGATCCTTAACTACCGGCGCGATGGGTCGACGTTCTGGAACGCGCTTTTCGTTTCGCCTGTGTACGACGCCAAGGGCGAGGTGGTGTATTTCTTTGCATCGCAGCTCGATGTCAGCCGCCGGCGGGATGCGGAAGATGCGCTGCGGCAGGCGCAGAAGATGGAAGCGCTCGGCCAGCTGACGGGCGGTATCGCGCACGACTTCAACAACCTTCTTCAGCTGATGATCGGCTACGTCGAATCCGTCGAGGTGGGTCTCACCCGGCCGGACATCGAGCGGGACAAGCTGCTGCGCTTCATCGCCGGCGCCAGGTCCGGCATCCAGCGCGCCTCGACGCTCACTTCCCAGCTCCTTGCTTTCTCGCGAAAGCAGACGCTGCAGGGCCGTATCGTCAATCCGAACCAGATTGTCGCGGACATGCAAGACATGCTCGCACGCTCCATTGGTGCCGACATCGAACTCGAACTCGATCTCGCTCAGGATACGCAGAACGCAAGGCTCGATCCGACGCAATTCGAAGTCGCGTTGATCAACGTTTCCATCAATGCGCGGGATGCGATGGAAGGCCGCGCCGGAAAGCGCCTGACGCTGCGCACCCGCAATGCGACGCCGCTCGAGATAAACAATCAAGGGGAGCTGGCCACGCGGGGCGGGGCGTTCGTGGCGATCGACGTCATCGACAACGGGGCGGGCATGACTCCGGAGGTTGCCGCCCGCGTGATGGATCCTTTCTTTACGACCAAGCCCGAAGGGAAGGGGACAGGACTCGGCCTGTCAATGGTCTATGGCTTCGCGAAGCAATCGGGTGGCGCTGTCGCCATTTCTTCGGAAGAGGGCCGGGGAACGACGCTGACGATGTACTTCCCCGTTGCAGTGGAGCTCGATGACGGCCGCGGTCCGCAGCCGGTCCGCCGGATCGACCGGGCTTCCGACCGGGAAGGGCACGAGCGCGTCCTGGTCGTCGACGACAGGGAGGATCTTGCCGAGCTTGCAAGGATGATTCTCGAATCCCACGGATATCGGGTCGAGGCCTTTACAGATCCGCAAGCAGCGCTGCAACGCATCGCGGAGGATGCCCCGTTCGATATCCTATTTACCGACATCGTCATGCCAGGCGACCTCAACGGCGTCTCGCTGGCCCGCAGGGCAAGGGCCATTCGCCCGGGGATGAAGGTACTCCTGACGACCGGCTATGCATCGCAGTCACTTCAGCGCACCGATGCAGGGGGCATCGCGTTCGATGTGCTGAGCAAGCCGTATTCCCGCACGGATCTTTTGCGGAAGATCCGCTTCGTACTCGATGGGCCGACCGGTGTCAGCTGAGCGTTGCCAGGTAACGGGCGCCCCTTCGAGGCGACGGGGTGCATGACGACTGCCGGTGACGGTGGCGCGAAACCAAGCGACCGGCCTGGCCGGTCGCTAGCCATCGGCATCACTGAAATGTCTATAGACTCGTCCCATCGTGCAGGTAGATCGGACCGCTTTCGCAACAAGATTATAGATTTTGCTGACGCCGCCGAGACAGAGTAGGGGGCAGACAGGGGAGGCAGCATGGGGCATCAGGTCACCTGCGGGGCATGTCGGAATGGTTCAGGGTTCGAACAGGCCATCACCATGGCGTTTCAGCCCATCGTCGACGTGGCAACGCAGACCGTGTTCGCACATGAAGCGTTGGTCCGAGGCGCCGATGGCTCCTCCGCGCAAGACATTCTTGCCGCGGTAGATCCCGGCAATCAGTACGCCTTCGACCAGGCCTGTCGCGTCCGGGCGCTCGAGTGCGCGGTCGAAGCGTCCTTGCCAGCGTCCGTGTCGATCAATTTTCTGCCTAACGCGGTTTACAACCCGGACCATTGCTTACGCGCGACACTCATCGCCGCGGAGCGCGTCCACTGGCCGCTGACCAAAATTATCTTCGAGGTTACCGAGCACGAGGTCATCACTGACCACGTCCACCTCCTGAGCATCTTGCGGACGTATCGAGAACGGGGGTTCCAGACCGCCATCGACGATTTCGGCGCGGGATACGCCGGCCTCAACCTACTGGCCGACTTCCAGCCCGACTTGCTGAAGCTGGATATCGGCCTCATCCGCCGCGTCGATACCGACCGCGTCCGGCAGCGCATCCTTCTTCATACCGCCCGCATGTGTGAGGACTTGAATATCCGGGTCATTGGCGAGGGTGTTGAGACGATCGGCGAGAGTCGGGTCCTCTGCGACATGGGCGTGATCTTGCAACAGGGGTATCTGTTCGCCCGTCCTGCGTTCGCGCCGTTGCCGCCAGTTTCCTATCCTGTAGATCATTGTTTGGATACTGGATCGGTATCGTTAGGCCGTGGCACGGGCTCGCGGCTCTGGATTTGTCCGAGCTGACAAATACCATGGTCAGGGACTCGTCGGGTGTGCAGTCGGCGATTGCTTCGGCGGGTGAGGATGTTGCCATCGGTGACCAGTTCGACGTAGAGCGGTCGTCCATTCCTTATGAGACTCCCGGCGAGCAGTATAAAGTGCTGGGCAGCATTACCTTGGTGATTTGGGGGCACGTGACGTACACCGGCGGCTCGAGCTGGACCTTCGACGGACGCCTCAAGGCGTATGATGACGTCTATGATTTCGATATGCAGTTGAGTCGGCCAATGAGAAGTCTCCTGACGGCTGGGGCGAAGCTGGACCACGGCGAGGGAAAAGGGTTCGACATACAAATTCGTGGGTCGGGCGCGCTCCATACGGAGTTTGAGAAATGAAAAGAAGCGCATGCCTACTTTTACTTCTCATGTCGGGTTGTTCGTCGAAGATCAGTCTCGAAGAGGCCGATAGCCTGAGTTCACGCGAGGTGGCCCGAACGCCCAACTGCGACGCCCCGCAATTTGTGGGTCGCTTCCGTGGATTCTCGGGAAAAGGCCTGACGTACGAGTGGAGGTGCAAGCCACAGGCGGACGGCAGCACGCGGTCGCTGTTTGTGGACGTTTCCGAGACGGGCGATGTCGTTCTTCATGCGATGACGACGTCGGCTGATGATCCCGAGATTAATATCTCGATCAAGAAGGAATAGCAGGGTACAGAGCAGGATGCACGCCTCATATTTCAGTGGACTGGATAGCTACTTTGGCAAGCTGACCGTTGCGGACAGGCGCTCCTGAGTGGACACGGACGAGCGCGGAGCGCCTTACCCGACGCCCCCCCGCTTTCAGTAGCGGAGCGAATTAGAGTCCGGGGGTTACTTTAACTGCTCGGCGTAGGCGGCGGGTGTCAGTCCGCCCAACGCCTTCTTCGGCCGCTCCTCGTTGTACTCCCTGCGCCAGTTTTCGATCTCGGTGCGTGCGTGAAGCAGACTTGGGGACCAGTGTTCATTGAGGAACTCTTAGCGCACATTCTGGGTCTCGTCCGACCTCACGCGGGCGGGGCGGTGGCACGACATCGGGCGGCGGCATAGGATAGGCCGATGAGTAATCACGAACAGCGCGTTCTTTCGGTCGCCGAAATCGTGCGGGACGCGGCGGCGGCCGGGGACGCCGCGCTATCGCGCGACTTCGATAGGCCCGCTTTCGCTCACAACTTGCTGTAAAAAAAGCCGAAGCCGTCGGCCTGACCGACATTAGCAGCGCCGCGACCGATGTGCTTGTGGCTCTGGGCGCATCGGGCGAGACGCCTGCGCCGGGATACGGCACGGCGATGCTCCATCTGGCAGCTGCGGGAGCGATAGCGCTAAGGTTTCACCGAGAGTAGCAACGCGCACACCGTTCGCAGGCCCATAGGGAACCGGCGCCGTCAGTAACGCTGTCGGAGCGCATGAGAAGTGATGAATACCGGCCACGAACTATGTCGCTGCGAACCAAGGTAAGGCTGCGGCGGGCCACTGACGTTGTCGCTTAATGGTCTGGCGCGACAACGTTAATGACTGTGAAGGGCTGGCCACAAACCACGTCGCGGAATCAGTCGATTTGGGACGGGGCCGGCAAAGCGAATAATCAAGGCGTTACGAAGTCGGCAGCGCGCGTGGCGACAGCGATAGTGGCAAGCGACAGGGTTAGTGGCCAGGCGACAAAGTAAGTGGCCGACGACAAACAGGCCGACGAAAAACATACCACTAAAGCGCTGCGTGTAATTAGACATAATATACATTATGCGCAAAGTCCGTGGGTGGTTCCGGCGTCGTTGGCACGCCCTTTGTCGCTTGTCACTTAACGATGTCCACAGTGACATTAATAGTGTCCACACCTCTTATGATGTCCTCACGGCACATCTGAGGCTGGATTTGGGAGCCCGAGCGTCATTCGGCCCGCTTGACTAGATGTAGGACGTACGACCGAGCCGGACACCCAAGGCTAAGGTTTCGACGCCGCCCGACCTGTGCGCTTGCCGGGCTTCCGGCCACTGGCTGGCGGTGATGCGAGCTTCCGGGCCTTGCTCGCGACCTTCGACGAGGTGCGAGCTGGTGCCTTCTTCCGAGTGTCGCCCAACTCGCGCTGTGCGCTGGTGAGCGCTAACGTCAGACGATCAACCGTCGCTTTCAAAGCAGACTCGCTGGCCGCGTGGGCTCGCGCCGCAGCATCCATGCGCTTTCCGAGGATGCTTAACTCTTGGCGCGCCCGGTCCACTTCGCCGTAAGCGCGTTCCTCCAATGCGCGCACGTATTCGGTCTGCCGCCGACGCTCCTCAGCCAGGTCATCCTCGCGTCGCTGCCATTGGTCCAAATAAGCGGTAAGCGCTTCCTGACGCTGGTCCGCTTGCACTTGGGCGGCATCCCGCTGCGCTTCTAGATCCGACGTTCTCGCTTGGAGTTCAGTGACTAAGGCCATCATGTCCGCGAGGCGTTGCTCGACCAGGTTCTTCGCCTGTTCCGCGGCCTCGACCGATCGCAGGGCCGTCTGGGCCTGATCACGCAAGGAAGCCGCTTGAGAATCTAGCGCGTGACGTTCGAGACAGATAGCGGTGCGAGCTTCCTGCAGCTCTTCTTCAAGAGACGATCGAGCGCTCGAAAGGGCGGACTCCCATAGCTGCGAGGCGAGATCGGTAACGATGCGCGGCGCGTCGGGCACGCTTGCACTCCCCCGCTCCGCCTGCAGGCGCGCACCAAGCGTTACCCACCAACTGTCCAGATGGCGGACGACCGTGTTGGGCGACCCTGTGCCCAGATGAGCACGGATTCGCTCGACGGTGGGCCGCTCGCCGAGTGCGACCAACGCGTCCGCAGCGTAATGGACGTCGTTTTCTGTGATTCCACGAGCCATGTTGCACTCCTCGTTGCGACGCCCTGCCCTTTGCGTTTGATACCGGTGATAAGTGATGATAATTCAGCCCGCTCACGGCACCGAAGCACTGGCAGGGAAACCGCCAGGTTCAATGCGTATCGCGAATAAGACACCGGTGCGCTTTCGCCTGCAGCTCCTCAGTGGCTCCAAGCCAAAAGGACTTCGACTAGCCCAGCAAAGCCTGTGCGACCACAAGTGCAACAATTGCCAGACAGCTAACTCGTCCAATTATATAAAGCATTCGGACATATTGGACGGCGCGAATCTCGGATTGAGCCAGCGTGCCGGAAGGTACAGCTCCAAGCGCTCTAATAAGGTCCGGGCGAGCCCCCGGCAACCACGATGCGAAGAACGCGGGCGAGCCCAGCTGGACATACAAAGATGGATGCCTTGTCATCAGGGCGTGTACCAACCAAGCTCTCAGGCAGATTGAGAGGAGCAGACATGCGCCAGCAATGACCCAGCTAAGCCAGAACCAAGTCTCAGTTGAATCATGCATGTGAAGATCTCTCACTCGACGGTGTAAGAATCGACCCGTTCCGCGCTCGATTCCGATGATGTATCAGTTCTCACTACAGCCACACTTAATTAGTCCGCTATGGAGAATGTTAGCGCGACCGAATGCCGCAGACGTTCCAGCGCCTAGGCCACCGTCAAAACTGAACCCGAAGTCCGATCTACCTCTTCCCATGCGCGTAGATGAAAACGAGGGCCCGCTTCCGAACAATGCTTGCACTCCCAAGCTGATATATACGCCTTGAAGTGAGTTTGGGTCTACAAAAGTCAGACCGTCATCAAGCGTTGTATTGGTTCCAGATAATCCGAAAGGAAAGCCGATGCCCTGGTCGCTAAAGGCAATCGTTCCATCTGCAAAACCCTGCTTGCCGTTTACGCATTCTGACATCGCTGTGAACGTTCCCGTACCGAGCGCAATTTTCAATCGAGGTATTTTTCCACCTACCGAGAAGATGCCGACGTTCCGCTTTACGAAACCGCTAGGATCAATTGAACCCAGCGGATCACTGCCTGCGTAAGTGTGAGTATTCTCCCCACCCGATAGACCAAGCGGGTCGCTCTGGATATACCGCCCGGTCGCCGGTTCATAGTCGCGGTTGACGTTGTAGTTCAGCCCGCTCTCGGCATCGAAGTACTGGCCCGGGAAGCGAAGGTTGAGCGTATACCCGGCGGAAATGGGCTTCGCTTCACCGAAGGGGTTGCTTGCATAAGGCCACTTCCATTGGACCGCTCCGGCATCACTGGTCACGACACGCGGAGATCCCAGACCATCGGTGTGAATGAAGCTGACAGCCACCGTGGAGGCACTGTAGTCGACTAGACCAACGGAAAGATCATCCAACCAAACGTAGTCCCGTGAAGTCACCCCTGTATTCTCAGCCAGCAAACGGCTGGCCTCGTCGTAGTCAAAGCGTGTCGTGTTTCCGTTGGCTGTCTTTTGGACGCGCTGCCCTAACGCGTTTAGTACATAGGTGCCCACGGTGACACGGTCATTCTGGACGACCGTGAGGCGATTGCGCTGATTGTAGGTGTATCCAAACGCCCCTGATGGCAGGTTATTGGCCGTGGTGTTACCGCGCGTATCGACTTCACGGGTCGTGGTACCGACGCCCACTAAGCGGTGCGTCCCCGGCTGATAGGTGTAGGTGCCTGTCAATAAACCCGGCGCGACCTTGGACAGACGGTCCCCGGTCTTGTTGTATGCGTAAGCCTCGATACTGGTGCCACTCCCGCTTGCAATCCCCGTCAGTCGGTAGAGCGGGTCATAGCCGTAGGTCTCCGATGCCGGCGACGCACCCGCAGCATCACCCAGGGCGGCCACATTGCCCATGGCATCGCGTGCTACATGCAGTGAGAACGCCGGACTGGAGATGTCGGCCAGCCGTCCATTCAGATCATGGGTGCGGGTGACCGTCTGGCCATTGCCCAGTGTATACGACCCGATCGGCCCGAAGGGTTGGTAGGTCACGTTCGATGCCACGGTTGTCGCGGTGCCGCCCAGCGGCGTGGCTCTGACCGTGGAAATGCGACCCTCCATATCCCGGGTGTAGGAAATCTTGGTCCCGTTGACTGTGGTGACGGTCGCAAGCCGATCACCAAGTGTCCACGTGTAACGCGTGGTGGTGGTTACCGTTCCCACCGTTTGCTGCTTCGTGACTACGTTTCCATGTGAGTCGTAGCAGTACAGAAGGCCGCCGTTACGCTCGATCACGCGGGTCAGGCGGCCCTTGGCAAAGCTTCCCGCGCAGCCGGTGACTGCATCTGCCTCGTCGTACCGGTAGGTAGCGTTCAGCGTGGTATCGGGGTAGCTGGTTCCCGCGAGACGTCCTAGCGCGTCGTAGGTGAACGCCTTCGAGACGTTGGCGGCGTCCACTGAGGTCAGTAGGTTGCCGCTGATGTCGAAGCTCTGTGTAGTCGTTCCGGTGTCTGGACTTTGCTGGCCCGTAACGTTACCGAACGCATCCATGCCATAGGTGGTAGCGAGGCCTTCGGGGTCGCTAAACCCAGTCACACGGTCCAAGGCATCGAAGCTAGACACCGACTGCGCGTTGGCCGTGGCGCTATTGCTGCCTTGATAGTCACGAACGGTGCTGACGAGTCGATTAAGGCCGTCATAGGACTGCTTCTGTTGTATCGCGAGGCCGTCCTGGCTGCGCACCAGGTTGCCGTTAGCGTCGTAGCTGTCCGAGAATCCTGCGGCGAAGATCGTTCGATTCTGGCCGTCGGTCAGCGCGGTAAGCTGCCCCAGCGCATTGAAGGATCGGCCCAAGGATGCCACGTCCATCCGCATCAGAAGCCGCGTCAAAGATGAGTTCACTAAGTGAGTCGACAGCATTCCCTCCACGCAACCAAAGGCAGTAATGCGGATATTCGGCAATGAAGATACGCCTGGACGATGTCGCCCGCGGTGAATGCGCGCAACACCGGCAATCCTTGTGTCCGACGGCACTTAATTCCACGTTGCGTTAGTACAACGAGTCGCGCAACATCCGCCCGCGGATGCTACGCGCAACAGCCAAATTGAGAGTTGAGGCATTGCGCCTGCGTCGGAATGATAAAATTCGACGCAACGGATGTCCTTAAGTACCAAGAATGCGTAGTGCCAGTAGCTGAGGTCGTATGAAGAGAACTTCACCCTCAAGTATCCGTCTCGCACGACCAATGTTCTTCATCGAGGATGAAAACACTGATGATGCCTTCGCCTCACCCGGGTGGCGCGGTACAGTGGTTGACCGTGACCGCTACGACTGGCATGCGATGCCTCGAGTGCTCTGGGAGGCATTGCGGGAGTCCAGCGCAGATGCCAAGTGGTGGATATGCGGTTATGCGGCTGTCGGTGAGGTCGATCCACCACCGGTAGCTTTCTCGTTGGATTGGGATTCCTTTGTTGAGTTGGATGGGAACCCTGCCCTGCAATCTCCAGAGTGGGTTGCATACAACGATTCGCATACGATTGCAGTTCTGGCAGAGTTCGAAGTAACTATCGTTGGCGCAGCCTCAGACGTCGCCGATGATATCGACAGGATTCTACAAGGAGCGAACACGAGCTTACGGGCACTTACTGCAGCGGAATTCGATGAACCTGGCAGGTTGGGCAACTTTTTTAGGTCCGTGACGAAGTAATCTAACCTTCGCAATGCCAGCCTCAGAAACGTGGATGGCGGTCTCCAACCTCTTCGGAAGCGACGCGCGGATGGAGAGCTCGATAAAGTGACGAAGTGGGCGCGATGATTCCCCGCAGGGATGAACGGCCCACCATCTGCGCGCCATCGTCACGGTTACTGGAATGCCCCCTCAAGCGCGACGGCATCGTCACTCCCCTCGCCTGCTAGTTTCGGCCTCCCATTGCGACTCGCTGCCATGCACCCCGTCCACTGACATGACACGTAGCAATACGACCATTGCCTCGGGGTGGTGACCCGGGCCCCGAAAGGTCGTCGGCGTTCGCTCACTCCGGCGTCTTCCCTGGCAAGAACGCATTTTCTTGTGCCCGTAGGGAAGTATCTACACTACAAACATCGACAACGTTCTTCGACTCGCACGCAGTCGATGCCCATCAGTCCTGGCGTACCACTAGGGAAAAATACGGCAGATCGCCTGAGGAGTCTTCAAATTGAGCGACAAAACTTCGGCTTTTTGTGACAGCCCGATGGGCCAGCCCTTCAAGGCTTTCGTCGGGAAAACCCTTTGTAAACCAATTCGCTAAAGCAAACCGAAGCTTTCCGTTTGACATCAGATACGCATCTCCACCGAGAATAAGCGCCCCCTCCTGCTCCAGAATCTCGATTGCCTGTAGCGTCGATGTCCTGTCCAGGGCGATATCGTTGGTGCCAAAGACCGCCTGCAGGTTAATGCCGCGATCTGCAAGGATGTCTAAATATCTTTGAGGTAGGTCCATGAGCTTAAGTCTCTGGAACAAAAAGGCGATGGTTTCGGAGGGCGCGCGGGTCGAATTAGGTGGGAAGCGACGTCCCCCCAGTTTTGAGTAACACGGCGATTTGGAGTCCAATCCCCCAACTGACGGAGATTGGACGTGAAGAAGCGCTTTTCCGAAGAGCAGATCATCGGCTTCCTGCGTGAGGCCGAAGCAG
>Ga0102591_1001614_pt1 | contig 29677 bp, 31 predicted proteins | sample AraplaCol_mCL_r2_2_FD_76860 | JGI IMG/M metagenome (GOLD analysis project Ga0102591, IMG submission 76860) | Arabidopsis root microbial communities from North Carolina, USA - plate scrape MF_Col_mCL_r2 (SPADES assembly) (version 2) | ecosystem: Host-associated > Plants > Roots > Endosphere...
GCGGGAGGCTGGATGTCCGACGGGTTTAGAACGGCATCATTGGAATGGAAAACTTGTTTCAATACCGCGTTCTGTCCGTAAGACATGATACCTCCCCGTCCTGCCGTGATTGCTCACGGCAAGGTCCTGCGTGTCCTGAAGACACCCGCGGCCAAAGTCGCCGATGTCCTGCCCGTCTGCACTGTTCGTTCGCCCGGCTTCGCCAATCACGCCTGTCGTTGGTAGTTCAAGATGTCTCTCGTTTGCGCTTGGATCTCGCTTGGAGACATTCAGACAAAGAACTACCATTCCCATGTTGCTATGGGTTTTGAACCGACAATCGCTTGTTGAAGCGTCGCCAACGTGCACACCGCCGCCGATTTGCACGCTCGCCCCGTTTCCAAAACCGCGCTGGTCTCAAGATCGTGGGCGCCGCGAACGACTTAAGGAATACACTAAGCGGAAAGACTCGCAACGAAATTGATTCACACTTGAGGCATCAAAAAACTTGACCAGCGTTAACGCCGCGCGCGACTTGTGCACAGGCGCGTGAGCAAGTTTTTGGATTCGTGCACAGAATCGAAAATGCACCGCGTCATGTGACAAATCCCCGTCACCGCCAAAAATTTTTTACAAAAGCGTCACGCGCACGACGTGCAAACGAATTTTCCAAATGCTTGTGATCGCTATGTCGATAAGTGATTAGCGAGACATCGTTTTTTGAGTCTCGTTTCGCAGGGTAACTCCACCGCGAGATGCATTCCGGTGAAACTACGGTGTGCAGAACTTGGCGCGCGTGCAGGTGCGAGTTAGCCCTGCCTCGCAAGGGTTTTTCGCACTGCACTGAAAGTTTCCGCTGTTGCAATATCGCCCGCAAACAAGACTGCAGGTAAAATTACGGAAGGCATCATAGTGCGGAGATGCAAATCCTCCAATCGAAGATTGGTGCGGCGCGCGACTGCTTGCGTGAATATGACAGGCAGCAAAAAGCCCGGCGCGAGGCCGGGCTGATTGACGAGCGCGATGTCGAGCGGATCAACCGATCGAATGATTGCAACCAGATCGCTTGGCGAACCTGGTTCGCGAACCTACTTCGCGAACTTACTTGGCGAGCTTGGCGATCTGCGCGGTGAGCCGCGAGACTTTGCGGCTGGCATTGTTCTTGTGAATGATGTTGCGCTGGGCGGCGCGCATCAAGGCGGGCTCGGCATTGGCCAGCGCCTTCACGGCGGCGGCGCGGTCGCCGGTCTTGATCGCTTCCTCGACGTTGCGCACGGCGCCACGCATCTGGGTGCGGCGCGACTTGTTGACGGCGGTGCGGCGGGCGATCTTGCGCGTCGCTTTCTTGGCGGAAGTGGTATTGGCCATGGTCTCAATATCCTTTGCGGGTACCGGTCGCGTCTTGGTCGGGTAGCGCCGGCTTGCTTGACCGCGTAATCGACGCTCGGATTTAGGGTGTTCGGTTGCTGGGCTGTCCCGGGAACATGAGGCCTCCCCGAGCCCAAAAGCTCGCGTGGCCTGCAACTGCTCAAAGAACAGCGGCGGCAGGATTGCGCCCGCCGCCAGTTGGCGCCCTTATAGAGAGGGTCTTGCGCACCGTCAACGCTTTCCGGGCTGGAAAAGCGGCCGCTGGGCGCTCCAGGCCGTGCCGTAACGCCCTGAAGAGGTTGAATTTCTGCCCTCGCCCGGCTATTGGCAGGCGGCGTTTGTCAGGTCCTCCGATCGGACGACCATATAAGGTGAGGCATGATCCGCGGCTTTTTCCGACTGATTGGGCTGTTGCTGCTCGCCGGCGGGTTCATCTTCATGGTCTATGACGGCGCCCGCTGGGTGGCCGACCAGACCCTCAGATTCACCCGGTTCGGTCAGTTCTGGAACGACATCAATCAGGCCAGCCAGTCAGCCTTCCGCACCTGGGTCGAGGCCAAGGCGCCCTGGCTGTGGACCTCGGTGATCCGCCTGCTGCTGGATCAGCCGGTGTTTGCCGTCCTCGGCATTCTCGGCATCCTCTTGATGATCCTGTTCCGGCCGCGGAAACCGCTGATCGGCTATTCCCGGGATTGATCTTTCAATTCCCGGGATTGAGCTTCAATTCCCGCCGGGATTGAGCTCCAATTCCCGCGGGATTGAGCGCGGCGTAACAACACGGCGCGCGCTGACGTAGAGCCCTATATTCCCACCTGATCGCGAGCACGCCGTCTGAGCCTCTGGCTCAGGCGACGGACTGCTCGTTCCGCGGAGATCCAATCATGCTGTTCATGCGCAAGACCACCGCATTGCCGAGCGCCGCTGAGGCGCTGCCCGGCCGCGCGCAAGCCATCCCGACCGCGACCACCCATTTCGTCAACGGCCGCAAGCTGCAGCCGCCTTATCCCGCCGGCTTCGAAAGCGCCGTGTTCGGGCTCGGCTGCTTCTGGGGCGCCGAGCGCAAATTCTGGCAGCTCGGCGACGGCATCTACACCACCGCGGTCGGCTATGCCGGCGGCCACACGCCGAACCCGACCTATGAAGAGACCTGCTCGGGCCGCACCGGCCACACCGAAGTGGTGCTGGTCGTGTTCGATCCGAGCAAGATCTCCTACCAGGCGCTGTTGAAGACGTTCTGGGAAAGCCACAACCCGACGCAGGGCATGCGTCAGGGCAACGATGTCGGCACGCAGTACCGAAGCGCGATCTACACCACGTCCGATGCGCAGAAGAAGGCGGCCGAGGAGTCGAAGGCGCTCTATCAGAAGGCGCTCGCTGCGAAAGGCCTCGGTGCCATCACCACCGAGATCGCGCCCTCAGGCGAATTCTATTTCGCCGAGGACTACCATCAGCAATATCTGGCGAAGAATCCCGCCGGCTATTGCGGCCTCGGCGGCACCGGCGTGTCCTGCCCGATCGGCGTCGGTGTGAGCGCGTAGGCGAAACGACGCATCTTGCTGACCCTCCCCTGGAGGGGGAGGGTCGCTACGCATGCAGCGAAGCGCAATGCGTAGCGGGGTGGGGTGACGGTCTCTCCACATCCAACAGTGCTCGTGTGGAGAGATCACCCCACCCCGCTCGCGCTGCGCGCGATCGACCACGGGCGAGCTACGCTCGTCCCGGACCCCTCCCGGGGGTAAGAACGGCCCCGCCCCCGCAAACGCTTTATTAACCATAACCGGTGCATCACTGAAGCCGTCTCGTTTCGAGGGATAGGTCCGGTGCCAGTTGCACGCGCGTTACGATCGTCGATCTCGGCAGTGGTCCTGGCAGCGTCCGCCGCGCTGACCCTTGGCGGCTGCATGCAGACCGCCGGCCCCGTCGCGGTGATGTCACCGCGTGCCGATCTCGACTCCATGGCCTATGGCCAGCCCTACAGCGCCCCGCAGCCGGTCGTCGTTGCCAATAACGGCGGCGGCGCCATCGCGGCGCTCAGCAATTCCTTTGCCGCTTCGCCCGCACCCATGCCGGTCGGCTACGCCGCGCCGATGCCGGCGCGCTATGACGCCTCCTACCATCTCGACGCCGGCGACAAGCTCCGCGTCGTGGTCTACGGCCAGGAAGGCCTCACCAACAGCTATGCCATCGATGCCGGCGGCTCCATCACCATGCCGCTGATCGGCGCGGTGCCGGCACGCGGCCGTACCACGGCAGGCCTTGCCGGCGAGATCGCCGCCCGCCTGCGCAACGGTTACATCCGCGAGCCCTCGGTCGCGGTGGAGATCGAGTCTTATCGGCCGTTCTTTATTCTCGGCGAAGTCACCGCGCCCGGCCAATATCCTTACGTGCCGAACATGACGGTCGAGAGCGCGGTCGCGATCGCCGGCGGTTTCTCGCCCCGCGCCAAGCGCGACGTCGTCACCGTCACCCACACCGAGAATGGCGGCTCCATGCGCGCCGTCGTGCCGCTCGGCACCCCCTTGAATCCCGGCGACACCGTGTTCGTCGGCGAGCGCTGGTTCTAGGTTTTCAGGCCGACTCTTTCCTCGGTCATTCCGGCGGCTTGACCGGCCACCTCTAGTGCCGGGCGGCAGGAAGCCGCCAATTCCTGCTCCGAGGTGTCATTGCCGGGCTTGACCCGGCAATCCATCCACTTGAGAAAAATGCCTCGTTTGATGGATGCGCGGGTCAAGCCCGCGCATGACGGGTGGTGTTACCTGGTCAAATGCTTCGCGAAAAATTCCATGCTGCGCGGCCAGGCGATGTCGGCGCTGGCCTTGTCGTAGCTGGCGCGCTCGTCGCAATGGAAGCCGTGCTGCGCGCCGGGATAGACGAAGACCTCCACGTCCGGCCGCTTCGCCTTGATGGTCTCGACGTCGGTCAGGGGAATGCCGGCATCCTTCTCGCCGAAATGCAGCTGCGTCGGCACCTTTGGCGTCTCGTTGGCAAAGCGCACCACCGCGCCGCCGTAATAACCGATCGCGGCTTTCAGGCCGGCCAATCGCGTCGCCGCGACGAAAGCGATGCTTCCGCCCAGACAAAAGCCGATGATGCCGACAGGCCCGACGTCCTTCACCGCATCGATCGCCGCCTGGGTGTCGCGGAGCATCGCGGCCCAATCCGGACTGGCGACGAATTTGCGCGCCTCGGCGATCTCGTCGGGCGAATAGCCCGACTGGAAGTTCGGCGCGGTCCGGTCGAAGATCGACGGCGCGATCGCGACATATCCTTCGCCGGCGAGGCGGTCGCAGACCGAACGGATGTGGTGATTGACGCCAAAAATCTCCTGGATCACCACCACCGCGCCCTTCGGCGCGCCGGAGGGATCGGCGCGATAAGCGCCGAGCTGGAAATTGTCGGATGCCGTCAGCTGGATGTCTTGTCCCACGCGGGTTGTCCTTCTTGTTGCTACGAACTCTGCTCTCCCCCCTCATCCTGAGGAGCGCGCTCTTCGCGCGCGTCTCGAAGGATGAAGGCCGAGATGCGGCAGCGGGAGCCTTTCATCCTTCGAGACGCTTGCTGTGCAAGCTCCTCAGGATGAGGGGCAACGCCTACTCCCACATCCAGTTCTCGCCGTAATCCTCCTTCCATCCCGCCAGCCGTCCGTGACGGAACTGCAGGAACAGGCGATGGCGATAGGGGATCAGGCCGCTGCCGCCGATGTTGCGCAGGGCCAGGTAGATTTCGTTGCCGGGACGCCCGCGTACATATTGCAGTGGCTGCCCGAGCGCGCGGGCGGTCTGCTCGGCGTCCATGCCGAAGGCGAGCGGAATGTTGTTCGACAAGGTCGTGACGAAAGGCTGGCGCGCCGGCGCGCCGCCGAACCACTCGGCCTGTGCCGCCGACGGCAGCAGCGCCGCTATTGCGCCCGCCGCGAAGATCGCTCGCATCATGGTCGACGTTCCCATTGCCCTGGGGCTATGCCGGCAAGTTCTTCAGGAAAGGGGCGACGGCGTCAACAAAAGCCTTGGGCTGGTCGATGTTGACGGCGTGGCCGGCGGCGGGAATCACGACCTTTTGTGCGCCGGGGATTTTTGCGGCCATGTAATCGGACGCGGCGAGGAACGGCGTGTCGTCGGCACCGACCACGATCAGCGCGGGCACCTTGATGTCGGGCAGCAGCTCGATCACGCGGGCATCGCGCTGGGTCAGCATGCCGCGTGCCGCCAGCGCCAGCCCCTTGGCGTTGCGATGACTGGCCGTGGCGCGCTCGCGCGTTGCCGCTTTCAAGACGTCGAGGCCTTCGCGCTCGAGCTTGTCGGCGGTGGCCAGTGCCCGTGCGTTCCAGGCCTCGCGTGCGTCGTTCTTCTTGAAGCCCGGGCCGGTGTCGATGATCAGCAGCGCGCGGGCGCGGTCTGGGTAGGCGCGATAGAACGCCAGCGACATGTAGCCGCCGAGCGACAGCCCGCCGATGATGGCGCGCTTGGCGCCGACCGCATCGAGGATTGACGCCATGTCGCCGACCGTCAGAGCCTCGCTGTAAGCGGCGGGATCGTCGGGATAGTCGGACTGGCCGTGGCCGCGCATGTCCCACAAGATCAGCGTGTGATCCTTCGCGAGCGCATCGACCTGGCCATGCCACATCGCCGAGGTCGAGGAGTAGCCGTGGGTGAGCAGCAATGGCGGTCCCTCGCCGTGGACTTCGTAGTAGATCTTGACGCCGTCCCGATTGATCTCAGGCATTTGTTTCCGCCTCTATCTTTTATCTCACCGCGACACCGGTGGATCTTCTCCCGCAAGGAAAGAAGGACCCGCGGCAACGATCGTACTCTAGCCTGCCAAGTTACCTGGAAGAAACTGCCTCAACGCGATGGCACGCATGTGCGATGCGCCCTCTGTTGCGTCCAGTCGCTGCGTTGGTGTCGTTGGCGCGGCGCACAACGAGCAGGTGTCGACGCCATTTGTTTCGACTCATTCCAAATTGCATTTGCCACGGCAACCGAACGCGATCATTCTCGGCGCCAAGGCTGACGCCAGCCCGGTGGGCGTCCGCCATTCAAGTTGCCGCCGTAAGCGGCTTCATGCACCGGCAGGGGAAGACGCCTATGCCAACACTCACCATCAACGGGCGGAGTCTGTCCGTGGATGCGGCGAACGATACGCCGCTCCTCTGGGCGATCCGCGAGCAATTGCAGATGACCGGCACCAAGTTCGGCTGCGGCGCCGGGCTGTGCGGCGCCTGCACCGTGCACGTCAACGGCGAAGCCGTCCGTTCGTGCCAAACCATGGTCGGCGATGTCGCCGGCAAGAAGATCACCACCATCGAAGGCCTTTCCGCCAAGGGCGATCATCCCTTGCAGAAGGCGTGGATCGCCGAGCAGGTGCCGCAATGTGGCTACTGCCAGTCCGGGCAGATCATGCAGGCGGCCTCGCTGCTGTCGAAGAATCCCAACCCGACCAAGGAAGAAGTGGTCGCGCATATGGACGGCAATCTCTGCCGTTGCATGACCTATTCGCGGATCCAGAAGGCGATCATGCGCGCTGCATCCGAGATGCGCACCGCGTCGGCGACCTCCAACGAGCGGAGGCCCACATGAACGAGCATGTGAAGAACGTGACACCTGAGACGACCGATCTCAGCCGCCGCTCCTTCCTCGTCGGCACCGCCGCAACCGGCCTCGTGCTCGGCTATGCCGGCGTGCCCGGCATCGAGCCGGCAGCGGCCGCAGCGCCCGCCAATTTCGAGCCGAGCGTCTGGTACGCGATCTCGCCGGACGGTCTCGTCACCGTGACTTGCGGCAAGGCCGACATGGGCCAGCATATCGCCTCCACCATGGCGCAGATCGTCTGCGAGGAGCTCGGCGCGAAGTGGAGCGACATGCGCGTGCAGCTCGCCTCCAACGACCCGAAGTTCAACGATCCGGTGTTGGGCGCGCAGATCACCGGCGGAAGCTGGTCGACCATGATGAACTTTGAGGCGATGAGCCGGGCGGGCGCCGCCGGCCGCATCGCGTTGACGGAGGCCGCGGCCGCAGCCATGGGCCTGCCGCCCTACTTCAAGGACCAGCTCGTGGTGCGCGATTCCATCGTCTCGCATCCGAAGTCGAAGAAGCAGATGAGCTTTGCCGAAATCGTCAGGAGCGGCAAGGCGACGAAGACCTTCACGCCGGACGAGTTGAAGGCGATCAAGCTGAAGACGCCCGATCAATACACCATGATCGGCGTCTCGGTGCCTCAGCTCGACATCCCCTCCAAGACCAACGGCACGGCCAAATACGGCATCGACGTGATGCTGCCCGGCATGGCCTACGGCAAGGTGGTGACCCCGCCGGTGCGCTTCGGTGCGACCGTGAAATCGGTCGACGACAGTGACGCCAGGAAGGTGCCCGGCTTCATGAAGGCGGTCATCCTCGACGACAAGACCGGAACCACCTCCGGCTGGGTCGTGGCGGTCGCCAACACCTATGCCAACGCCCGCAAGGCGGCGGACGCGCTGAAGATCGCCTATGACGGCGGTCCGAACGCGAAGCTGTCGAGCCAGTCGCTGCTCGACGAGGCCAAGCGGCTTCAAAAGCTGGAGGATTCCGGCCAGTTCTTCGTCAAGGACGGCGATCCCAATGCGGCCTTCGGCTCGGCGGCGAAAGTGGTCGAGGCCGAGTACACCACCAGCATCAACATCCACGCGCCGCTGGAGCCGATGAACGCCACGGCGGAGTTCAAGGGCGACATCCTGCACATCTATTCCGGCAACCAGTTCGCGACGCGCTCCGGCGCGATCGCGGCGGGTGCCGCCGGGATCGATCCGAAATTCGTCGTGATGCATCAGCATTGGCTCGGCGGCGGCTTTGGCCGCAGGCTCGATGCCGACATGATGATTCCGGCGGTGCAGGCGGCCAAGGCGGTCGGCAAGCCGGTCAAGGTGATCTACTCGCGCGAGAACGACATGACGATGGATTTCTCGCGTCCGCTCACCTATCAAAAGGTCAAGGCCGGCGTGGACGGCGACGGCAAGCTGGTCGCGCTCAGCCACGACGTGGTCTCGGCCTGGCCGACCGCGCGCTGGGGAATTCCTGATTTCCTCACGCCATCCGTCGACAAGAAGGGCCCGCTCGACAGCTTCACCGTCAACGGCGCGGACTTCTTCTACACCGTGCCCAACCATTATGTGCGCGCGATCAAGAACGAGCTCGCGCACAATGCGACGCCGTCCGGCCAGCTCCGCTCGGTGGCACCGGGCTGGACCTTCTGGGCGGTAGAAAGCATGATCGACGAGATCGCGGCGGCGACGGGCAAGGATCCCGCGCAGTTCCGCATCTCGCTGCTCGACGGCGCCGGCAAGAACGACGGCGGCGCGCAGCGCTTGCGCAACACGCTGCTCGCCGCGATGGGACTCTCGGGCTACGGCACGAGGCCATTGCCGAAAGGCGAGGGCATGGGCGTTGCCTGCGTGTCGTCGCAGGAGCGCGCGACGGCGAGCTGGACGGCCTGCGTCGCTCATGTCGCGGTGGCGCCGTCGGGCGCGGTCACCGTGAAGAAGCTCACGGTCGCAACCGACGTGGGCACCCAGGTCCATCCCGACAACATCCGTGCCCAGGTCGAGGGCGCGGCGCTGTGGGGCCTGTCGCTGGCGATGTACGAGAAGGCGACGCTGAAGGACGGTGGCATCGAGCAGACCAATTTCGATAGCTACACGCCCTTGCGCATGAGCCAGATGCCCGAGGTCGCGGTTGCCGTGATCGCCAATGGCGAGAAGGCTACCGGCGTCGGCGAACCCGCGGTGACGGTGGTCGCGCCTGCCATCGGCAACGCCATCTTCAACGCCTCAGGCGCCCGCGTGCGGGCCCTGCCGATCACGGCAGAGGCGGTGAAGGCGAGCATGAAGGCATAAGCCGGGCTGCGATCGCGAATGAGATGATCCGCCGGAGGAGGGCCTCCGGCGGATTTGTTTTGAAACTGTTTCCACACACACGCCGTCATGCCCGGGCTTGTCCCGGGCATCCACGTTCTTCGCGCCACCCGGCGGCCAAGGCCGTGGATGGCCGGGACCAGCCCGGCCATGACGGAGAAAATTCCTCTTTGTTATCAAGCCCGTTCTACTGTGCATGGGGTTGTTTTCGCACTTTTGCTTTGGCGCCCTTGGGAACCCGATCCGTAAAATTGCGCGCAATTCCGGAAGGTTCCCTTGAGCACGCCTCTTAAGGGCCGGAGAACCTGATCCGGCTTAGGCTGACGCCAAATCCAGTCCCATGCTTTGGGGAAGCCATGAACGCGCCAGCTAAAACCGCCGCCAAACGCCGGCTTCTGCTCGCCTCCGACCGGAGCGACGAGAGCACCGAGCTCGCCAGCATTTTGAAAGCGGTCGGTGAGGTCTCGACGGTGTCGACAGAGGCGATCCCCGCCCAGCCGGCGCGCGATCTCTCCGGTCTTGTCGTCGACATCAACCTGCGCTCGCCCGAGAGCGTGCAGCGGGTGCGCAACAAGCTGCGCGGTGATGCGTACCGTTCGATGCCGCGGCTGTTCGTGCTCGCCGATGCGCTGCATCACGGCACCATGCAGGCCTGGGCGCTCGGGGCCACCGACACCATCTCACGGCCGCTTCAGGCCGACGCCATCCTGCAGCGCATCCGCGCCGCCTTCCCCGACACCGCCGCCTATGACGCGACCGATCGCGGCAAGACGCTCAACCGCGGCGTCGAGGCGGCGCATGCGGTGCTGGCGAAGATGTTCGAGAAGCTGCCGCTCGGCGTGCCCTTGACCTTCGACGACGTCATTGCGGCCGAAAGCAAGATTCTGAAGGCGATCAAGCACTCCTCGCTGCGCGAATGGCTCACCACGGTCGGCTGCCACCATGTCGGCAGCTATCGTCACTGCCTGTTCGTCACCGGCTTCGCCGTCGCCTTCGCGCAGCATCTCGGCATGCGCGAGGACGACCAGCGCCGCCTGACCCGCGCCGCGCTGCTGCACGACGTCGGCAAGGCCTTCGTTCCCTCCGCGCTGCTCGACAAGCCGGGCAAGCTCACCGACGAGGAGATGGCCGAGGTCCGCCAGCATCCGCGCCGCGGCTATGACGCGCTCGCAGCCCAAGGCGGTTTCCCGCCGGAGATGCTCGACGTTGTCCTGCATCACCATGAATTCCTCGACGGCAGCGGCTATCCCAACGGCCTGTCGTCGAACCAGATCAGCGACATCGTGCGGGTGACGACGATCGTCGACATCTACGCCGCGCTGGTCGAGAAACGTGCCTACCGCATGCCCTTCACGCATTCGCGTGCGTTCAGCATGATGGAAGGCATGGGCGGCAAGCTGGATCAGCAATTGCTGCAGGCATTCCGCCCGGTGGCGCTGGGGTCGTTCTAGTTCGGCATTCTCGGCTGCCGCCACACCCTCGGTGTCGTCCCCGCGCAGGCGGGACCCATAACCGCAGGGAGACGTTTGACGAAGACAGGTCGTTCGGTACGGACACTGTGCGTCATCGTTAGATCACGCGGTATGGGTCCCGGCGTTCGCCGGGACGACAACCTCACCCCACCATCTTCCGCAACTCCGCCTTCGCCACCTTCTCCAGCGTCGAGCGCGGCATGTCGTCGACCAGCCTGATCTCGCGCGGCAGCTTGAAGTCGGCAAGGCCATTGCGGCAGGCTGCCATCACGCGGTCGTGCAGGTCGGGCGCGGCGCCCGCGACGCCGCCATGCGGGATGATGAAGACGACAGGCACCTCGTCCAGCATCGGGTGCTTCTTCGCCACCACGGCAGCTTCGCGCACGCCCGGCACGACCGCGATCACCTGCTCGATCTCGGACGCCGCGACGTTCTCTCCGCCGACCTTGAGCATGTCCTTGGCGCGGTCGCCGAACTTGATGAAGCCGTTCTCCAGCCGATCGACCCGGTCGCCGGTGAGGAAGAAGCCGTGCTCGTCGAAGCTTTCGCGCGTGGCCTTCTCATTGTGCAGATATTCCGCGAACAGCGACAGGCCCGGAATGCCCTTGATCGCGAGATTGCCGGTGCCCCCGATGTCCGTCGGCCGGCCGTCATCGTCGGTGATGCGAATTTGATACTCCGGCGCGGCGCGGCCGATCGACATCGGGATGTTGGGCTGATCGACCTCGCCGACGATGCCGTGGGTGATGGTCTCGGTCATGCCCCACCAGCCGATCATCTTGACGCCGAACGCGGCAAAGGCCGGCGGTTCGTTGATCGCGGTGCCCCACAGGCGAAACGTGTGGTCTTTCGGGATCTCCTGCTCGAGCAGCGCCTTCATGCAGAACGGGATCGTCGAGGTCCAGGTCGAACCGTGCTCGCGCGCGACGCCCCAGAACCGGCTCGCCGAGAAACGCGGCTGGATCACGCAGGTAGCGCCGACCCACAGCGACGCCAGCATGGAGTAGGCGAGAGCATTGGTGTGGAATAGCGGTAAGTATGCCTGATGCACGTCGCCGGCATGCAAATCCTCATGCGCGGCGTTGATCTTGGCGCCCCACAGCGCGTTGGCATGGGTCCACAGCACCGCCTTCGGCCGCGAGGTCGTGCCGGAGGTGTACTGCACGCTGCATGGCGCGAGCGGATCGGTCGCGCGTTTCGGGCGGTCGGCGCTGTCGGCGAACAGGGATTCAAAGCTGTCGCCGCGCGAGACCGCTTGCGCCGGCGCCGCGCCCGCATCGTGCGAAGTGACTGCCAGCCAACTTATGTTGCTGCAGTTTTGCGCGACGATCTCCGCATAGGCCGGCTGCGTGATCGCGGCGACCGCGCCGCAATGATCGGCGAAATAGGCGATCTCGGCCGGCGCCGAACGCGTGTTGGTGGTGACAGCGATGGCGCCGAGCTCGACACAGGCAAACCAGGCCAGCATCGCCTCGATGCAATTGTCGAGGTGAATGAGCACATATTCGCCGGGCTTGACGCCGCGCCTCGCCAGCCCCGCCGCGAGTGCGCCGACCCGCTCGTGAAATTCGCCATAGCTCCAGCGCCGCGCCGGCGCATCGAACGGCGCCCAGATCAGGAACGGATGATCCCGCCGGACCTCGGCGCGCATCTTGAGGAGCCAGGGCACGTCGAGCCCGTCGAACGGGCCGACGATTCCGGCGGTGGTCTGTTGAAGTGGCATGGCTCCTCCCCGTGCAGCCTGCATCTTGCCGGCGGCTGTCTTTTGATGATTGCGTCTTCCTGCCATCGGATGAGGCGGGGCGCAAATGGGAGAGGTGCGGATGTGGCCGCGGCTCCACCTGGTTATCGGCGCACAATCTTTCCACCGTCATGGCCGGGCTTGACCCGGCCATCCACGCCTTGCCGCGCGAAGAACGTGGATGCCCGGGACAAGCCCGGGCATGACGACCGATTGCGCCGCGCGAGCATGGCTAATCCCCGTACGATGAGATCTCGATCAGGCTCCCGTCCGGATCGCGACAATAGACCGAGCGCAGCGTGCCGCGGGCGCCCTGCTTGGGAACCGGGCCTTCCTCGATCGCGACGCCGTGTGCCTGCAAATGCGCCACCACCTCGTCGGGCGCGGCCGCGGTGAGGAAGCAGAGGTCTTCGCTGCCGGCGGTCTGGTGGTCGGCGGTGAACCATTCCACCTTGTCGGCATCGCGCGGCCGGACGTTGATCTTCTGGTTACCAAAGTGAAGCGAAGTCCGCGGCGCTTTGCCGCCGCCGGGATCGAACACCTTGACTTCCATGCCGAGAATCCTGCGGTACCAATCCGCACTGGCCGCGACGTCGGCGACGTTGATGACGAGATGATCGAGGGCGTCGACCTTGACCGGCATGCCTTATCCTTTCGTCGCGATGCGCGCCGCGCACTTTCCGCCTGCAGCAAGCTTTGTTACAACCCCACCGACGCCGGCTTCAAGACATCTGGCTTCAAGAACAACACTTGGGAGAACCCTTGAGATGATCACTCGCCGTACCGCGCTGGGCCTGCTCGCCGCCAGTCCGCTTGCAGCCACCCCGCTGTCGAAGGCCTTTGCCGCCGATTATCCGGCCCGGCCCGTGAAATGGGTGGTCGGCTATCCGCCGGGCGGCGCCACCGACATTCTGGCGCGGCTGATCGGCCAGCGGCTCTCGGAAAAGCTCGGCCAGCAATTCGTGATCGAGAACAAGCCGGGTGCCGGCAACAACATCGCCACCGAATCGGTCATCAACGCCGAGCCCGACGGCTACACGCTGCAGCTGGTCAATCCGGCCAACTACATCAACACCTCGCTCTACAAGAATCTGAAGTTCAACTTCGTGACCGACATGGCGCCGGTCGCCTCGTTCCAGCGCGTGCCGAACGTGATGACCGTCAACAAGGACGTGCCGGCGAAGAACGTCGCCGAGTTCATCGAATATGTGAAGGCCAATCCCGGCAAGGTGAACATGGCCTCGTCCGGCAACGGCACCTCGGTGCATCTGTCCGGCGAGATGTTCATGGCGATGACCGGCTGCAAGATGCAGCACGTGCCCTACCGCGGCGCGGCGCCCGCGATCACCGACATGCTCGGCGGCCAGGTGCAGGTGATCTTCGACAACATGCCCTCGATCATCCAGCACATCCGCTCCGGCTCGCTTCGTGCGATCGGCGTCACCACCACGGAGCGCTCGCCGCAATTGCCCGACGTGCAACCGATCGCCGACACCGTGAAGGGCTATGAGGCCAGCGCGCTGTTCGGCATGGGTGCGCCGAAGAACACGCCGAAGGAGATCATCGCCAAGCTCAACGCCGAGGTCAACGCGCTGATCAAGGAGCCCGACATGGCCAAGCGTCTAGTCGAGCTCGGCGGCGAGCCGCGGGCGCAGACGCCCGAGGCGTTCGGCGAGGAGATCAAGGCCGAGACCGAGAAGTGGAAGAAGGTCGTCGAGTTCGCCGGCCTGAAGGTCGAGTAGCGAATTCGTGATGACCGGGATAGGAGCCCTGCCGCTCGGCAGGGCTTTTTTCTTGCCCGCTTTGCTTCGTTGATCTGGAATAAACCGGCGCTGCGAAACCTGATAATGATGGCACCCGTAACTGGTGCCAGCTGAAGGAGTTGGATCATGCGCAAGACGCAATTGGTGCTGTTGACGTTCAGTGCGGCGGTCCTGGCCGGCTTCGCCGCCGCAACGCCCGCGGCCGCGCGCGAGTATCCCTGGTGCGCCCAGGGCGGCGAATATGATTACCCCGGCGAGTGCGCTTACAATACCTACGAGCAGTGCCAGGCCAGCGTATCCGGCCGGCTCTTGTACTGCGACCGCAATCCGCGATTCGCCTACGGCCAAGGGACGCCGGCACAGCCGCGACTACCCCGGCGCGCGCGCCCGGTGGCGCTGTATTAGACGAGAGCGACTACCGCTTCGCGTCCGCCTGTTCCGTGCCGGTACACGAGATCAGCATTGTGTAGGCGCGGGCGTTGGCGGCGATGTCGGTGGTCTTCAGTTCACCCTTAGGCTCCGCGGTCTGGTAGGGCACCACGGAATTGTCGAGGAAGTCGCGCAGCGCGCCGGTCTTGATGGCGAAGTTGATGTTCTCGGGGATGTTGCCGGTTGCGACCGCAATCCTGAGATTGTCGAGCTTTCCCGTGACCACGCCCACGATCTGCCCGGTCGTGTCGAACAGCGGGCCTCCGCTGTTGCCGGGCTGCACGGGCGCACTAATTTGCAGGAAACGCGAATCGTTGCGCATGCCACTGAGCGAACTCACGATGCCGGTGGTCACGGTGAAATCCGAGCTCAGCAGCCCGCGGTAGGGAAAGCCGATCGCGACGACGGAATCGCCGGAGCGGATTGAGCGGTCGCGGATCCGGGCGAACTCCTTGAACGTCGCTGTCGACGGCGCCTGCAACAGGGCGAGATCGTTGGTTGCATCGCTCGATACGACGCGCAACGCCATTGCGGCCTCGCCCGTGAGATTGCCTTTGAGGTCGCCGCAACTGTCGATCACATGATGGTTCGTGACGATGTGCCCGCTGGCACTGACCACGAAGCCGGTGCCGCTCTTCGACTTGGCGGACTTGCTGGCCGGCGGTGGCGCCTGCTTGTCCGCTGCGGCCGCTGGCTTCGCGGTACCCTTCGTGAAATCCCCGGCCTTGCTGAGCCCGTCTGCCTTCACCCGCGTGACGCAGTTCGCCAGCGCCGCGACCAGGGGCGCCGTCGACGTCAACACGAATTGGAGTGGCTTACTGCCGTTGGTCGTCACCACCATCAGGCTTGCCTTCTGGAAGGTGCGAGCGACATTGAGGGGCAGAATGGTCGTCACCATGTTGGAGACGCCGGCGGTCGCAAATAACCTGGCCTGCTCCTGCCCATCGAAGATGAAGTCAACGGGCGCGGTATCGCCCTTGTTGAAGCGAAAGCTGGGGCTGGCAAAACTGAGAAGCCAGGAGCCTGCCGCATTCTGCGCTACGACGAGACTTACTCCATTGGCGTAAGGCGCCGTTGCCGCGCAATGGGAGAAGGCGCCTGTCTCGTCATTGCTGAAGGCGCCGCCGATCCAATTGCCGACATTGACGCTGCCGAACGGTCCCGCCGCATTTGCAACTCCGGCGATGCCTACCTGCAATAAGAACGCAACAATCAATGACTTAAGCCACATACCCAGCCCCCGGACGCTCTTGATTGCATCTTATCTGCGGGAACAGGTGTCGCGCAACCGGCAGTTGTTTGCCCCGAACGGAATCCTAACGACGGTTTTCGGCTTGCCTTTACTTTGCGATCCCATATACTTTGCACGACAAAGTTCATGGGGCGGGCAACCCCAGGAGATGCGGGTGGAGCGAGGTTTGGCGTTACCGATGCGCGATCTCGACAAGGCATTGGCCGACATCGTGGCGATCCGCAGCCAGATCGCGGCCGGCACCGCATTCCGCGGCTATGGCCCGGCGACGATGGCTGCGACCGGCGCCGTCGCGCTCGTCACGGCGCTCCTGCAATTCTGGCTGCTCGGCGATCCCACCGGCGAGCCGCTTGGCTTCTTTGCCGGCTGGCTGATCGCCGCTGCGCTCTCCGTTCTGATGATCGGGATCGAGATGCGCGCGCGATCGCGCCGTCATCATTCGGGTCTGGCCGATGCCATGATCCACCAGGCGGTCGAGCAATTCCTGCCCGCCGGCGTTGCCGGGGTGCTGCTCGCGGTGGTGATGTGGAAGTTCGCGGGCGAGACGCTGTGGTTGCTCCCGGGCCTGTGGCAGATCCTGGTGTCGCTCGGCATTTTCGCCTCGGTCCGCTCGCTGCCGCGCAGCGTCGCGCTCGCCGGGGCCTGGTATTTCGTGTCCGGCTTCGCGGTGGTGGTGCTCGCGAGCCAGACCCACACGCTGTCGCCATGGACCATGGGCCTGCCCTTCGTGATCGGGCAGTCGCTGATGGCGGCCATTCTGCATGTCGCATCCGGAGACCATGATGTCGAAGACTGACAGCGCGCCCTTTTCCTACGAAGGGCTCGACCGCGTGATCCACGAGAAGGCGAGGCTCGGGCTTCTGACCTCGCTGATGGCGCATCCCAAGGGGCTGGCATTCGCCGATCTCAAGCAGTTGTGCGGCCTCACCGACGGCAATCTCAGCCGGCACCTTGCCGTGCTCCAGGAGGCCGGCTTCGTCGAGGTGACCAAGGGCTACGAGGGCAACCGCCCGCACACCACCTGCCGCCTCACCAAGACCGGGCGCCGACGCTTCCTCGACTATCTCGCCGTGCTGGAACGCCTGGTGCGCGACGCCGCGAAGGCCGCCGGCCGCGAGGCGCCGCCGCTCGGCCGCCTCGGCATGATCTCGACCTGATCCTCCCCTTTTTTGACCGGAGACTTTGCAATGCAAAGTGACACGTCCCCTAGCGAGAAGCTTCATGTCGGCATCATCATGGACGGCAACGGACGATGGGCGACGCGCCGCGGCCTGTCGCGCGCGCGCGGCCACGAGGCCGGTGTCGAAGCCATCCGCCGCATCGTCGAGGCCGCGCCCAAGCAAGGCATCGGCACGCTGACGCTCTACGCCTTTTCCACCGACAATTGGCGCAGGCCGAAGGCCGAGGTCGCCGCACTGATGACCCTGCTGCGCTTCTATCTCGCCAATGAGGTGCAGAGCCTCGTCAAGAACGGCGTGCGTCTCACCGTGATCGGCCGTCGCGATCGCCTGCCTGATGGCATCGCCACCGCGATCAAGCGCGCCGAAGACGCGACTGCGGGCGGCGGCACGCTGCACCTGCGCATCGCGGTCGATTATTCCGCGCGCGACGCCATTCTCAATGCTGCGGCGAAGGCGGCCGCGTTGACCAGCATCACCCGCGAAGCCTTCTCGCAGCTCGTCACCGGCGAAGCGGGCCTGCGCGACGTCGATCTCATCATCCGCACCTCGGGCGAGAAGCGGCTGTCGGACTTCCTGCTCTGGGAAGGTGCCTATGCCGAGCTGCACTTCACCGAGCGGATGTGGCCCGAGTTCGACGCGAGCGATCTGGCCGCGGCCCTGGCCTCCTTCCACGGCCGCGAGCGCCGCTTCGGCGGCCTCCAGGCGATCATGCCCGAGGAGGTGCCGTCGCTCTCGCGGGTGTAGCGCAGAGGCGGAGCCGAGCAAGGGTCTCCGCCGCAATCGCGCTCGATATCTTCAAAAGTTCAGTCGGGGGATTGGGCTTCTTCACAGGAAGCGGGACGGACGATCACGCCAACCAAAGCGGGAGCGAAAGTCCATGCGTGTTCTTCTCGTCAACGTGCCTCATCCCTCGATCGGGAGCCGGATTCCGGACGATCACCTGCCGCCGCTCGGCCTGCTCGCGATTGGCGGTCCACTGATCGACGACGGACACACCGTGCGGCTGCTCGACGCCGAGTTCGGTCCGATGTCCACCGAACAGATCCTGGTAGAAGCAAACCGCTTCGCACCCGAGGCCGTGCTGTTCGGGCATTCAGGCTCGACCTCCGGCCATCCCGTGATCGCGGAGATCGCCGCCGCCCTGGTGAAAGCGATGCCAGGTGTGGTGATCGTCTATGGCGGCGTGTTTCCGACCTATCATTGGCGCGAGATCCTGCGCGATGAACCCTATGTCAACGCGATCGTGCGCGGTGAGGGCGAGGAGACGGCGCGGCGCCTGATGCGTGCGCTGGAAGACGGCCACGATCTCGGCGGCATCGCCGGCATCGCATTCCGCGATTCCGCCGGGCCGCATGCAACGCCGCCGGCGCCCGTCATCGCCGACCTCGACGCTTACCGCATCGGTTGGGAATTGATCGATCACGCGCGCTACAGCTATTGGGGCGGCCTGCGGGCCGTGGTCGTCCAATTCTCGCGCGGCTGCCCGCATTTGTGCAATTATTGCGGCCAGCGCGGCTTCTGGACGCGCTGGCGCCATCGCGATCCCATCCGCTTCGCCAAGGAGCTGGCGCGCCTGCACCGCGAGCACGGCGTTGAGGTCATCAACTTCGCCGATGAAAACCCGACCGTCTCGAAGAGGGTGTGGCGCAGCTTTCTCGAAGCCTTGATCGCCGAGAACGTCGATCTCATCCTGGTCGGCTCGACGCGCGCCGACGATATCGTGCGAGATGCGGACATCCTGCATCTCTACAAGAAGGCCGGCTGGCAGCGCTTTCTGCTTGGGCTGGAGAATACCGACGAGAAGACGCTGGAGCTGATCCGCAAGGGCGCCACGACCGCAACCGACCGCGAAGCGATTCGCCTGCTGCGGCAGCACGGCATCCTGTCGATGGCGACCTGGGTTGTCGGGTTCGAGGAGGAGACCGATCGCGATCACTGGCGCGGATTGCGACAGCTGCTCGCCTACGATCCCGACCAAGTCCAGTTGCTCTACGTCACGCCGCATCGCTGGACGCCTTATTTCGGGCTCGCGGCCGACCGCCGCGTGATCCAGCCCGACCGGCGCCGTTGGGATTACAAGCATCAGGTGCTCGCCACGCGCTACATGGCGCCCTGGCGCGTGCTGGCATGGTTCAAGCTCACGGAGATGGTCTTGCAGTGTCGTCCGAAAGCGATCTGGCGGGTGCTGTTTCAGCGTGATGCAGGGCTGCGCCATGCCATGCGCTGGTACACGCAGATGGGACGCAGGGTCTGGCCGCACGAGATCCTGGAGTTCTTGCGCGCACGCCGGCTGACATGGGGACCTACCGTCCGGGAGTTCTGGGGCGCACCGCAGGATGCCGAGGAGCAGTCGATGACAGCGCTGCGGCCCGAGCGGCGTGTTGGGAGGCGGGAGGCGGCGTGAAGCCTTGCGGTCATCACGCGGGCAGTGGCCTCCGCTGTCCCGTGTGTGATGCGCGGCACATGAGAACATGGTGTTCGTTTTCAGCCGCATGATTGGCAGCTCCGTCCAAGCGGACGGTGCGCGGCCTCGGCTAGGTCTGCAAGTCCCAGCAACCCGCCGAAAGCATCACGCATGTCACAGCTGTTTCCGCCAGCCGTCGTCGAGCCGGTCGAACTGGCCGACGCCGCGGGCGTGGTCTGCATCAGGACCGCCAGCGCATCCGACGTGGAGAATCTGTCGGTCTATTTCACCGGCCTTTCCGCGACATCGCGCAACAAGCGCTTCAGCGGCGCGCGGGCGGACCCCGGCGCGGTCGCGGCCGAATGCATCGCCAGGAGCGGCGGCCTCGACAATTTCACCTTGCTCGCCGAGCTGAGGGCGGAGGGCCGGGGCACGATCATCGGCGAGGCGTTGTACGCCTACGATGCCACGGTCCGGCATGGCGAATTTGCCATCTCGGTCGCCGATGCCTTCCAGCGCAAGGGGCTCGGCCTTCAGATGCTGACGGCGATGGAAACGCGTGCGATCGATCTCGGGCACGAGATGATCGCCGCCGAGACGGCACGCGCCAATGCCGAGATGCGCGGCCTTGCGAAGAAGGCGGGTTTCAACGATACCGGGCTCGGCGATTGGCAGTCGGTCCACCTCGCAAAGCGCTTGTCGCGTTAGCTCTGCGCGCTGATTTGCCGCCTGGCGTGGATCGTGCTCTAGTGTCCGCAGGTATCCCAGCGGCGGGAGCTTTCGCAGGATGCGCGCGGTTCTGGATTATTGCAGTGGCGGGACCGAACGGCAGGTCGAGGCCGGAGCGGTCGTCGTCACCGAGGGCGGCACCACCGGCCATCTCTACGTGCTGATGCAGGGCAAGCTCGAGGTACTCAAGGGCGAGATGGTGGTCGCCACCGTCACCGAGCCGGGCGCGGTGCTGGGTGAGATGTCCGTACTGCTGGGGCAGCCGCATACCGCGACGGTACGGGCCTGCACCGACTCCGTCATCTACGAGTTCGAAGATGCCGCCTCGTTCCTCGAGCAGCAGCCGGGCATCGCGTTGCTCATCGCAAAGATGCTGGCGCAGCGGCTCAACGTCGCCAACACCTATCTCGCCGATCTCAAGCGGCAATATGCCGGACACGGCACGCATCTGGCTATGGTCGGCGAAGTGCTCCAGAGCATGATCAACCTGCCGCCGCTCGAGGTTTCGCCCGGCTCGGATCGGCAATCCGATCCAAGAATGTGAGCCAGTCCGGCGGCGCAACGATGGGCGCGGCGGGCCGCTGCAGCGGCGCGTCGAGGTCGATCCACTGCGCCTCGCCGGCCGCAAGCCAGAACGCCTTGTCGGCGTCGAGGTCGAGCACGATGTAGGTTGGAGGACGGCCGGGTTGCAGGCCGGCGTTGAAGATCCAGCTCTCGCCCAGCCGGTCGAACCACGAGCCATCCTTGATGAAGGGCGACTGGTGCACGTGGCCCGAGATCACGATCGACGGCTGGTACTGCTTGATCCATTGCACCAGCTCGACGTCGCCGAAGAAGCGCTTGCCGCCCCAGCTCGTCGGCGAATCCGCCGGCGGCGCGTGATGGGCCCAGATCCAGCGTCGCAGCCGGCCGGAAGCGGCGTCGCCGAGCTGGGCGATGAGGCGCTGTTTGACCAGCGGTCCGTCCCACCACGGGCACACCGTGAACAGGGTGTCGCCGATGGTGAGGCTGTCGCCGTCGCAGGCAATGCCGATGTCGCGCACCTCCGAAATCCAGCGCGAGATCTTCTCGCCCTCCGCATTGCGCTCGTCGAGATCGTGATTGCCCGAGCAGAGGATCACGCGGGTCTTCGCCGCAAGCAGCGCAAGATACTTCTTCACCACCACGATCTGGGCCCGGAAATCCACCATCGAGCCGATGTCGAGCGCATCGCCGGCGAAGATCACGAGGTCGAATTGCGGAGCCGCGCTGACGAGCCAGTCGAGCTGAGGCAGCGAATAGTGCAGGTCGGCAACGACCAGGCAACGCATCGAAAATCCATTGGTCAGAGAAATCGAATTGCTTGCAAATTGGCGGTGCCAGCCAGCCGATCAATCGCTCGCCCGATGTTTCTCGAGGATTCCCCGATCGGCCAAAGTCTTCGCCAGTTGCTCAGTGTAGATCATCCGCGCCCATCGATGCAAATGCGAGGGATAGTGCGCATACAGGATGTCCAGCATCACGTCCGGGGTATCCAGGAATTGCGATTGATCGAGGCCAAGCCGAGCCGCAATCCTTTGGCCCGCCTCGGTGTGGAAGCTCTGCGGGCCGCCCCGAGCATTGACGGAATTGACCGGCGAGATGACGAGATAGACCTTCGACCGGTCGAGCTTGGACAGCGTCACGGACAGGGCGTCGAGCGCCTTCTCGAATTCCGCGTTGATCACGAACGGTTTCGAGGCGGGGAGCGGCTTGAGAAGAACGTGGCCGGGCAGCGTGGCCTTGAAAGCCTCCAGCGAAGGAATATCGAGCATTCGGTTGGGCTCGACCGCGCCACCGTGCTCGCTCCATATGGTCGAGATGAACTGGTCCTTGCCGCCGTAATAAATCGCATAAGCGCCCGGAAGCGGGGTGTACACGGCGCGCTCCATCAGCAGTCGGATATATTCGAGACCGCCGGCCGGAAAGGTCAGGCCGGAAGGAAGTTCGAAACGGTCGTTCCTGATGAAGGCCGGCCACTCATTCCATCTTGGATCGCGCTCGAACTGGATCGGATTGAACACCAGAATGAGCTTCTTGGGCTGGCGACCGCGGGCGACCATCTTGTCGAGCATGGCGCCGTAGCCATCCGGGCCAACATAGCCAATGGTGCAGAACGCCTCGACGCTGGATCCCGGAAACGCGTGCAACAAGGTCGGGACGTGAATCCCGAACAGGCAAGAGCTGTCGCCGAGAAACGCGAGATCGGATGCAGGCAGCCGCTCCGAACGCCTGATCTGCTCGAGGACGATGTAAGTCTCGATTCCGCGAGACCATTGATGCTTGCTCCGCCAATGGATGAAACTTGCGATCCCGAGGATCAGAGCCGTCAAGACTGCGACGGGAACGAATCTGCTTGTAACAAGCCGAAGCGCCTTGATCAGCGGCGAATTCATGATCTGCTGGATCGCGCGTTTCAGCATGGCCTAGAACTGAAAATAGATGAAGGTTGCGTTGACGTGCCCGGACGCCGCGATCGTCACAGCCGCCAGGGCTGCAAACAGCGGATACTTCATCCATGCAGGGCGGCGAATCAGGAAATAGTCCCCGTGCGCCTGCAACTGCCATTCCAGCAGCATCAACGGGGTCGCCAGCGATAGAACCGCGAGCGTGACGGCACTGTGCACCGGAGCCCATTCCCAGTTCCTGAGCGCACCGAGCATGCCGACCAGAAAATTCCAGTTTGCCGCTCGAAAGAGAAACCAGCCGACGAAGACGACCAGCATGGTGACGGCCCAGCCGGCGCCGCGCGCAATCGGCGAAGGCGACTCATCTCCGCCGGGCACTTTTCGCCAGAGCGCAAGCACGGTGCCATGGAGCAGTCCCCAGAGAACGAACGTCCACGACGCGCCGTGCCAGAGGCCTCCCAAGGCCATGGTCAGCATCAGGTTCCGGTTCGTGATGGCCTCGCCACGACGGTTTCCGCCGAGGGGGATGTACAAATAGTCCCGTAGCCATGTGCTGAGGCTGATGTGCCAGCGCCGCCAGAATTCGCTGATCGAGACCGACCAGTAGGGGTAGCGGAAGTTCCAGGTTAGCTCGAAGCCGAACAGCAGCGCGACGCCCTTTGCGATCAGGCTGTATCCGTTGAAATCGGCGTAGATCTGGATGCCGAAGGCGATCGTGGCGAGCACGACCGACCAGCCGAAGGGCTGTTCCGGAATGAAGAGCGTGTCGACGATCATCGCCAGGCTGTCGGCGACCACGACCTTCATGGCGTAGCCGTAGATCAGGAGCCAGAGCGCGCGGTCGGCATGATCGGCCGTAAATTGTCGCGGCTTCGAAAATTGATCGAGAAGATTGCTGGCTCTTTCGATCGGACCCGCCACGAGTTGCGGGAAGAACGCCTTGAAGGCGAGAAACTTGACGAGGTCTCTCTCCGCGACATGTTTGCCGCGATAGACGTCCACGACATAGGCGATGCCCTGGAAGGTGATGAAGGAAATGCCCAGCGGCAGGATGATGCGCAACGTCGGCAGGTTCGGTTTGAGACCCGCGTGTTGTGCAATCGTCACGAACGAATCGACGAAGAAGCTGAAGTACTTGAATATCGCGAGCACGACGATCGCCACGGCGACCGCGGAAAAGACCAGAAGCTTTCTTGTGTGCTCGTGAGGACTCGCGGCGATCAGGATCGCCGCGGCATAGTTGACGACGGAAATCCCGACCAGCAAAGGCAGAAAACGCCAGTCCCACCAGCCGTAAAAGACGTAGCTTGCCACGAGGATGATGACGTTCTGGAGCGCGAGTCTGGAGGTGGCGTGGTAGAGCAGGAAGGTCGCGGGAACCAGACAGAGGAACGCCACGGAGACAAAGGACATTGCAGGAATGGTTCACATTATTGGGTCGCGCCGCCGCTCGTCGTTCTGCTCAGTCTGAAAACGATGCGAGCGGAGGGTGCTACCGGGATTGCGCAGATAAACCACGGGCCAGCGAGGCGGTGACTGAGGCTGCTTCACTTGCGGAGGCATCCAATAGCAACTACGAGATGAAATCAACCGCCATTCACGGGCGTGTCCGGTCACGGGCGACGTCGTCTGCCGAGCGCTCGATCAACGGCACTTGGCGCAACGGCATCAGGCATTTCCTCACGGAGGAACTGGACCTGCGGAGCGAATTCTGATGTCGTGACGGACCCTCAACGCGGATCTCCGCATGACCTCCTTCAAGACCATTCGCGCCCGCGCCGAGAAGCGCAAGGGCGGGGCCAAGGCCCTGGACAAGCTGATGCCGGCAAAGCCGGACCTCAAGCGTCTGGCCAAGCTCGGCGACGACCGCGTCCTCGCCGAAATGACCAAGCGGGTATTTTGCGCCGGCTTTGCCTGGAGCGTGATCGAGACGAAATGGGACGGCTTTGAAGAGGCCTTCCTGCATTTTCAGCCGGCCAAGCTCGCCTTCCAACCGGAAGACTATTGGGAGGGCCTGTTGCGCGACGCCCGCATCGTGCGCAACGGCGCCAAGATCATGTCGGTGCGCGGTAACGCCGCCTTCGTGCAGGACATCGCGAAGGAGCATGGCAGCTTCGGCAAGTTTCTGGCGAAATGGCCTTCGTCCGACGAGATCGGCCTGCTCGATCTCCTCGCCAAGCGCGGCAGCCGGCTGGGAGGCAACACCGGGCAGATGCTGCTGCGCTTCGTCGGCTGGGACGGTTTTGTGACGTCGAAGGATGTCGTCGCCTGCCTGCGCGATGCAGGCCTCGACATTGCCGAAGAGGTCAAGTCGAAGGGCGATCTCGCCAAGGTGCAGGCGCAGTTCAACGCCTGGGCCGAGGAGACCGGTCTATCCTACACCCATCTGTCGCGCATCTGCGCGCTCTCGGTCGGTGAGAACCGCAGCGAGTAACCCTTATAACGACCTGGAGAAGAACAATGGCAAAAGCCTATTGGGTTGCAACCTATCGTGCGATCAAGAACCCCGATGCGATGGCGGCCTATGCCAGCGTGTCGCGCCAGGCCATCGAAGCGGCGGGTGGCCGCGTGATCGCGCGCGGGATGCCGGCGGCCGTCTTCGAGCTCGGCCAGATGGAGCGCGTCGTTCTCATCGAGTTCGACAGCGTCGCGAGCGCCAAGGCGGCGTATGAGAGCCCGGCCTACAAGGCCGCGCACGACCTGCTCGGAGATGGCGCGGATCGCGATATCCGGATCGTCGAAGCTGTCGATTAGCGCGCCTCCACGGGACGGATCGTGCGCATTCTGTGGCGATCTCGTGCCGCGAGCGCGGCGGATGCAACGCGCGATCACAAAATACATTTCGCCGGAACATTTGCGCGCAGCTCCTGTTCGGACCAGAGCCAGGCGGACAAGGGTGCAGGGAACGCGCGCTCCCGCCCGGGCAATGAAACCGGACACAAAAACGGAGCAGCTCATGAAGCTCACATCCGATCAGGTGAAGCAGACCGTCAACCAACTCGGCGCTCAGGTGCTGCCCGACGAACATCCCGCCATGCCGCAGCTCAACAGCATGTTCGGCGAGCACACTTTCTTCGTCGATGAAATGGGCCTCAAGGTCCTCGAACCCACGGCGTCGCCCGGTGCCGATCGCCAGAGCGGCGAAGTCGTCAGCCTCGCCGATTGGGGCGATTCCGACCTGACGCGCCTGATGGCGCACGAGCCCGAGCCGACCGGCGTGATCGTGGTGTTCGAGCACGTCAGGCATTGAGCGGCCGAGCGAATCGGTTGTCATCGGTGGCGGGCCTGAAAAATCCCGCCACCGTCAGTCGCCCATCACGCGGCATGATCGTCGCGCCTCACTCAAATGCCCAACGTCAGCTGCGGCTCCGGCTCGCCGCCGGCCTGGAGCGCGGACAATGACACTCCGAGCAGCCTGACGCGCTTTGGCAGCGGCATCTCGGCTTCGAGCAGGCCGCAGGCCAGCCGCTCCAGTTCCTCACGGTTCGCAACCGCCGCAGGCACGGACCTGCTGCGCGTGATGATCTCGAAGTCGGCGAACTTGATCTTCAGCGTGACGGTGCGGCCGCGGTTGCCGGTGGTCTCGCAATGGCGCCACACCTTGTCGACGAGCGGCTCGAGCTCGGCGGCCAGCGCGCCATACTCGGTGAGGTCAGTCGAGAACGTGTTCTCCGCGCCGATCGACTTGCGAATCCGGTTGGCCCGGACCGGCCGCTCGTCGACGCCGCGCGAGATCCAATAGTAATAGGCACCCGACTTGCCGAAATTCGCATTCATGAACTCCAGCGTCTGGTTGCGGATGTCGAGACCGGTGAACAGGCCGAGTGCGTTCATCTTGGCAGCGGTCGCCGGCCCGATGCCGTGGAACTTGCCGACCGGCAGCGTCTCGACGAAGGCGGGCCCCGTTTCCGGCGAAATCACGAACTGACCGTTCGGCTTGCGATGATCCGAGGCAAGCTTCGCCAGAAACTTGTTGTAGGAGATGCCCGCCGATGCATTGAGGCCGGTCTCGGCCCTGATCTTCTCGCGGATCCGCAGCGCGATGTCCCGCGCCAGCTCGATGCCTTGCAGGTTTTCGGTGACGTCGAGATACGCTTCGTCGAGCGACAACGGCTCGATGAGGGGCGTGTGCTCGGCAAAGATCTCGCGGATCTGCCTGGAGATCGCCTTATAGATCTCGAAGCGCGGTCTGACGAAGATCAGATCGGGGCATTGCCGCTTTGCCGTCACTGACGGCATCGCGGAGCGGACGCCGAATTTGCGGGCCTCATAGCTCGCTGCCGCGACCACGCCTCGCTCCGCGGAGCCCCCGACCGCCACCGGCTTGCCGCGCAGCTCCGGATTGTCGCGCTGCTCCACGGACGCATAGAAGGCATCCATGTCGATATGGATGATCTTGCGGACAGGCCGGGCCTCGCCGCTCGTCGTGTCGGATTCGCGCATGAGACAATGATACAATTGCGCAAAGAGAAGCGCGAGGTGACGGATGTTTCAGCTATTGGTCTTCGTGGTGGGCGTGGTCGGCATCGGCTGGCTGATCGGCGCGACCAATCTCCCGGGCGCGTGGTATGCCGGCCTCGCCAAGCCGGATTTCGTGCCGCCGAACTGGGCGTTCCCGGTGGCCTGGACCATTCTCTACATCATGATCGCGGTGGCGGGTTGGCGAACCTTTCGCCGTGAACCATCAGGCAAGGCGATGCTGGCCTGGGCCGCGCAAATGGCGCTCAATTTCGCCTGGTCGCCGGTCATGTTCACGATGCACCAGATCGGCGCCGCGCTCGTCATCCTCGTCGGCCTGTTCATCGCGATCGTGACCTATATCGCTCTGGAGATGTCACGCGACCGACTGGCAGCCGCGTTGTTCCTGCCCTACGCAGGCTGGGTCGCGTTTGCCGGCGTGCTCAATGCGGCGATCTGGCGATTGAATTGAGACTTTCGATCTCGGGCCGTTCAAACAGCAGTCTCAGGCTTGTGAGTGGCAGCCACGGGCATGCGACCTAATATGAGCTGCGGAGGACAGCCCATGCAATACAGCTCCGAGCTCATTCAGACGATGCGTCACGCCCTCGAAACGGTGATGGCGAGCGTGCCGGCCCATCAATCGGTGTTCGGCCTGAAAGCGGCCGTCGCCGAATGTATCCTGAACGCGGCCGCGCATGGCCACACGTCATATGACGGACTGGTGACGGTTGCCTCGGACCAGGTCCAGACAATCATCTCGATGCTGACGTGAGGGGGAGGCTACACCAGCGGTCAATCGACTGGCGCACCCGACACGATTCGAACGTGTGACCTTTGCCTTCGGAGGGCAACGCTCTATCCAGCTGAGCTACGGGTGCAGTCGAGGTTCATTTAGCCGATTGGCGAGGGGGGAGCAACCGCTTCCCGCCTATCGCGCGCGAGCTGATTTGCGCTGGAAAGGCGCCGGAACCCCCGCGGCCTGCCGGCCCAGGGCGGCGAATTCGGCCAACACCCTCTCGGCGCAGATGACGCGGTTGCGGCCGAGCCGCTTGGCGACGTAGAGCGCCTCGTCGGCCGCGCCCAGAAGCCGATCCGGACCGCCATCGGCCCCGCCGGGAATGTGGCTGGCGACGCCGACGCTGAGGGTGACGTGGTCGCCGGCGCCCGTGGCGCCGTGGGCGATCGCCAAGGCCATGACGGCGCCGCGGATCTCCTCGGCGATGACGCAGGCGCTGTCGCAATCCATATCGGGGAGGATCAGCGCGAACTCCTCGCCGCCGTAGCGGCTGGCGAGATCAAGCGGACGCACGGCATGCCGGCTGACGACGGAGGCGACCGCGCGCAGGCATTCGTCGCCGGTCTGGTGGCCGTGATGGTCGTTGAACAGCTTGAAATGATCGACGTCGACGAACAGCAGCGCCAGCGGCTTCTGGGTGCGGTGGGCGCGGGCCCATTCGCTCATCAGCATCTGGTCGAACGAGCGGCGGTTCGACAGGCCGGTGAGGCCGTCCTTGGCGGCGAGCTCCTTCAGCGCCATCTCGGCGCGCTTCTGGTCGGTGAGGTCGCGCAGCGTCTCCACCACGGCGATCAGATGGCCGGCCTCGTCGTGGATGGGGCCGGCGTCGATGGCGAGATAGAGCTGGCTGCCGAGCTTCGGCATCGTGCACCAGTTCTCCGCGGAAAAGCCGAGCCCGTTATGGCCGCGCGCCGCATATTCCGAATAGAACTCCGGCAGCTGCTCCGGCCGGTCGAGCGCGACCAGGTCGGCAAGGCAGGGACGCTTGGTCTCGTAAAAGGCCTGCCAATGCTTGCTGGTCCCGATCACCTCCGAGGCGGCGAGGCCGGTCAACCGCTCGCAGGCCCTGTTCCAGATCACGACGCGGCGCTTCGGGTCGATCACGAAGGTCGGCACCACCAGATGCTGCATCAGCCGCACGGCATAGGAATCCGCGACGTCGACGGTCTTGACCCCCGTCTTGCGTGAAGCCTTTCCCGGCGACTTGCTTGACGACTTGCTCGACGGCTTCCCTGGCTTCGTCATCAGGCCACCGCCGCCACCGGCAGGACTCCGGACCCGCCGCCGCCCGGGCCGAACAATTTCCGGACCTCGCTGGCCGGCTTCGGCGGGCTGAACAGATAGCCCTGCATCTGGGTGCAGCCGAGCGCGCGCAGCAGGTCGCGCTGGGCCTCGGTCTCGACCCCTTCGGCGACCGTGGTCATGTTGCTGGCGGCCGCGATGTTCACCACCGCCTGCACGATCACGGGTGCGCCGCTGGCCTCGGCGATGTCGGCGACGAAGCAGCGGTCGATCTTGATCTTGTCGAACGGGAAGCGCTTGAGATAGCTGAGCGAGGAGTAGCCGGTGCCGAAATCGTCGAGTGCGATGCGAACGCCGATCGAGCGGAGCTGATGCAGGATCGAGAGCGCGGCCTCGTCGTCGCGGATCAGCACGGCCTCGGTGATCTCAAGCTCGAGCCGGCGCGGGTCGAGCCCGGAGGCGGCGAGGGCGCCCGCGATCCGCAGCGCCAGCGTGTCGCATTTGAGCTGCACGGGTGACACGTTGACCGCGACGCGCACATGCGACGGC
>Ga0102591_1001615_pt1 | contig 29666 bp, 27 predicted proteins | sample AraplaCol_mCL_r2_2_FD_76860 | JGI IMG/M metagenome (GOLD analysis project Ga0102591, IMG submission 76860) | Arabidopsis root microbial communities from North Carolina, USA - plate scrape MF_Col_mCL_r2 (SPADES assembly) (version 2) | ecosystem: Host-associated > Plants > Roots > Endosphere...
TTCGCTTAACACGTGGCCTAGGGCCGGCCGGACGGTGGCTCATCTGCGCCGGGAGATTTCAAAGCACGATGCGCCTTCTCTCGGTGCGACCACTTCCCGTGCCCAACCCATCCTCGCCTCCCCCTCAATCGGACAGTCCTACCCCTCAGTCGCTCGGGCTGACAACACCTAGATAACGAAAAAGACGCCATAAGTCATTCTGTCAGCCACCGCTCCTGGCATCGGGTGCACGCGCCATGGCGTCGAGGTCACCATTGACGCCGATTTTGCCGCCTGCGTCGGATGGTTCCATGTCCCTTTTGCCTTGAACGTCAGACCGCTCGGCACTCACCCTTAACGTCGAAGCCCCGGAAGTTGTCTCGCAAAAGGTAACAGCTGTTGCCTTTTGGACCCCAGCTATCAAGATCGCCGATCGTCCAACACGAGCAACAGACATCTTACCATTGATGCCACCGCAAACGCGCTTGTCGAGCGGCCCCGCCCCTTCCCTCTCTGTCCCAAAGTTATTGTCGCTGCCATCGCTCCGTGCATTAAGTGCACAGTACGCCACGCGCCATTGGTGACATCGTTTGACCGCCCGCGTCGGATCCTTCCACGGCCCACATGTTTAACGTCAGGCAGCTCGGCATTTATCCGCAACGTCCGAAGTTCCCGGAAGCTGTGTCGCTTTTGGCAATTGAGCTTTCTTGAAGGAGGAGAGGGGCCCATCCTGTCGGCACGCTCCACCCCAAAGGTAACAGCTGTTATCTTTGGGTCCCAATAGGGCCGCCTGGTTAGTCAAACCGACGCGATAATAACATTAACGTTGATGCCGCCCAAAACTGGCGTGTCGATCTGACCCCGCCCTGTCCCTCTCTGTCTCCAGTCATTGTCGCTGCCATTGCTCCAGGCACTCACTGCGCAGGCCGCAGCGTCGACGTCACCAGTTGACGCCGGTTTTTGCCCGTCTGCGCCTGGACCCTTCCACGTCCCTTGCGCCTTGAACGTCAGACCGCTCGGCACTTACTCGGAGCGGCCGAAGTCCCGGAAGCTAACTCGCTTTTGTGATAGAGCGTTTTCAAGGAGGTGAGGGGTCATCCTTGTCGCCCGCTCCACCCAAAAGGTAACAGCTGTTACCTTTCGAGCCCATCGGACCAAGGTCGCCTGGCTCGTTGTCGACCGGATCCTGCCCCGGCCCTCTCCGTAGGTGGATAGGCAGATTACGTTCGACAGGGAGGAAGAACGAGGTGGCGATAGGTAACCCCCCACCACGTCCATCGCTCCCCGCAGCGAGACAGCCTGCAGCACCCGGCCCGCGCAAACGCCATTGCCGGCCTTCCTGGAACCTCTTCTGGCCGGCGGGTGCCGCAGATGCCGACTGCCTCTCCGTCCTTTAGGCAGCAATGCACAATGATTCCGGACGAGTCACAAGCTGGCCGAACGGGTGGCATGGCTTCTTGAATGAACATTCGGAGACCACCTTCGTCACGGCTCGCACTCATTCTCTCCCTGATCAACGTCCATTGCTCGCGCAAGCTCAGCTGCCGGCAAAGTTGGACGAACCCCGCGTGAAGCGACTCGGTTGGGTGGCCAAAATGCCCGAACAGAGGAACCGCCCAGGATCATGGATGCTGTGCGCTCGGCCTCGCCCAATGCCCTCGATACACGCCACCCCGCTCCTTCGAATTCGTTTACGCCCTCCAACACCCATGTTCTTCTTCGAGCCGAGTGGCTCCAAGGACGCGCAAAGATTTCGCCTCCGATCGGCAACACATTCAGAACGGAGGGTGCCCCGGATAGGCAGGTTAGTTCTCAATGAACAGGAGGAACGGGACTCCCCAGCCACAGCTATCTCGCCTGTCCTTCAGGGCAGTTGTACCGCCCTCGCCGTCTTGCGGAAGCCAGATGGACTATGGCTGCACCACGGCGGGCGCAAACCGATACCTGGCGAAACGACCGCTCTTTCTGGATACACCCGCCCCATTGCCGCTCATGCGACCCAGAGGGCGAAGCCACGCCCAGAAATCGAACTATTCCTGTAGCGGCGTCAAGGTAAACCTCGTCGCCGGTTCCGCATGCCCAAGCGCGGAATAACAGCTGCTACCTTTCGCCTATCTATCCCGTGTATTCATCCCGCTTTCGGCAAGACCGTAAAGGCTTTTTGAAAGGTGAAGACTCCCATCGACCGCCCGGTCGACCATTGCACGGAAATAGCCCCCCGGCTTTGCAATCAGCTCCGGGTCACGCAAGGATTTTTCGAGCACAGTCGCCAAGATGGCGGACGCAGCATAACGGCCGACCCTCCCTACACCGTCTACCCATGCAGCCTCCGAAAGGCCGATCATGCGCCGCATCATTTCGGCCGCGCCGACAACATCGGACCAGCCGTCAAACTCCACACTGACACATTCCTGCGCCGCGCGGCACCCAACCTGCAGCAAGCCAACCGGCACCGCAGCTAAAACAGCACCCTGGATATCACCAACCGCCTTCTCCGCCTGCCGCAATCGGGATTGCGTGTCACCAACCGCCGCTTCAGGCTTATTTTCATAAGCCATTTCGACGGCGGAGCCGTCGTCAGTTTGTTTGATGTCTCGCTCGTAAGAGCGAGTCCGTTCATTACTTTCAGAAAGGTTTTTAGGGGTTGTATTAATAGTAGAGCTGACGCCTATGTCACCCGCGCATGACATATTATGCTCACCGAAGCGAGCTTCGGCATATTCAAGAACCTCGGAATGCAGTGATTCGAGCTTGCTTGCTTGCTCAGCGCGGCTCACCATCGTCTCCATGATCGCCTGTGCAGCGCACCTCCAGCTATCCGCCTTCTCCGGGAATGCTTCGCAGGCATCGATGATTGCCCTGGAAAACCGCGTAACCGCTCGCCGCGCATCCTGGGTAGCCTTCAGTTCCCTTTGATAGTTGTCAACGCTCTCCTTGATCTCCGCAAGCCGCACGCGCGCCGGCGTAAAATCGAGCCCGAAGCCGCTGGCAACCATCCCGTCATTGTCGCGGTACACGAAGCGCCGGCCCGTTGGGCTGTCTCGGTAGGCAGCGATCCCAGCTTCAACGATCCTGCGGAGGCACCGCGTAACCGTGCGCTCGGAGCGCAGCGTGTATTCTGCGAGCTTGGCGTTCGAAATTGCAACGATCGGCCTGCCGGCCCCTTTCCAGTCATCGCCGCGCGAGAGGCCAAGGAGAATGTCCAGGACATGATAGGTCGTGCCGTCGATCCCAAGGATCGGCGCTGCTTTCTTCAACAGGAGGGAGATCTCCGATTTCGAGGTGTCCGGGATGTCGTTGGCCATCGCCATTCGCGCGCTTGCGAGAATGGCCGGACTGACGCGTCTGAACGATGCGATTGCCGTTGCTTCTGTCATTAGCTAGCCTGCCCGCAGCGCCTTAGCGTGCGGCTCCATCGAGATTCTTGTTGATGAAAGCCAGCAGACGGGCACAGTTTTTCGTTCCCAGCTGTTACGCAGGGGTTGATTGTGCCAGCGGTCCGTCATAGAATCAGTTTGTTAGAGCTGATGTCGACGGGACGTTTTCGTACTGTCGGCTAGGATTTTAAGGGTTCGCCGATTGCCGTCGGTGAGCCCTTTCCTATTTCTGAACCAGCCTACCGCATCGGCGTCTCCCCGTTTTGTTGCCGGTACTCGTCCACCAGTGCCGGAAGCTTTTCGATGAGCCAGGCCGACAGGCCTGGCATCTTGCTTTCCGGAATTGTAATGAGCGTTGAGGAACGCGAGGATTTCGCGGTAATCACCGCGCCGCCACCGATCTCGATCTCTTCGCCGCGATCTCCGCTGGCTGCCTTGTGTTCCAGGGCGTTCATGAGCGCGGCGAAGCGCTGATCGCTTGGGGACGCAACCCATGTCCTCGTCGACGTCACCTGGTCAATGATAAGCTGGGCTGCGGCCGGAGCCCTACCGTCCTTGAAATGGGCGGCGAGCTTTTCCCACTTCGGCCGGCCAATTGAAGGCGCCGCACCGATCCTGGCGATCAGTTCGGCCGGGAACTGTTCTGCGATCCCAATCAACATCGAAATATAGGTCAGCTTGCCATCTGCCCTGCCGAGGGCGGCAGCAATCGTCTCCCGGCGGAAGCCGCGCGACTTGAGGGTTGCAGCAAACAGCGCCTGCTCGATGAACGAGAGATTGGCGCGTTCGGTATTCTCGATCCCTTGAGCGACCACCAACTCGTCGTCGGTGAGCTCACGGATGATCGCTTTTACCGGCCGTTCAAGAATCTGACAGGCCCGCAAACGCCTATGGCCATAAGCGACCTGAAAGTAGCCTTGCTTGTCAGGGGAGGGGCGAACGAGGATGGGAAGTCTCTGGCCGCTTTCGCGGATGCCCTCAACGAAACCCTGAAATAACGGATCTCCCTCGATGTCGAGGCGATCCCTGACGAAGGAGGGAACGACATGGGCGGAGTCAATTTCGACAATTGCTTCCGAACCGCTCAGTTGTTCACGAAGGCGGTCGTTCTCCTCTTCCACGGCGACAAAGGCCCGGTCCATCGACTTGACGGCCCCAGATCCAACTTTGACCGCGGGACCTGCCGAGATCTGTTTCGCAAGCTCAGCGGAATCGACATTCCCAAAAAGGGTTTTCATCCGATTGGAGCGTTCTTTGGCATTGGTCATGACCGTCCCCATACCGATTGGATGTGGTTGAAGATCTCGAGATTGACAGCATCGACGGAGTCCAAGGCGCGTGTGAGGGTGTCACGACCGACAGAACCGCGTGCCATTTCGTAAAGGCTCTTCTTCTCCAAGCCGGCGCTGGCGATTGCCGTCGTGTCCACCACGGCTGGCGCCAGCACGTCCTCGCCAAACAGTGAGCGCAGGAGTGCGACGACATTCACCTGAGGAACATCGTTCGGATTATGCCTAGTGATGACATATCGAATGAAATCGTGTTCAAGAATACCGCCACGTTCCTCGATCACGTGCATGACATCGCTCAACATTGCCAGGAACTGGTTCATGCTGGCGACGTCGATCATCGCCGGATGAACGGTGATCAGCAGCGAGGTGGCGGCACAGAGCGCGCCCAGCGTAAGATAACCCAGTTGCGGCGGCGCATCGATCACGACGACATCATAGTCGTCCGCGACGCTGTTTATGACGGCGCCGAGCCGCCGGAAAAAGATCCCGTCGCCGCGGCCGCCGCCGCTTGCAATCGCCTGGGGCGTCTCATGCTCGTATTCCATGAGTTCCAGGTTGCCCGGTATCAGATCGATGCCGTCAAAATAGGTATTGCGGATGATGTCGCGCATCGGCCGTCGGTTGTCTTCGTCATAGCGAATGGCCGCATAAATGGTCTCGTTCTCGCTGACATCGAACTCGGGCTGATAGCCGAACATGGCCGACAAGGATGCCTGCGGGTCGAGATCGATTGCCAGCACTCGCAAACCGGCCAGCGCGAGATAATGGGTAAGATGGACGGTCGTCGTCGTTTTGGCGGATCCGCCCTTGAAGTTTGCAACCGCGATGACCTGCAGCTTCTCGCCGGGGCGCCGGCGCGGCAAGAAATCCAACGCTTCCACAGGACGTTTGGTTGCCAGGTATCGTCGGAGTTCATTGACCTGGGCGAGCGTGTAGCTCCTGCGGCCATTCTCCAGCCGCTCCGGCATTGCGCCTTCGCCGTCCAACGACATTTGGCGGAGGGTCGATTCTGCGATCCCGAGCATGCTGGCAACGTCGCGTGATGTGAACGTGCGCAACGATTTCATCGCTTCAGGCGGATACATATGTGTCCGAAGCGACTGCAACTGCGCTGACAACATCTGCGCTTGGCGTGTAATCTTCGCAGCGGAGGATTCGCTCGTTTGCTTGCGTGTCGTCATCTGATCCATTTTCACCTCGCGACGGTTTTTCACCGATGATCGCGCATTTTCCGTCGCAAAGGTTGCAGGTATCGCGTGAGTCGTCAAACCTTCTTTGGTTAACGAAAATTTAATAAACAACTTGCTGCCGACACCGTCATCCGGCGCTCCACCATATTTTTCAACGACTTGAAGGCGTGGAGCGTCACTGAGCGGTTGTTTTCATGCCCGCACTTTTGCGGGTGGCGGTACTATGTGCACGGGCCGCCTTGGTATGGACAAGGCACACCTCCAGCGGCAGCGACGAGCGACTCGCAGATTTGCGACTGGAATCAAACCGCTTCTTTGCGCAAATCACGATCCGCGCACCAGCACAATTGCGGAGCGGGATCATGAAGCTGATAGCAATCCAGGCGCCGACGTCGAGCAAGGACGCAGCGCTTCTCGGTCAAATCTACCACCTCCGGGCGCGCGTCGTCGCGGACCGGCTCGCCTGGAACGTCTCCAGATCCAATGGTCGGGAGCGCGATCAATTCGACGAAATCGAACCGACCTATATTCTTGCCTTATCGGATAGGGGATATTGACGTGGTGATCGGTTGCGCACGGCTGCTGCCCGCCAATGACCTGACCATGCTTTCGCCAGGGCGGCTCGACGCACATCCGTCATGATCGAAAGCTCGCGCTTCTACGTCGATACTGTTTGTCCTCGTGAAGCCGGGGAGGGGGGCCTTGCGCCACGTCACGTTCGGTATGTTTGCAGATATCCTACGGCCACTCGCCCAGGTACCATCCTTCACGGAAATGAATCAGTCGCATGTGATTGATTCAAATGTGTCGTTGGACGTCGCCGTCCCGTTTGACGATGATGCCAACATGACTGTGCAGCCCTACCACCTCTATGTCGAACGAGCGGATCCGGCGAAGAACATGGCGCGCTACTACGCCATAGAGATTGGGCAGACGCTGTTTGGAGAGCCCTGCCTGACGCGGCGATGGGGACGGATCGGCAGGCGTGGGCAGGAAAAGCACCATGTCTTCGAACGGGAGGAGGAGGCAGTTCGACTGTTCCTCGACCTGGTGAAACAAAAACGTGCTCGCGGCTACCGACCGAAAACAACTATCCGGTATTTGCGGGGCTGACCTCGTTCTTCTTCTTTCCTTCACAGCCGAAGCGAGGGTGCCCCGAAGCCTCCCCGAATGGATGTCTGTGTCAGCAGTTCGGCCCCGCCTGGGCGGCGCGGCCGTGGCGGGCTCTCAGTCGCGGTTGGGGCAGGACCAGATCAGCTGGTAGCCGTCCTCGCCTTCGATCTCGGAGAGCGTTGCGTAGATCGGAGCTGGGAAGCTTGGATCGTCCAGCTTGACCGAGAGATGGTCGCGGTCGCTCTCGCTGAAGCGCCCTTCACGGCCTCGATGGCTGTCACAAGGATCGGTGACGGTCGGACGGCACCTGAAGAGGCCGCAAAGCAGCAAGGGTGGCAAGTCGCAGATTTTTTAGTCGAAGAAAACCTCAGACCACGCCCTTCTTAAGGATGAAGTTCCCATAGGCGCGTGATTCCGCCGTCTGGATGACTGCAAACGATCGCATCGCGATGGGATAGTACGCAGACCTCTCGACCGGTTGGCTCGCTATCGAACGGCCCTCTGCTTCACTGCAAACGGCGAGGACGTCTTTGTGTACTTCCAGCAACTCGCCTGGCGCGTCGACGGCCTCCATGTGCATCAGAGGCGTCTCACTAAACGTGTCCAAGGGCATCATCTGAAGGATCCCGCGGACTGCAGTCGGTGCATCGACACCCTCTAAGATGAGAAGCTTTCCGCTCGTGGTTTGGGTCGCTACACGAAAACCGGAGAAGTTTCGATCCACGATTGCCAGTTCGTCGCCGTGACCCATGGAGGCCATGACCCACAACAGGTCGGCCGTAATGAACGGCGGCACACCCTTCAGCATGGCGTCTCCCTCCCAAGAGATTAGCAGCGACAAGAACGATGAACGATTAGCAGAAAAAAACGATTGCGCAAACGTTTCGATGGCGCTAGCGTTATTACATAGCGGATCCTGGGAGAGCCTCTGGAGGTTGGAATTCCGCTTGGGAGGATAGTTTGAAAAACCTGTTTGTTGCGCTGCTGGCGAGAGCTGGAGTGCGCCCATGACGACTATTTCCGAGGTGGCAAAGGCGGCCGGGGTCTCAGTCTCCACGGTTTCGCACGTTCTCAATAAGACGCGCTACGTCTCACCCGAGAAGGTCAAGCTCGTCCTCGAGTCCGTGGAGGCGATCGGATACATCCCCAATACAGTCGCTCGCTCGCTCAAACTGTCATCGACAGGTACCGTCGGCCTCGCGATTTCCGCAATTTCGAACCCTTATTTCAGTGACATCATCTGTGCGATTGAAACCGAGTGTTCCAAACGGGGCTTGATCGTGTTCCTCTGTGACACGCAAGATGACCCGGTCCGGGAGCTGGAACTGGTCCAGCATCTGCATCAGCGCCGAGTCGACGGGATTATACTTGCGCCTTCGGGCGATCCTAAAAAAGCGCTGGACTATCTCATCCGGTCCAACCTTCCCTGTGTGCTTGTTGACAGGCTGTCGGACAACCGTTTCGACCAGGTCGGGACGGATAACGTCGCCGCAATACAAACGCTCGTCGATCATCTCGTGACGCTGCATCATCGACGGGTTGGGATCATTCTCGGTCAACCCGGCTTTGCGACGACTGTGGAGCGCGCAAAGGCCTTCCGCGCAGCGATGATCGAGAAGGGAATAGAGGTAGAGGACAATTTAATCAGCGACGGCAATCGCAGCACCGCCGACGCCACTGCTTCGACGCACCGTTTGCTGGAGCTGAAGGAGCCGCCGACAGCGATTCTTGCTTCGAACAATCTGGCGATGATCGGGGCTATGAGGGCTATCCGGGAGCGGAAGCTGCGTGTTCCCGCGGACATTTCTGTGCTTGGAATCGATGATTTCGAATGGGCAGATTATTTCGAACCGCGCCTGACGCTGATGGCCCAGCCTTGCGATGAGATTGGCAGGAAGGCGGCGGACTTGCTGATCGAGCGGATAGGCAACAAGCTCCGCCCCCGCGAGACCATTCGACTGTCGCCAGTTTTGCGGGTGCGTGAATCGTGTGGAGAGGCAGCATGAGCCACGTTGTTCTTTCAGCGAAAGGTGTGGTCAAGCGCTTCGGCGGCGTTCAAGCGCTTCGTGGCGTGGATTTCGAACTAAAGGTTGGCGAAATCCATGCGCTGCTTGGTGAAAATGGTGCCGGAAAGTCGACGTTGATGAACTTGTTGTCCGGTGTGAATACCCCGGACGAGGGAGAGATCTTCATCGACGGCAAACCCGCGCGATTTCATAGCCCGCGCGATGCACAAGCAGCGGGGATCGCAACGATCTTCCAGGAGCTGGACCTCGTTCCGAGCCTGACCGTGGCCGCCAATCTCTTTCTCGGGCGCGAGCTTGTCCATCGGCATGGCATGCTCGATGGCAAGGCGATGCTGCAAGAGGCGCGCAAAAGACTGGAAGCGATCGACCGATCGATCGATCCCACCCAGTTCGTCAGTGAGCTTTCGATCGGCCAGCGCCAGGTCGTCGCCATCGTCAAGGCGCTTTCCTACGCATCGAGAGCCCTCATCATGGATGAGCCGACGGCTGCCTTGACCGTTGGCGAAGTGGATCGATTGTTCGACATCATGCGTGGCCTGGCGTCCTCGGGCGTTGGCATCGTCTATATCTCGCATCGTCTTGAGGAAGTGCCGCAGATCGCTCACCGCGTAACGGTCATGCGCGACGGCAAGGTGGCTGGCGTCACCAAACCAGATGCTCCGCAGGCCGAACTGGTGCAGCTTCTCGTCGGACGTCCTTTGAACGAGCTTTATCCGCGCCGCGCCCATAGTGTTGGTGACGTGCTCCTGCGGATGCGGCAGGCTTCCTTCCGCCCACATCGCGCGTCTCCCGGGTGGCAAGCGCCCATCAAAGTCGATCTCGATGTTCGTAGCGGCGAAATCGTCGGGCTCGCTGGCGTTATGGGGGCGGGTCGAACCGAGCTCTTGAGCGCACTCTACGGAACAGGCGTGCCGGGCCAATGGCATGGGGACATTACGATTGGTGGCAGACCGACCAGGCTTAAATCGATCGCGGCTGCTCGCAGGGCAGGACTGGCATTCGTAACCGATGACCGGCGTGGAGCCGGTCTCATGTTGCGTATGTCTGTAGGTCTCAATCTGGTGATGTCGATCATCCGCTGGATATCACCAAGAGGCTTTATGTCTGCGCGACGCCAAGAGGACGCGATCAAAAGTTCTTTCGGCCAATTCGACATCCGTCCCAAGAATCCCGGGATCGCGGTCGGGGCACTTTCGGGGGGGAATCAACAGAAGGTCGTCCTCGCAAAGGAAGTGCTGGGAAATCCGCGCTTGTTGCTTCTCGACGAGCCGACGCGTGGCGTCGACGTCGGCGCAAAGGGGGAAATCTACGCCCGCCTGCGCAAACTTGCTTCAGAGGGATTGGGCATTCTTGTCGCTTCGAGCGAGATGCCCGAGCTGATCGGCCTGTGCGATCGAATAGTGGTTTTGCGCAACGGCAGCAGCGTTGCTGAGTTTTCTGGCGGCGTCGACGAACACGAAGTCCTGGCGGCCGCCAACGGGAGGGAGGCCTGATGTCCGAACAGCAAATTACATCCAATCCAGCCATTCAGCCCGCCAAGCGGATGGATCCGCTTGCGGTGTTGGTCCGCTTCCAAAGCTTGATCGGCCTTATACTCGTTTTCGCCGGGGGCATCATTTTCTCACCGCGTCGGCACGGTGTCATCCTGTTCATTCAACCCGACAACATCGCCAACATCGTCCGTGCGGTGTCTGAGACTGGCATCATCGCAATCGGAATGACGTTCGTGATCATCACGGCCGGAATTGATCTCTCGGTTGGGGCGACACTTGGTCTTGCGAGCGTGGTAACAGCAACATTGATGGTCTCAGGCGGTTTTGGGCTGATCACGACGGTGCTGGCAGTGCTGCTGATGGGCATTTGCTTCGGGTTGGTCCAGGGAGCGATCTCAAGCAAGTTTCGACTTGAAGCGTTTATCGTGACTCTCGCCGGTCTACAGGCAGCTCGCGGGCTTGCACTCGTTGTGTCGGACAATCAGTACATCAATATCTCTTATGGTGATGGTCCTGGGCTCGCTCCGCCCATCTTTGCCATTCTGGGCGGTCGGCTATTCGGCAACGTCGTTCCCGTGGCTACGATCGTCTTCTTGATCTTTGCCTGCATCGCCACGCTGGTGCTGAACACGACCAGATTCGGCCGTTACGTCTATGCCGTCGGCGGAAATGAGCGCGCCGCCCGCATCTCAGGTGTTCCGGTCTCGGCAATCAAGATCGCCGTTTACGCCATTACCGGCTTTGCATCCGCGCTTGCTGGCATCGTCCATGCCGGGCAATTCAATTTTGGGAGTGCCAATGATGGGACCGGATATGAATTGACGGCCATCGCGGCTGTCGTCATCGGAGGAACCAGCCTGTTTGGCGGGTCAGGTTCAATGGTCGGAACAATCGCCGGTACGATCATGCTCGGCGCTTTGGCCAATATATTGCAGCTCAACAACATCACGCCAGCGATGCAGTTGCTTGCCACAGCGGCAATTATCGTTCTGGCGGCAGTCCTTCAATCCCTCGTTCGTCGCCGCGAAGGATTGGGCAGGTAGTGTGGCGGCATCACCCGGAGGGTGGATCCGGGATCAATGTGGAGGAGAAAGTAATGACACAGAATGCATTTCGACTGTCGCATGCCGGGCGCATGGCGCTCCTGGCCGGGTCATGCCTTGCTATTGCCGGCGTGGCCCACGCTGCCGATCCGCTGGTGAAGGCTTGTGCCAAGGATGGCGAGTTCGTCATCGGCTTCTCGCAGGCCAACAATGCGGAGCCCTATCGCCAGCACGTCAACGATGAACTAGAGGCAGCCGCCAAGGCAGTCCCGCAGTTCACGCTGCAGATCGCTGACGGCGCGGGCAACGTCAACACCCAGACATCGCAGGTCGACAATTTCATCACCCAAAAGGTTGACCTTCTGTTGATCTCGCCTTTCGAGGCGGCTCCGCTTACGCCCGCCGTCAAGCGGGCAATGGACGCGGGTATCCCGGTCATCGAACTTGACCGCAAGACAAACGGTGAGGCTGGCAAGGACTACACAGCTTTCATCGGAGGAGATAACTACAAAATCGCGTTGGCCGCCGGCGAATATACGAGCAAGACGCTTCTGCCGGACGGCGGCGAGGCGGCCGTGCTGCAGGGGCTGCCGAGCTCGACACCAGCCGTCGAACGGCTCAACGGCTTCAAAGATGGCGTGAAGGCAAACCCCAAGATCCAGATCGTGGCGGAACAAGCGGCTGACTGGTTGCCGGATAAAGCGCAGACCGCCTTCGCGGCAATGCTGCAGGCTCATCCCGATATCAAGATGGTCTATGCCAGCAACGACATGATGGCGGCGGGTGCGCTACTTGCTGCGAAAGGTGCCGGTAAGAGCGTGAAGATCATCGGCACCGACGGCTTGCCGGGTCCAGCAGGCGGGATCGAGGCAGTCGCAAAGGGCGACTGGTCAGCGACCTTCACTTATCCGACAGGAGGCAAAGAGGCGGTCGACATGGCTAAGTCGATATTGCTAGACTGCGCATCGTCGGTGCCGGCGACAGTAACGGTCGATACCACCGCTATTACGCCCGAAAACGCGAAGCAGATGATGGGTAAGTAAAGCTCCAGACTCAACCCGGCCGGACGCGTCAGTTCAGCCGGGTTGAACCATATCCACCGGTTGGCGCGTCTGACCGAGTCGTCGCGTCATTCGACCAGTTGGTCGAAAATTTCAGCAGCAGCCGGCCTAAGTCTTCTTACGGTGCCGCGGGGCTGGTGAGGCGCCAGCCGTGACAGAATGTCAGGTCCGAGTTGGGCCAAGATCGCGAAACTGAAAAGCCAAACCCGAAAACGTCACCGAACATTGATGACCCAAAGCGATGGAATGGCGCTAGCCTGATCGCATGTCATGTGGCAGAAGGCGTCTGGACTGGTCATCACCGACGATGTTATCGACCAAGTATTGGTTGGCGAAGTCAAAAGAGGTAAGTCTAGCAGTTCGTCGACTCGCGTATGCGCGTCTCGGTCTCCTGCCATGTCGGCAGCTTCGCGGACTGATCGGATCATTGGCCATTCGCGGCTAGAACACTCCATGAAAGGACTTTGCAATGGCACGGCTTGTTGTCGTTTCCAATCGAGTGCCGATTCCCGATAAAGACGGCGTGGCACCGGCAGGCGGTCTTGCCGTCGCCTTGCAGGCCGCTCTCCAGGAACGAGGGGGTATCTGGATGGGGTGGTCGGGCAAGTCGAGCGGGAGCCGAGAACCGGAGAGGCTCTCGCGGCGGCAGCAGGGTAACATCACCTATGCCGTGACCGACCTGACCGATACCGACGTCGAGGAATATTATCACGGCTTTGCCAACCGCGTTCTCTGGCCGGTTTGCCACTATCGGCTCGATCTTGCGGAGTATGGCCGCAAGGAAATGGCCGGCTATTTCCGCGTCAACCGCTTCTTCGCACAGAGGCTGGCGCCGCTGATCGAGCCGGACGACGTCATCTGGGTGCATGATTATCATCTCATTCCGCTGGCGGCGGAACTGCGCCGGATAGGGCTGAAAAACCGAATCGGTTTCTTCCTGCACATCCCCTGGCCATCAGCCGACGTGCTCGTCACGATGCCGGTGCATGAGGAAATCATGCGTGGATTGTCGCACTACGACCTTCTCGGCTTCCAGACCGACCATGATCTTCAGAATTTCGCCGGTTATCTCACGCGGGAGGGTATCGGTAACGACCTCGGCGACGGCTTATTTGATTCACACGGACGGACGTTCAAGGCAGCTGCCTACCCAATTGGGATCGAGACCGCGGCTTTCGCTGAACTCGCAGGCAAAGCTTCGGCAAACATAATGGTCCGCAAGGCCCGGCAGAGCGTCGAGGGACGCGACTTGATCATCGGCGTCGACAGGCTCGACTATTCGAAGGGCATTACCCAGCGTCTGGACGCTTTCGAACGTTTCATCACCAGCAATCCAGCCTATCAAAACAAGGTGACATACTTGCAGATCACGCCCAAATCGCGATCCGAAGTGCCTGAATATGAACAGATGCAGCGAATGGTGGCTGAACAGGCGGGCCGGGTAAATGGCGCGATAGGAACCGTGGATTGGGTGCCGATCCGCTACATTAATCGGTCCAGCAGCAGAAATGTGCTCGCTGGCCTCTACCGTCTTGCGACAATCGGATTCGTAACGCCGTTGCGCGATGGGATGAACCTGGTCGCGAAGGAATATGTCGCGGCGCAAGACCCCGATCGCCCGGGCGTCCTCGTTCTTTCCCGCTTTGCCGGCGCGGCCCGCGAATTGAAAGGTGCACTGCTGGTTAATCCCTATGATGTCGAAGGCACCGCCAATGCCCTTGCCAAGGCACTCACGATGTCAATCGAGGAACGCCGCGAACGCTGGCGGGGAATGATGGATCATCTGCTAGAACACGACGTCGCTCGCTGGTGCAATGACTTTCTGAGAGATTTGATCGCGAAGACGCCTGCCGCCAATTAGGTTTTCCACGCAAACCGGACGATCGAACCGCGCCGGATCGCCGGCGCCAAAACTCACGACTGAGAGGGTTGCGTTCTGATTTGCGACCCCTCCCAATGCACCGCGTCTCAGCTTCACACGGAGCCCGGTGTCCCGGCTGAGTGTCATGCGAGAAGGCGGCCAGACCTTCTCGCTCGAGCCAGTGCTCAGATCCTGAAGATGGGCATCACGCCTTGCCTTTGCGGACGACGTCCGCAATCGTCACCTCTTTGGGAATGAGTTTGAGTTTGAAAAAGGTGTCGGCGATGCTCTGCTGCTGCGCGACGACGGTGTCATCCAGACTCTTGATCCCGTAGGACTGACGTTCGAGCGCCTTGACGAGGACAGGTTCGGGGATGCCGACCGACGGTGATAGCTCCGCAGCCGCAGCCGCGGTGTCGGACTTGGTCCATTCGTCGATCTCGGAAATGGCGTCGATCAAGACATCGATCGCCTGGGCATGGCCGTCAACCAGCGAAGTCGTGCCGAGATAGAACTGGTGGTTGGGAACGATGCCCTCGCCGTTTCTGAGCTCTCGCGCTTCGATCGCCACTTCCGCAGCTGCCTGGAAGGGATCCCAGATGACCCATGCATCCACTGCGCCCTTTTCGAAAGCCGCGCGGCCATCGGCCGGGGCGAGAAAGGATGGCTCCACGTCCTCGTAGGTCAAACCGGCTTCTTCGAGCGCCCTAACGAGCAGGTAGTGCACGTTCGAGCCCTTGTTGAAGGCGACCTTCTTGCCCTTCAGGTCGGCAACGGACTTGATGGGACTATCCTTCGGGACAAGTATGGCTTCACCGCGCGGGGCGGGCGGCTCGTGTGCGATATAGACAAGCGGAGCGTTCGCCGCCTGGGCGAAGATCGGCGGCGTTTCCCCGGTCGATCCGAAATCGACAGCACCAGCGTTCAGGGCTTCGAGGAGCTGGGGACCGCCCGGAAATTCAGTCCATTCAACGGTGTAGTCGATGGATTTGAGTTTCTTCTCCAGCAACCCTTTGCCCTTGAGAAGCACCAGAGTTCCATATTTCTGGTAACCGATGCGCACGACCTTGTCAGCCGCACCAGCCAGTCGAACCTGCATCAAAGGTGTCGCGATGGCACCTGCCACCACCGCAGTGAAAGCGCGTCTTGTGATCTTCATCATACCCTCCGGAATAGACGACGCTAAAATAAAGTATGTCTACATTTTTCCTAGAGTATACGTGCTCCCGCGTGCGCTTCTTCGGGATTCGCTTTTTTGTTCTGCCGCAGTAGCGAGCAAAAAGAACCGCGCCTGTTGCTGGCCCGATTTCGAGCGCCGATCGGAGCGTCGAGGCGTTGCTAAAAGAGCGGGTGGCTGCCGTCTTTACCGATGACGGTTTCCTTGATGAGGAATATGGCCATGAGGAAGGACAACCCGGCTGTATCTGGGTCGTCGATGTCAAGTCGAATGTGTAGTGGCGCCAACCTACATCAAATTCTTGCATCGTGTTTATGAGCCCCAGACCACTGACTGCTCATGCCGCTTGATCAGGTGCTTGAGGTTATCGAAGCCCGTGCGGATGTGGCGGGCGAAGTGATCTACGGCGGGCGTGCGAGGTGCGTCCGAACGCTTCAACAGACCGAGCGCGCGTTCCGGATGGGGGATGGGGACGGGCAGGGCTGTGATGGATTTTTCGTTACGCAATGCGAAGACGACGCTGTGCGGCATGATGGTCAGTGCGTCAGCCGCCTTCATGTAGTGGACGACACTCATGAGGGAGCCGCCCGAATAGCGAATCTTGACTTCGGTTGCGCCGAAAGACAGGAGCATGCTGCGCAGATCGGTAAGCAGCGGGCTGCCTGGCGGTGGTGCCACCCAGGGAAAATCGAGCAGGTGTGCCGGTTGAGGCCGCCGCTTCAACAGCAATGGATGGGTGACCCGGCAGGCGATGACGTTGCGGCCGGGCAGGATTTGCTGGAATTCAAGGCCGGAGCCCTCGTCGAGAATATCGATTGGACAGATGGCAAGGTCGATCTGGTCGGCATTGAGCGCGGCCCGGAGGTCTGGGAAATAACCATAGGTCTGGTCGATGCGCACGTCTGGATGCAGGTTCTGGAACTCGGCGACCATCCCGGCGATCAACGCGTCCATGAAAAAAGGCGTGCCGCCGACACGCACCACGCCGCTCCTGCCGACCCGAAAGCTTTCGACGACATCGGAGGCCTTGCGTGATGCCGACAACATGGTCTGACCGTGATCGGCCAGCGCTCGTCCCAATGGTGTTGGCTGCAGCGGCCGTCGCCCCTTGACGAACAGCGGTTCGCCGATGCGGGCTTCGAGCATCGAGAGCGTGCGCGAGACGGCCGGCTGCGATAGGCCGAGCAGGGCTGCTCCCTCGGTGACCCCGCCGGTTTTAACGACTGCGGCAAGCTGGACAAGGTGGCGTTCGTCTATCTTCATAACGATATGATATATTAATCGTGAATAAAATCATTATCGGTTCGGCGCGTTTGCACTAAATTGATCTCCACCAGCCATTGCCTTGGAGGAGACGCATGACGCCGGGTCCGATGGCGCTGAATTTCAGCGAGGCCAACTCGCATGACATGTTCGCGCAACGACTTCCGCCATCAAAGGAGCACAGCCTGCCGCAGGTTCTCGCGGCGGCGGTGACGCATCTTCATGCCCTCATCCGGGAATTGCGGCCGACCCAGGCGGACTGGCGCAAGGTGATCGAATTTCTGACCGATGTCGGCCACGCCAGCGACGAGCGGCGCCAGGAGTGGGTGCTGCTGTCAGATCTGCTCGGCGCTTCGGCACTGGTCGAGGAGATCAATTCGCGCCGTCCGAAGACGGCCACCCCCAACACCGTGCGCGGACCTTTCTTCCGCGCTGACGTTCCGCAACTGCCGCTCGGCGGCAATATTTCCCTCGATGGAATCGGCGAGACACTGGAGGTTTCCGGCCGCGTGCAGGATCTCGATGGCGATCCTATCGCAAATGCCGAAATCATAACCTGGCAGGCCAATGCTCAAGGGCTCTACGAAAACCAGCAGCCGGACCTGCAACCGGAATTCAATCTGCGCGGCAGCTTCCGCACGGATGCGGACGGACGTTTCCACTATCGGACCATCAAGCCATGTGGCTATGGCGTGCCCGACGATGGTCCGGTGGGAAAGCTTCTGCGGGAGGCGGGCTATCCGCTGCGCCGCCCGGCGCATCTTCATTTCATCATCAAGGCGCCGGGCTTCGAGACGATCACCACGCATATCTATGACGGCAGCGATCCGCATCTGGCCGAAGACGCGATCTTCGGCGTCAAGCCGGAGCTAGTGCGAAGCTTCGAGCGCCAGGGCGAGCGGCAAGGCAAGGGCGCAACGACCTGGCGGCTCGACCTCGCCTTCGTCATGGTCCGCGCCAGACAGAGAGGCGACACATGAGCCGCGATTTCATCTATAGCGGCAGCCCCGCCCATATCGTCTTCGGCGAAGGCAAGAGCGCTGCCGCCGGCGAATGGGTGGAAAAGCTCGGATGCGCCAAGGCGTTCGTCCTCTCGACGCCGCAACAGAGGGCCGACGCTGAAGCGTTGGCCGCGCGGCTGGGCTCTCTCGCCGTCGGCGTCTTTGCCGGCGCCGTCATGCACACGCCAGTCGATGTCACCGAAGAGGCGATGGAAGTGGTTCTCCGAACGCAGGCCGATTGCGTCGTTTCGCTCGGCGGCGGATCGACCACCGGGCTTGGCAAGGCAATCGCCTATCGCACGGATCTGCATCAGATCGTCATTCCGACGACCTATGCCGGATCGGAAGTCACGCCTATCCTCGGCCAGACGGAGGGCGGGCGCAAGACCACCGTGCGCCATGCGAGCATCCTGCCTGAGGTGGTGATCTACGACCCCGCCCTGACGCTCGGCCTGCCGGTTGGCATGAGCGTCACCTCGGGCCTGAATGCCATGGCCCATGCGGTCGAGGCGCTCTACGCGCAGGATCGCAACCCGATATCGACACTGATGGCGGCGGAGGGGCTGCGGGCCTTCAAGACCAGTCTGCCCGACATCGTCGCTGTGCCGCGGGATGCCGATGTCCGCGCCGATGCGCTCTACGGCGCCTGGCTCTGCGGCACCGTGCTCGGTACGGTCGGTATGGCCCTGCACCACAAGATCTGCCACACGCTGGGCGGCACTTTCGATACGCCGCACGCCGACACGCATGCGATCATGCTGCCCCACACCGCCGCCTACAATGCCGCTGCCGTGCCGGAACTTCTGGCGCCTGTCGCCGATATCTTTGGCGGTTCGGTCGGCGGCGGGCTTTGGGATTTCGCCAGTCAGATCGGTTCACCGCAGGCGCTGAAGGATCTTGGCCTCAGCGAAACCGATCTCGATCGCGCAGCCGAGATCGCCACCGAAAATCCCTACTGGAATCCGAGGCCGATCGACCGGCAATCCATTCGTGCCCTGCTACAGGATGCCTGGCAGGGCAAACGACCGGCATGAGTTGACGACAGACATCACGCTCTCTGGGAGGAGAGAAAAATGGGAGGAGGAAACATGTTTACGAGACGCGATTTTCTGAAGACGACGGCCGCCACCGGGGCACTGGTGGCGACATCCGGGCTTGCCGCCCCCGCAATCGCACAGGATGCTGCGATCAAGCTCGGTTATGTCAGCCCGCAGACGGGGCCGCTTGCCGCCTTCGGCGAGGCCGACAAATTCGTCATCGACAGCTTTCTGACGACCACCAAGTCGATGGGTCTCAACTATGAGGTCGTCGTCAAGGACAGCCAGTCCAATCCGAACCGGGCGGCGGAGGTCGCCAAGGAACTGATCGTCACCGATGAGGTGAACCTGATCCTCGTCGCCTCGACGCCGGAGACCACCAATCCGGTGGCGACCACCTGCGAGGCCGAGGAAATGCCCTGTATTTCGACGGTGGCGCCCTGGCAACCCTGGTTCATCGGCCAGCAGGGCAATCCCGGCGACCCCACCTCGTGGAAACCATTCAACTATGCCTATCACTTCTTCTGGGGTCTCGAGGACGTCATCTCCGTCTTCACCAATATGTGGGCGCAGATCGAGACCAATAAGAAGGTCGGCGGCTTGTTCCCCAATGATGGCGATGGCAATGCCTGGGGCGATAAGGTCGTCGGCTTTCCGCCGGTGCTGGAAAAGATGGGCTATGGCCTGATCGACCCGGGCCGCTACCAGAATATGACCGACGATTTTTCGGCGCAGATTAACGCCTTCAAATCGGGCCAGTGCGAGATCATCACCGGCGTAGTGATCCCGCCTGACTTCACCACCTTCTGGAACCAGGCCAAGCAGCAGGGTTTCGCCCCGAAAATCGCCTCGATCGGCAAGGCGCTACTCTTCCCGCAGACCGTGGAGGCGCTTGGCAATGCCGGGCATAATCTGTCGTCGGAAGTCTGGTGGACGCCGAGCCATCCGTTCAAGTCGTCCTTGACGGGGGAAAGTGCGACACAGGTGGCAGCCGCCTTCACCAAGGTGACTAACAGGCCCTGGACACAGCCGATCGGTTTTGCCCATGCGCTGTTCGAGCTGGCGGTGGATGCGATGAAGCGGGCCGGAGACCCCAAGGATGGGGATGCCGTCGCGCAGGCGATTGCGGCGACCAAGCTCGATACGCTGGTCGGGCCGATCGCCTGGGACGGCAAGGGCCTGCCGCCGTTTGCCGCCAAGAACATTGCCAAGACGCCGCTCGTCGGCGGCCAGTGGCGGCTCAAAGACGGCGGCGGCTACGATCTCGTCATCACCGACAATAAGACGGCGCCGAACATACCGGTCGGCGGCAAGATGGAAGCTATCGCCTGATTTTGGGCGCGGGGCCTGCCAGAGGCCCCGCCTGTTCTGGGAGGAATGGGTTTGGCAATTCTCGAACTCGATGGTGTCTCGAAGAAATTCGGAGCGTTGACCGTCGCCGAGCAGATTTCCTTTGCCGTCTGCGAAGGCGAGGCGCTGGGGATCATCGGGCCGAACGGCGCCGGCAAGTCGACGCTCTTCAATCTGATCACCGGCAATATCGCCGCCGATAGCGGCAGCATCCGCTTTCTCGGCAGCGATGTGACGCGCACGCCGCCGATGGCGCGCTGCCTGTCGGGAATGGGCCGCACCTTCCAGATCCCGCAGCCGTTCGAGAAGCTGACGGTCTTTGAAAACCTCCTGGTCGCCGGCGCTTTCGGCTCGCGGCGGCGCGAGGCCGAGGTGTCGGACCGCTGCGCCGAAATCCTGGTGGATACAGGGCTGATCGACAAGGCGAATGTGCTGGCCGGAGGCCTGTCGCTGCTACAGCGCAAGCGGCTGGAACTGGCGCGCGCGCTGGCGACGGAACCGAAGCTGCTGCTGCTCGATGAAATCGCCGGCGGACTGACCGAGGGCGAATGCCGGTCGTTGGTTGCCACGATCCGCGCCATTCATGCGCGCGGCGTTGCGGTCATCTGGATCGAGCATGTGCTGCACGCGCTGAATTCCGTCGTCGAGCGGCTGCTGGTGCTGCACTTCGGCAGGGTCATCGGCATCGGCAAGCCGCAGGACATCATGGCCTCGCGCGATGTGCGCGAAATCTATCTGGGGATCGAGATCTGATGGCGCTGCTCGAAACCAGAGGCTTGACTGCCTCCTACGGTGATTTCCAGGCGCTGTTCGGTGTCGATATTACGGTCGGCGCCGGCGAAACCATCGCCATCATCGGCGCCAACGGCGCCGGCAAGACGACGCTGATGCGCTCGATCTCGGGCGTGCTCGCCAATGCGGCTTCGTCGATCCTTTACCGCGACGAGCCGATCGGCGCGCTGCCGGCGCCTGACATTCTGGCGCGCGGCATTGCCATGGTGCCGGAAGGGCGAAAGCTCTTTCCATCGCTGAGTGTCGAGGAGAACCTGCTGATCGGCAATTATGGCCGCAAGGTCGATGGGCCGTGGACGCTCGAAAGCGTCTTTTCGCTGTTCCCGGTCCTCAAGGAGCGGCGCGACAATCCGGCCACAGCACTTTCCGGCGGGCAGCAGCAGATGGTGGCGATCGGCCGGGGGCTGATGTCCAATCCGGCGGTGCTGCTCTGCGACGAGATCAGCCTCGGTCTGGCGCCTGTCGTGGTCCGCGATATCTACGCCGCCTTTCCACGAATCCGCGAGACCGGCGCTTCGATCGTCATCGTCGAGCAGGACATCGCCCAGGCGCTGAAGGTGGCCGACCGCGTCTACTGCATGATGGAAGGGCGGGTGACGCTCTTCGGCCGCGCCGCCGATCTTAGCCGCAACGACATCCACAAGGCCTATTTCGGGACGGATCACCATGAACTGGCTTGATACCATTCTCCAGGGCGTGCTGCTCGGCGGGCTCTATGCGCTGTTTGCAGCGGGGCTCAGTCTCGTCTTCGGCATTATGCGGCTGGTCAACCTCGCCCATGGCGACCTGATCGTGCTTGCCGCCTTCCTGATCCTGGTGCTGGTGACGACACTCGGGCTCGACCCGTTTGTTGCCGCCCTGATAGCGATGCCGCTGATGTTCGCCATCGGTTGGGGCCTGCAATATTTCCTGCTCAACCGCACGCTCGGCAAGGATATCCTGCCGCCGCTGCTCGTCACCTTCGGCCTGTCGATCGTCATCCAGAACGGCTTGCTCGAAGGTTTTTCCGCCGATAGCCGCCGCGTCTTTGCCGGCAGCCTCGAAAGCGCCTCCGTGAATTTGGGCCCCGTCACCGCCGGCATCATGCCGCTGATGACATTCTTTTCGGCGGTCGCCGTCATCGTCTGTCTCAACCAGCTGATCTATCGCACGTCCGTCGGCCGCGCCTTCCGGGCAACCTCGGACGATCCGGTGACAGCAGGGCTGATGGGCATCCGGCCGCAACGTATCTTCGCCATGGCGACGGGACTTGCCATGGTCGTGGTGACGATCGCGGCTCTCTACCTCGGGACGCGAGCAAATTTCGATCCGACATCAGGACCGGCGCGGCTGATCTATGCCTTCGAGGCGGTGATCATCGGCGGGCTTGGCTCGCTCTGGGGCACGCTCGCCGGCGGCATCATTCTCGGCGTTGCCCAGACGCTGGGCGCTGCGATCAATCCGGAATGGCAGATCCTTGCCGGCCATCTGGCATTCCTCGCCGTTCTCCTGTTCAAGCCGCGCGGCCTTTTCCCGCGCGCGGTGGATTGAGGTGCATCGATGACCATGGCCATTCCCTCCTTCACCGTCGAGACGCGCACCAGGGCATCGACATTGTCCGCCGCGGCGATCATTGCCCTTTTGCTGCTTGCCTGTGCCGCACCCTTCATCGTCTCGCGCGGCGTCATCCAGGACTTGTTCTTCATCCTCACCATGCTGGTCTTGGCGCAGAACTGGAACCTGCTTGCCGGTTATGCCGGGCTGATCTCGGTCGGCCAGCAGGTCTTCGTCGGCTTCGGCGCCTATTCGATGTTCGGCTGCGTCATCCTGTTCGGCATCGATCCGGTCGTTGCAATCCTGATTGCCGGGCTGTTCTCGGTCGCCCTTGCCATTCCCACAGCCTTCTTCACCTTTCGGCTTTACGGCCCCTATTTCGCCATAGGCACCTGGGTGGTGGCCGAGGTCGTGCGGTTGCTGCTGGCCCAGTGGAAAGCGCTCGGCGGCGGCACGGGCACCTCGTTGCCGCGGGATGCGGCCCGCGACATGATGGGCGTCGGCGTAATGCGCGATGTCTTCGGCATGAAGGCCTCGCAGGCAGGCGATGCACTGACCTACTGGCTGGCGCTGATCCTCGTCGTCGCGACCATCGGCTTCATCTATGGGCTGCTGCGCAGCAAGCAGGGCCTTGGCCTCGCCGCCGTGCGCGACAACGAGCAGGCGGCCCGCGCCGTCGGCGTCGATGCGCGGCGGATGAAGACGCTGGTCTATCTCGCCACCGCCTTCATGACAGGCATTGCCGGCGCGCTGATCTATGTGCAGAAGGCGCGGATTTCGCCGGATGCGGCCTTCTCGGTCACCGACTGGACCGCCTATGTCATCTTCATCGTCGTGATCGGCGGCATCGGCACGATCGAGGGACCGATCCTCGGCGTCATCATCTTTTTTCTGCTGCAGAACCTCCTGGCCGATTATGGCTCCTGGTACCTGCTGATGCTGGGTCTTCTCGGCATCGCCATCATGCTGTTTGCGCCGCGCGGCCTTTGGGGACTGTTCTCAGAACGCACCGGCATCCAGCTTTTCCCGGTTCGCCGCGTCCTGAAGGGCGGGCCGCTCAATCTCACGCATAGGGGAGGGCCTCATGGCTGACATTACCACCAACGTACTCATCATCGGCACCGGCCCAGCAGGCTCCGCCAGCGCTGCCCTGCTCTCGTCCTACGGGGTCGAGAACCTGGTGATCAACCGCTACCGCTGGCTCGCCAGCACGCCGCGCGCCCACATCACCAACCAGCGCACCATGGAGGTGCTGCGCGATCTCGGCCGCGACGTGGAGGATGAGGCCTATATGTTCGCGGCCGAGCAGGACCTGATGGGTGAGAACGTCTTCTGCACCTCGCTCACCGGCGAGGAGATCGGCCGGATGAAGAGCTGGGGCAAACATCCGCTGTCACGCGCCGAGCACCAGCTGTCGTCGCCGACCCTTATGAATGACCTGCCGCAGACCTTCATGGAACCGCTGCTCTACAAGACGGCCTGTTCGCGCGGCAGCCAATCGCGCATGTCGACGGAATATCTAAGCCATGTACAGGATGAAGACGGGGTTACGACGACCTGTCTCGACCGGCTGACCGGCAAGGAGTTCACCGTCCGCTCGAAATTTCTGGTTGGCGCCGATGGCGGCAATTCCAGGGTTGCGGAACATGCGGGCCTGACATTCGAAGGCAAGATGGGCGTCGCCGGTTCGATGAACATTCTGTTTGAGGCCGATCTGTCGCGACTGGTCGCCCATCGACCCTCGGTGCTTTACTGGGTGCTGCAGCCGGGCGCCGATGTCGGCGGCATCGGCATGGGTCTGGTGCGCATGGTCAGGCCGTGGAACGAGTGGCTGATCGTCTGGGGTTACGACATCAATCAGCCGGCCCCTTCGGTGGATGAAGCGCATGCGAAGAAGGTCGTGCGCGACCTGGTCGGCGATTCCGATCTCGAGATGACGATCAAGTCGGTCTCGACCTGGACCGTCAACAACATGTACGCGACGTCAATGTCGAACGGCCGCGTCTTCTGCATGGGCGACGCCACCCATCGCCATCCGCCGTCAAACGGGCTCGGCTCGAACACCTCGATCCAGGATGCATTCAACCTAGCATGGAAGCTGGCTTTCGTCCTCAAGGGCGCCGCTGACCAGAAACTTCTCGATAGCTATCAGGACGAGCGAGCGCCTGTCGCCAAGCAGATCGTCACCCGCGCCAACAAGTCGATCGAAGAATTCGGGCCGATCTTCAAGGCGCTCGGCCTGCTTGATTCGATCGATCCGGTTAAGATGCAGCAGAACATGGATGCTCGCTGCAACAACACGGTTGCTGCTGAAGAACAGCGCGCCGCCATCCGCAAGGCGATCGCCGACAAAGTCTATGAGTTCGATTGCCACGGCGTCGAGATGAACCAGCGCTATCGATCCCGGGCGATCGTAACGGATGGGCAGGCGGAGCCGGCGTTCGCCAGAGACCCGGAGCTGCACTGCCAGCAGACGAGTTGGCCGGGTGCAAGGCTTCCACATGCCTGGGTTTATTCCGCGACAGGTGAAAAGCTGTCGACGCTCGACCTTGCCGGACACGGCAAGTTCACGGTGCTCACCGGCATCGGCGGGCAGGGCTGGATCGAGGCCGCCCGAACCCTGGGGAAGGAACGGGGCATCGATATAGCCGCACACCTGATCGGTCCGCGTCAGCCCTGGCAGGACTTTACCGGCGACTGGGCGAATATGCGCGAAATCCGCGACAGCGGCGTCCTGCTCGTGCGTCCCGACCATCATATCGCCTGGCGAAGCGAGGCGATCGTCGACGATCCGTCAGCCGAACTGCGGCGCGTGCTGACCACCGTTTTAGGGAAATGAGGCCATGATTGACGCACATGAAAAGGGTTTCTTCACAGAGGAGAACTCAGTTGAGGTGGTGACGAGCCGGAACGCCACCGCCACAGACCAGCGCCTGAAGCGTGTGATGGATGTCGTAACACGTAAGCTGCACGAGGCGGTAAAGGAGCTTGAGCCGACGCAGGAGGAATGGATGGAGGCAATCCTTTTTCTCACCCGCACAGGGCACACATGCAACGAATGGCGACAGGAATTTATCCTGCTGTCGGACGTGCTCGGCGTGTCGATGCTGGTCGACGCCATCAATAACCGCAAGCCCTCAGGGGCTTCCGAAAGCACTGTTCTTGGCCCGTTTCACGTTGCCGACGCGCCGGAACTGCCGATGGGCGCCAACATCTGCCTCGATCAGAAGGGCGAGGACATGGTCATCGGCGGCCACATCCTCGGCACTGATGGCAGGCCGATTGCCAACGCTGTGATCGACGTCTGGCAGGCCAACGACGAAGGCTTCTACGACGTGCAGCAGAAGGGGATCCAACCAGACTTCAACCTCCGCGGCGTCTTTCGCACCGGCGCGGACGGCCGTTACTGGTTTCGCGCGGTCAAGCCTAAGTATTACCCGATCCCGGACGATGGACCGGTTGGCAAGCTGCTCGGTGCGCTCGGTCGCCACCCCTACAGGCCTGCTCACCTGCACTACATCATCAAGGCCCACGGCTTCGAGACGCTCACGACACACATCTTTGATCCGGACGACCCGTATATCCATTCTGACGCCGTCTTCGGTGTGAAGGAGAGCTTGCTTGCCAAGTTCCAGCAGGTTGAGGATCCGGTACGCGCCAACGAGCTCGGTTTCCTGGGTGAGTTCTGGCAGGTAGAGCACGATTTCGTGCTGGCTCGGCCGGAGGAGTAGGATCTTTTGGCGCAAGTCGGCCCCGTCCAAACCGGCGACCAGTTCCACTCGCGGTGAGGTCCGGACGGGCATCTTCGGCCAACCACCCATGTCCGCAGCGTTGGTCGCGCGCGGGGTGGGAGGGTGCTCCTCGAAAGGTCGCCCCCTCGTTTCCCTCACGAGATAGGTTGCTGGTAAGAACGCGGATGCTGGGAGCTACCTGCTCTGAAGTGGCGCCGGAAGCAACTCAGGTGGAAAGTCCTGGTAGGAAACCGGTCGCAAAAACCGATAGATTGCCAGCGTGCCGACTGAAGTCGACCGACCGTCGGACGTTGCCGGGTACGGCCCGCCGTGCACCATCGCCGGAGAAACCTCGACGCCGGTGCCGAACCCGTTCACGAGGAGACGACCGGCCAGGAGCTCCAACTGGGAAAGCATTTCCGCAGCATTCGACAAGTCGTCTTGGTGGACGTGCAGGGCAATCGTCAATTGACCTTCCAAAGCGTTCACGACCTGGCGCAGATCTGCTTCATCCCGGCAACGCACGATCAATCCTGCTGCGCCGAATATCTCCTCCTGAAGCTCGGGCTCTGACAGGAAGGATGCCGAGGTCGTTTCAAAGAGGGCTGCCACTGCCTGTTGCGGCGTTCCCTGCTTTCCCGTCGCCAACTGCGATACGGAAGACGACGCCGACAGTCTGGCGACACCCTTCCGATAGGCCTCGCATATCCCCCCGGTCAGCATCGTTTGAGCCGGAGATTCCTGAAGAGCTGCGGAGGCAGCGTTTATGAACGCGTCGAGGCCGGGGCCATCGATTGCGATGATGAGGCCTGGATTGGTGCAGAACTGACCGGCTCCCAAGGTCAAGGAGGACGCGAACGATTTCCCGATCGCTTCCGCGTTGTTCTGCAGGGCGTTCGGGAAAAGGATGACGGGATTGATGCTGCTCATTTCGGCGTAGACCGGAATTGGCTGCTTCCGCTCCGAGGCAATCTTCATCAGCGCGGTTCCGCCGCGCCGGGAGCCCGTAAAGCCCACTGCACGTATCCGATGATCGGCGACCAGCATCTGTCCAACCTCAAAACCAGCGTCGAACAGTAAGGCGAAAGTTCCTGCCGGAAGGCCGCTTGCTGCGACCGCCTGCTGGACGGCGCTGCCGACAAGCGCCGAAGTTCCGGGATGAGCGGAATGAGCCTTCACGACAACGGGACAGCCGGCGGCAAGGGCGGAGGCCGTATCGCCTCCTGCGACTGAGAAAGCAAGAGGGAAATTCGAAGCGCCGAACACCGCCACAGGACCGAGAGCCACGTTGCGAAGACGAAGATCAGGCTTGGGTGCAGGCTTCCGGTCGGGATCGGCCGGATCGAACCGGAGTTCTTGGAACGCACCTTCGCGTACCTCTTTCGCAAACAGGCGCAGCTGGCCGACGGTTCTCGTTCGTTCGCCTTCGATACGCCCGCGCGGCAGGCCGGTTTCGTCCATTGCCCTCAGGATCAGATCGTCACCGAGTTCGAGAATGTTCTCTGCAATCGCCTCCAGGAAAAGCGCGCGCTTCTCCAGCGGTGTCTCCCGATAAATGGGAAAAGCATCCCAGGCGATAGCCGTGGCTTGCTCCACCTGATCTTTCGTCGCTCCCGCAAAGCTCGGCTCCAGAGGCGAGCCGCTGGCGGGATTGGTGGCGGAAAAGCTGGCTGCGCCGCCCCGCAGAACCGCGCCGCCGATGAGAAGATCGCCGGAGACTTTCATGATACATCCTTTCGAAAACCTATTCTGGACCACTGTTCAGGTCCGCGTTAAAAGATCGCTTGCGGACCTTTCAACGATGATGGCTGGATGTAGATAGTCTCAGAGCGCCGCAAAACCAAGTCACGGGGTCAAAAAGTAATACTTTTTTCAGCCTCCGATATTGTCCTTCAAGATCGCTCAGCGATCGAGAGTTTCACCGCCTCGTCGAAAACCCACCGGCGCCAAAGATCGGCGAGGAAGAACTGAACGCCCTGCTTCAGGAAAGAGTGGCCACGCGTTTCGAACGCGGTGCGGCCAAGCCTGCCGACTTTACTGCAGCGATTGTCGATCGACAGTCCAGCCAAAGGTAATCTCGCGGAACCATCCGACGTGGACTATCCGTGTAAAAGCGCGATAAGCGATATCGGCATCTCGACCGCGAAAAAATCCATTGCCGCTCTGATAATCATCGCCCACACGGTTATTAGGAAAATTAACGCTGCAAACCTAATTTCTACTGGTTGCATTAATTGCTCCCCCCAGCATGTGCGTCCCCCCCGAGACAAAACCTTATTATTCCTCGCGCAAATTCGCTGTGCGCGAGGGATGATGTGCGACTGAAGAGAGAGTGGGCGCGTGCAGCGCCGAAGTTTTGGCTCTCTCAAACCTGATGCCGCTTTGACCGATCAAGTCGCCGGACATAGCCTGTTGCTGCGTTCGAGATAATGCCCATCAAGGAAGGAGCGGTAAGCGTCCGCGATACCCTCCTTCAAACCGATCTTAGGAGACCAGCCGAGCGTGCGAAGCTTGTCGACGCTCAAGAGTTTACGTGGCGTGCCATCTGGCTTGGTCAGGTCGCGCGTGATCTTGCCTTCGAAACCAACGACCTTGGAGACGAGATATCCCAAATCCAGGATGGTAATGTCCTCGCCCGAACCTACGTTCACATGACTTTCGGCGGAATAGGTCTTCATGAGATGGAGGCAGGCGTCGGCGCAATCGTCAACATGCAGGAATTCGCGCCGTGGCGTGCCAGTACCCCAGATGCATATCTCTTGCTGCTGGTTGATCTTGGCCTCATGCGCCTTGCGTATCAGCGCCGGCATGACATGGCTTGACCCGAGGTCAAAATTATCCCCTGGACCATAAAGATTGGTAGGCATGGCCGAGATGAAATCTCTACCGTGCTGTTTGCGATAAGCTTCGCAGAGCTTTAATCCGTCAATTTTAGCGATCGCATACCATTCATTCGTGGGTTCAAGCGATCCAGTCAGGAGTGAGTCCTCAACGATCGGCTGATCGGCGAATTTTGGATAGATGCAGGACGAGCCCAGAAACATCAGTTTTTCGACGTGAGCTCTATGGGCTGCGTGGATGACGTTCGCTTGGAGAATCAAGTTGTCGTAAAGGAAGTCGGCCGGATAGGTAGCGTTCGCCAGAATACCGCCGACCCTCGCAGCAGCCAGGAAGACAGCGTCGGGACGGTTCTTGTTCATCCAGGCCTCCACCTGGTCCTGCCGTCTGAGATCGACCTCGGCGCGGGTGGCCGTCAAAATCTCGCAGCCCTCGGAAGCGAGACGCCGCACGATCGCAGAGCCCACCATGCCGCGGTGGCCCGCGACATAGACCCTTTTTCCGGCAA
>Ga0102591_1001617_pt1 | contig 29618 bp, 21 predicted proteins | sample AraplaCol_mCL_r2_2_FD_76860 | JGI IMG/M metagenome (GOLD analysis project Ga0102591, IMG submission 76860) | Arabidopsis root microbial communities from North Carolina, USA - plate scrape MF_Col_mCL_r2 (SPADES assembly) (version 2) | ecosystem: Host-associated > Plants > Roots > Endosphere...
GCTACGCGTAACCCCGCCGGTCTGCTCGCCATGGGCCAGGCCATGCTCGGCGGCGACTTCAAGGTCGCGGGCGACGGCAAGCCCTCCGCCTTGCCGCAGAACATCACCGCGATGCTCGGCATGCCGGGCTGGGCCGCGATGAACGGCCAGGCGATCGTGGTCGGCGTGGGCGAAGGCGAAGACGGCAGGCTCGATGAACTGCTGATGGGCTCGGTCGGCGACGCCGGCCGCGTCAGCCGCTTCCATCTGAACGGCGACATGTATCGCGCCTGGGTCGACGTGATGGCCGACAAGGCGCAGTCGTTCGCCGCCAACATGGCCGAAGCCGCAGGTGCCGACGGCGCGCCCGACGATCAGCAGGCGCAGGCGGCGGCCGCCGAACGGTCGAAGGCGCAGTTCGAGGCGATGAAGGCCCAGGCTGCCCGCATCGTCGACGTGTCGGGCGAAGCCCACGTGGACGACAAGGGCCTCGTGATGTCGGGCGCCGTCGAATACAAGTAAGGCGTCAGCGCATACCGGAAAAAGGCGCCCATCGTGGCGCCTTTTTCTTTTCCGCCTCGCTCCCGCGCGCTTCCTCCTTCCCGACGTCTTGACGATCCTGAACGGGCCGGATTTCCACGCACGAATCGTTCACGGATGCGCTGTTTCCATTGGCCCCGCGATCCGGCAGCCACGACGCGTGGCGCCGTCGCCAGACCCATTCAGCGCGTAACAAAGGAGTTCGATCATGATCAACGCCAACCTCCGCAAGGCCCTGTTCGCTGCCGCTCTCGTCGCCGGTCTCGGTACGGTGCCGTTCGCGCAGGCATATGCTCAGGACTCCGCCGCCGCTATGTCCAAGGGCGATAACCAGACCGTCGCCGGCAAGGCGGACGACACGTGGATCACCACCAAGGTGAAGAGCGAGTTCGCCGCCAACAAGTCGGTGAAGGCGACCGACATCTCCGTCAGCACCACCGAAGGCGTCGTGACGCTGACGGGTACGGTTGCTACGGCCAAGGAGAAGAGCCACGCCGAAATGATCGCGAAGAAGATCAAGGGCGTGAAGAGCGTCGACGCCAGCGGCCTGACCGTTTCGGCGGCTGCCGCCGACAAGTAAGACGTAGCACGAGCTGGAACCAAAAAGGGGAGCCTCACGGCTCCCCTTTTCTTTGCGTCATATGTTGGAGCATCGTCGACGGGGGATGCCCGGCGACGCGGGATGCCAGACGCCTCAGCGATGCAGCATGCCGCCGAACGTGTTCCGGTCGTTGGCCTTGTCGATCTCCACGCCATCCAGACCCTGCGACAGCGTATGCGCGTCGCCGCCCTGCGCCAGCTTGATGCGCAGACGGACCTCGTTCGAGCTGTCGGCGTGACGTAGCGCGTCCTCGTACGAGATCTCGCCGGCGTGGTACAGCTCGACGAGACTCTGGTCGAACGTGCGCATACCCAGCTGGTTGGAATCCCGCATCAGTTCCTTGAGCTTGTGGATCTCGCCCTGACGGATGTAATCCTGCGCGAGCGGCGTGCCGAGCAGCACCTCCACCGCGACGCGACGCGCCTTGCCGTCGGGCGTGGGGATCAGCTGCTGCGCGACGATGCCCTTGAGGTTGAGCGACAGATCCATGAACAACTGCTGGCGACGGTCTTCCGGAAAGAAGTGCAGGATGCGGTCGAGCGCCTGGTTGGCGTTGTTCGCGTGCAGCGTGCACAGGCACAGGTGGCCCGTCTCGGAGAAGTTGATCGCGTGCTCCATCGTCTCGCGCGTGCGTACCTCGCCGATCATGATGACGTCGGGCGCCTGGCGCAGCGTGTTCTTCAGCGCGTTTTCCCAGCTGTCGGTGTCGATACCGATCTCGCGCTGCGTGATGATGCAGCCCTCGTGCTTGTGCACGTATTCGATCGGGTCCTCGATCGTGATGATGTGACCCGTGGAATTCTGGTTGCGGTAGCCGATCATCGACGCCAGCGAAGTCGACTTACCGGTGCCCGTGCCGCCGACGAAGATGATGATGCCGCGCTTGGTCATCGCCAGCTGTTTGATGACGGGCGGCAGCGTCAGTTCTTCGGGTGTCGGGATCTTCGACTCGATCCGACGCAGCACCATGCCGACGCAGTTGCGCTGGTAGAAACACGATACGCGGAAACGTCCGATGCCCGACGCGCTGATCGCGAACTGGCACTCGTGGGTCTTTTCGAACTCCTCGCGCTGGGCCGGCGTCATCACGTTCAGCACCATGTCGCGCGACTGCTGCGCGGACAGGGGGCTCTGCGTGATGGGCACCACGCGCCCCTGCACCTTGAGCGACGGCGCCACGCCAGCGGTGATGAACAGGTCGGACGCCTGTTTATGCACCATCAGCTTGAGGAAGGAGGTGAAATCGAAGTCGCTCATGGCCTGTATCCCAATGCCGGACCGGGCCGGCGTCCCCTGTGGGGCCGATCATATACCCATGCCTCCTCGGAGGCCGAGACCGCCTTCACACGCGCCGTATGGGCGCCTGCGGATCCGCGTGAAAGCCTGGGCCCCTGTTGCTCACCGCCCTGAAGGCTTCGCGCCCGGGAGCTCCTGCAAGAAAGCCTCCGGGCGCAGGCCTTCCTACCGGAAGCCTTCCTTGTTCTTCGCGTACATCATGGCTTCCGGACGCGTGATCAGGCCTCGCTTGACCAGGTCGGCGAGGTTCTGGTCCAGCGTCTGCATGCCGTACTGCTGGCCCGTCTGGATCGACGAGTACATCTGCGCCACCTTGTCCTCGCGGATCAGGTTACGGATGGCGGGGATGCCGACCATGATCTCGTGGGCCGCGGTACGGCCGCCGCCGACCTTCTTCAGCAGCGACTGCGAGATGACCGCGCGCAGGGACTCCGAGAGCATCGAGCGGACCATCGGCTTCTCGCCGGCGGGGAACACGTCGATGATGCGGTCGATCGTCTTCGCGGCGGACGACGTATGCAGCGTGCCGAACACCAGGTGGCCCGTTTCCGCGGCGGTCAGCGCCAGGCGGATGGTCTCGAGGTCGCGAAGCTCGCCGACGAGGATGTAGTCGGGATCTTCGCGGAGCGCGGAACGCAGGGCTTCGTTGAACCCGTGGGTGTCGCGGTGCACCTCGCGCTGGTTGACCAGGCACTTCTGCGAGGTGTGGACGAATTCGATCGGATCCTCGACGGTGAGGATGTGGCCGTATTCGTTCTTGTTGATGTGGTCGACCATGGCCGCCAGCGTCGTCGACTTGCCCGAACCCGTGGGGCCCGTGACGAGGATGAGGCCCTGGGGCTGCTCGATCAGTTCGCGGAAGATGCGGGGGGCGCCCAGGTCTTCCAGCGTCAGGACCTCCGACGGAATGGTACGGAACACGCCGCCCGCGCCGCGGTTGTGATTGAACGCGTTGACGCGGAAGCGCGCCAGACCGGGAATCTCGAACGAGAAGTCGACTTCGAGGAATTCCTCATAGTCGCGCCGCTGCTTGTCCGACATGATGTCGTAGATCAGCGAGTGGACCTGCTTGTGCTCGAGGGCCGGGATATTGATACGCCGGACGTCGCCGTCGACACGGATCATCGGCGGAAGACCCGCGGAAAGGTGCAGGTCGGAGGCCTTGTTCTTCACGGAGAAGGCAAGGAGTTCGGCGATATCCATTGGGGTCCCCTTTCTTGGTGGGCATAGGTAACCATGCCCGGGGGTCGGCGGCAAGGCGCGGCTCCATATATGCTTCGGCGTTGTGAACATCGTCCGCCTACGGAGCCCCTGAACCCATGAATCGGATCGCCTTCATCGGCGGCGGCAACATGGCATCCGCGTTGATCGCCGGCATGATCCGCCACGGTGCCCAGCCGGGTGGTATCGCCGTCGCCGAGCCCCGTGCCGAATCGCTGCACGAGCTGTCCCGCGAGTACGGCGTCGCCACCTACACCGACAACCTCGACGCCGCCGAGGGCGCGTCGATCCTCGTTCTCGCCGTGAAGCCGCAGGTGCTGGCCGACGTATGCCGCGACCTGCGTCCCGCCGTGCAGAAATACCGCCCGCTGGTGATCTCGATCGCCGCGGGCATCCGCATCCACCAGATCGAACGCTGGCTGGACGCCGCGCTGCCGGTGGTCCGCTGCATGCCCAACACCCCGGCGATGATCGGTGCCGGCGCCACCGCGCTGTTCGCCAACGGGCGGGTCAGTGCGCCCCAACGGGCCGAAGCCCAGCACGTGCTCGATGCCGCGGGCCTTACCGTCTGGGTGCCGGACGAAGACCAGCTCGACATCGTCACCGCCCTGTCCGGCTCGGGGCCGGCCTATTTCTTCCTCATGGTCGAGGCGCTCGAGAACGCGGCGTTCTCGCAGGGGCTTTCCCGCGAGACGGCGCGCGCCCTCGCCGCGCAGACGGCCCTCGGCGCCGGCCGCATGCTGATCGAGAGCGGCGAGAGCGCGGCGACGCTGCGCGAGCGCGTCACCTCGCCGAACGGCACCACCCAGGCCGCGCTGGACAGCTTCCGGCTCGACCACTTCCCGGCCATCGTGGCGCGCGCGGTCGATGCCGCACGTCGCCGCGGCGTCGAACTTTCCGAAGACATGGAATCCAGAACGTGAACTACCTGACCAATGCCGGCGTGCTGATCCTGCAGTTCGCCTTCGGCGCGCTCGTCACCCTGTTCGTGCTGCGGCTGCTCGCCGAAGCGTGGCGGGCCGACTTCAACAACCCCATCTGCCAGTTCCTCTACCGCTTCACCAACCCGGCGGTACGCCCGCTGCGCAAGGTGCTGCCAAACATCCGCCGGGTGAACACCGCCGCGCTGGTGATCATCCTGCTGCTGGAATGCCTGAAGGTCGTGCTGATCGTCGCGCTCGCCGGCGTCGCGCCGGACGTGCTCGGCGTGATCGTGGCGGCGGTGGCCGAGACGGTCGACTTCTTCCTGCTCACATGGATCGTGCTGGTATTCGTGTGGTCGCTGCTGAGCATGCTGTCGACCGATCGCTACCACCCGGTCGCGCGTTTCGTCTCCAGCCTCGCCGAGCCGCTCGTCCGCCCGCTGCGCGGCCGCATGACACTCGGCGGCCTCGACTTCTCGCCCACCGTCGTGCTGCTCGGCCTGTTCCTCCTCCGCATCCTGGTCGCCCAGCCGCTCTCGGACTGGGGCACGCGCCTGCTGATGGGCGGCTGAACCCCGCTGACCAAGCCTGCTGTGGGGCGCACCCGCGGCGGCACGGGCCGCCCCGGGTGTCATCTGCCGCCGAGCCGCCTTGCGTCCGTCACGTTCGGCAGGGCGCTCAGGCGGCCCAGCAGGGTCGACAGCTGCTCGTAATCCTTAACCCGTAGCGTGAAGCGCATCTCCACCTCGCCGGTGCGCACCTGCACGCGGCTCGACGACGCCACGATGTGCGGTCCGACGTTGTTGATGGTGGTCGCGACGTCCTTCTGCAGCCCCTTGCGGTCGTAGCCGCGCAGCTCGACGTCCACTTCGTAATTCTGCACGTCCACGCGGCCCCAGTTGACGTCGATCACGCGGTCGGGGTCGCGGCGGGCGAGGCGCGCGAGCGACGCGCAGTCCGCGCGATGCACGGACACGCCGCGACCGCGGGTGATGAACCCGCGCACCGGATCGCCGGGCAGCGGCTGGCAGCAGCGCGCCAGCGTGGTGAGGAGGTTGCCCACCCCCTCGATCGACAGCGCGCCCCTGTCGTGTTGCGCGGCGCGCGACGCGACGGGATTGCCGGACTGCGTGATCTCCGTCTCGGCGGGCTCCTGCAGCGAACGCGCGATCTGACCGAGCGTGACTTCGCCCAGCGCTACCGTCACGTAGAGATCGTCGATGCCCTTCAGGCGGAAATGCGTCGCCAGTTTCGCAAGGTCGACGTCGTCCAGCGCGAGGCGACGCAGTTCCTTTTCCAGCGTCGCCTTGCCGGCGAGGATGTTGGCGTCGTGCGCTTCGCGGCGAAACCACGCGCGCACTTTTTCCTTCGCGCGCGACGTCTGCAGGTAGCCGTGGTGCGACGATAGCCAGTCGCGGCTCGGCTCGGAAAGCTTCGCCGTGAGGATTTCCACGCGATCGCCGCTGCGTGGCGACGTCGTCAGCGGCACGATGCGGCCGTTCACCTTGGCGCCACGGCAGCGATGCCCGACCTCGGTATGGATGTGGTACGCGAAGTCGAGCACGGTGGCGCCCCGCGGCATGTCGATGACTTCGCCCTTCGGCGAAAGCACGTACACGCGGTCTTCCATCAGCTCGGTTTCGAAGCCCGCGGCGAGCTCGCTTTCGTCTTCGCCCCGGGGCTCGAGCAGCTTGCGCATCCAGGCGATCTTCGCCTCGAACTCCGCGTCGGCGCCACCGCCTTCCTTGTAGCGCCAGTGCGCGGCGACGCCCAGTTCGTTGGCGCGGTGCATCTCGTGCGTGCGGATCTGCACCTCCAGCGTCTTGCCTTCCGGCCCGATCACGGCGGTGTGCAGCGACTGGTAGCCGTTACCCTTGGGCCGCGCGACGTAGTCGTCGAACTCGCCGGGAAGGTGCGGCCAGAGGCTGTGCACGAGCCCGAGCGCGGCGTAGCAGTCGGCGACGCTGTCGACGAGGATGCGTACCGCCCGGATGTCGTAGAGATCGGAAAACTCCAGTCCCTTCTTCTTCATCTTCTTCCAGATGGAGAAGATGTGCTTGGGCCGGCCGGCGAGGTCCGCGCGGATGCCCGCGCCCTCCAGCGTGTCGCGTAGTTCCGCGAGGCTCGATGCGATGAAGCGCTCGCGGTCCGCACGCCGCTCGTCGAGCAGGCGCGCGATGCGGCGATAGGTGTCGGGTTCGAGATAGCGGAAGGCCAGGTCTTCCAGCTCCCACTTGAGCTGCCAGATACCGAGGCGGTTCGCGAGCGGGGCATGGATGTCGGACGTCAGCTGCGCGAGCTCGCGTCGCTCGTGGTCGGGCAGCGCCATGGCGGTACGCATCGCCGCGAGCTGCCGAGCGAGCAGCACGAACACCACGCGCAGGTCGCGGATGATCGCGAGCAGCAGGCGCCGCAGGCCTTCGGCGCCGCTGCGGCTGCCGCGCTGGGCGTGGAGATCCCAGACCTTCTCGGCCTCGCCCTGCCCTTCGACCAGCCGGCGCAGCGACGCCGGCCATTGCTTCGCGGCCTCGTCGGCGGCGCCCGGAAGTCCGCGCGTCAACGCGAACCACAGCGCCGACGCGCAGGTTTCGTCGTCGCAGCCCAGCAGGCGCAGCAGCTCGATGACCGTTTCGCCCTCGGCGCGCGCGGACAGCGGCAGCGACACGCAGGCGGCGCGCGCGAGCTCCGTCAGCGGCATCGCCTGCGCCTTCGCGTCTGGGGAGCGAACCTCGCTCATCGCCGAGCCTCCGGGTGGTTCATCGAGCCGCCGCCTGCGCGACGTCCAGTGCGCGTGCCAGCCGTTTCGCCGACACGGGCTCGGCGGTTTTCAGTTCCTGGGCGAACAGCGAAACCCGCCATTCCTCGATCAGCCAGCGCAGTTCGTCCCACGTCGCATCGTTGAGGCCGGTGCCGCCCGCATTCAGCAGCGCGCGCCAGTACGGCAGCACCTGCAGCATACGCGACTGGTCGCGCGCGGGATCCTGCCGGAGCCGTTCGCCGCGCAGGCGCATCGCCTTCAGGTAGCGGGGGTAATGGCCGAGGCGCGCACGCGATAGCTCGCGCAGGAAACCGGGCTGCAGCAGCGCCGCGAGCTGCTCGCGAAGGTCGTCGTAGCTCGCCTTCGCGAGGCCCATCAGGGGCGGCTCCATCCACGGTTTCAGCTCGGCCTGCGCTTCGATGATCGGCTCGGCCAGCTTCTGCCGCGCCATCGCCGCGCCGAAGAGTTCGCGTCCCAGCTCGACGCGCAGGGCTTCGAACTGGCCCTGCGTGCGGGCGTCCAGCCGCCGGTCGGCGATCAGGTCGGCGAAGCCGCCTTCCACCAGGTCGTCGCGCAGGCCGTCGACGCTGCCGAGCGGCGCGTATTTCAGCGACAGCGGATTGGCGATCGGCAGCTGGCGGCGCGCCCGCTTGAACTCCGGGGCGAGGGCCTGGCGCAACAGGCGCTCGACCCCGCCCAGGTGCGCCTCCGCGGCTTCGTCCGCGCGCTCGAAGACGCGCAGCGCCACCGCCTCGCCGAGATCGACGAGGGCCGGATACGCCTTGAGGCCGCCCTCCGAGCGGACCACGTCCGGAATCGCTTCGAAGTCCCACGCCACGATGTCCTCGCGCGTGAGTTCGACGTCGGTCTTGCGCGAGAACGCCTCGCGCGCCTTGCCTTCCCATTGCGCGCGTATCGCACCGAGGTCCCGACCGTCCGCCACGGTGCGGCCATTCTCGTCGTGCACCCGGTAGCGCATCTGCAGGTGCGCCGGAATCTCCGCACCGTCGAAGGCCGACGCGTCGATGTCGACACCGGTCGTGCGCTTGAGGAACGCTGCCAGCGCGACCGGCAACGACTGGTCGCGCGGCGTCTCCGCCTCGGCGAACGCCCGGGCGAAATCGGGTGCCGGCACGAAATTGCGACGCAGGGCCTTCGGCAATGTGCGGATCAGCTCGGCGACCTTGTCGGGCAGCAGGCCGCCGACGAGCCAGTCGCCCCGGGCGGCCGGCAGCGCGTTGAGGAACGCCAGCGGCACGTGGATCGTCACGCCGTCGGCCGGATCGCCGGGCACGAAACGGTATTCGAGGCGATACGCGTGCTGGCCGATGTCCAGCGACGCGGGAAACGCCTTCGGATCGAGCCCGCTGCCGGTGTCCATGACGTCGGCCAGCGTCCAGCGCAGCGCGGCCTGCTCACCCGGCGACGCCTTGCGATACCAGGCGTCCAGCGCACGCGTGTCGGCGATGCTCTCGGGTAGCTTTCCGTCGAAGAACGCGGCCAGCTCCTCTTCGGAGCGCAGCAGACCGGCGCGGCGTTGCTTCGCCTCGATGTCGTGCGCCTGCTCCAGCACGCGCGCGTTGGCGCGCACGAAATCGGCGCGGCTGTCGAGATCGGCGCGCACGATGCCTTCGCGCACGAAGATCTCGTGCGCCAGCCGCGGATCCTGGCGCTGGAACGTCACGGGGCGACGTTCCACGAGCACCAGGCCGAACAGCGTGACCTGCTCGTAGGCGACCACGGTGCCGCGTTTCCTCGACCAGTGCGGATCGCGCGCGGTCGCGCGCACGAGGTGTGCCGCCTGGCTCTCGATCCACGCCGGATCGACGCGGGCGTTCATCATCGCCCACACCTTTCCGCCGATATCGAGGATCTGCGACGCAAAGATCCACGCCGGTGGCGCTTTCGCCAGCGCCGAACCCGGAAAAACCTGGAAACGACGCTCGCGCGTGCCGCGGAACAGCCCCTTCTCGTCCTTGTGACCGACCTGCGTCGGCAGGCCTGCGAGCAGGCTGCGGTGGACGGCTTCGAACAGCGCGTCGCCTTCGGGCTTCGTGACTGCCGCCCCCTTGCCCGGCACCGACGCCTCCCTGTCGGAGCGCGCCGCGCCGGCATCGCCTGCGCGCTTTCGCGAAAGGCTGCCGCTCGCTGGCCGCGCCCGTGCAGGCGCGGCGGTCGCATCCGTCGTGGCGTTCCAGCCGATGTCGCGAATGACCAGCACCAGCTGGCGATGCAGCTCGCGCCATTCGCGCATGCGCATGAAGCTCAGGAAATGCCGCGAACACCAGTCGCGCAGCTTCGACGATGTGAGCTCTTCGGCGGCGTCGAGATAAGCCCGCCACAGATTGAGCACCCCGACGAAATCGGATTTCGGATCGGCGAACTGCGCGTGCGCGGCGTCGGCCTGGCCGCGCGCCTCCGGTGGACGCTCGCGCGGATCCTGGATGCTCAGGAAGGCGACGATGGTCGTGAGTTCCGCGACGCTGCCGCGGCGGTGACCCTCGACCAGCATGCGCGCGAGCTGGACGTCGATCGGCAGCCGGGCGACCGTGCGACCGATGCCGGTCAGGCGACGGTCGTCGTCGATGGCGCCGATTTCGGCGAGGCGACGGTAACCGTCGGCGACCACGCGCGGATCGGGCGCTTCGAGGAACGGGAAATCCTCGACCTCGCCGAGATCCAGCGCGAGCATCCGCAGGATGACGTTGGCGAGCGACGAGCGCAGCAGCTCGGGGTCGGTGAATTCGGGCCGCAGCATGAAATCCGCCTCTTCGTAGAGGCGATAGCAGATGCCCGGACCCACGCGTCCACAACGGCCCTTGCGCTGGTTCGCGGCCGCCTGCGAGATCGGCTCGATGTGCAGCCGTTCCAGCTGTCCGCGCTGGCTGTAACGCTTGACGCGCGCCGTTCCGGGGTCGACCACGTACCGGATGCGCGGCACGGTGAGCGACGTCTCGGCGACGTTGGTCGCCAGCACGATGCGCCGTTTCGGACCCGGGCGGAACACGCGGTCCTGCTCGTTCGCCGACAGGCGCGCATACAGCGCCAGCACTTCCGTCTCGCGGTACTGCTTGCGCGAGAGCAGGAGGTGCGTGTCGCGGATCTCCCGCTCGCCGGGCAGGAACACGAGCACGTCGCCGCGTGGATCCTCGCGCGTGATTTCGTCCATCGCATCGGCGATCTGCTGCGCGACGTTGCCCTCCACGCGCTCGCCCGCAGGGCGATAGCGCACCTCGACGGGGAACGTGCGGCCTTCGACCTCCACCACCGGCGCATCGCCGAAATGCTCGGCGAACCGCCCGGTGTCGATCGTGGCCGAGGTGACGATGATCTTCAGCTCGGGACGGCGCGCCGCGAGACGCTTCAGGTAGCCGAGCAGGAAGTCGATGTTGAGGCTGCGCTCGTGGGCCTCGTCGATGATGATCGTGTCGTACGCGGACAGCCACGGGTCCGACTGCGTCTCCGCGAGCAGGATGCCGTCCGTCATGAACTTGATCAGCGCCTGGTCGGACACCTTCTCGCTGAAACGGACCTGGAAGCCGACCTTGTCGCCGATCGGCGTACCGAGCTCCTCGGCCACGCGGGTGGCGACCGACCGCGCCGCCAGGCGCCGCGGCTGGGTGCAGCCGATCAGGCCGGCTTCGCCCCGACCGGCCGCCAGGCACAGCTTGGGCAGCTGGGTGGTCTTGCCCGAGCCCGTTTCGCCCGCGAGGACCACGACCTGGTTCTCGCGGATCAGCTTCACGATGTCGTCGGCCCGGGCCGCGATCGGCAGGGACGCGTCCACGGCGATGACCGGCTTCGACGCCTTCCGGGCGGCACGGCGCGCCGCGGAGGCGGCGACCTCGGCGGCCAGGGCGTCCAGCTTTCCGGCGTCGGCCTTCCGGGAGAGGTTGCGCCAGCGGGCGAGCAGGCGGCCGAAATCGCGGCTGGACACCTCGTCGAGCGCGGCGCGCAGCTCGCGCAGACGCGGATCGGGCGAGGAGGAACGGGCGGGGGTTGTCGAGGTACTCATGGGAACGCCAATAATAGCGTGGGCCTATCGACGAGATCGGAACGTTTCATTTCCCGGGCGCTCCGGCCCTCGTTAAGATTTCAATCAACGAAACGCAAAAAACCAAGGAGAGTCGTCACATGGCCATCGATATCGGCATCGCGAAGAAGGATCGCGAATCGGTCGCGAAGCATCTGTCCAAGCTGCTCGCCGACACCTATTCCCTCTACCTCAAGACCCACAGCTTCCACTGGAACGTGACGGGCCCGCAGTTCAACAGCCTGCACGCCATGTTCGAAACCCAGTACAACGCCCTCTGGCTGGCCGCCGACGAGGTGGCCGAGCGCATCCGCATCCTCGATATCTTCGCCCCGGGCTCGTACAGCCAGTTCGGCAAGCTGACGTCCATCAAGGAAGAGACCGGCGTGCCGGAGTGGAAGGACATGGTCGCCCAGCTGGTCGAAGGCCACGAGATCGCCGCCGCGACGTCGCGCGACACCATCAAGGCCGCGGAGTCCGTGGGCGACGACGGCACCGCCGACATGGTCACCGGCCGCCTGAAGGACCACGAGAAGACGGCCTGGATGCTTCGCTCGCTGCTGAAGTAAGCCGGCGACGCCTCCGGATTACCGCCCCACCCCCTGTGGGAGCGCGCTCGCGCGCGATGGGTGCTTGCCGCTAGCACCCATTCGCGCGCAAGCGCGCTCCCACAAGGCTTTCGATCGGACATCGCACCCGCTAGGCTCACCCCACGCTGAGGCCAGCCTGACCGGATATGCCTTCGTGCGTTGAGCCATCACGCCCCGTTCGTTAAGCTCCCCCGGTTACCTCATTGATGCCACTCGGGGGCCGACCGGTCCGGGGATTGTTTTGAGCGCTGCCACGAAGACCGAAAGAAGCCACCCGATCCTCGCCGCGCTGATCCTCGCGATCCTCGTCGCGGCCCTGAACGTGGGGCTCTGGTTCGTCGCCAACCTGCCCAACGGTCCGGACGACTGGCATGGCCCGGTGCCCGGTTTCGCGTTCACCGCGTACCAGCGCTACCAGAACCCGATGAAGGGCGACGTTTCCACGGATCCGGAGATCGACAGCGACCTGCGGCTGATCAAGCGCTACTCGCCGCGCATCCGCACCTATTCGATGCTGGAGAATCCCCAGGTCATCCGTCTCGCCGAGAAGAACGGGCTGGACGTGATGGCGGGCGCCCTCATCGACGCTCGCCTCGAGAGCAACGAGCGCGAAATCGAAGCCCTGATCGCCCAGGCGCACCGCTACCCGAAGACGATCAGCCGGGTGATCGTGGGTAACGAGGTGCTCTTCCGCGGCGATCTCACGCCCGATCAGATGATGTCCTACCTCGACCGCGTCCGCGCGGCCGTGCACCAGCCGGTATCGATCGCCGAGCCGTTCCACATCTGGCTGCTCTATCCCGAGCTGGCCGACCACGTCGATTTCATCACCGTCCATCTGTTCCCCTACTGGAACGGTATCGAGGCGCGCGGTGGTGTCGACGATTCGATCGCGAGCTACAAGGCGCTGCGCCAGCAGTTCCCCGGCAAGCACATCGCGATCGGCGAGATCGGCTGGCCGTCGAACGGCGACCGGTTCAAGTACGCCTATCCGAGCGTCTCGAACGAGGCGATCTTCCTGCGCATGTTCTTCAACAAGGCGAAGGCGAACGGCATCGACGACTATTACGTCCTCGAGGCCATCGACCAGCCCTGGAAGGAAAACCTGGGCGAAGGCCGCACCGGCGCCTACTGGGGCATGTTCAACGCCGATCGCCAGCTGAAGTTCCCCTTCACCGGCCCGGTGACCGAGGACGTGGGCTGGCCGTGGAAGGCGTTCGCCGCGTCCGTGCTGGCGTTCTTCCCCATGCTCTGGTTCGGCATGCGCTTCAGCCGCTTCAAGCTGACCGGCCGCCTGTTCTTCATGGCGCTGATCCAGCTGGCCTGCGGCCTGATCGTGTGGTCGGCCACCCTGCCCTTCAATTTCTATCTCAGTCCGTTCGACTGGGCGATGCTGATCCTGCTCTTCCCGGCACAGATCGCGATCCTGGCGATCCTGCTGATCAACGGCTTCGAGTTCACCGAGGTGCTCTGGCGACGCAGCTGGATTCGCCATGCGGGCATGCTGCCGCCGGATCCCGTCGAGCGGCAGCCGTTCGTGTCGATCCACCTGGCGTGCCACAACGAGCCGCCGGAGATGGTGCAGATCACGCTCGACTCGCTGGCCGCGCTCGATTACGAGAATTTCGAAGTCCTGGTGCTGGACAACAACACCAAGGATCCTGCGGTGTGGAAGCCGGTCGAGGAGTACTGCAAGCAGCTCGGCCCGAAATTCCGCTTCTTCCACCTCGAGCCGTGGCCCGGTTACAAGGCCGGCGCGCTCAACTTCGGCCTGACCGCGACCGACGAACGCGCCGACGTGGTGGCCGTGATCGACGCCGACTACGTGGTTCGCGAAGACTGGCTCGCCACGCTGACGGGCTACTTCCACGATCCCAAGGTGGCCGTGGTGCAGTGTCCCCAGGCGCACCGCGATTTCGAGAAGAACCGCTTCCGCCGCATGACCGCATGGGAGTACGACGGCTTCTTCCGCATCGGCATGCACCATCGCAACGAACGCAACGCCATCATCCAGCACGGCACGATGACCATGGTCCGTCGCTCCGCGCTCGAAGGCACCGGCGGGTGGTCGGAGTGGACGATCTGCGAGGACGCCGAGCTCGGCCTGCGGCTGATGCACGCCGGCTACGAGCTGGTGTACGTCGACGAGCTGATGGGCAAGGGCCTCACGCCCGCCGATTTCAAGGCGTACAAGAGCCAGCGCTACCGCTGGGCGTTCGGTGCGATGCAGATCCTGAAGGGTCGCTGGAGCTGGATGACCCGCAAGGGACCGCTCTCCGCCGGCCAGCGCTTCCACTTCCTCACGGGCTGGTTCAGCTGGTTCGCCGACGCGCTGCACTTCGTCTTCACGATGATGGGCCTGCTATGGACGGCCGGCATGATCTACGCACCGGAATACTTCAACCTTCCGATGCAGCTGTTCCTGATTCCCGTCATCGGCTTCTTCTTCGCCAAGGCGATATTCGGCGTGGTGCTGTATCGCGCGCGCGTCCCGTGCGGTTGGTACGACACCATCATGGCCTCCGTCGCCAGCATGGGCCTGTCGCACGCCATCGCGCGCGGCATCCTCCACGGCCTGACCCGTGAGAAGACCGCGTTCGTGGTGACCGCGAAGAGCCGTCGCATGGGCGGGAGCAGCTTCGCCGCGTTCGCGCCGGTGCGTGAAGAAGGTCTCATGGCCATCGCGCTGCTGTGCGCGGTGATCGGCATGGCCCTTCACTACGGAACGAACTACGTCGAGAGCACGTTGTGGATGTTCATCCTGGCGGCGCAGTCGATCCCGTACGTATCGGCGCTGGTGGGTGCCTGGATCGCCCACCGCGCGGGCGACGAGGCGGGCTGAGGCCCTTACTCGTCCTTCCTCCGGGTGCTTGGCGCGAGCACCCATCGCGGCCAAGGCCGCTCCCACACGAGCCGGCCACGGCAGCCCTGCGAGCCCTGTCGTGGGAGCGCGCTCGCGCGCGATGGGTGCTTGCCGCGGGCACTCATCGCGACCGAGGCTGCTTCCACACCGTCAGCCGACGCATCAGCCTGACCGGGCGTTCACGTTCGTGTATCGACCTCTCACGCGTCGCGCGGTAAGTTACGCCAAGACGTTATGTCAGGGGACGCCGGAGGCCTCCCCGCAAGTGGCCGTGACGCACGGCCTTGGATCTCGACCGGAACGGGACGCTCATGCGCCGAACCAGACGCCATGGACTGCTGCTTCTGCCGTGGTTCCTCCTGCCCGCGATCGCTCATGCGGGCATCGTCCTGAACGTCGATGGCGTGGATGAAAGCCTCCGGGGCGCCGTGGTCGCGGGCGTCGAGTTGAGCCAGTACACCGCGCGCGACGTCACCGCCGCGCAGGTCCGCCGCCTTTACGAAAAAGCGCCGGACGAAGTCCAGGCCGCCCTCCGCCCCTACGGTTACTACGAGGCGACAGCCACGGGCGACATGCAGCAGGTGGGCAACGACTGGCACGTCACGCTGCACGTGCTGCCCGGCGTGCCCGTGAAGGTCACGGCCGTCACGGTCGACATCGACGCCGACGCGGCGAAGGTGCCCGCGGTCCGCCGCGCCGTGCGCGGCGTGCAGAATCTCAAGGACAAGACGCTCAACGATGGCGTCTACGACGGTGCGCGCGACGCGGTGAGCGGCGCGCTGACCGCCACCGGTTTCCTCGACGCGCGCCTCGTCACGCGACGCGTCGAGGTGAACCGCGCGGAACACACCGCCGTCGTGCACCTGAAATGGACCGCCGGCGAACGCTATCGCTACGGCACGATCCACTTCAAGAATTCGCAGTTCCGCGACGGATTCCTCGACCGCTACGTTCCCTTCAGGCAGGGCGATTACTTCTCGCAGAATCAGCTGCTCGAACTCCAGCAGGCGCTGAACGGCGCGGACTATTTCGCCGTGGTCAACGTCATTCCGGATACCGACGAAGCGAAGAACGGCACGATCGACATCGACGTGGAACTCGCGCCGGCCAAGCGCACCATCTACACCGGCGGCCCGTTCTTCGGCACGGATACCGGCGCAGGCCTGCGCGGCGGCATCGAGAAGCGCTGGATCAACGACCGCGGCCACAAGTGGAAGAACGAACTGGTGATGGCGCAGCGATTGAAGACCGTGTCCACGCTGTACCAGATACCGATGCCGGGCCCCAACCAGCGCAGTTTCAACTTCGGTGCGAATTTCCGAGACGCCAACACCGTGACGTCGAAGTCCCGCACGGTGCAGCTCGTGGCCAACGAAACGCGGCTGTGGCACGGATGGACCCGCACGATCGGCGTCAACGTGCTCTCGGGCACGTTCACCGTCGGCAAACGCGGTGGCGAGGGCGACAACGCCGAAGGACTCGAGCGCGGTCGCAGCACCCTGCTCTACCCCGAGGTAACGCTCAGCCGGAAGAAGGGCGACAACCCCACGTTCGTGCGCAACGGCTGGTCGCTGACGCTGACGGGCCGCAGCACCGCTGGCACGTTGCTTTCCGACGCCAGCTTCTCGCAGGTGATGGGCGACGTGAAATGGATCCGCTCGTTCTGGGGCCAGAATCGCCTGATCCTGCGCGGCACGGCAGGCAAGATCTGGACCGACAACTTCAGCGACCTGCCACCGCAGCTGCGATTCTTCGCAGGCGGCGACCGCTCGGTGCGCGGTTACGACTTCGAGAGCATCGGCCCGCGCAACGCATTCGGCCGTGTGATCGGTGGCGAAGGCCTGCTCGTCGGCAGTACGGAGGTCGAGCACTACTTCACGCGTAACTGGGGCATGGCGGCGTTCGTCGATGCCGGCAACGCGTTCACCGGCACCAACTACAGCCCGCGCGTGGGCGCCGGTCTCGGCGTGCGCTGGCTGTCCCCCGTGGGCATGATCCGCGCCGACATCGGCGTGCCGGTCGGCGACAAGAACGAACACGGCATCCATCTGCATGTCGTCATCGGGCCAGACCTGTGAGGAGCGCCGGCATGACATGGTTGATCCGCACCGGTGTGGCCATCGCCGTCCTGCTGCTCGTCGTCGCGCTCGGCGTGTGGTGGCTCGTGGGGAGTGCATCGGGCCTGCGCTTCGCCCTCGCCCGCGCCCAGGCGTTCACGGACAACGCGCTCACGGTGGAGAACGCCGCGGGGCGCCTCGCCGGGCCGCTCGACCTCTCCGGTGTGCGCTATCGCGACGGCAAGGGGATGGACGTGCGCGTCGCGCGCGCGCATGTGGACTTCTCGTTCGGCTCGCTGCTGCGCAAGCGCGCCCACGTGTACGACCTGACCGCCGATGGCATCGACGTGGCGCTCGGTCCCAGCGAGCCGGAGCAGACCCCCAGCGAACCGTTCTCGCTCAAGCCGCCGCTCGACATCGTTCTGGACCGGGTCAAGGTCGGCCATGTGCGCGTGACCCAGGCGGGTAAGCCGGTCTTCGAGTCGAACTCGCTCGACCTCGCGGGCTCCTGGACGGACGCGGGCATCGCGCTGAAGTCGCTCGCGCTGCGCGCACCGGACGGTCGGGCGGACCTCGGCGGCACGCTCGCGGTGGGCGATGGCTACAAGGGCGATGGCAAGGCCAGCTTCCGCTGGAAGGTCGGCGACATCGACTATGCCGGCGATGTGGAAGCCCACAGCGACGGTGCGAAGGCCCATACCATCGTGAAGCTCTCCCTGCCCATCGTGGCGCAGGTGGACGCCAACCTCGTGCAGAGCGGGGATTACGCCTGGAATGCTTCGATCGACGCCCCTTGGTTCGATCCGACGCCCTTGCTCGGCGAGGGCACCCTGACGTCGCTCGGGCTCGCACTCAAGGGCAGTGGCGACCGTTACAGCGCGGATCTCACCGGCGACGTCGACCTCAACGATTATCGCGTACGCCTGACGCCCATCAAGGCCGCCTTCGATCACGAGTACAAGCGGCTGACCCTCGACGAACTCACGATTGGTTCGCCGCAGGTCAAGGGCACGCTCACGGCGAAGGGGACCGTCGAGATCGCCGCACAGCCCGTCGCCGCCGACCTCGCGCTGCGCTGGAAGGAGGTTCTCGTGCCCGCGAACGTCGCCGGACAGGATCTCGCCACCGCGGGCCAGCTTCGCTTCAAGGGGAGCGCCGATGCATACCATGCCGACGGCGACGTCGACATCGGCCCGCCAGGCAACATCGGCAAGTTCACGCTCGATGTCGACGGCACGCCCGATGTCGTGACGCTCCGTTCGGTGAAGCTCGCACAGCCGAAGGGCAGCCTCGCTGCCAGCGGCACGCTCACGTTGCAGCCCGCGCTCGCGTGGAAACTCGACGTCAAGGGCGATCGCTTCGACCCCGGCCAGCTCTTCGCCGAATGGCCCGGCGCACTCGATCTCGACCTCGGCACCGAAGGCCACATGGATCGCGACGAGCCGCTCGGCACACTCGCCGTGCGCAAACTGGAGGGCACGCTGCGCAAGCGCCCCTTGCGCGGCAACGGCGAACTCACACTGAAGCCGAAGCAGGTCGTCAACGGCCAGCTCGATCTCGCGTCCGGCAGCAGCACGATCCGTCTCGACGCGCGCGGCGACACGGCGAACGACGCCACGCTGAAGCTCGCGATCGCCTCGCTCGGCGACTGGCTACCCGACGCGGGCGGACGGGTCGCTGGCGATATCACCGCCAAAGGCAACGTGCCGAAGCTGGCGGTCACCGCGGCCCTGCGCGGAAGCGCCATCGTCTACGGCGGCCAGAAGATCGACGCCCTCACCATCGATGCCGACATCCCCGACGTCACGACGCCCGGCGGCAAGGCCGACATCGTCGGCACCAACCTCGTGAGCGGCGGGCTCGTGTTCGGCAGCGTCGCGATCGTCGCCAACGGCACCGAGGCTCGTCACCAGCTGAGCATCGACGCGAAAGGGCGGCCCCTCGCCGCCAACCTGAAGCTCTCCGGGACGATGAAGGACGGCGCCTGGAACGGCACGCTGTCGTCGCTCGACATCGACTACCAGGGCATTCCGCCGTGGCGGCTGCAGAATCCCAGCCAGCTCGCATGGAAGGACGGGGCAGCCAGCATGAGCGATCTCTGCCTCACGGCGGGCGATCCCCTCCTCTGCGTCGCCGCGAAGCAGGACAAGGGAGGCAACCTCGATGCCACCTATCGCCTGCGCCGCGTTCCGATCGCGCTGCTGATGACGGCCGCCGAAGCCTCCAACAGCCCGATGCGCGCGGAAGGCATCCTGGAAGGCGACGGCAGCATCCGTCGCACGGCCGCGGGCGCGCTGTCGGGGCAGGCCAGCATCACCTCGGCGCACGGCTCGGTCGCTTACGCGGACCGCATGGACCAGCCGCTGCTCGTCTACGACAACCTGTCGGCCAACGCGCAGCTGACCCCGGACAACCAGCGGATCACACTGCACGCCTCGCTGAACGACGGCGGCACGCTCGACGGCAACGTCTCCGTCAGCGGTGCACGGCAGGCCCTGGGCGGAAACATCGCGCTGCACCTGAAGAACCTGTCGCTCATCGAGTTGTTCACCGCCGAACTCGCCGAGGTCAAGGGTGCGCTCGACGCCAACTTCAACCTGGGCGGCACGGTGGCTGCTCCCGCGATCACAGGGCAGGCGATCGTCGGTGGTTTCGCGGCGGAGGTGCCGAGCGCCGGTCTCAAGCTGAAGGACGGGCGTATCAGCATCGATACCACCGATGCGAAGAACTACCTCGTCGACGGCAGCATTCGCTCCGGCGAAGGGACGCTCTCGATCAAGGGCAACGCCGCGCTCGGCGAGGGAGCGCAGATGCGCCTCGGCATCGAAGGCTCGAAGTTCACGGCGGTCGATATTCCGGCTGCGAAAGCGGTGATCTCGCCGAACCTCACCATCGTGCAGGACGCCAAGGGCATGAACGTCGGCGGCAAGCTCAACGTCGACATGGCCGATGTCAACGTCGAACGCCTGCCCGGCGCCGGCGCGACGAAGGCATCGCCCGATGTCGTGGTGGTCGACGACAAGGAACGCGAAGCCGCCGAAGCATCCGCCCCGATCACCGCGGACATCCGCGTCGACCTCGGCAACAAGGTTCACCTCGTCGGCTTCGGCATCGACGGCCGCATCACCGGCCAGCTCGACGTGCGCGAACGCCCCGGCCGCGCCACGACCGGCCAGGGCCAGATCGGCGTCGACGGTACCTACAAGGCGTACGGCCAGGACCTCCGTATCGAGCAGGGCCAGTTGCTGTTCGCCAGCACGCCCATCGATAACCCTGGCATCAACATCCGCGCGGCGCGCACGCTCAACCCGAACGCCACCATCGACGACGGCCAGAAAGTCGGTCTCTACGTATCGGGCACCGCCCGCCGACCGATCCTCACCGTGTTCTCCAACCCGGTGATGGAACAGTCCGACGCCCTCTCCTACCTTGTCACGGGCAAGCCGCTCTCGCAGGTCAAAGGCGGCGAAGGAAACATGGTCGGAGCCGCGGCGCAGGCACTCGGCTCGGCTGCCGGCGATCTTCTCGCTAAGAGCGTGGGCAGCAAGATCGGCGTGGACGACATCGGCGTCAGCAACAACGACGCCCTCGGCGGCACCTCGGCCTTCACGGTCGGCAAGTACCTCTCGCCGAGGCTATATCTCAGCTACGGCGTCGGCCTGTTCGACCCAGGCCAGGTCATCACCCTGCGCTACCTCCTCAGCCACCGCTGGAACTTCGAAGCGCAGAACGCAACGGACTTCAGTCGAGCGAGTCTGAATTATCGGCTGGAGCGTTGACCCGCGCACCGGGTGCCCGGATGTACGTTCGGCACCCGGTGACTCACGATGCTACGGACGACCGGTCCGGGTCGTATCCACCGTAGCCGCCTGAAGGGACGCTTTCTCGTCATAAGGCGTCGTGTCGACGATGAAAAATTCGAAGTTGTCCGCGTTCCTGACGGCCAGTGAACGATTTTCCTTTGCTAACTTTTCCGCAGCCGAACGTCCGTAGACGTAGTCTTCCGTCCCGGTCGGGTTCCCTGTCCAGGGGCAAGACATATTTTACCGAGAACGCGCCTCCCAAGCCGTAGTCGTATTCCACACGGAGATCCACGTCGGCCTCGCGGCGGTCGCCAGGATGCATGACGATGAACTGGTTCGCCAGGATTCGCCCCGTATTGACCCACCGGCCTCGGTACCGCACTTCGTTGCCGAAGGCATCTTTCACCTGGAAAGGCGCTTGGCAAGTCGTCCTGCCGATTGAACGAAGGGCGTGTCCCATTCGTAGATCGCGACGTCCCGGTCGCCTTCGTTGACCATTTCGACATGAACGATCGACGATTTGAGAGGATCGCTCAGCCCCGGGGTGGATAACGTCACGCGCAAGCGCTCCTCGGCAAGTGCGCAGGATGAAAAAGCCAGCGCTCCGGCCATCAGGGGATAGGCGATAGCGGCGACCGACCATCGGAATCGATATGCGTGCATGTCTGGCTCCTGCCTTTGAAGGCGCAGCAGGCTATGCATCCCGCGTACCGCCGGATATGGAACTTTTCTGAGTTTGGATCGATTCGGTTCGAATTGTGATCCGGTTGGCAAAAGCCCGACATGGTTCCGACGTGACTCGCGGGCCGGCGGCGTGGAAGGAAATACCCGCTCACTTCACCGCGGAAATGGCGGCGATCGAAAGGACGTTGCTTTCGACGCTCTCGCTGGGCACGTTTTCAGGCTCGCCGTATTCGTCCAGGGCGGGAATCCGGTCCAGTACCTCGATACCGGACTGCACGTTCACGGTCGCGGTCGCGGTCGTGGGCAACGCGTACTCGCGCGACAGGTCGATGTCCGCGCTGATGCTCTCCCCACTCGGTATTCGCGTGAAGCTCGCAGGACCCGGGCTACGGATCAGAACGGAGCGTCCGATATAGGCCACGTCGTTCCCGGACGCGTCCGTTACATGGATCCAGCGACCGGTGGTGCGGCCGTCGGGTAGTGCGAAGACCGAATGATAAGCAAGAATGTAGGCGTCGGCGGGCCCAAAGTTGGTCGCCACCAGACGTACTCCATTCGGCGTTCCGTTTGGCGATATCGACAGTTCGACATGCGGCACGGAGGCGAATGCCGTCGTCAGGCCCGACATGGATAACGCAAATCCCAGCAGCTTTTTTCTGCTCATCACTCGATGCCGTTAGCGTCGCACCCTGCGACAGTCGAACGGTAATCAAGAGTGGCAGTGCCCGGGAATACGGCGAATCTGAAAACGCGGCCGAGGTGACGCTCTGCCGTAACACGATTTTCGACATCGCTACTCGCCCGAGAGCGATCGGGTCGCGCACCCCCTTCCCCTCCATCCGAAGGCGCGCCATCATCGGCGAAGGGCCAAGGGGGAGTTATCGCATGTCGCACGCTCAGGAACAGCAGCTGGAACGGCTGACGTTTTTCTCGGATGCGGTGTTCGCCATCGCGATCACGTTGCTGGTGATCGAGATCCATGTACCTCATCCGGTCGACGCGTCGGATGGGGCATGGGCCCACGCGCTGCTGGAACTGGTGCCGCACTTCATCGGATTCGTGCTGAGCTTCTTCGTCGTGGGGGCGTTGTGGGTGGCTCATCATCGCGTCTTCGGCCTGCTGCGCCGCTACGATCCAGGGATCGTGTGGCCGAACCTGCTCCTGCTCATGGCCGTGGCCTTCATGCCGTTCTCGTCGTCGCTGATGAGTACGCACCCTACCGAACGCGTGCCGGAATGGTTCTACGCCGGAAACCTGCTGGTGGCCGGATTGCTGCAGCATTGGCTGTTCCGGCGCGCGCTGAAGGCCCCGTTCCTGCGCGAAGACGTCGAGGAGGAAACCGTCGCGACGACCTTGCGCCGGACCCTCGCCCTTCCGCTGATGGCGACGATCGCCGCCCTGCTCGCCATCCGCTGGCCGGGGCCGAGCAATCTTCCGCTGATGCTGATGCCGTTGGCGGTCCGGTGGTTTGCACGTACGGCCAGGCGTCGCCCGGTGAAACCCGTTCCCGATCAGGCGACGTGACCTCGAGCGGTCGCCCGCCCGGCGGCCGCTTCTACAGATGCGTGTTTCCGATGGCCCGGAGCACCTCGGGCGTGAAGCGCGGATCGTCGGGTGCGAGACCCGGACCGAGGCGCGCGGTGATTTCCTGCAGCACCCAGCCGTTTCCATCGGGATCGCTGAAGGAAAGGTAGGAACCGTAGCTTCGACGCTGGGGATTGGGGCCAGTCGCGATCTTCAGGCGATCGACGTGGTGAAACACGCCGCCCTCGTCGTGAAACGGACCGAAGACCTCGACACCGCGTGACGACAGGTCCTCCCGGGCCGCCTCGATGTCGGGGACGATAAGATGCACGGCCTGCGTCGATCCGGGCACGGCGTTCGTGATCCCGTGGCCGATCATGATCGAGCAGTCGGAATCTGGCGGCGTGAACTGGATGACGCGATAGCCATCCTCGCCGGCGAAATCAATGTCGAGTCGCCAGCCGAGTCGCGCGTAGAACCGCTTCGATACGTCCGGATCCGCCACCGGCAGCACGACGATTTCGATACGCATACTTGTTCCGGGCGCCGGCGCGACCGCCGGTGATTCGTTCGATGCGGTGCGCTCGCTCATGTCCCTCTCCGGCGGGAAGTCGTCAGACCCGACCGCCGACGCTACGCCGTCATGCGCAGGATGTCGCTAAACTTTGGCGTGGAAAGGCGGTCGACGCACACCGACGCGAGCGCTGCGGCCAAACGGGGTCACGCATGCGCAAGTGGACTCAGCGGGGCGAATGCAGCCGGTGGAGCAATTCGGCTTCCGTCAGCGAGATACCGCAGGTATCGGCGATGTCCTGCGGGCTGGCACCCTGTCGCGCGAGGCGTTGCGCTAGCGCGAGGGCGCGATCGTTCGTGGCGCCAGCGTCGCCGGCGACGCTGACCGTCGGCGTGCGGCGCACCTGATCTTCGATGTCGCCCAGGCGATGATCGAGGCGACGCAGCATGCCGGCGAGGGCTTCGGTGGACATCGCCACCTCGGAGGCCGGCGTCTCGTCTTCGGCCGGGGGCTGCGCGACCGGCTCGGCGCGCGGAGCCGGCGCGGCGCGGCTCATCCGCCGGAAGACCAACAGCAGGCCGACCAGGTTCAGGACCGCGAGGGCGATCAGCACATATCCGATGGCGGCGTTCATGCAGGTGGCACTCCGTGGGTTCGCGGCACACGGTAACGTAATGGGCGAGATTTTCGAAGGGTAGCCGTACCCTGCGACGAGACTCAGGCGCGGCAGAGCTTCGGGACGTCGACGAGCGCGATGAACCCGTCGTCGCGCGTGATGACGCCGCTGACCGGATCGTCGCGTCGTTCGGCGCGTCCGGGCGGCGGAGGCGCGACGTCGTCGGGCTCGAAAGTGAGCATGTCGCCGATCACGTCGATGCGCATGCCGACCACCGTGCCGGCATCGTCGAACACGATGACGCGATGGGCGTCTTCCGCGCCGTTCTCCTGGGCGCCCTCGAGCCCGAAGCGGCGCCGACCGTCGAGCACGGGCACGATCTGGCCACGGAGGTTGACGATACCGAGCACGTCGTCCGGTGCACCCGGCACCGGTGTGATGTCGCCGGGCTTGATCACTTCGCGCACGCTCGCGAGTGACACCGCGTAGCGCTGCCCTTTCAGCGAGAAGCCCAGCCAGGCGCCGCGTTGGATGTCGGTCACGGACCCAGTTCCTTTTCCAGCCATTGGACGAGCGCCGTGGTACCGACCACGCCGCATTTCGGTTCGAGTGACATGCCGGCGAGCCACGGGCGCGTCGCGGCGCCGTGACGCCACTGGATCGCCTCGGGGGACAGCTCCACGGGTTCTTCGTCGACGACGCAGGCGAGTGCCCAGACGCGGTCGCGCAGGATCACCAGTGTCGATACGGGAGCGCCCCCCATGTCGGGCGACAGCACCGCGGCAAGGTCGGCCACGCGGGCTTCGCCGCTTGGATGCCGCCAGCGACCCAGGCAGATCGGGTTGTTCGAACTGGGCGGCGACAACGGCGGCATCGGCAGGAGATGCGTCACGTCCGCCATCGGCACCGCGAGCTTGACGCCCGCCGCGACGCAGAGAAGGTATCGGGCATCGGCCGCGGTGGTGCTGCCTTCGTCGGCGGCGTTGCGCCACGGATCGATCGCCACCACCCGCACGTCGGCCACCTCGGCCTGCGCGACGGCCACGGGCGTCAGCAGCTCGGCGAGATAGTCGGCGACGATCTGCTCGGCGTCCTGCATCGCGCGCATCATGCCGCCGCATCCGTCACGGCGATGGCCGGCAACGCGAGCAATTCGTCGAGCAGCTGCCGATAGGCCTGGCCGCCGCGTCGGGCGGCCGGCCACGAGGCCAGCGGCACACCGGCCGCGCTGGCTTCGCGAATCTGGGTATCGGTGGGGATCACCGCCGTACTGACCGCGTCGCCATACTGCTCGCGCAGCTGCGCCAGGCACGCACGCGACGCATGCGTGCGTGCATCGAACAGCGTCGGAACGATCGTGCGCGGCATCGGTTTGCCACGCGAACGCTCGATCATCGAAAGACTGCGCAGCATGCGCTCGAGGCCCGCGAGCGCGAGCGCCTCGGTCTGTGTCGGCACGAGCAGGCGATCGCTCGCCGCGAGCGCATTGACCATCAGCACGCCGAGCGTCGGCGGGCAATCGAGCAATACGTGATCGAAATCGCCCGCGATGTCGGCCAGCGCCTGGGAAAGAATCAGCCCCATGCCGGCACGCGTGCCGAGCTGGCGGTCGAGCGTGATCATGGCGGCCGATGCGGGCAACACGCTCAGGCGATCCCACTGCGTAGCATGCACGAGCGTACCCACCGGCAGCGGATTGCCGCCGACGCCGAACAGGTCGTAGACGCTGCCGTGCGCCCCGCCCTCCACGCCGATGTAGCCCGAAAGCGACGCGTGCGGATCCATGTCGATCAGCAGCGTGCGTTTGCCGGACGCGGCGAGCAGGCTCCCGAGCGCGACGGCCGTCGTCGTCTTGCCGACGCCGCCCTTCTGGTTGGAGATCGCCCAGACGCGCATCAGTGCGCTCCCTCGGCGACGCGGTCGGCGTCGCTGTAGAACCGGGCCGGCGCCGCCTTGTCGCTCATCACCACGATCAGCACACGGCGATTACGATTGCGCCCCTCGTCCGTGTCGTTGTTGGTGGTGGGCCGGAACTCGCCCCAGCCGATGATGCCGACGCGGTGCGGATCCACGCCCGTCGTCGTGATCAGTCGCGCGACCGTGGCCGCACGCGCGGCCGACAACTCCCAGTTCGACGGGAACAGCGTCGTGGCGATCGGCGTGTTGTCCGTGTAGCCCTCGATACGCATCGCGTTCGGGAACGGCGCGAGAATCCCCGCGAGCTTGCGCAGCACGTCTTCCGCCGCGGGCTGGAGTTTCGCCACGCCCACGGGAAAGAGGATATCGGTGCGCACTTCGATCTCGAGCCAGTCCTGCGTCTGCCGCACACTGACCATGCTTTTATCGATGAGCGGCTTCATCGCCCGCTTCACTTCGTCGGAGATCTGACTGAGGCTGGCACTTTCCGTCTTGCCTACCGTCGTGTTGGCGGCGGTGGCGGTGTTGATGCTGGCGGCTTCCTGGCGTTCCGTGGCTGCCCCTTCGTGGCCGGGCAGCGGCAGATTGCGCGGCGGGATCGGAACGTCGATCTTCGCGATCGGCGCGGCCGTCGGGGCGCGCGACTGGTTCGGAAGCGGCACCTGCGCCGCCGGCGTGGCGTCGCGGATGGGCTCGATCACCTTGCCCGTACCGTTGAAGGCCTCGTTGATCGACTGGGCCATCACGCGGAACTTCGTTTCGTTCACGGCGGACACGGCGTACATCACCACGAACAGAGCGAGCAGCAACGTGATCAGATCGCCGTAGGGAATCGCCCAGCGCTCGTGATTGATGTGTTCTTCGTGGTGACGGCGCTTCACGAGAGGAACCCCTGGAGCTTGCTCTCGATGTGTCGCGGGTTGTCGCCCTGCGCGATGGAGACGAGTCCCTCGACGAGGATTTCGCGCATCTGCGAACGCCGGCGCGCGAGGCCCTTGAGGCGCGAGGCCATCGGCAGCGCGAGCAGATTCGCCAGACCGATGCCGTAGATCGTGGCGACGAACGCCGCAGCGATGCCGTGGCCGAGCTTGCTCGGTTCGGCGAGGTTCTGCATGACGGACATCAGGCCCATGACGGCACCGATGATGCCCATCGTCGGCGAGTACGCGCCGGCGTTTTCGAAGACCTTGGCGGCCTCGATGTCCGTGTGCTCGCGCGCGAAAACTTCGACCTCGAGCACCGATCGCATCGCGTCGGGCTCCGTGCCGTCGACGAGCAGCTGCAGCCCTTTGCGGATGAAGGGATCGGCTTCGCGCTCGATGGCCGGTTCGAGACCGAGCAGGCCGGTACGCCGGGAAATTTCGCTCCAGCCGACGATGCGGCTGACGAGGTTCTCGGATTCGATGTCCGGTGGCCGATAGACCCACGGCAGCATGCTCCACGCACGCTTGAGCACGGCGCCGGGCGTCTGCACGAGCAGGGCCGCGAACGTGCCGAGGAAGACGATCACGAACGCGGCCGGGTTCCACAGGGCATCGAGGCTCGAGCCCTTGAGGATGGTGCCGACGATGATGACCACGAAGGCCAGGATCGTCCCGACGACGCTCACGATATCCATATCAGACAGCCATCCTCAGTGTCGGCAGCACCTGGCCGCCGTCGTCGGCCAGGCCGGCGAGATCGAGTACGAGCGCGATGCGTCCGTCGCCCGTGATGGTGGCACCCGCGATGCCCGGCACGTCCTTGAGGAAAGGTCCGAGCGGCTTGGCCATGACGTCTTCGCGGCCGATCACCTCGTCGACGAGACAGCCGAGCGTCTGGTGCCCGATCTGCACCACCACGACGTGCCCACCCCTGCCTGCCCCGCCCGCCCAGCGACCGAGGTCGGCGAGCGGCAGCGCACGCTGGCGATGGGCCGCGACGGTGCGTCCGTCGAGCTCCTGGATCTGGCCCGGCACGAGTTCGAACACTTCGGCCACGTTCGACATGGGCAGCGAAAGCAGACGCGAGCCGACGCGCACCATCAGCACGCGGAGGATCGCGAGGGTCAGCGGCACCGAGAGACGGACGGTGCTTCCATGGCCCACGCGCGAATCGATCGACAGCGTGCCGCCAAGCTCGACGATCTTTGTCTTGACCACGTCCATGCCGACGCCGCGACCGGAAATGTCGGAGACCTGGCTGGCGGTGGAGAAGCCCGGACGGAACACGATCTCGTAGCATTCGCGCTCGTCGAGGCGAGCGGCCTGCTCTTCGTCGAGCAAGCCTTTTTCCACGGCCTTGCGACGCAGGACCTCGGGGTCCATGCCCTTGCCGTCGTCGGTGACGGTAATGACGATGCGGTCGCCGAACTGTCCGGCCGCGAGGCGAACGGTGCCGTTACGCGATTTGCCTGCGCGCTCCCGGGCCTCGGGCATCTCGATGCCGTGGTCGACAGCATTGCGCAGCAGGTGCACGAGCGGATCGGCCAGCGCCTCCACCACCGTGCGGTCGATGTCGGTGTCCTCGCCTTCGGTGACGAGCTCGATCTCCTTGCCCAGCTGCCGCGCGAGGTCGCGCACGATGCGCGGGAATCGCGAGAACAGCTTGCCGACGGGCTGCATGCGCATGCGCAGCACGGCGTTCTGGAGGTCTTCCGCCACGCGCTCGAGTTCGCCGATCGCGCGTTCCATCGGATCGTTGGTGCCGCGCGGCGCGAGGTTGGCGAGACGGTTACGGACGAGCACGAGCTCGCCCGCGGCGTCGACCAGTCCATCCAGGCGGTGGGTGTCGACGCGGACCGTGGTGTCGGCTGCGGCGGTGGCGCGCTTTTCGGTGGGTTTGGCGGGTTTCGGCGCAGACGCCGCTTCGGCGTGCGGGACCGGGACGACCGGCGTCGCAGCTAGGTCCCCTCCTGCGGGCGCGCCCGCAGCCGGCACGGCGGCCGCGATAGAAGCCGGTGCGACGGCGCCGGGGGCGGCCGTGCCGTGGAGGCTGTCGAGCAGCGCTTCGAATTCGTCGTCGCTGATCGCGTTCGGATCGGCGGGAGGCGGCGGTGCGCTCACGACCGCCCCGGGCGCGATGTCCGCCGCTTCGGTGCCGGGCGCGCCGGTGCCGTAGAGCGAATCGAGAAGGGCTTCGAATTCGTCGTCGGAGATGGTGCCCGACGATGCGGGCGCCGGCGCGCGATCGCTGCGCGCCGCGTCGAGCATCGCTTCGAACTCGTCTTCGATCGGATCGTGCGGCGCCGCCGACGGCTGCGCGGGCGCGGTGACGGGGACCGTCAGCGCGACGGGCGCGGCGGAGGCCGCGCGACCCGGAATCAGCAGACGGTCGAGCAGCGAGCGCGGCGCCGGCTCGATCGGGACGGCGCCGTCCGCGGCGCGCATCATGTCGTTGAGCAGGTCGAGCGACTCCAGCAGCGCGTCCATGAAGCCGGCATCGAGCACGATCGCACCGTTGCGGGCCTCGTTGAGGAGGTCCTCGGCGCGATGGCACAGCTCGACCATCGGGTTCAGGCCAAGAAAGCCCGCCCCGCCCTTGACGGTATGGAACGCACGGAAGACCGCGTTCAGCAGCTCGACGTCGCCCGGCGACGACTCGAGGTCCACGAGCTGTTCGCCCAGGCTCTCGAGCAGTTCGCGCGCTTCGATCAGGAAGACGTTGAGAAGCTCGTTGTCCAGCTCGACGCTCACGGTGCTCAGAAGCCGAATTCGCTGA
>Ga0102591_1001626_pt1 | contig 29395 bp, 25 predicted proteins | sample AraplaCol_mCL_r2_2_FD_76860 | JGI IMG/M metagenome (GOLD analysis project Ga0102591, IMG submission 76860) | Arabidopsis root microbial communities from North Carolina, USA - plate scrape MF_Col_mCL_r2 (SPADES assembly) (version 2) | ecosystem: Host-associated > Plants > Roots > Endosphere...
GAAGAACTCGCGGTTGGCCTTGATGTCGACGGCGAGGCAGTTGAGGTGATCGAGCCGGCGGACATTGACGCCGCGCGCGGGAAAACGCTGCGCCTGGTTCTTCAGCGCCGGCTTCAGCTCCGGCGGCGCCTGATACCATTCGGTCTCGTAATAGAGCTCGACGATGTGGCCGTCAGGATCGCGGCAGCGGAAGGTCGGGCCCTGCCCCATGTCGCCGTCGATCCAGCCGATGTCGAAGCCGGAGCCCTTCAGCGCCGCGACGCGCCGCTCCAGCGCTTGCTGGCTGCGCGCGCGCAACGCCATGTGCTCCATGCCCGAGGTCTTCGACGCGGTGAGCTTGAGCGAATACCGCTCATAATCGTCCCAGCCGCGCAAGTACACGGACTCGCCCTTCCGGCCGCTGATCGTCATGCCCATGACGTCGACGAAGAATTTCAGGCTCTCATCGGGCTTCGGCGTCAGCAGCTCCATGTGGCCGAGATGCGCGAGATCGAGGATCGGTTCGGGCTGCATGTTGTCCTCCAGCACAGCTAGCGATCCGCCGGACCGGATCGCGCGATCGGGCGCAGGGCTGCAACACGCTCACCCGCCCGAAGGCGGCATCTAAGCCGCCGGTTCATTTGTACTAATGTACAAATGATTAGGTCTCGTCAACAAAGCAAGCGACATCCCCTGGCTCTGACAAGTTCGCTGCTCGAAGGCACCCTCCAAACGGCGGACCCGACTGGCCGGATGGTAAAATATTCCTTAATTGCTTCTGGCCTTCAACGGCCTGGAATTGCAGCATTTTCCCGCCGTTTCGGCCCGTAAGAGGGCAATCGGAACAACCCTCGCGGCCGAATTGTCGCGGATTTAACGAAGCGGCCGCGCCTGCCGCTTAACCGTTTGTGCAGCGACGGCCGCGCATAGTCCGGTGCAAATCGCTTGCTCTTGCCAGGTTCATCGATCGTGACATCCTTTGGACGCGTGATTTCGGTTCGCGGATCGCTCGCCCGGGTCGGGCTGCTGGCGGAAAGCCAGATGCCCATCTCGGAAGTTCGGGCAACCGTCGGCCGCTTCGTCAGCATTCGCAGCGCCAGCTCGGTCATCGTCGCGATGATCACCGAGGTGTCCTGCGAGAATTTGTCGAGCAGCGACAACTACATCGCGGTCGCCTCGGTCGACCTGCTCGGCGAGATCCTCAACGCCGCCGACAAGCCGAAATTCCAGCGCGGCGTCACCAATTATCCGACCATCGGGGATGCCGTCGATCTCATCACCAGCCAGGAGCTGCGCACGATCTACGCGCCGACCGGCTCGGACCAGATCAATGTCGGTTTCCTGCAACAGGACCGCTCGGTCATCGCCTATGTCGATGTCGAGGAAATGCTGTCCAAGCATTTCGCGGTGCTGGGATCGACCGGCGTCGGCAAATCCACCGGCGTGTCACTGCTGCTCAACGAGATCCTGAAGGCGCGGCCGAACCTGCGCATCTTTCTGCTCGACGTGCACAACGAATATGGCCGCTGCTTCGGCGACCGCGCGCTGGTGCTGAACCCGCGGAACCTGAAGCTGCCGTTCTGGCTGTTCAATTTCGAGGAAATCGTCGACGTGCTGTTCGGCGGCCGCGCCGGCGTGCCCGAGGAGCTCGACATCCTCGCCGAGGTGATCCCGCTCGCCAAGGGCGTCTACACCCAGTATCAGAATGCCGACCGCATCGGCCTGAAGCGCATCGATCCCAAGCAGATCGGCTACACCGTCGACACGCCGGTGCCCTATCGCCTGGTCGATTTGATGTCGCTGATCGACGAGCGCATGGGCAAGCTGGAGAACCGCTCCTCGCGCATCATCTATCACAAGCTGATCTCCCGCATCGAAGCGGTGCGCAACGATCCGCGTTACGCCTTCATGTTCGACAACGCCAATGTCGGCGGCGACACCATGGCCGAGGTCATCAGCCATCTGTTCCGCCTGCCCGCGAACGGCAAGCCGATGACGGTGATGCAGCTCGCCGGCTTCCCGGCCGAGGTCATCGATTCCGTCGTCTCGGTGCTCTGCCGAATGGCCTTCGATTTCGGCCTGTGGAGCGACGGCGTCTCGCCGCTGCTGTTCGTCTGCGAGGAAGCGCATCGCTATGCCTCCGCCGACCGCAACATCGGCTTCGGGCCGACCCGCAAGGCGGTGTCGCGCATCGCCAAGGAAGGCCGCAAATACGGCGTCTATCTCGGCCTCATCACCCAGCGTCCGGCCGAGCTCGACGCCACCATCATCTCCCAGTGCAACACGCTGTTCACGATGCGTCTTGCCAACGAGCGCGACCAGGCGCTGCTCCGTGCCGCGGTGTCGGACGCCGCCGCGAACCTGCTCTCCTTCGTGCCCTCGCTCGGCACGCGTGAGGTGCTGGCCTTCGGCGAAGGCGTTGCACTACCCACGCGCTTGCGCTTCAAGGAAGTGCCGCCGCATCAATTGCCGCGCGGCGAGGCCACCATCTCGAGCGTACCGTCCGTCACCTCCGGCCATGACATGCATTTCGTCAGCGCCGTGCTCGAGCGCTGGCGCGGCGCCACCTCGCAGCGTGACGTGCCGAACGACCCGGTGTTTTCGGCCCCGCCTGCCAAGACGCTCTCCAACGTCGAGGCGCCGATGCTGCAGCCCTCGATGGGGCTCGATCCTGACCGCTTCTCGCTCCTGAAGAAGCCGCTGCGGTAAACCGCTCTCACCGCTGAAGAAGCACCGCGCCGCGTCGGGGGACGCGATCTTCCGGCGCCTCTGGAGCGTCTCGCTCGCATAGACTATGCTTTGCCGGCTCGAAGCCGGCTTTCCGACCCTTGACGATCTCATGGGGCGCCGGCCGACGAAGTGACGGACACGACATGACCGAACTGGATTGGCCCGAAATTCTGCTGCGCCTTGGAAGCGCGACGCTCGCCGGCAGTGCGATCGGCCTGAACCGCGACCTGCACGGCAAGCCGATCGGGCTGAAAACGCTCGGCATCGTCGGGCTCTCCACCGCAACCGTCGTGCTGCTCGCGGTCGAGTTCGCCGAGCCGGGCAAGCTTACCGATGCGGCCAGCCGCGTGATCCAGGGCATCCTGACTGGCATCGGTTTCCTCGGAGCCGGCGTCATCGTCCACGAGAGCGACCGTCTCCGCGTGCGCGGCCTGACCAGCGCGGCGTGCACCTTTCTCGCCGCCTGCCTCGGCATTGCCTGCGGCGCCGGCCAATGGAAGATCGTGCTGGTCGCACTGGCCTTCACCTTCGTTCTGCTGACGATCGGCCGCCGTCTCGAACGCTGGCTGCATCGGATGCTTGGCGGCAAGGATGAGAAACATGACGTCGGCCACGACGTCGAAGCGCGCCGTCTGTCGGAGCCGGATCGCCGTCCATGAATCTCAGCGCGGTTGAGCTGCGCGGCGCCAGCAGGCGATCCCCAGAACGACCGGCAACGACAAAGCAAGCCACGAAATCGCATCCCAGAGACCGTCTCCAACCAGCGCGACGGCAAGCCCCGCGCCGCAAACAACGCCGACGAGGAGAGGCCAGCGGAAGACATCCCATACGCTTCTGTGAACCTGAGGCCGGTTCCGGACGGGCGTGGCCATGGGCTAGACGCCGACTGCTGCGGTCTGACCCGCGCCGAGCGGCTTGCGGCGGACCGGTGACTTTCGCCTCGCGACCCAGAGATAGATCCCGCTGACGAGGACGATGATCGTCATCACGTCCAGCAGCGCCCAGACGATCTTCAGCGGAAGCCCGCCATAGTCGCCGAAATGCAGCGGGCGCGAGACCTGAAGCGTCTTCAGATACCAGGGCACTTCAGGCGCGACGATCGTCTTGCCGTCGTTGGCGTCGACCAGCATCGGCTGCAACATGCGCGCGGTGAAGGGCGTCGCGCCCTTGGTCCAGACCACGAGGTGCTGCGGGCTGCCGAAGCGCGCCGACGTCGGCATCGTCACCGAGGTGACCAGACGATCCGGAAATCTCGCGCGAACGAGTTCGACGGCGGCCTGAACCGAAGGAATCGGAGCCACAGGCTTGCCGAGATGAGGCGCCAGCAACACGGGAATCAACTGCGCCCGCCACAAATCGAACAGCGGCGTCGCCAGCGTGTTGATCATGCCCGTGAGGCCCACCACCAACGTCCAGGTCACGGTGACGATGCCGAGGAGATTGTGCGTGTCGAGCCATTTGGCGCGGGGCGAGGATCGCCGGCGGATCGTGCCGAAATCGAGCCGCCGCATGAACGGCCAATAGACCACGACACCGGAGATGATCGACACGGCGAACATGAGCCCCATCGCCCCGAGAAACAGCTCGCCTGGCAGGCCCGCAAACATGTCCTTGTGGATCCGCAACACGATGTCCATGACATCCTGATGCGGCGCTTCCTCGCCAAGCACGGCGGCGGTCCGCGCATCGAGTGTCAGGCGATGGAAGTTGCCCGGCGCGGGAACAGCGGTCGGCGAAACCGCGACCGTCACCAGCGGCTCGGTCTGCTTCAGATTGAGTAGCAGGACGTATTGCCCGGGAAAGCGCGCCTGGGCCGCCGCGATCATCCTGTCGAGCGACAGGCGCGGCGTCCCCTCCGGCAGGACGGGAGCCGCGATCTCGTCCTCGAGCAGATCGTCGATCTCGTCGTGAAAGACCAGCGGAAGGCCCGTCACGCACAGCATCAGCAGGAACAGCATGCACACCAGCGAGGTCCAGGTGTGGATGCGGGACCACAGGCGGATCGTGCGCGCGTGAACCATGGCGTCTACCAGCGATAGCTGAGCGTGCCCGTGACGGTGCGCGGGCTGGTGTACTGGCAACCGCCGCCTGTCGTGCACGCGAGCGTGACGCGGTCGGCGATGTTCTTGACGTTCAGTGCGAGGTTCACACCCTTCGGCTGGCGATAATGCAGACCGGCGTCGAACACGACGTAAGCCTCGTTGACGATGGTGTTGGTGGTGTCGGCGAAGGTCGGCCCGTTATAGCGGACGCCGCCGCCAAGACCCCAGCCGTCCCAGGCGCCGCCTTGGATCGTGTAATCAAGATAGGCCGATGCCATCTGGCGGGCCACGAGCGTCGGCACCTTGCCGAGATCGGCACCGGTGCTCCGCGTCACCTTGACGTCCTGGTTGGTGTAGGTCGCCACGAGATTGAGCCCGGGCACGATCTGCGCCAGCGTCTCGAATTCGATGCCGCGCGAATTCACCTCGCCGAGCTGGACCGAATAGCCGAAATTTACGGGATCGGACGTGAGCGAATTCTGCCGGGTCAGGTCATACAGCGCCAAAGTCATCAACAGCGTCCGCGACGGCTGGTACTTCACGCCGACTTCGTGCTGCTGTGACGTGGCCGGCTTGAACGGTTTCACCGCGACATCCGTGCCCGGGGTCGGCAGGAAGGACTCCGAGTAGCTGTAATAAGGCGCCACACCGGAATCGAACACATAAGAGACCGCCCCCCGCTTGGTGAAGGCCGTGTCCTTGGTGTCGGTGGTCTTGTTGCTCGCCACGGCAGCCAAGGCATAGGTGTTCTGTTCGGAGGCGTCGTAGCGGCCGCCCAGCGTGAAGATCCAGTTCTGGATCTTCATCTGATCCTGCATGTAGACGCCGACCTGGTCGATCGTCTGGTTCGCCGAGGGAGTGACGAGCGCAGTCGGATCCGCGATGGCCTGGTTGTAGACCGGATTGATCTTGCTAAGCGACGGCGCGCTTCCGGCTTGGGTCCGGTCCGTCATGTTGAACGTCAGATAGTCGACGCCGGAGACCACCGTGTGCTGAAGCGGCCCGGTGCTGAACTTGCTGATCAGGTGGTTGTCGGTCGACAGGGTGTCGACCTGCTCCTGGATGCGCATGGCGCGGCGCGGAAACAGCGTGGCCGTATCGAGCGGAGTTCCGATGAAGGTCAGATAGCGATAGTCGAGCTCGGTGTGGCCGTAGCGGGCCTTTGACTCGAAGATCAGATTGTTGCTGAAGCGGTGCTCGAGCTGGTAGCCGACACGCTCCTGCTCCTGATCGAACTTGTTGTAGCTGGGATCGCCCAGAAACAGCGGCAGCGCGGTGAGACCGGTCACCTTGTTACCGCTCACGTGAGCCATCGACAGCGGAAACGCGTTGCCCGTCACGTCGTGGGTGTAGTCGGCGAGAATAGTCAGCGTCGTATCGTTGGTCGGCTTCCAGGTCACGGCCGGCGCGATATAGGTCCGGTTGTCCTTCACGAAGTTGGAGAAATTGGCGATCTGCGCGTCGGAATCACGGAACACGCCGGTCAAGCGATAGAACAGTGTCCCATCCTTTGTCGCGGGACCTCCGACGTCGAATGCGCCCTGAAACCGGTCGTAATTGCCGAACTGGCCGACGATCTCGCCAAAGGCCTTGTCGGGCGGCCGCTTGCTGATGACGTCGACGAGGCCGCCCGGTGCGCCCTGCCCGTACATGACCGAGCTCGGTCCCTTGATGACGTCGATGCGCTCGAAGCCGTAGGGCTCGTTGCGGAACAGCGACAAGAAGTTGGGATCGCCGACCTCGCGAAGTCCGTCGCGATAGGCGCCGTAGCCGTTGTTGTCGAAGCCGCGGATGAAGACGTTGTCGAAGCGCGGGTCCTTGCCGCCCGGCTGGACGGCGAGGCCCGCCACGTACTGCAATCCTTCGACCAGCGTCGTGGCCGAGCGCGCATCAAGCTGGTCGCGGCTGACCACCGAAACGGATTGAGGCGTTTCGAGGATCGGCACGTCGGACTTCATCGCAGCCGAGCTGACGACGGGCACAAAGCCCCTTACTGGATCAGTACCGCGTTCCGTTGCAGCGACGGCCGGCTGAGAAGCCGCCTGAGATGTCTGTCCCGAAGCGCGCGATCGTGCTTGCCGGACGCGTGCCGATCGCGAATTGCGCGACGTCGTGACCTGGCGTCTGCTCTCGCGACTTTGCTCGACCACGACGGGAGGAAGATCCGATGCTGCGCTCGCACTCTGGGCTTGGGCGTTGCTGCCGAAGAGGATGGCAGGGGGAAGTGCGAGAAGACCGCACAATACCGACACGCGCCCGCGCTTCATTGCGCTTGCGTCTGACACAAATTCCAGCATTCCCAGTCCCCGAATTTACGGAGACGACCATGCAGAGACTTCGTGCGCACAATCAAAGTCTTTTGGACATTCGTGTCGTAGAATCGATTTAGACTGGATCCGTTCTAATGTGTCGGCTCCGCTGTCCTGCTCGCGTCTTCCGCCGGCTGCACGAATTCCTGGGGCTGTCGATCTCTCGCGATCACGAGCACGACCTGCCGCGTCACGATCTAGAATCGCAGCCGCCGCGCCCAGATCGGTTTCAGCAGTTCGAGCGCCGTCAGCAACAGCAATCCCGCCCCGAGCGTGACCATGAGGTCGTCGAGGTGCATGGGACCGAACCGAAACAGGCTGGACGCCGGCGGCCAGAACAGAGCGGCTGCCAGAATCGAGGCGATCGATACGAAGATCCAGAGCAGCGCCGGGTTCGGACGGAAGAAGGCTGACATGAAGGACGCGCTGAACGACCGGTTGGCCAGCACCAGCGCGACGACGCAGACGACCAGCACGATGAAGGCAAGCGTGCGCGCCTCGTCGGGCGCAACGCCGGAACGAAGCGCCACGACGAAGATCGCGGCGATCAACGCGAATGCCATGACGCCCTGGAGAACGCTCCACCCGACCAGGGCCCACGAGAACAGCTCCGCATCGACGCGCCGCGGCGGGCGCGTCATGACGTCGCGCTCCTCCCGCTCGGCTTCGAACACCAGCGAGCAGACGGGGTCGATGATCAGCTCCAGAAACGCGATGTGAACGGGGCCGAGGACCACGGGCAGCCCGAACACCAGGGGAAGCAGTGCAAGTCCCGCGATCGGAACATGGACGGCGAAGATGAAGGCCATTGCCTTGCGGAGATTGTCGTAGATCCGCCGCCCCAACCGGATCGCTGCAACGATGGAGCCGAAATCGTCGTCGAGCAGCACGATGGAGGAAGCCTCGCGGGCGACATCGGTGCCGCGGCCGCCCATCGCGATCCCGATATGGGCAGCCTTCAGGGACGGCGCGTCGTTGACGCCATCACCGGTCATCGCGACGATCTCGCCGTTGCGCTTCATGGCCTGGACGATCCGCAGCTTCTGCTCCGGCAGGACGCGCGCGAAGACGTTCACATTCCTGACGAGGGCCTCGAGCTCGCGCTCGTCCGCGAGCTTGATCTGCTCGCCGGTCACGACCTCGTTGACGTCGAGCCCGGCCTGCCCGGCGATCGCCATGGCGGTCGCCGGATAATCGCCCGTGATCATGACGACGCGGATGCCGGCCGAGCGAGATTCCGCCACCGCTTCGGGGACCTGCGGACGAAGCGGATCGGCCAACCCGACGAGACCGAGGAAGCGAAAGGAGAACCCCTCCTGCGAGGCTGGAAGCGTCTGGCCATCGCAGGTCGCCGCGGCCACCCCCAGCACGCGAAGACCATCCCTCGCCATGGCCGCGACCGCCTCCCGCATCGCCGCCTGCTCAGCACCGTCAAGCCGGCAGAGGCGCGCAATCGCCTCGGGGGCGCCTTTCGCCGCGGCGAAAGCTTCCTGGCGATCCGGCAATTGCCAAACCTGGGTCATCGCCAGCAGCTCGGGCCGCAGGCCGTAGCTGCGTATCAAGGTCCGAGCGCTCCCGGTGTCGTCATCCTCCGGCACACTCGCACGCACGAACGCGTGCAGCGCCTTCTCCATGGGATCGAACGGCTCCGGCGAGCTCGCCAGAACGCTGCACCGTGCCAGATCGAAAAATTCCGCTCCCACGGCAGCCGGCTGCGCCGAGCCAAGGCGCAAGCTCGTTCCGTCGCCCAGCCTCAGCTCGGCAACCGACATCCGGTTCTGCGTCAGCGTGCCGGTCTTGTCGGTGCACAGCACCGTGGCGGAGCCGAGCACCTCGATCGCGGCAGAGCGCCGCGTCAGCACGCGCGCCTTCGAGATGCGCCAGGCGCCCATCGCCATGAACACCGTGAGCACCACGGCAAATTCCTCAGGCAACATCGACATGCCGATCGCGATGCCGCCGAGCAGCGCCTGCAGCCAATCCCCGCGTAACGTGCCATAAAGCAGCACGGCGGCCAGGCTGATCGCCGCGCCGCCGAGAAAGCAAAGCCGTACCAGCCGTGCCGTCTGCTGCTGCAGCCGGGGCGGCTCTGCCTGCAAGCCATGCAGCGACAGTCCGATCTTGCCGATCTCGCTACGAGGGCCTGTGGCCTCGACCTCGGCCAGACCCTCGCCTCGCACCACCAGCGAGCCGGAATACACGAAGGGCAGATCATCGCCGCCGGGGCGATGCTCGGCCGCGACGGCTTCGTTGGCTGGCGTCTTGACGGCCTGCTTGCGAACTGGGACGGATTCCCCGGTCAGCAGCGACTCGTCCACCTCCAGATCGCGCACGCTCACGAGCAGCGCATCGGCCGCAATCCGATCGCCTTCGGCCAGGACGAGAAGATCGCCACGAACGACGTCCCGGCCCGCGATCCGCCGCCGCTCCCCGTCCCTGACCACGAGCGCGCGCGGACTGGTCAGGTCTCGCAAGGCTTCCAGCACGCGTTCGGTGCGAGTTTCCTGCACGATCGTGATGATGATGGAGATGGCGCCGAATGCCAGAAGCAGCAGGGCTTCGCGGAGGTCGCCGAGCAGGAGGTAGACCAGCCCGCCGCACAGAAGCAGCGCAAGCATCGGTTCGCGCAACACCTCGATGACGATGCGCAGCGCCGTGCGCCGCTCGGGCCGAGGCAGTTCGTTGTAACCGTCCTGTTGCAGCCGCAGCCGAGCCTCGGTTTCGCTCAGCCCGGCCGCGTCGCCGTGTTCTGCCTTGCTCACGTCTTCCGCCGCAGGCTCCAGAAACTTCCAACCCCCACGATGGCCGTCACGAGCAGGACGGCGACGAAGGTCTGGATGATGGTGAAGTTCAGGGCATCGCGCGCAACGAACAGCGCAGTGACCGCGCCGGCGATGATGAAGACGATGCGAAAGATGAGGCTCATGGTCGTGTCTCCAATCGGCATGACCTGGAGCCCACCTCATTTCGACATCGGGGCGCAACGCTCTTCGGCAATCATGCAGGGCGGACAGTAGCGGCCGGAACCGGGACGCGTTTGCGAAAAGTCAAGCCGTGCCCAGGACGCAATGTCGCTGCCCCCAAGCTTCCGCCGCCCCTTGGGTGCTATTGGAGGGCTTCTAGACATGTCCGCGCGCAGCACGGCGGGAGATGCCGGGTGTATGACCTCCATGTGAAAATGACGCCGGCGGAAAAATAGAGTTCCCGCTCGACGGGAACCATGACGATTTCACAATCCCACACGTTTTATTAAGAGTCTCGCCCCCAACTAGCACAAACACTTCGGCACAACCTCCACAGTTTCCCTCACACCATGAGCGGAGACGCGGACGAGTCGTGCCTGCTAAAGGGCGCCATCTCATGAATCTGCGAGCCTCCATCATCGCGACGTGCATCGGCGCAGCATTCTTCGGGATTGGGTACACCTGGAACTATCAGCCCGACATGATCAATCCCGATGAAATATGGAGCATGTTTCAGTCCGAGCACCGCAAGGCCCGAGCGGCAGTCTCTCGCCTGCTCATCGAGCCCGGCTCGGCCCACTTCAGCGGCCTGCGAACGGTCGAGGCGGACGCTGCGAGATATGTATGCGGCGCCGTGAAAGCGAACGACAAGGCCGGCCACGCCATCGATGCCGCGTTCGTCTACACCGTCGCCAGCGACTTCGCCCGGGTCGACGACGGCGGCCGGATTACGTCCCAGCACTCTCCCTACCAATCGTGCCCCAACGCAACCGATGTCAGGACTGCCGAACAACAACTGCCGATCGCACCCGGCACGCTGGCAGTGGCCAAGGCGGTCTCGAAGATGATCCCTCAATCCAGCGGCGGGACGATGGAGCAACAGCTCGGCCAACTCGCCGCGCAGACGACAGCCGTCGCGCCAGGATTGGGCTCCGCGTCGGGTCCGGCCGGGACAGGACAGGCGCCGTCGCCGGCAGGGCGGCCTTCAGGCTCGGAGGTGAAGGCCGCACCGGCGAGCGAACCCATCTGGCAGGCCGATCGGCCGCCGGTCGCATGGCCCGCGCTCGCCTCCGGCCAATGCCCGGCGAAACCGACGCAGGAGCGCACGGCCGCTGAAGCGCTGGCTTTTGCCGGGGAGATCGAGGCCCGCTGGGAGCAGTCGAAAAATTCGCAGGCTTCGGCGAAGCGTTTGTCGCCGGAAGAGATCAAGCAAGCGCGCTGCGCGCTGCTTGCGATCGCTCCCGCCGACAAGGAGTATCCGCAAGCCTGGGCAGCCTTCGTGCGGCTGCGGAACATCGATCGCGCCCTGGCCGGTTGAGGTCATAGGCTCGCACGCAGCGATGTCGCCGCGCCGCAGCGGACGCCCTCATCATCGTCCGCCGGACCGCACCAGGGAGACACCGCTAACGCTTCGCCATCAACTCGAGCGCCGGAGCAAAGCGCTCCGCGAACGTCAACGACTTGGCGTGGTGAACTGCGGCAAACGATGCCGAGATTCCCGCCGATGCAACCGCGAGCAAGGCAATGACGAAAACCAGACGGCGCATGTTCGCCTCCTGTGTGAGCTCGACTACCCCATAGAGATGGGACGGCTCTGTTTCAGGACGGTTTCGTGGACGCGGAATTTGATTTCACTCAAGCGGCTGTGATGGGATTCGGCTTATCTGGGCACGAGCCGCAACCACTTAATAATGGTCGACGGTTTTGCAGCGGAATGTGAGCGGTGTTGGGAATTCCACACCCCCGGCCACGATCCTCAGCAATGCAGCGACAAGCAGCATCCGCTGGAATGGGAGTTATCGAGGAATACTCAAATGAAAGTCGTGATCCAGAAACTCAATGGCCTGTGGCACCTCATCGTCGGGTCGTGCCAGATCCGAACGCCGTTCCCGGACACCCAGGACCGCGCGCTGGTGATCACCTACGCCCGTCGCGCCTACCCCGGTGCCAGGATATTCCAGCGCGACTGACGCGAGTGGCCGCGCATGATGGTCAGCTCACGAGAGGCACGGGTGAATCACAACGCCTGATTCCCGATACCTCTAATCTTCGTCCGCCGGACCGCACCAGCCGGGCAGATAGATCGCATCCTTGCTCTTGGCCGCGGCCATCGCCTTCTCGATGGCCTTGTCGAAATCGGCCTCCACCACCTTTCGCGAGACCTTTCGGCGCAGGAAATCGGCCCACAGAAATTCGGAGAACGGCGTGGTGTCCTTGGCGAAGCCGCCCATGCGGCGCAATTCGCCGGCCAGGCTGCGGAACGGATCGTCCTTGAGATCGGCGATCGATTTCGGCAGGTCCCGGAACCCCCGCCGTTCGCCCTTGGCGTCGTAAGGGTAGACCCAGCGCTTGTTGTCCATCACGCCCCAGAACGCCTCGCGCTCGACCATGCGGAGGTCACCGACGACGGTCACCAGCACCTCCTTGACGCCTTCATCGTGCAGCGCGCGGCCGAGATGGTGATGGTCGATCACGTAGTAGCGCTCGTCCGGACCGTAGACGACGGGAATCATGTGCTTGCCGAGCAGATCGGCCTGCTTCTTCTTGTCGTGGCCGCGCCAGCGCTTGCGCTTCTCCTTCACCTCGCGCATGCCGACCGTCATCTGCGTCGGCCGGAGCGACAGGATCGGGACCGGATGCACTCTCGGCTCACGTGCGTTGGTCGTGGTCATGGTCGAAGGCCCCTCGCGTGGATGCAACTGACGATTCAGGTTCCGTGGACTATGACATGCGCTCTGCGGCGGCAAAACGTGCTCGGAACGGCGCCGAGATCACAAGCCGATGTAGGCGCGACCGCAGGCGGCGAATCCCTGGCTGTCGCCCGGCCCCTTGTTGCAACGCAACTCGCGCCATCGACATGACGGGTGGTTCCGCGGTCGCTCCATACCATCCATGTACAAATAGCGCGAGCGCCAGAATGCACGCAGGCATTGCGAAGATTTTCTGCAACGCGTTCGTCACGTGTGCTATCAAAAACCGCTGCTTCGGAGTGATCCCCGCCCCATGAATAGCCAGCGGCCCATAAGCTCTGACGACGAGCACCGGGTGCTCCAGTTCAGGCCGCGCACCTCGCCATCCCCGACGGTCCACCGCGGCAGCGGCACCGTGCAGCCATTGCACGTCGCGCCCGAGCCGCTGGACCTGTCACGCTACGAGCAGCCGCGCGCCGAGCCGGACGATTTCCGCCATCGCATGCTCGCCAACGTCGCGGCGCTGGCCTTCACCATCGCGCTGACCGCGATCGGGATTTGGCTCGCGGTCAACATCGCCGACCTACGCCGGACCCAGGATTGCGTGCTGATGGGCCGTCGCGACTGCGTCAAGATCACGACGCCGCATATCTAGGCCCGATCTGCCGCCGGCCCCCGGCGGGAAGGGCTCCGGCGGGCATCCCCAGCCCCCCCTCCAAGCCTGCCCGGCTCCATTGAACTCAGGGCGGCGCTCCGATATACGGGCTCTCGACCCGGCCAGAGGGGGGTTTTTGGGCGTCATCAGGGGCGCGATGCCCACCCACCGTGCCACTCTGGATAATCTGACAAATACCCGCAATATATCAAAGGCTTAGTGATGTCTTCCACATTCGATCAGGTCGCCACGATCATCGCTGAAACCTGCGACATCCCGCGCGACACGATCACGCCGGATAGCCATGCCATCGACGATCTCGGCATCGACAGCCTCGATTTCCTGGACATCGCGTTCGCGATCGACAAGCAGTTCGGCATCAAGCTGCCGCTGGAAAAGTGGACCCAGGAGGTCAATGACGGCAAGGCGACCACCGAACAGTATTTCGTGCTGAAAAACCTGTGCGCCCGCATCGACGAACTGGTTGCGGCCAAGGGCGCGAGCGCCTAAGGGCGCGGTCATGCAACTCGAATACTTCCACATGATCGATCGCATCGTCGACCTCAAGGTCGACGAGAAGACGATCGTCGTCGAAGCCCTGGTCCCGAAGGAAAGCACCATCTTCGAGGGCCACTTCCCGGGCTATCCCTTGATGCCTGGCGTGCTCCTGATCGAATCGATGGCGCAGGCCTCGGGCTGGCTTCAGCTCGGCGTGTTCAAGTTCGAGCGCATGCCGATCCTGGCCGCCGTGAAGGAGGCCAAGGTCCGCGGTTCGGTCTATCCCGGCGATCTCATGAGCATCGAGGCGAGCCTCACGCATGAAGGCTCGGGCTACGCCATGACCGAAGCCAAGATCAGGGTCGGCGGCAAGCTGCGCGCCAACTCGGCACTGACCTTCACGCTGATTCCCTTCCCCAATGCGGATATGCGCGGGTACATGGCGAAAGTCGCCGAGCGCGTCGGCTTTCCGCAACAGGCCGTATCGCCATGACTGACACTCCCGCTACGAAGCCAGGCCAGACCGAAGTCTGGATCACCGGCATTGGACTCGCCACATCGCTCGGCGAGGGCCTGGACGCCAACTGGGCCGCGCTTTCCGAGAAGCGCATCAATGTCGACGAGAAGGGTTTTGCGCCCTACATCGTGCATCCCCTGATGCCGGTCAGCTTCGACGCCCAGATCCCGAAGAAGGGCGACCAGCGCCAGATGGAAGCCTGGCAGCGCATCGGCACCTACGCCGCCGGCCTCGCGCTCGATTCCGCCGGGATCAAGGGCAACAAGGACATCCTGTCGAAGATCGACATGGTGGTGGCCGCAGGCGGCGGCGAGCGTGATCTCAACGTCGACACCGGCGTGCTCACGGCGGAAGCCAAGGGGGCCAACGCGCCCGGCTTCCTCAACGAGCGGCTGATGAGCGATTTGCGCCCTACCCTGTTCCTGGCGCAGCTCTCCAACCTGCTCGCCGGCAACATCGCCATCGTGCATGGTCTCGGCGGCACCTCGCGCACCTTCATGGGCGAAGAAGTCGCCGGCGCCGATGCCGCCCGGATCGCGCTGTCGCGCATCGCCTCGGGCGAGAGCGACATCGCGCTGGTCGGCGGCTCGCACAATGGCGAGCGCAAGGACTTGCTCGTCCTCTACGAATTCGGCGATTTCAACCTCAAGGACAAGTTCGCTCCGGTGTGGGCGCGCAAGGACCATCCCGGCTTCGCGCTCGGCTCGGCCGGCGCGTTCCTGGTGCTGGAATCGCGGGCGCATGCGGAAGCACGCGGTGCAAAGCCGTTCGCGAAGCTGTCGAGCGTCGTTGCCGATCTCGCCCGGCGCAAGCAGAGTGGCGACATGACCGCGACGCTGGAGAAGCTTTGGGCCAAGCTGCCGAAGCGCGAAGGCAAGGGCGCGATCATCACAGGGGCAACCGGTGCGGAGCCGGCCACCAGCGAGGAGCGCGGCTTCCTGAAGAGCCATGCGGATCTCCCGGTGCGCTCGACCGGCACGATGTTCGGTCACACCATGGAGACGCAATTCCCGCTCGGCATCGCGCTCGCCGCGCTGTCGATCTCGCGCGGAGCGCTGTTCCCGCCGAACGATTCCACCGGCACCGAGATTGAAATGCAGGGAGCTCCCACCCAGATTGTGGTGGTGGGAGCCGGACACTGGCGCGGCGAAGGCATGGCGCTGGTCGAGGCAGTTGGCTAGCTCACCCGGGGGATCGACATGACTGCACCACGCGACAAACTCGGGCGTCCCGTCGTCGTCGTCACCGGCATGGGCATCATGACCTCGCTCGGTGCCGGCAAGGCCGACAATTGGGCGAAGCTGGTTGCCGGCGAATCCGGCATCCGCACCATCACGCGCTTTCCGGTCGACGGCCTGAAGACCACGATGGCCGGCACCGTCGATTTCGTCAGCGTCGATCCGTTCTCGTCCACCGGACTGTCCGAACGGATGGCCGAACTGGTGACGCAGGAGGCTCTGGAGCAGGCCGGCATCGGCGCCAAGGCCGATTTTCCGGGACCCCTCTTCCTCGCGGTTGCGCCGGTCGAAGTCGAATGGCCGCAGCGCCGCGAGCTCGGCCGCGCCGTCGGCAAGCCCGACTTCAATTACGACGATCTCTTGCGCATCTCCGGTGGCGGCAAGTACAGCGCCTATCATCACCGCTTCATGTTCGGCTCGGTGGCCGCGCATCTCGCCGAGACCTTCGGCACCAAGGGCTCGCCGATCTCGCTGTCGACGGCGTGCGCGTCCGGAGCGACCTCGATCCAGCTCGGCGTCGAGGCGATCCGCCGCGGCGAGACCGACGCTGCGCTGTGCGTCGCGACCGACGGCACCGTGAATCCGGAAGCGCTGGTGCGCTTCTCGCTGCTCTCGGCGCTGTCGACCCAGAACGATCCGCCGCAAGCAGCCTCCCGCCCCTTCTCCAAGAACCGCGACGGCTTCGTCATGGCCGAAGGCGCCGGCGCCCTCGTGCTGGAAAGCTATGAGGCTGCCACCGCGCGCGGCGCAAAGATCCTCGGCGTGATCGCCGGCTGCGGCGAGCTCACCGATTCCTTCCATCGCACCCGCTCCTCGCCCGACGGCAAGCCGATCATCGGCTGCATGAACAAGACGCTCGCCGATGCCGGCATGACGCCGGACCAGATCGACCATATCAACGCGCACGGCACCGCGACGCCCGAGAACGACAAGATGGAGTTCAACACGACATCGGCCGTGTTCGGCGAGCTCGCGCAGAAGATCCCGGTCACCTCCAACAAGTCGATGGTCGGCCACACCATCTCGGCAGCCGGCGCGGTCGAGGCGATCTTCTCGCTGCTCACGCTCGAGCATCAGCGCATCCCGCCGACGATCAATTACGACAATCCGGATCCCACGATCCTGTTCAACGTGGTCGGCAACACCGCACGCGATGCCCGCGTCACCGCCGTCATGTCGAACTCGTTCGGCTTCGGCGGCCAGAACGCCTCGCTGATCCTGACCCGCGAACCGGCCTGACCGGACGCATGGCGCTGATTCCTGTCAGCACGAAGATTCGCGCGCGGAATGCAGCTAAATCGATCGGCGGAAGCCTGATCGGCGCCGCCACCGTCGGCCTGCTGCGGACCACGCGTTATTTCGATCCGGTCAAGACCTCCGACTTTCTCGCGCGCGCCGTGAAGCTGATCGGGCCGCGCCTGCGCGAGCACCGCATCGGGCGTGCCAACCTCACCGCCGCCTTTCCGGAGAAATCACCGGAGGAGATCGACCAGATCCTGATGGGCGTCTGGGACAATCTTGGCCGCGTCGGCGCCGAGTTCGCCCATATGGACAAGGTCTGGGATTACGATCGCGCGCACCCGGAGCGGAGCCGGATCGAGTTGTCGCCGCGCAGCATCGAGCTGTTCGACCGCATCCGCGACGACGGCAAGCCGGCGCTGATTTTCGCAGCCCATCTATCGAATTGGGAGCTTCCGGCGCTCGCCGCCGTCGCGCATGGGCTGGATACCGCGATCCTCTACCGCCGGCCGAACATCGCCTCTGCCGACCGCATCATTCAGGAGATGCGCCAGGTCAACATGGGCACGCTGATCCCTGCGGGACGCGATGCGCCGCTGCGCCTGGCGCAGGCGCTGAAGGACGGCAAGCACGTTGCGATGCTGATCGACCAGTACCTGACGGGCGGCGTCGAGGTCACCTTCTTCGGCCGCAAGACCCGCGCCAACCCGATGCTGGCGCGCCTGCTCCGCCAGGTCGAATGCCCGATCCACGGCGTCCGCGTCATCCGCCTCCCCGGCGGCCGCTTCACCGCCGAGCTGACGGAAGAAGTCCCGCCGGTGCGCGACGCCGACGGCAAGATCGACATCCAGGGCACCACGCAGGCGATCACGAGTGTAGTCGAGAGCTGGGTGCGCGAGCATCCCGAGCAGTGGCTCTGGCTGCACCGCAGGTGGCGGTAGGACTTACTGCTTCGGCCGCCGAATATCCGGCGCTTACCAACAATTCCAGCGTGATCCGCGGCCGTACCGGCTTATGCGCCAGGTTCTGAGGACCTGACGAACTCGATGCCATGATGCGAGGCGGTGTCTTCGACTACAAGCCAGCACCAATTTTTCGGAGCCTTTTTGCCCCGATAAATGTTCGATACTCGGCAAGTTCAACAAAGCGGACCAACGGCCAGATCACCGGCACAGACTGCTTCTTGCTCAGGTGAATGGCATGGTCCTCACCGAGATAGAGCGCGACATGCGCGCCCCATGGATCTTGGGTCCGATTGAAAAGCAGGAGGTCGAGTGGCCTCAGCTCGTCCAGCACCAGGTCGGTTTCGCTTCTGTCCTCCCACAAATTGCTTGATCGGAACGGAGATATTTCAAGCCCGAAGTGCTTGAGCAGCGCGTATGCGAAATTCTGACAGTTGGGGCTTTCGGAAAGGTCCGGCAGCGCTGCTGTGTCGGGATCGTGATCTGGATCGTACCTGATCTGCCAGAAGCGCTCGGGGATCCTGTCTGCCGGGATGCTCTTCATCATTTTCAACCTATCCGGAGATCGTAATAGCGCGAGTGAGCTTCGCCGCCCGGGTCCCATGAGGCCGTGAGCTGGAAGCCCAGCCTTTCGTAAAGCCGATGCGAGGCCGTCAGCGCGTTGTTGCTGGACAAGCGTATGCGATCGTATCCCGCGTTCCCCGCAAAGCTGATGAGGCCATAGGCGATCGTCCGCGCGATCCCGCGGCCTCGGTAGATTGGGGCGACGAACATGCGAACCATTTCGCACTCTCGATCGTCGAAACGCTTGATTGCACCGGTGCCGACGATTGTGCGTTCGGCGATTGCACACAAAAAGAGAGCACGGTCGGCGTACACCGTGTCCGCGTTATCGACGTCCGACAGGCGCGAATAGATGAAGTCCCGCACGAAGGGGTCCGGGTGATCGTGAAAATGCTCCCGCCAGACGGATTCGATGAGCCGCCGGGCCGCAGGCGCGTCGCCGAACCGGAACGGCCGAATTGTAAAGTCTGGTTCGAGGCGTGTTGTCACGGCCACCGCATCCCCTTCCCGAGATCATGAGCCCGGACGTCATTGGATCGCTGGAGAGCGTCAGGCGCCGGCGAGTTCGCCGTCGCACAAAGCGAGATCGGCGCGTCGAAGACTGACCTGGACGCCGACCTGGTCTATCGAATGAGCAATCGGCGGACTCGATTTCGCGACGGCGACTGTCACGCTGTCCATGATGACGAAGCGCCGCAGCAGACCTGCAGCGATCGTCTCACCGAGTGCTTCCAGAGTCTGGAATTTGCCGGACCCTGCGATCCGCACAGCTTCGTCGACGACGGCATCATATCGCACCGACGAATCCAGATCATCGCCGAGGTGGGTCCGAACCTCTTGCAGATCGGCTGAAATATCAAAACTGAATTTTTGTCCGAGCGTTCGCTCTTCCTCGAACAAACCGTGATAGCCGTAAGTCTGAAGTCCGGTGATTTTGATCGACGTCAGCATGGGCAGCTCCAGATGAAGCATTTTGATCGGGGTTGTCCCCCAATCGCCCAGGCGAGCGGCAGATGCCCCGCGCTTCCCGATGGTGCTCCATCCGATGTCGCCAGTCACGCGAGGTCTTCAGCGTTATCAGCTTTCCGCAACGCCCACAATGAACATCGTCGTGCTTGGCTCGGGCGGGCGGCAGGACACTGCCCTGCTCCTGTTTTGCCCGACGAGTCAAAGGACCGAACGCTGACGAGGTCAGGCGCGCGGCTGTCGATGCCTGATTTCGCGCTGCTCGCGGGGGCTCCAAGTTTTTGCGCCCGCGCGCCGATTAGCCCAGGCCGCACCACGGCTTAGGCGCCGCCACCGCCGGCAACGCGGCGATCGCGGTTCTACTGTGCATGGGGTTGTTTTGCGGAAATCTGGTTGTCGCGGTCGATCCGAGCCGTGACCGCAGCGCCTCAGCGCCCCGTCTTCACCTTGGTCCAGAGCCGGTTGATGATGCGCTGGGTGGCGGGATCGCGGGCGGTGATGACGAACAATTTTGCCAGCGTCGCCTCGTCCGGATAGATGTTCTTGTCGTTCAAAATCTTCGGATCGACCAGCTTCTGGCTGGCGAGGTTGCCGCTCGCGTAGGACAGGAAGTCCGAGTTCTTGGCGGCGACCTCGGGGCGGTAGAGATAGTTGATCAGCTCGTAGGCTTCCTTGACGTTCTTGGCATCCGCGGGGATCGCGAGATTGTCGAAGAACATCTGCGCGCCCTCCTTCGGGATGGCGTAGCCGATCTCGATGCCACTGCTGTTGTCTTTCTTGGCCTCCGCCGCCCGCGCGCGGGCCTGCATGATGTCGCCGGACCAGCCGACCACGAAGCAGATCTCGCCGGTGGCGAGCGCGCTGAGATATTCGGACGAGTGGAACTTGCGCACCGACGGGCGGACTTTTGCGACGACATCGGCGGCCTTCTCGAGGTCGGCCTGCTTGGTCGAATTCGGATCGAGCCCGAGATAATTCAGCGCCGCCGGAAAGATGTCGTCGGCGGAATCGAGCATGTGGACGCCGCAGTCTTTAAACTTGGCGAGGTTCTCCGGCTTGAAGACGATGTCCCAGCTATCGATCTTCGCGTCCGGCCCGAGGATCGCCTTTAGCTTGGCGACGTTGTAGCCGATGCCCGTCGTGCCCCACATGTAATTGGCGGCGAAGTCGTTGCCGGGATCGTAGGTCGCAAGATGCCTGGTCACCATCGGCCAGGCATTGGCGAGATTCGGCAGCTTCGCCTTGTCGAGCTTCTGGAAGATGTTGGCCTTGATCTGGCGCTGCAGGAAGTAGGCCGTGGGCACCACGACGTCGTAGCCGGACTTGCCGGCCATCAGGCGGGTCTCCAGCGTCTCGTTGGCATCGAAGGTGTCGTAGACCACCTTGATGCCGGTCTCCTTGGTGAAGGCCTCAAGGACGTCCGGCGCCATGTAGTTGGACCAGTTGTAGAAGTTGACGACCCGCTCCTCGGCCCTCGAAGGGGCGGAAAGCAGCGTCAGCGCGGCAGCGATTGCAAAACCGAGGCGAAACCCCGACCGGCTGACATTCGTCATGTGTCCTACCTCTTGCGTCCGCGCACCGCGTCCGACAGCCGCTCCAGCGCAGTGTCGAGGGTCTGGTCCTTCTTGGCAAAGCAGAAGCGCACCACCGAGGTCACCGGGTCCTGCTCGTAGAAGGCCGAGACCGGGATCGCGGCGACCTTGTAGTCCTTCACGATGCGCCAGCAGAACTCGGTATCGCTCTCGTTGAGTCCGAGCGGCGACAGGTCCACCGTGAGGAAGTAGGTTCCTTGCGACTTCAGCACCGGGAAGCCGAGGCTCTCGAGCCCCTTGGTCAGGCGGTCCCTGCTCCGCGTCAAATCCTTGCGCATCGACAGGAAGTAGTCGTCGGACTTGCCGAGGCCGTAGGCGACGGCGGCCTGCAGATTCGGCGCGGTGGTGAAGGTCAGGAACTGGTGCACCTTGGCAGCGACGCGCAACAGCGGCGGCGCGGCGCAGACGAAGCCGATCTTCCACCCCGTCAGCGAGAAGATCTTGCCGGCCGAGCCGACCTTGATGGTGCGATCGCGCATGCCGGGGATGGTGATCAGCGGGACGTGCTTGTGCTCGTCGAAGGTGACGTGCTCCCAGACCTCGTCGCAGATCGCGATGACGTCGAACTCCTGGCAGTAGCGCGCCAAGAGCTCGAGGTCCTCGCGCGGATAGACCACCGCGGACGGATTCAGGGGATTGTTGAAGAGCACCGCCTTGGTCTTTGAATTGAAGACGCTTTTCAGCATGTCCTCATTCAGGCGCCAGTGCGGCGGCTCAAGGCGAACGAGGCGCGGAATGCCGCCGGCCTGGCGGATGATCGGCAGATAGGAATCATAGACCGGCTGGAAGCAGACGACCTCGTCGCCGGGCTGGACCACCGCGAGGATCGCCGAGGTCAGCGCCTCGGTGCCGCCGGAGGTCACCATCACCTCGCTCATCGGATCGAGCTTGAGGCCGTGCCAGTGACCGTAATGGGTCGCGATCGCCTGGCGCAGCTCCGGCAGGCCCATCATCGAGGGGTACTGGTTGTAGCCGTTCAGCGAGGCCTCGGCCGCGGCGCGGCGGATGTCCTCGGGACCGGGATCGTCAGGAAAGCCCTGGCCGAGATTGATGGCGTTGTTGTCGCGCGCGGCCTGCGACATCGCCTCGAAGATCGTGACGGGAAGGTCGGCGAAGACCTTGTTCAGCGAAGAGCTCTTGGACATCGGTCGGATCAGCCACCGACCTTGCTGGGAAGCCCCGCCGCCTTCCAGCTGAGCATGCCGCCGGCCAGATGCTTGTCGTAAGGCAGGCCCGCCGCCTGGGCTGCGAGCGATGCGGTCACCGAGCGCTTGCCCGAGCGGCAGGCGAACACGACCTCCTTGCCGGCGGGATCGGGGATCGCCTTGGGATCGAAGGTCGAGAGCGGCACCACGACGCCGTAAGGGTAGGCCTCCGCCTCGACCTCGTTCGGCTCGCGCACGTCGACGAGCAGATAGCGCCCTTCCGCGACACCCTTGGAGACCTCGTCCGGGGTCAGATCCTGTACTTGATGCGCCACATCATCCTCCAACGTCGCGAATAGCCTGCCGGGGCGATCCCGGCGGGCGGCAACCTCGCCTCTCGGCAGACGAAAATCAAGCGCTACAAAGGCTTGAGCTGCCTTGCGCAAGTTAAAGCTAAATCGCAGCGACTTGAAGTGCAGCCTCTTGAAGTACAGCCTTGGGCACAGCCTAGATCGTCACCTGGGTGCCGACCTCGACCACGCGGCCGCTCGGGATCTGAAAATAGTCCGTGGCGTCATTGGCGGAGCGGCTGAGCGAGATGAACAGCCGGTCCTGCCAGCGCGGCATGCCGGAATGCACCGCGGGCTTGAGCGCCCGGCGCGACAGGAAGAACGAGGTCGACATGATGTCGAACTGCCAGCCGAGCTTGCGGGCGATGGCCAGCGCCTTCGGCACGTTGGGCGATTCCATGAAGCCGAATTTCAGCGTCACCTTGGAGAAGGTCGGTGAGATCTGCTCCAGCTTCACCCGCTCGGCCGGGTCGATCCGCGGGGTCTGCGCCGTCTCGATGGTGAGAATGACGTTCTTCTCGTGCAGCACTTTGTAGTGCTTCAGACTATGCATCAGCGCCGTCGGGGCACTGAGCGGGTCCGAGGTCAGGAACACGGCGGTGCCGGGCACCCGCTGCGGCGGCCGCTTCTCCAGCATCGCGACGAGATCAGCGAGCGGGAACTCGAGCTTGCGCGATTTCTCGAACAGCAGCCGGCTGCCGCGCCGCCACGTGTACATCAGGATGATCATGAGCGCGCCGAGCGCCAGCGGCACCCAGCCGCCCTCGAACACCTTGAGCAGGTTCGCGGTCAGGAAGGTCAGGTCGAGGAACAGGAAGGGCGCAATCAGCGCGCCGGCCCCAAGAGCCGACCACCGCCAGCCCTTCCAGATCACGACGAAGCCCATCAGCGCCGTGACCACCATGGTCCCGGTGACGGAGATGCCGTAGGCCGAGGCCAGCGCGCTGGAGGAGCGGAACAATAGAACCAGCAGCACCACCGCGACCAGCAGCAGCTGGTTGATGCGCGGGATGAAGATCTGGCCGGAATGGGCTTCCGACGTATGGCGAATTTCGAAGCGCGGCAGCAGGCCGAGCTGGATCGCCTGGCGGGTCAGCGAATAGGCGCCGGTGATCACCGCCTGGCTGGCGATGACGGTTGCCATGGTGGCGAGCACGACCATGCAGCCGCGGACGAAGCCTTGCGGAAAGAGCTGGAAGAAGGGGCTGACGATGGCGCCGGGGTCGCTGAGCACGAGCGCCCCCTGCCCGAGATAGTTCAGCGCCAGCGAGGGCAGCACGATCGACAGCCAGGCAATCTGGATCGGCCGTTTGCCGAAATGCCCGAGATCCGCATAGAGCGCCTCGGCGCCGGTGACCGCCAGGAACACGGCGCCCAGCGTGACGAAACCGATGATGCCGTGGTGGAGCATGAAGGACACGGCGTAGAGTGGGTTCAGGGCGTAGAGGACTTGCGGCTGCTGGATGATCGGATGGATCGCCGCCGCCGCGATGACCGCGAACCAGACGCACATGATCGGCCCGAAGAACGCGGCGACGCGGGCCGTGCCGCGCGACTGCACGGCGAACAGGCAGACCAGGATCAGGATGGTCAGTGGCACGACATAAGGCTCGAACGTCAGGGTGACGTCCTTCATGCCCTCGATCGCCGACAGCACCGAGAGCGCCGGCGTGATCACGGCATCGCCGTAGAACAGCGCGCCCGAGATGATGCCGAGCAGCACGATGGCCGTCCCGCCGGTGCCGACCGCACGCTGGGCCAGCGCCATCAGCGCCAGCGTGCCGCCCTCGCCATTGTTATCGGCGCGGAGCAGGATCACGACGTATTTGAGCGTCACCACGACGATCAGCGCCCACAGGATCAGGGAGAGCACGCCGAGCACGGCTGCCGGCGTCGGCACTCCCTCCGCACCCGAGGCTGCCATCACGGCCTCGCGGAACGCGTAGAGCGGGCTGGTACCGATGTCGCCATAGACGACCCCGATGCTGCCCAGCGTCAGCGCGCCGAAACGGGCGGTGGTGTGGGCGTCGCCATGCCCATTGGCCGCCGCCGTTTCCGGGGCGGGAACTGCTACGTCACTTGTCATGGGAGAGCCCGATTGGCCTCTAAAAATGCTTCACTGCACAACGGCGGAAGAGCGCGGGCTTATAGTCCTGCGCTGCCGACATAGCCTAGCCCGATTTTGGGCCCTCGCCATGCAAATTTCGCATGGGTACTGCAGTTGCGTTTTAAATAGTGACCTGGGTTCCGACTTCAACCACGCGCCCGGTGGGAATTTGGAAATAGTCGGTGGCATCGTTGGCGGACCGGCTGAGCGCAATGAACAAATGGTCCTGCCACAACGGCATGCCCGACTGGGCCGACGCCTTCAGCGACCGTCGCGACACGAAGAACGACGTCGACATGATGTCGAACTGCCAGCCCTGCTTGCGCGCGATCGCGAGCGCCTTGGGCACGTTCGGCTGCTCCATGTAGCCGAAACGCAGACGGACCTTGGAGAACTTGTCGCTGACCTTCTCCATGCGGAACCGCTCCGCCAGGTCGACCCGCGGCGTGTGCGCTGTCTCGATGGTCAGGATCACGTTATGCTCGTGCAGCACCTTGTTGTGCTTGAGGTTGTGCAGCAGCGCGGTCGGCACGAACGAGGGATCGCTGGTCAGGAACACCGCGGTGCCCTTGACGATATGCGGCGGACGCTTCTCGAGGCTCCGGATCAGATCGTCCAGCGGCACCTCGATCCGGCGCGTCTTCTGGATCAGAATCCCGGAGCCCTTCCGCCAGGTCCAGATCGTCCCCGCCATGGCCACGCCGAACAGCAGGGGCACCCAGGCGCCCTCCAGCAGCTTCAGGAGATTGGCGCTGAAGAAGCTGAGATCGACGACGACGAAGGGCACGATCACGGCGGCAGCGGTGGCGGCGCGCCAGTTCCACAGTTTCCAGATCACGACGAAGCCCATGATGCCGTCGGCGACCATGGTGGTGGAGACCGCGATGCCATAGGCCGAGGCCAGATTGCTGGGGGTGTGGAACAGCAGCACCAGCAGCATCACGCCGATCAGCAGCAGCCGGTTCACCCGCGGAAGGTAGATCTGGCCGGCATGGGTCTCGGAGGTGTAGCGGACCTCGAAGCGCGGCAAGAGGCCGAGCTGCACCGCCTGATAGACCAGCGAATAAGCACCAGTGATCACCGCCTGGCTCGCGATCACGGTGGCCGCGGTCGCAAGCCCGACCAGCGGCAGCACCAGATGCTCGGGCACCATGCGATAGAAGGAGTGCTCGATCGCGCCGGGGTCGGACAGCACCAGCGCGCCCTGCCCGAAATAGTTGATGAGGAGCGCGGGCAGCACGAAGAAGATCCAGGCCGACTGGATCGGCTTGCGCCCGAAATGGCCGAGATCGGCATAGAGCGCCTCACCTCCGGTGACCGCCAGGAACACGGCACCGAGCGTCACGAGGCCGATCGTGCCGTGCGACAGCACGAACTGCACCGCGTAATAGGGATTGATCGCCGCCAGCACGGAGGGATCATCGACGATGTGGACGGCCCCCATCACAGCGATGACGGTGAACCAAATCACCATCACAGGCCCGAAGGCCGAGGCGACCAGCGCGGTCCCCTTGCTCTGCACCGCGAACAGCAACACTAGGATGAGGACGGTGAGCGGGACGACGTAGTGTTCGAGCGCGGGGGTTGCGAGCTTCAGGCCCTCCACCGCCGATAGCACCGAGATCGCCGGCGTGATCATGGAATCGCCGATGAACATCGAGGCGCCGATCACACCGAGGGCGAGCAGGACCCAGCTTCGCCGCCCCAGCGCGCGCTGGCCCAGCGCCATCAGCGAGAGCGTGCCGCCCTCCCCGTTATTGTCGGCCCGCAGCAGCAGCAGGACGTATTTGGCGGTGACGACGATCAACAGCGCCCACAGGATCAGCGAGAGCACACCGAGCACGATGACGCGCGAGACCGGCTCGCCATGAGCCGCGCCCTTGACCGCCTCGTGGAATGCGTAGAGCGGCGAAGTCCCGATATCGCCGAAGACGACGCCGATGCTCCCGAGCGTAAGGGCCCAAAAACCGGAGGTGACCGGCCCGTCCTGGGTCTCGGCCTGTGTGATGCTCGCCGTCATGAAGGTGGAAAACGCTTCTTCCCTGGAATTGATCCGGCGCCTTTTGACTCTTCCGGTGCACCTGTCAATCGGCGCACCACCATAGCAGGCGCCGAGCCGGATGCTGTGACGCCGCAGCCACGCTCATCGCCATCGCGACGACATGCCTCAGGTAAGATGGTAGCGCAAGGGGGCCTGTTTCCGCGCATGATTTCGTCGGAAACCCGGCGCTCACCGGGCCCGGATCATGCTCACGGCTTCAGATTCGGCGGCAGCGGCGGATCTTCGCGCATCAGCGTGATGGTCACCCGCCGGTTGGCCGCGAGCGAAGGATCGTCGGGAAACAGCGGCTGGGTGTCCGCCTTGCCGGAGACGGCGAAGATGTGCGACGGCGGCAGGCCCTCGCGTTCGAGGATCTGGCGCACGGCATTGGCGCGATCGGCCGACAGATCGAACGCACCGTAGTCGCTGCGGTTCGGCACGAAGCCGGCCGCGGTGTGCCCGGCGATGGAGACGCGGAGCGGCGTCGCCTTGAGCGGGATCGCGAGCTTCTCGACCAGGCGGCGGGTGCGGTCATAGGGCACCTTGGACCCGTCGGCGAACATCGAGCGGCCGTCCTGGTCGACGATCTCGAGGTTGAGACCCTGCTTGGTCTCCTCGAACATGATGTGCTTGGACATCTCGGTCAGCTCCGGCATGTCCTGCAACGCCTGGCGCAGCGAGGCCGCGGCGAGCGCGAAATTGCGGTCGACCTTGATCTTCGCGCCCGAGGTCTTGTCGCGATCTTCCTGGTCCGGGGTCGGCGTGTTGGAGGCGTCCTCGGGCTGGATGTGATCGACGTTCTTCAGCCGCGGACGTGTCGGCAGACCGTCGGACTCGACGATGCCGGCATAGCGCGCTTCGCTCTGCACGCCGAAGGCATCGCGCATCGAGCCGGCGACGATCTTCAGCTTGTTGGCGTCCTGCGTCGAGAACGCAACGAGCATCACGAAGAAGCTCATCATCAGGCCCATGAGGTCGGCGAAGGTCACGAACCAGCCGTGACCGCCTCCATGCGCATCGCCGCGTTTCTTCTTGGCCATGGCTGAAAATCCCGGCGGGCGGTCTTACGCCGGCACCGGCTCGCCCTCGGCGTGACGATGCTTCTCCGGCAGGTAGGCCAGCAGCATTTCACGCACGAGCGTCGGGCTCTTGGAGTCGCGGATCATCAGGATGCCGTCGATGATCAAGGTGCGATTGGTCTCCTCGTCGAGCAGCTTGCCGTGCAGCTTGTCGGCGATCGGCAGACAGAACAGGTTCGCGACCAGCGCGCCGTAAAGCGTGGCGAGCAGCGCGGTCGCCATGAACGGGCCGAGCTTGGAGGGGTCGGTCATGTTGGCGAACATCTGCACCATGCCGATCAGGGTGCCGATCATGCCGAACGCCGGGGCGCAGTCGCCGATGGCGCGGTAGATCTTGCTGCCCTCGTCGAGATGCATGAGGAAATTGTCGCGGTCGCGCTCGAGATTGTCGCGGATGAAGTCGAGGTCGTAGCCGTCGGCGACGTAGCGAATGCCCTTGGCGAGGAAGGGCTCGTCGGTCTCGACCTTTTCGAGACCCACCGGGCCCTGCTTGCGGGCGATCTCGGCGATGCGGGCGAGCTCGTCGACGAGGTCGTGCGCGGACAGGCGGCTCATGGTGAAGGCGAATTTGGCGCCGAGCGGAAGGCCGTGCAGGAGTGCCGAGAGCGGAAAGCGGATCATGGTGGCGGAGATCGAGCCGCCGAAGATGATGATCATCGCATGTTCGGAGATGAACATGTGCAGGTCGCCGCCCATGAAGATCATCGCGGTGATGACGATGATGCCCGCCGTGAGCCCGACGCTCGTCATGATATCCATGGGATACTCCAACGCGTACGCAACAACGGCCGTCCTGGCCGCTGGCGCGGCCCAACCCCGAACCGCATCGGAAACCCTAGAGCGCCGCCCTTAAAGCCGCGTAAAGGTTAAGTTGCGCCGTCGCGCCAGGCCGACGCAACGCGCCACAATGGAGCCGGCTTTGCCGACTGCCGACAGGAATTTCAACGCTTTGGTAACCACAAATGCGACACCGGGCGATGATCTCTTCGACGTCCGACCGCGGACTCATCAACGTCCAGCCATATTGCCCGATACAAGAGCGCCGAGGTGAATCCCATGGGTTTCTGGATAGCGAGCGCGATTGGACTGGCCATCGCTTATCTCTTGGGCTCGGTACCAACCGGCTATCTGGCCGGCAGACTGCTCAAGGGCATCGACATTCGGGAGCACGGCTCGAAATCCACTGGCGCGACAAACGTGTTGCGCACCCTGGGGAAATGGCCTGCGCTGATGGTGCTTTTGGTCGATGTGCTGAAGGGTGCCGGGGCAATCGTCTTCGCTCGCTGGTTTTACGGTTGGCTCTTCATGTGGTCGTCTGTCACGCCACCAGCAGCGCTTGATCCGCAATCCTGGATCGCCTGGGCCGTGTGCCTCGCCGGACTTGCCGCGCTATTCGGGCACAGCCTATCGATCTGGCTGAACTTTACGGGCGGCAAATCCGCGGCGACCGGGCTCGGCATCCTGCTCGCGATGTCCTGGCAGGTCGGTGTGGGGGCTGCGATCGCTTTTGCCATCGTGTTGGCCGTCGTCCGCATTGTCTCGCTGGCCTCGATCCTGGCTGCACTGACAGCGGTCGCCCTCGTCTGCGGCCTTGAACAGCCGCTACCTTATCGATTGTTGGTGATTGCCGGAGGCATCTACGTGATCGTGCGCCACCGTGCCAACATTCAACGACTGCTGGCCGGGACGGAGCCGCGGTTCGGACAATTCAGTCAAGAACCCAGGACGA